>ENA-OYDF01000307-OYDF01000307.1-human-gut-metagenome-genome-assembly--contig:-NODE-307-length-8398-cov-3.705861_pt1 | contig 8398 bp, 8 predicted proteins | sample MGYA00243464_ERZ652895 | MGnify/ENA primary metagenome ERZ652895 (study PRJEB26926, sample SAMN06164687) | human gut metagenome | biome: ENVO:00009003; feature: ENVO:2100002; material: ENVO:00002003... | reverse complement strand
AGGTCTCGTGGGCTCGGAGATGTGTATAAGAGACAGTTTGAAAGAAGAAGAAATAGAACAGCTGACACTTGAGATTGCAAACACAAGCAGTGTCTCACCTCAGACAAAAGAACAGGTGCTTAATGAGTTCTATGAGGTATGTCTTGCACAGCAGTATATTGCTGAGGGTGGTATCACATATGCCAAAGAGCTTCTTGAAAAAGCACTTGGAGAAGATAAGGCAAGAGATGTTATTGGAAAGCTTACAGCGAGTCTGCAGGTTCGTCCATTTGAGTTTATCAGAAAAACAGATTCTACACAGCTTCTTAACTTTATACAGGATGAGCATCCACAGACAATAGCACTTATTTTATCATATCTGCCGGCAGGACAGGCAGCGCAGGTCATTTCTTCGCTTCCACCTGAAAAACAGGCTGATGTTGCAAAGAGAATTGCTATGATGGACAGAACATCCCCTGACGTCATTAAAGAGGTCGAGGGTGTACTCGAACGTAAACTTGCATCGCTTGTTAATCAGGATTACACGATTATTGGCGGTACTGATGCGATTGTTGAGATACTTAATTCGGTTGACCGTGGAACAGAGAGACATATTCTTGAAACACTTGAAATCGAAGAGCCTGAGCTTGCAGATGAGATCAGACGTAAGATGTTCGTATTTGAAGATATTATATCGCTTGATGACAGAGCTATCCAGCGTGTACTCAGAGATGTTGATAACAATGACCTTGCGGTTGCACTTAAGAGCGCCAATGACGAGGTTAAAACAGTTATTTTCAACAACCTTTCAAAGCGTCTTGCTGCAATGATACAGGAAGATATGGAATTTATGGGACCTGTACGTCTTAAGGATGTTGAGGAAGCACAGCAGAAGATTGTTAATATAGTGCGTAAACTCGAAGATTCTGCCGAGATAGTTATATCAAGAGGCGGAGGTGACGAGATAATTGTCTAATCTTTTTAAGTATGGCAATGCCGTTATCAAAAATGATGATAAACTGGTTATAGATTCCAATAAACTGATAGAAAAGATTCTTTCAGATAAAAATGCCACGGCTAATTATGCATCAAGAGCAGCAAAACCGGATCCTGACGGATTCGTATGCGGACTCGATGCGGCAACGGTTGAACAGCTTGTTGATGATGAACCGTATTCTACAGAAGAAGAAAGTGCCAGGGCAATGCAGCTGTTAGATGATGCCAGAGAGAAAGCGTCCGGTATTGTTAAGGAAGCTGATGAACAGGCTGAGGCTATCCGGAAGGATGCATATGACAACGGGTATGCCAAGGGAATGGAAGAAGCGCAGAATGATGCCAAAACCGAACTTGAGGCAAAGCTTGCACAATTAGAGAAAGAATACCATGATAAGAAAGCAGCTCTCCAGACTGAGTATGATGAACTTAAAGAACAGATGGAACCGGAACTTGCAGATACGATTCTTGATGTTGTATCAAAAGTGACGGGAGTTCTTGCCGAAGATAATAAAGATGTTATTTTACATCTTATAAATAATGTCATGCGTAATAATGAACTCAGTAAAGAATTCACCATCAGGGTATCTGAAAATGATTATAATTATGTTATAAGTAATAAAGAACTGATATATGGTGCTGCATCTCCTGATTATAATATCGAGATATGCAAGGATTCCAAGTTGTCAAAGAATCAATGTGTAATAGAGACGGATGCAGGTGTATTTGACTGCAGTCTTGATATCCAGCTTGAAAATCTCATACATGAAATCAAAATTCTCAGCTGTGTGCATTGATGAAATATATTAGACCAGAGGTGTATGGTTTGGATACCACTAAGTATTTGAATTTGGTAAACAGAACATTTTATAAGAAGATGGGTAAGGTCTCTAAGGTTGTCGGACTTACGATTGAATCAATAGGTCCGGATGCGAGCCTTAATGATGTCTGCCATATTCTTCCCAAAGACGGAAACGGCAGATACATAAATGCCGAAGTAGTCGGTTTCAGGGAAAAAAGAATAATACTGATGCCGTTCGAATCAGTGGATGGTATCGGGCCGGGATGTATTGTCGAGAATACCAACAGCCATTTGTGTGTCAAAGTTGGAGATGAACTGTTAGGCAGAACGGTTGACGGACTCGGTAACCCGATTGATTCAGAGCCGATAGAAGACTATGTTGAGTATCCTGTAGATTCCACACCACCGGATCCGTTAAAAAGAGTAATAATTGATACAATTCTCCCGCTGGGTGTTAAAGCGGTTGACGGTCTGCTTACAATAGGCAAAGGCCAGAGAATAGGTATTTTTGCGGGAAGCGGTGTCGGAAAAAGTACATTGATGGGTATGTTTGCAAGAAATACCAAAGCGGATATTAATGTTATCGCACTTATAGGTGAACGAGGCAGGGAAGTCCGCGAATTTATAGAAAGAGACCTTGGCGAAGAAGGAATGAAAAGAAGCGTGGTCGTTGTGGCCACATCCGACAAACCGGCTCTCATCAGAAATAAAGCAGCCAAGACAGCGACAGCGATTGCTGAGTATTTCAGGGATCAGGGCAAAGATGTCCTTCTTATGATGGATTCACTTACACGTTTTTCGATGGCACAGCGTGAAATTGGTCTTGCATCAGGAGAACCACCGGTTACAAGAGGATATCCGCCAAGTATGTACAGTGAAATGCCAAAGCTTCTGGAACGTGCCGGAAATTCAGAAAAGGGTTCAATAACCGGACTCTACACTGTTCTGGTAGACGGAGATGACTTTAACGAGCCGGTAACCGATACCGCACGAAGCATTCTCGACGGGCACATTGTTCTGTCGCGTAAGATAGCCCAGAAGAACCATTATCCGGCGATAGATGTACTTGCAAGTATATCAAGGTGTATGAGCCAGATTGTTGATAAGAAGCAGAAGGAACTTTCAGGACAGCTCAAAAATGTTATGGCCACATATGCGGAATCCGAGGATTTGATAAATATCGGTGCGTATAAGGCCGGCAGCAATAAAAATATTGATTATGCAATAAGTAAAATAGACAAGGTAAATGATTTCCTTATTCAGGCGACTGACGAGAAAATGGATTATGACGAAGAAATAGAAGCACTTGAGGCGGTGTTTGAAGAACCGCAGGAAGGCGATGAAAATTAATGGCAAAGTTCTCCTATAGGATGCAGAACATACTGGATATAAAGTATAAAATGGAAGAGCAGGCTAAATCGTCATTTGCGGCGGCTATGGCCAGGCTTAGGACAGAGAAGAACAAACTTGATGCCATGTTTGCCAGAAAAAAAGAACTTGAAGAAGATTACCGCAATAAAGCACAGGGACAGATTAATGTATTTGATCTGTCAAATGGCAGAAAAGCAATAGATTTTCAGAAAGAACTGATTAAGGAACAGATGGTCGAAGTAAGGGTTGCACAGAAAAATGTGGAAATGGCACGTGCAAGACTTAATGATGTAATGAAAGACAGAAAAACACATGAGAAACTCAGGGAACATGCATTTGAAGATTTTCTGCATGAACTGAGTGACCAGGAGAAAAAAGAAATAGACGAACTGGTAAGTTACCAATACAGTACTAAGGCGAGGTGATAAATTATGGCAAAGAATCAGAATGAAGATATAGATTTGGTTAATGATATGGATCTGGATGATGAAGAAGAAAAAGACGGCAAGAAAAATGGCAAAATGATGACGTCTATAGTCGCGTTGTTCATTGTTCTCATATGGGTTGCCATCTTTGCTTTGCTTATCAAACTGGATGTTGGCGGTTTCGGAAGTTCGGTAATGTATCCGGTGCTTAAGAATGTTCCGGTGCTTAATAAGATACTTCCCAAAAACGCGGGAGAAGAGATCAGCTCACAAAGCGGAGATACATACAGCACACTTCAGGATGCGATAGACAGAATTAATGAACTTGAAAATGAAATCTCACTTTACAAGAGTAATGCCGATGATAATGCTGAGACGATTTCTAATCTGCAGGCAGAATTGTCAAGACTCAAAGCATACGAAGAAAATCAAAGCAATTACGAGCAGTTAAAAAAGAAATTCGATAACGAGGTTGTATTTACAAATAATGCACCCGATATACAGGAATATAAGACATGGTATGAACAAATGGATCCTGATAACGCAGCTGAGATATACCGACAGGTTGTTGAACAGCTTCAGGTTCAGCAGGAAATTCAGGATCTTGCCGATAAATATGCTTCTATGAAACCGGCTGCGGCTGCGGCTGTTTTCGAAGAAATGACGGGCGATCTCGAAAAGGTTGCCAAGATACTTTCGTGTATGAAGAAAGCGGATGCAGGCAATATCATTGCAGCCATGGATCCGACACTTGCAGCCAAACTTACATTACTTATATATCCTACCGGTGAATAACGGCTTATGCCGATATTCATATATATATTTTTTCAGGAAAGGAGGAAAGAAGATGACGACAGGAAATATTTCCAAGGTGTCAGATATCTCTAATCTTATGACATTTAAGGGTAATGTTTCTTCCAATGCCGATACAAAGGGATTAAGTTTCGCATCGCTTATGTCTGCGGTATCAGACGGTAAACATAGTGATAATGCCGGAACTGATGCATATAAGCCGGTCACGGATAACGATATCTCAAAAGTGATTTCCGATTCCAAGACTTCAAAACCGGTTGACTCCGGAGCAAAGAGCAAGAAATCAGATGACGTTACAACTGAATCCGACAAAAGTATCCGGGATGCGTACAATGATATCAGGGAAGCGCTTAAAGAAGAATTAGACATAACAGACGAAGAACTTGATGCAGCACTTGAAGCTCTGGGAATGACTGTTGCCGACCTGATAGTACCGCAGAATATGGCAATGCTTGTCGCAGAAGTTAACAGCACTGATGTTACCAATATCCTTACAGATGAATCCCTTGCGGATAATCTCGCAACACTTACGCAGGAAATTGCAGACATTGTCCAGACTATTGAAACAGACACCGGGATTTCGGTTGAAGAATTTAAAGAAGCAGTCAGGAATCTGGAAGAATCACTGAATAGCACAGCGGATACCGGAAATCCTGAGATGCCGGCAGAGTCTGTATCAGATTCACAGACAAATGTTCCGGTGCAGGACAAAGAGATTAAAGTGACTGTTGAGAATCATCAGGAAGAAACGGCAAGTGTGGAAAACAAACAGACAGGAACCGGAGTGAGCGAAACACAGACGTCGGATGACGCTGACAGTCATAATGAAAGCGGACATCAGACAACGGCGAAAGAGTTTGCACAGAACATAGTCCAGAATCTTAACCAGAGTGTGAGTGAAGCAGTTGCAGCAGATGCCGGCGAAACCTTCAGCGTAAGCCGTACAGATATTGTTGAGCAGATGCTTGAAGCAGTAAGAGTTAACGTAACTCCAGATACAACATCAATGGAGATACAGCTTACACCTGAACACCTCGGAAAGATCAATCTCAATGTGGCTACCCGAAACGGAGTCATAACAGCTACCATAACAGCTCAGAATGAATCTGTAAAAGCGGCAATTGAAAATCAGGTTATACAGCTCAAAGAGAGCATGAATAACCAGGGACTTAAGGTTGAAAATGTCGAAGTAACGGTGGCGAGTCATGAGTTTAATATGAATTATGATAACAACGGCGACTCACAGAATATGGGTAACGGTAAGAATAATTCATCAAGAAGATTCAGAACCGAAGAAGAATTAGCTTCTGATGAAACAGCGGCAGAAAATACCGAACGTCAGATAATGGAAGCTAACGGCAACAGCGTAAGTTATACGGCATAGTAAAGGAGACAAACAATGGCAATATCAGCACAGGTAATTAACGGTAAAGTATATGCTGATTATACATCCGGAACAAGCACCAATAAGGATACTAAGGGAAGTGATTCTCTTGACAAAGATGCTTTCTTAAAAATCCTTGTGGCCGAAATGCAATATCAGGATCCACTTGAACCGTCATCCAATACAGAATGGGTAACGCAGATGGCATCGTTTTCACAGATAGAGCAGCTTCAGGATGTTACAGACACGATCAATGAGCAGAAAGCAGCTGCACTTGTAGGAAAAAGAATAATAGTTGCTGCATCCGATAACACAAACGGCGAAGTCAATTATGTTACAGGTAAAGTTCAGTGTATCGAAAAGAAGTCAGATGGCTTATACTTTTCAATCAATGACAATTTATATTCGGTTGACAAGCTTTATGCTGTAGTTGATGATGAGTATTATGACAAACTCATTAACGGTAACAAGGGCAGTACAGGCAGCGATGGCGCCGGTACCGGAGAGAAAAAAGCATAAAACCGTTCAGACCGGCATGGATGAGGAATAAGATATGGATATCAAAAACACAAGATTTTCATCCATTGAGCAGATCACGGGTCAATATCTTAACAACCGGAATGTCAGGCAGACAGACAAAGAAAATGTCAGCTCATTTGATACTATTCTCAAGCAGAAATTTGATGATGCAAAGACGGAAGGCCTTAAGTTTTCCAAACATGCAATGCAAAGACTTGCGGACAGAAATATTGATTTGTCAAATGAACAGCTTGACAGACTTGACAAAGGTGTTAAACTCAGTGTAGAGAAGGGTATCAGGGAATCATTGGTACTTATGGATGATTACGCATTCATAATCAACACAAGCAGGTACACCGTGATAACAGCAATGGAACAGGGCAATGAAGGTGACAATGTGTTCACAAACATTGACGGAGCCGTTTTGGTATAGGTTGGACCTTATGGAAACCTTCTGCTTCTGAATGACGGATGAAGCAGCGAGAAAACGGCATATTTTAATAAACACCGGGATAATCCGGTGTCAGGAGGCCACTTAATTATGATGAGATCACTTTACTCTGGTGTAGCAGGACTCAGGTCACACCAGACAAGAATGGACGTAATAGGTAATAATATTGCCAACGTCAACACAGTAGGATATAAATCACAGTCTGTAACATTCAGCGATGTATTGTATCAGACAACACAGAACGCTTCGGGTCCTAACGAAACTACCGGAGCGGGCGGTACCAACGCCAAGCAGATCGGTCTTGGTTCAACTATTTCATCCATCAGTACCAATATTACCGAAACAGGTGGATATCAGACAACCAACAAACCGTTTGACCTTATGATCAACGGAGATTCATTCTTTGTAGTAAATAACAATGGATCAAATTATTTTACCAAAGCTGGTAACTTCCAGCTTGATACCAACGGAATGCTGGTAACTTCACAGGGTTATGCGGTAATGGGATGGCTTGCGGATAAGGATGGTAACATTCAGGTTGATAATGTATCAAGAATTAATCTTTATTCACCTGAGAACCAGTACGCAAATCCGGTTGCTACAACAGCGACAACCATGGCAGGTAACATCAATAAAGAAGATGAAAGCTTTTCGGCAGCCGGTGGTTCACGTTCTGTAAACATATCATTTTATGATAACCTTGGATATAAGTATCAGGCAACACTCAAAGTTACACAGACCAGTGAGTATGAGTATGGAATGACTGTATCGGCAGTAAGCTGTAATGGAAGAACATTGAATCTTTCGGAGACAGATCTTAATAATCTTCTTGATGCCAATACATCTATTACATTTAATGAAGCAGACGGTACACTTGCGACACCGGCGGATGGTATCATTAATTTCAAGGCGACAGCACTTGGAATCGATGCACTTCCTCAGGACATAACTGTTGATTTTTCAAGTGTAACATGCCGTGGTACGGAGACCAAACTTGAATCATCAAGAGGTGATGCTGACGGCAACGGAGCCGGAAGAGCCGTAGGTACTATGACAGAGGTTGCAATCGGTAAGGACGGTAAGATTTCAGCGTCGTATGATAACGGCGATCAGAGAGTTATAGCACAGATTGCCGTTGCTAATTTTGTTAACCCGTCAGGTCTTGAGAAAATAGGTGATAATCTTTTCCAGGCAACCATGAATTCCGGTGAGTTTGATGGAATAGGACAGGATGTAACGGCGGATGGAGGATATTTTGCAACAGGTGTACTTGAAATGTCCAATGTTGATCTTGCTGCAGAATTTACTGATATGATTACAACCCAGAGAGGATATCAGGCAAACTCGAGAATTATCACAGTTTCAGATACACTCCTGGAGGAACTCATTAACCTTAAGAGATAATTATAAGATGGCGGTTCTGCCTTGCCGGTAGGCGGGGCAGAATATGCCGGTTTTAAAGGAAAAGGCATGATTGAATTAACCAGACTTAACGGAACTGTATTCGGGCTGAATCCGGAGTTGATAGAAGTTGTCGATTCAACACCAGACACAGTTATCACTCTTACTACAGGACGCAAATTTATTGTAAAAGAAAGTAGACAAGAAGTGAAAAATTTAGTAAAATTATACGAGAACGATTTATTTACAAATACATAAGG
>ENA-OYDF01000303-OYDF01000303.1-human-gut-metagenome-genome-assembly--contig:-NODE-303-length-8423-cov-3.889340_pt1 | contig 8423 bp, 8 predicted proteins | sample MGYA00243464_ERZ652895 | MGnify/ENA primary metagenome ERZ652895 (study PRJEB26926, sample SAMN06164687) | human gut metagenome | biome: ENVO:00009003; feature: ENVO:2100002; material: ENVO:00002003... | reverse complement strand
GAGGTCTCGTGGGCTCGGAGATGTGTATAAGAGACAGCTATCAAAGCCGTCACTCCTTCGCAACCCTGATTTGCCTGAACAACGGCGTGCCGATAGAAAGTATCAGCAAGATGATGGGGCATTCCTCCATCCGCACCACGCAAATCTATGCGGAAATCACCAACCAGAAGGTGAGCCGTGACTTGGCTGTATTGTCCGAGACCACCAAAGGCAAGTTCTCCCTGCCTGATGACGGGATGCCATCGCGTGTGTTCAAATGCGGCAATTACAGCGGCTGGAAAAAGGAATGTAAACGGAATTCAGACAATGAAAAATGATGCGGACATGGAAAGAGGAATAATCACAATCAATGAAAACGGGGCGGTCACGATGCCGACCGCTCCCGTTTGGATGACGCAGCAGGAAATGTCCGATGCGTTCAATGTGTTCGGCTATCACATTCGTAAAGCTGTACACACTATCTACAAAAACATGGAATTGCTGGAAAGCGAAACGAAGCGGTACATCAGGCAGGACAATGGGATTAATTATGATGTTTACAGCCTTGAAATGGTGATTGCCGTTTCCTTTAAGTTGAGAAGTAGGGAGAGTATGGCTTTCCGGCGGTTCATCATGGGAAAACTCTGTTCTTTCAATAGGGGAGATTCCATCCATTTGTTCTTTTCGCTATCCGATACCCATCCACGATACACGTGTTAGAATGAAGCGAAACGACCTTCCTGTAAAGAGAAAACCGATGGCCGGGCAGTTATCTGCCGCCATCGGCTTTCTCTGTTTTTGCATGTGTCTAATCACGTATCCAAGCGGTAGGCGTTCCGATACCCGCTCATCACCATTCTTTCTATGTCCGATTCCTTGTACAGAATCTTGCCGCCCAACTGGTAGTAGGATACCATCCCGTTGTTGCGGTAGTCCTGCAAGGTACGGCGGCTCACTTTGAGTCGTGCCGATACCTCCCTATCCGTCAGAAAGCGTTCATTGCTGAATGAAGCCCTGCTTTTTTCGTTCATGCTTTCAATGCCGTCAAGCATGGTGTCCAATTGTTCCATGAAGCCGATAGCCCATTCATCGTTAGTCATAATCGTTTTGTTCATTTATTACAGTGGATTTAGTGGTACAATAAATTCAATTACATTCAGATGGTCTTTCCCTAACAGGCGGATCCTTTCGTCTGTCTTCTACAAACCGTACGATACGCAGCACGTCTTCCGGCTTGTAGAAAATCTTATGTCCAATTTGGGAGTAAGCCAGTGTGCCGTTGTCGCGAAGCGTCTGCAAGGTACGGGGACTGATGCGTAATTGCTGACAGACTTCCTGATTGTCCATCCAGCGACTGAACCTTCCCTCATCCCTTTTGTTTAGAATTTCATTCACCCGGTCGGAGAAGTGGCTGAACTTCCCGACCATTTCTTCAAACACGTCTTTTGAAATAATCACAAATTCATTCATTGCATATACTGTTTTTATTATTGATAATCTGGTTTACCCACAAAGTAAAGCCAATATTCGCATCGGACAATGGTTTTACGGCTGATTGGCAGCTTGTGGCAGCAAGTGGTCGGGAGTGGCATTATCCACTAACCCGTAACAGTTGTTCCAAGTGACCGTGATGCAAATAAAAGCCAAGTCTGGCAAATTCCAACCAACTCACAACATCGTGGCAGTATTTGGCACCGATGTAGTAGCCTATGGCGTTTTTGTTTTTATTGTGCTTTCACTAAGATTTCAGCATAAGTGAAGAATATTATAGTATCATTGGATATACAAATTGCCAATCATAAAACACTTATTACTCAAATATACAACCTTATAGTTGTGCTCCTCAGGTATTTATATTACCTTTGCATTCAAACAAGATAATCTTTCAATAAATACAATGACAGACAGAATATATTGTGATACCTTAGAAGCCAGATGCACAGCTAAGCCTGAGCAGGATAACAAGGATTGGGCAGAATACTCGCAGCTGATTGCTGCTACTATGTCCAAACGAATGGTGGAACTTGGTTTGACACAACAGATGCTTGCTGAAAGAATGAATTGCACCCAACAATATATTTCTAAAGTATTGAAAGGGAAAAAGAATATGTCGTTAGAAACGATATGTAAGATAGAAAACGCATTGGGTATTGAGATTATCAGAAATCTGAACGGAAATAAATAACAAATAAAAGGCGGAGCAAAATATGTCAATACAAAGTGAAGCGGCATTGGAAGCCGGACTTATCGCTACACTTCAGCAAATGGATTATGAGTATGTCCAGATTGCTGAAGAAGATAATCTTCAAGCAAATTTCAAACGGCAATTGGAGATACATAACCGTAAACGGTTGGCTGAATATGGTCGAACTGAATTTACGACAGAGGAATTTGAAAAGATTCTTATCTATCTTGAAGGCGGTACACGATTTGAAAAGGCGAAGAAACTACGCGACCTTTATCCGCTTGATACGGCAGACGGTAAACGTATTTGGGTGGAATTTCTCAATCGTCAACAATGGTGTCAGAACGAGTTTCAGGTTTCCAATCAAATAACGGTGGAAGGTCGAAAAAAATGTCGCTACGATGTGACTATTCTTATAAATGGTCTGCCATTAGTGCAGATTGAATTGAAACGCCGTGGCGTGGAACTCAAACAGGCGTACAATCAGATACAACGTTATCACAAAACATCTTTTCACGGATTATTTGACTACATTCAGTTGTTCGTTATTTCCAACGGCGTAAATACCCGTTACTTTGCAAATAACCCGAACAGCGGTTATAAATTCACGTTCAACTGGACGGATGCAGCCAATGTGCCGTTCAATGAACTGGATAAATTTGCTGCCGCTTTTTTAGAGAAATGCACTTTGGGCAAAATCATTGGCAAATATATCGTACTGCATGAAGGCGACAAATGCCTGATGGTACTCCGTCCGTATCAATTCTATGCCGTAGAGAAAATATTGGACAAGGTAAAAAACTCCAATGGCAACGGTTATATATGGCATACGACCGGAGCCGGAAAGACTTTAACTTCATTCAAGGCAGCACAACTCGTTTCCGAACTGGACGATGTAGATAAGGTTATGTTTGTGGTTGACCGCCATGACCTTGATACACAAACCCAATCGGAATATGAAGCCTTTGAGCCGGGAGCAGTGGATGGTACAGATAACACGGACGAACTTGTAAAGCGGTTACACAGCAACTCCAAGATAATCATCACTACTATTCAAAAGCTCAATGCCGCAGTCAGTAAGACGTGGTACAGCAATAAGATAGAATCCATACGCCACTCACGTATTGTAATGATATTTGACGAGTGCCACAGAAGTCACTTTGGGGAAAGCCACAAAAGAATAATGAAGTTCTTTGACAATGCCCAAGTGTTCGGATTCACGGGTACGCCCATCTTCACGGAAAATGCCGTGGACGGGCATACCACCAAAGAAATATTTGGCAATTGCCTGCACCAATATCTTATCAAGGATGCCATTGCCGATGAAAATGTACTGGGATTCCTTGTAGAATATTATCATGGGAACGAGAATGTAGAAGCGGGTAATGCCAACCGAATGGAGGAAATAGCCAAATTCATCCTTAATAATTTCAATAAGTCAACTTTTGACGGTGAGTTTGACGCCCTGTTTGCCGTGCAGTCTGTGCCGATGCTTATACGTTATTACAAGATATTCAAGTCTCTGAATCCGAAAATACGTATCGGTGCGGTGTTCACATACGCTGCCAACAGTAGCCAAGATGATGAACAGACAGGAATGAATACAGGACAGTATGTCAGTGAAAGTACAGGTGAAGCAGACGAGCTTCAAGCCATCATGGATGACTACAATGAAATGTTTGGCACAGCATATACTACCGAAAATTTCCGAGCCTATTACGATGACATCAATGAACGCATGAAAAAGAAGAAAGCGGACATGAAACCGCTTGATCTCTGCCTTGTCGTTGGTATGTTCCTTACTGGCTTCGATAGCAAGAAGCTAAACACACTCTATGTAGATAAGAATTTGGAGTATCACGGTCTGTTGCAAGCCTTTAGTCGTACAAACCGTGTTTTGAACGAGAAAAAGCGGTTTGGCAAGATTATATGCTTCCGTGATTTGAAAAGTAATGTTGATACAGCCATCAGGTTATTCAGCAATTCCAATAATCCGGAAGAAATAGTACGCCCTACGTATGAGGAGGTAAAAAAGGAATACCAGCAGTTAGCCACGGACTTCTTACAGAAATACCCGGAACCAAGCAGCATAGATTTGTTGCAAAGTGAAAAGGATAAGAAAGATTTTGTGTTGGCTTTCCGCGACATTATCCGTAAACACGCAGAAATTCAGATATATGAGGATTACAGTGATGAAGCGGACGACCTCGGTATGACCGAACAGCAGTTTATGGATTTCCGAAGCAAGTATCTTGATATTCACGATACATTTGTTCCTTCGGACATGCCTTCACCCTCTCCAAACAATGGTGATGAGACACCAAGTGATGAAAGGTTGGAAGATGTGGATTTCTGTCTTGAACTTCTTCATAGCGACATTATCAACGTGGCTTATATCCTTGAACTGATTGCCAATCTTGACCCATATAGTAAAGATTATGCAGAACGGCGCAAGAGTATCATTGATACGATGATTAAGGATGCCGAAATGCGCAATAAGGCGAAACTCATTGACGGTTTCATCCAAAAGAATGTGGATGAAGATAAAGAGAACTTCATGCTGCAACGGCAGAAGGCAGACGGTACAAGCGAACTCGAAGAACGATTGAATCGTTATATTTCCATTGAACGTGAAAAGGCGGTGAACTCATTGGCGCAAGATGAGGGACTTTCTTCTGATGTGCTTAACCATTATCTGAAAGAATATGATTACCTACAAAAAGAACAGCCTGAAATTATACAAAAGGCTTTGAAAGAGAAACATCTCGGTTTGATAAAGACCCGTAAGGCTCTGACACGAATAATGGATAGGCTACGTAGCATTATCAGAACTTTTAATTGGGATTAAGATTATGGATAAGATAAAAGAACCGGGGTATGTGTATATCTTGACTAATCCAAGTTTTCGTGAGGATTGGGTGAAGATTGGTAAAAGCTCCCGCCCCGTAGATGTACGCTCAAAGGAACTTGATAATACGGCAGTACCTTTGCCTTTTGAAATTTACGCGACAATTAGAACTGTAAAATACAATGATGTAGAGAAGCATGTCCACAAAATCATTGACCGTTTGACTGATTTACGTATTAGGCAAAATCGTGAATTTTTCAATGTCGCTCCGCAAATAGCATTGGATATCTTCTATGATATAGCAAAAATAATAGAGGATGCAGTAGTTACCGTTTATAAAGACAACAAGCCAATAGAAAAAGACGAAAAAACAAAAGAACAGACTGATAGCCATAAACGTACAGTTAAACGTGGACGCTTTAAGTTCAGTATGGTAGGCATAAAGATTGGAGAATACATTACCTTTGTACCCACAAACACAAAGGTAAAAGTAGCCAGTGACGATTCTGTTGAATATGAGGGTCGCATTTACAAACTCTCTCCTTTTGTCGGTACTTTAATGCCGGAAGATAAGAGAAACACATCCGGTGCTTATCAAGGAGCAAAATATTTTTCATATAAAGGAAAAGTATTAGACGATTTGCGTAGTGCAATAGAGAATGCAGAAACAGCATCAGAAGAAAACGATATAGATAACATAGAATAGAAAATTATATGAGCGAAGAATTACAACAAAAACTCCGTGACCAACTTTGGGAGGTTGCCAATAGGTTGCGCGGTAATATGTCAGCCAGTGATTTCATGTATTTCACATTGGGTTTTATCTTTTACAAATACCTGTCTGAAAAGATAGAAGCATACGCCAATAATGCTTTGGTGGATGACGGTGTATCGTTCAAAGATTTGTGGAATATGGAGGATGAAGATGCCGTTGAACTACAAGAGGAGCTGAAAAAGCAATGTTTGGAAGGTGTCGGTTACTTCATAGAACCGATTTATTTGTTTTCATCGGTAATAGATCGGATAAAAAGGAAAGAGAATATATTGCCAATACTTGAACGGTCGCTGAAACGTATTGAGGATAGTACATTAGGGCATGATAGTGAGGAAGATTTCGGCGGTCTGTTCTCAGATATAGACCTCGCTTCTCCAAAGTTGGGTAAGACGGCAGATGACAAGAATACGCTTGTCAGCAACGTCTTGTTGGCTTTGGACGATATAAAGTTTGGAGTGGAAGCATCTAATGAGATTGATATTCTTGGCGATGCCTACGAATATATGATTGGTCAATTTGCCGCAGGAGCCGGGAAAAAAGCCGGAGAGTTTTATACACCGCAAGAAGTCAGCCAAATATTGGCAGAGATTGTTTTTATTGGTCGCACACGGCTTCGCAATGTGTATGACCCGACTTGCGGTAGTGGTTCGTTGCTTCTTCGTGCGGCAAAGGTGGGTCATGCAGTGGACATTTATGGACAAGAGAAGAATCCGACCACTTACAACCTTGCCAGAATGAATATGCTGTTGCACGGCATCAGATTCAATAACTTCAAGATAGAAAACGGTGATACGCTGGAGTGGGACGCATTTGGCGATACGCAGTTTGATGCAGTCGTGGCTAATCCTCCGTTCTCCGCAGAATGGAGTGCTGCTGACAAATTCAACAATGATGACCGTTTCAGCAAGGCTGGACGACTTGCACCGAAAAAGACAGCCGACTATGCCTTTATCCTACACATGATTTACCACTTAAATGAGGGCGGCACAATGGCTTGTGTTGCACCTCACGGTGTACTGTTCCGTGGTAATGCTGAAGGTGTAATCCGTCGTTTTCTTATTGAAAAGAAAAACTATATTGATGCCATTATCGGTTTGCCTGCCAACATCTTCTATGGTACAAGCATACCGACCTGTATTCTTGTCTTTAAGAAATGCCGCAAGGAGGATGATAATATCCTGTTCATTGATGCAAGCAAGGAGTTTGAAAAGGTAAAGACTCAAAACAAACTTCGTCCGCAGCATATACAGAAAATTGTCGAAACCTATCGTGATCGCAAGGAAATAGAAAAGTATAGTCATCTTGCCACATTGCAGGAAGTCGCTGACAACGATTATAATCTGAATATTCCCCGATATGTTGATACCTTTGAAGAAGAAGCACCTATCGACATCAAGGCTGTAATGGCGGAAATTAAAGAACTTGAAGCTAAACGCGCCGAACTTGACAAGGAGATAGAGGGGTATTTGAAAGAGTTGGGGTTGGTTGAATAAAAGGAAGTGTAATGGCAAAGCGGTTTGAAATAAGAAACAGTACGGCAGAGTTCCTTATCTTCGCCATTGAAGATAAGGAAGATGGCATACAAGTGGTGTATCAGAATGAAACTGTCTGGTGTACGCAAAAAGCTATGGCAATCTTATTTGATTGCTCTACCGATAATATAGGTTTACATTTAAAGAACATATATGCCAGTCAGGAGTTGCAAAAAGATGCAACTACCGAGTTTTTCTCGGTAGTTCAAACGGAGGGTGAGCGTCAGGTAAATAGAAAAACGCTGTTTTACAACTTGGATGCCATTATCTCTGTGGGTTATCGTGTAAACAGTATCAGGGCTACACAATTCCGCCAATGGTGTACCTCTGTCATTCGCCAGTTCTCTATCCGTGGCTATGTGATAGACAAGAAACGTATGGAAAACGGCTCATTTATTGGCGAGGACTATTTCGAGCATTTACTGGCAGAAATCCGTGAAATCCGCCTTAGCGAACGCCGTTTCTATCAAAAACTTACGGATATTTATTCTACAGCCATTGATTACAATCGTGATGCACCTACCACACGGTTATTTTTCAAAAAAGTACAGAACAAAATGCACTATGCAGTGCACGGTCAGACAGCCGCAGAACTAATTGTGAATAGAGCCAATGCTGAAAAAGAACACATGGGACTGACTACGTGGGAAAATGCTCCTGATGGGAAAATAGTCAAGACCGATGTAAGTATTGCCAAGAACTATCTGAAAGGTATAGAGCTGGAAGATATGGGACGTTTGGTCAATGCCGTGTTGGATATGGCTGAACGTATGGCGAAGCGTCATATACCTATGACAATGGAGGACTGGGCAAAACGTATTGACATCATTCTTGAAGCCGGTGGCGATGCTGTCCTTCCAGATGCAGGTAAGGTTACGGCAGAATTCGCCAAGAAATTTGCCGAAACTGAATTTGAAAAATACCGTATCATCCAAGACCGTTTGTTTCAGTCTGACTTTGACCGATTAAATGACAATGATTTACCTTCACTTGATTTTAACGATTAAAATTGACAATTATGGCAGAAAATAAAGATAAGAAAGTCCTTAATGTTCCGGCTTTACGATTCCCGGAGTTTACGGAAGAGTGGAAACGCATTAAAGT
>ENA-OYDF01000294-OYDF01000294.1-human-gut-metagenome-genome-assembly--contig:-NODE-294-length-8535-cov-4.055778_pt1 | contig 8535 bp, 6 predicted proteins | sample MGYA00243464_ERZ652895 | MGnify/ENA primary metagenome ERZ652895 (study PRJEB26926, sample SAMN06164687) | human gut metagenome | biome: ENVO:00009003; feature: ENVO:2100002; material: ENVO:00002003... | reverse complement strand
GGCAGCGTCAGATGTGTATAAGAGACAGAATGGTATTTGCTCTGATACAGATTCATTTTTCAAAGAGAATCTCTCATTAACCTTAGCCCATACAGTTACAGGATAGATACAACTTGCAACAAGGCTTACCAATAAATACAATACTAATTTGTTTTTCATAGCTACATTATTCGTTTGGTTTACATCAACAAAATTAGGAATAATGCAATTAACCACAAAAAAAGCAAAATAGACAAATAGTGACTTGATACATATTTTACAAACAGCTGCATATCAATATATTACAAGCCATAATTCATCTAGTTCCGACCACTGATATAGACAAGAACATCAACAAGTATACATCACAAATAAAGTTTATCCGCATCATTCGCCATAAATTCCTGTATCTTTTTCTTCATTCTGAGTTTGGCTCTTGAAACAGATTGAGGAGTTATGCACAGAAAAGTGGCAATTGAAGCATGAGGAAAGCCCAACTGTAACAAGCACCACAACTTCCGTTCGGTGGCACTCAGACCCACAGCCTCGACACGGCTTTGAAACATGGGACCGAACAAACGGATGACAAAATACTCTATAGCATCCAATTCCTTTGGAGTTAATGCATGAGCTGTATCGGGATTATCTAAAAGTTGAATAATGAAAGTAACGGTTTCATAATGCCTTCCACTCTCGGTCTTTATATCCTTGTATTTCTTCAGTTCGTCCAGCAAAATCTTATTTTTATCCGCCAACTTGAGATTCTCTTCCTTATTCTTCTGTTGCAATTCCAGCAGATGCCGCCTCATTACCTCATTTTCCACAGACAGACTTTCATTGTTTTGCGCATAGCGGAAAGACAAGTCCTCTATCTCTTTATTCCGCTTGATATAATCGTGCTGCAAGGTGGTCAAAACGTTTTCATTCTCCTGTATCTGCTGTTGCAGCAACAGAATACGCCGCTCTTTCTTCACTCTCTCACGCTTGTAGACCGACAGGAGGTAGAGCAAGAGCAGAACGACAAGCAATATAGCACCCACCAGCCGCCATTCATTGCGCTGCTTGTTTATGGCAAGCAGTTCCTTTTCGTGGGCAAGTTCTTGATTGTTGTATTTCACCTGGATTTCTTCCAGTTTCACCGTTTGCGTATGCTCATGTATACTGTCAGCATATAGGTCATATTTCTCTCTATAAGCCAAAGCTTTCTTCCAATCCTCACGTTTTTTTGCCACTTCATACAAAGAAAGATAAGCACTGGCCTGCCCATACAAATCGCTATCATTCTTGATTATATATTCTGCATAATATATAGCGGAATCATATTGTTCTTGTTGTACATATACGTTAGACAAAGAATAAAAATAAGAATAATCATCCTTCTCTATATTATCTTTTACCGATAATAATAGTCCCAAGGCTTTTTGATATTCTTTCCGCTCCGAATAGATAATGCCCAAATTACGGACAGCAGTCTGCTTCTCCTCCTTTGAATCAATCAACTCAGCCATTCGTAATCCTTGCAGGGTATAGTGTTCCGCACTATCAAGTTTTGCCAGCAATAAAAAACTATATCCGGCATCCAATAAAGATATGGCATAATTGGTACTGTCCTTTATTTCCTCAAAAGTGCGGACGGCATCTTTATAATACCTCAAACCCTTGGCATACAAGCCTTGTCTGAAATTGGCATTTCCTAGATGCGAATAGCACAAGGCCTTGTATTTAGGCTCATCCAGTTGCTTCATAGCCGTCAGCGCACACAGATAGCAACGAACAGCCGCGTCATATTCTTTCGCCTCACTATATTGCCTCCCCTGATAGAAGAAGGCTTTTGCTTTTTTCAATGAGTCTTCACTATGCCGATAGAATGCCAAAGCCGATGTGATAGGAGCATCGGTTATAGAACGATACGTTTTATCCAAAGCCTGCGTCAGCAAAAGGTTGTAGTATGCTTTCTGCTCCCTGTCTCTGCAATCATCGACAGAAAATTGCTGTAAAAAAAGTAAAGCACTATCAGGATGTCTCTCCATATACGCCTCAGCCTCTCTTAAATAGTCCTGATGAATGGAATGCCGGTTGACACAAGAAACCGATAAGAATAATCCAACAAATAAAATTAGATTTCTCATAATACAAAATTTAAGGTTTATGCAAATATAACGGAATATTTTTTCCCTAAACAAGAATATGCTATAAAAACATATGAAAAGCCGGACAAACATCTCTGTCGCCCGGCTTTCTTAATTATCAAAACAATCAAAGAAGCATCAATTTGCCATTTCAGAAATAAACTTGATGCGGACCAACCGGATTTCATCCTCCGTATAGTCATCACCCAATTCATCCATCGCGTCATCTATTTTGTCTGTTGTAGACTCCTTGAAGTAATCATAAATATCGTTCAAATGGTCTTCATCCATAATTTCCTCCAGAAAGTAATCAATATTCAACTTGGTTCCTGAATAAACAATAGCCTCCACTTCATCCAATAATTCACCGAACTCCAACCCCTTTGACACTGCAATGTCGTCCAAGGCTACCTTCCGGTCAATAGCCTGAATGATGGATACCTTCAGTTTGGATTTATTGGCCACCGTACGGACACGCAAATCCTCCGGACGCTCTATTTCATTTTCCTCACAATGCTTCTTTATCAATACACAGAACTCCTGGCCATAACGTTTTGCCTTTCCGGCACCTACGCCCGGAATATTCTGCAATTCTTCCAAAGTCACCGGATAAATAGTAGCCATCGCCTCCAAAGAAGGATCCTGGAAAATAACATACGGCGGCACATCCAGTTTCTTGGACAGCTTCTTGCGCAAATCCTTCAACATAGAGTAAAGCACGGGGTCTACTGCACAAGAGGCACCTCCCCGAACCGGAGTTTCTTCTTCCTCTTCCTCAAAATCATTGTCTTCAACAATCTTGAAGGATTTCGGTTTTTTCAAGAATTTATGTCCTTCGGGGGTAACCTTCAACAGACCGTAATTCTCTACGTCTTTACTTAAATAACCCGCTATCAAAGCCTGACGGATGACAGCATTCCACATTTTTTCTTCTTCTCCCATGCCTGAACCGAATACTTCCAGTTCTTCATGTTTATGAGCAAGTACTTCTGACGTTTCCTTACCCAAAAGAATATCAATTATATAATCTGCTTTAAAGTTTTCTTTCACTGCTATGATTGCTTCAATCACAGCACATAATGAATCCTGAGCCTCCACTTGCTTTTTAGGATTTAAACAATTATCACAATTTCCACAATTCTCCTCTGTATATTCTTCCCCAAAATAATGTAACAATGATTTACGACGGCATATAGAAGACTCTGCGTATGCAGCTGTTTCCAACAGCAACTGTTTACCGATTTCCTGCTCTGCCACGGGCTTTCCCTGCATAAACTTCTCCAGCTTCTGCAAGTCCTTGTTGGAATAGAACGTAATACACTGACCTTCCCCTCCGTCACGACCGGCTCTCCCCGTTTCCTGATAATAACCTTCCAGACTTTTCGGAATATCATAATGTATCACAAAGCGCACATCGGGCTTATCAATTCCCATTCCAAAAGCGATGGTAGCTACAATCACATCTATATCCTCTTTCAGGAACCCGTCTTGATTGGCTGTGCGTGTAGCAGAATCCATGCCGGCATGATAAGCACGCGCATTGATTCCGTTAGCTTGAAGCACTTCGGCCAATTCTTCCACCTTCTTACGGCTCAAACAGTAGATAATACCTGATTTACCTGGATTAGCCTTGATAAACTTGATAATATCCCTGTCAATATTATTTGTCTTCGAGCGCACTTCGTAATACAGGTTCGGACGATTGAAAGAGGACTTGAACTCCTGCGCATCCTGCATACCCAGATTTTTTTGAATATCCATACGCACTTTCGGAGTTGCAGTAGCAGTAAGGGCAATCACCGGCGCCTTTCCTATTTCATTGATAATAGGACGGATACGACGGTACTCCGGACGGAAGTCATGCCCCCATTCCGAAATACAGTGTGCTTCATCCACCGCATAAAATGAAATCTTCACTCCTTTCAAGAAATCTACATTCTCCTCCTTTGTCAAAGATTCGGGAGCAACGTAGAGCAATTTGGTTTTGCCGCTCAGGATATCCGATTTAACCTGGTCTATAGCCGATTTGTTCAATGACGAATTAATAAAGTGTGCTACTCCGTCCTCCTCACTGAAATTACGCATGGCATCCACCTGGTTTTTCATCAATGCAATTAAAGGAGATATAACGATTGCTGTTCCATCCATGATAAGGGATGGCAACTGATAGCATAACGATTTACCACCGCCCGTAGGCATCAAAACAAATGTATCATTTCCGGCAAGCAGATTACGGATAATCGCTTCCTGATTACCTTTGAAAGTATCAAATCCAAAATACTTTTTTAATGCGTCCGTTAAATTTATATTCTCCGTCATTGTATCAATAGTTTTTCACGGTTTTCCCGATTTCTTGTTTTACATCTTTTGTTGCCTAACAAAGTTATAAACAAGTTCTCAAATTACACGAATATTTCGGGTAATATTTTTCAGAAGAATTGCATTTTTTCTTTCTCTCTCCCTTTATATCTTGATACTAAGCTGTTTGCATCCGCGAGATATTCGCTTTTCCCATCTGCTGTTTTGCAAAATCAAGTGTCACTTCGTACTTTTTCGCTTTCTGAGAGGGAATTTCAAACATAACGTCCATCATGATCGTTTCCACAATGGAACGTAATCCGCGTGCTCCTAACTTATACTCAATAGCTTTGTCTACAATATACTCGAATACTTCGGGTTGAAACTCCAGCTTGACCCCATCCATTTCAAATAATTTAACATACTGTTTGATAATGGAATTCTTCGGTTCCGTCAAGATATTGCGCAAAGCGGTTCTATCCAACGGATTCAGGTAAGTCAAAATGGGCAGACGGCCTATGATTTCAGGAATCAGCCCGAATGATTTCAAATCCTGAGGGGCAATATATTGCATCAAGTTGCCACGGTCTATCTTCACCACGTCCTTCGCCGCACTATAACCTACCACATGCGTATTCAAACGTTGCGCAATTTTGCGTTCAATACCATCAAATGCCCCACCACAAATAAACAGAATGTTTTTCGTATTGACCGGAATCATTTTCTGGTCGGGGTGTTTACGTCCTCCCTGAGGCGGTACATTCACTATAGATCCTTCCAACAATTTCAACAGACCTTGTTGTACACCTTCACCACTTACATCACGAGTAATGGAGGGGTTATCTCCTTTACGGGCAATCTTGTCAATCTCATCAATAAATACGATGCCTCTTTCAGCTTCCGCCACATTATAATCCGCTACTTGAAGCAGACGGGTTAAAAGACTCTCAATATCTTCACCCACATATCCGGCCTCTGTCAGCACGGTGGCATCAACAATGGTAAACGGCACATGCAATAATTTGGCAATAGTGCGTGCCAGCAACGTTTTTCCCGTCCCCGTACTACCTACCATAATGATATTGGACTTTTCAATCTCGATATCATCCTTATCCACTTTTTGGAGCAGACGCTTGTAATGATTGTAAACGGCAACGGAAAGATAGCGTTTGGCGTCATCCTGACCAATAATGTATTGGTCAAGAAATTCCTTGATTTCCTTTGGTTTCGGAAGTTCCTTCAAGTTCAACTCACCCGGTGCACCTTTTTTTTGATGCATGGCTTCCTGCATAATTTCATATGCCTGCTCCGAGCAACTGTCACAAATGCAACCGTTCATTCCGGTTATCAGAAATCCGACTTCATTTTCCGAACGTCCGCAGAAACTACATTTCCTTCTACTGTTTCTAGGTGTTTTATTATCTTCCAATGTTTATTCCTTTAAATATCCAAGTTTCCTAATGCGTCTTTAAGAAAGAAGCCTGCATGAAATGATAGCGGAAACCTGGGTTGTTTTTAGTACTGTTATTCTTATCGAATGGAAATAAATACATTATAGAGCAGCCGGTTTGCGTGACAGCACCTCATCAATCATACCATATTCCTTAGCTTCCTGAGCTGTCATCCAGTAGTCACGGTCAGAGTCTGCCCATACTTTGTCAAAATCCGTATGAGAGTGGTCTGCAATAATGGTATACAGTTCTTTCTTCAACTTTTGGATTTCACGGGCCGTGATCTCAATATCCGAAGCCTGTCCTTGCGCGCCTCCCATCGGCTGATGAATCATCACGCGTGAGTGAGTCAACGCAGAACGTTTACCTTCTGTTCCCGCAACCAACAGCACGGCTGCCATCGAAGCGGCCATACCTGTACAGATCGTGGCAACATCACTATTAATGAACTGCATGGTATCATAAATACCTAATCCGGCGTAAACAGATCCTCCGGGAGAATTGATATAAATAGATATATCTTTACCAGACTCTACTGAGTCCAAATATAAAAGCTGCGCCTGGAGTGTATTGGCTGTATAATCATCAATCTGTGTACCCAGAAAAATAATTCTGTCCATCATCAGTCGGGAAAACACATCCAACTGAGTCACATTCAACTGACGCTCCTCCAAAATATAAGGATTCAGATATCCTTGCGACTTGATGACATCATCCAGCACCATACTGTTCATACCCAAATGCTTGGTAGCAAATTTTCTAAAATCATCCATAATCTAATGGTTTAGTTATTAGTAACAAAAAAGGGTTTTCAACCTCTATTTTTCAAACAAACAAAAGTACAAAAAAATACGGTTAACGTATCCAATACTCTTATCTATAACGAAAATTTATGGTCAAAAACCCCTTTTTTAGAAAGTTTTAGCAATCACTTACTTCGACTTACTAAGTTATTATTCAAACATTTTGTTGAATTCTTCCATAGAAACCGTTTTGTGGTTTAAAGTAGCCTTAGCTTTCAATGCGGCAGAAAGTTTGCTTTCAGCAGCACGGTTTACCAAACCTTCTACAGATTCCTGCTTCTTCAACATTTCTTTTGCATAGTTCTCTAGAACATCTTCAGGGATATTCAACATTCCGTATTGAGCAAACTGAATGCGAGTTGCTTCCTTGGCCATATTCATCACATCGGCTTGTTCCACTTTAATCTCATTATTCTTGAGCAATTGCTCTTTAATCAGATGCCAAGTCAGTTCTTCGATACTCTTGTCATAGTTTTCAGCGACAAAAGCTTCACCCTTCTCTTCATTATTCAGCAACATGATACGCTTCAGCAACGCGTCGGGGAATTCCAACTTACCAATCTTGTTAACCAAATATTCACGAACATCAATCAAGAATTTATAATCGCTATCTGATTCGAACTGCTTTGCAATTCCTTCTTTGATCTTAGCGCGGAATTCTTCCTCACTGCTTACAGTGCCTTCGCCAAATACATTGTCGAACAATTCCTGGTTCAACTCAGCGGGAACCATACGGGTGATCTCTTCCACCTGGAAGCTGAAGTTACCTTTCACACCGGCAACTTCCTCTTTCTTTATCTTCAATAAAGAAGAAAGTTCAGCTTCATTATTATCAAATGCTACAGCAGGATTAAATACCAGCACATCATTTACTTTAGCACCGTTAAATATAGTCTTTTGCTCATCATTCTTCATATAAGCCGGCATCATTACCGCACCTTCTACCTGAATACCGCCTTCTTTAGTATTTCCATTTTCATCCAATTCAGCCAACAGACCTTTAATCATGTCTTTGTCTTCATACTGCTCTACCTTATCATATTTTGCAGCACGCTGAGTATACATTTTAACCTGCTGTTCTATCAGTTCGTCTGAAACTTCGATAGTATAGTAATCCACTGTATCCGCAGCTGAGATTTCAGCTGTAAATTCAGGAGCCAAAGCGATGTCGAACACAAATTCAAAATCTTCTTGCGTATCGAAATCGATAGGTTTCATCTTTTCTTCATTAGGCAACGGCATACCCAACATATTCACTTTGTTGTCGCGGATATATTCGTTTACCTTTTCCTGCATCATTTTATCAACCTCTTCTACAAGGACAGACTTGCCAAATTGTTTTTTAATCAAACTCATAGGCACCATACCCGGACGGAATCCCGGAATATTAGCTTTCTGACGGTAAGTCTTCAGTGTCTTTTCTACTCTTGCCTGATAATCAGCTTTTTCCAGTTTTAAAGTAAGCAATGCACTCACTTTGTCAACGTTTTGCAATGAAATATTCATTCTGAACTTTATTTATTTAATTATTACTTCTTTCTGTTTTTAACCAAAGAGGTTGCAAAATTAGTGTTTAATCTTTCAATTACCAAATACACAGGCTAAAAAAAACTAATTGACAACAGAAAGTAGCCTGATAAAAGATAAATAAAATGGCACAAATAAAAAAAAGAAAAAAAAGTCGTTTTTTTTCTTGCAAATTCAAAATTTATGCGTTCCTTTGTGTCCGACTGGTGATACTAATTATAGCTAGTGATTTTTATTACAAGGTTTTACTTTTGTACGAATAGCACTTATGTAAACTCTCTGTCGTTCGAATCCCCTACTTCATTAATAATCACCATTCAGAGAGTATTTTTTATTTTATTTATTTTT
>ENA-OYDF01000291-OYDF01000291.1-human-gut-metagenome-genome-assembly--contig:-NODE-291-length-8543-cov-4.205113_pt1 | contig 8543 bp, 10 predicted proteins | sample MGYA00243464_ERZ652895 | MGnify/ENA primary metagenome ERZ652895 (study PRJEB26926, sample SAMN06164687) | human gut metagenome | biome: ENVO:00009003; feature: ENVO:2100002; material: ENVO:00002003... | reverse complement strand
AGATGTAGAGAGGTCTCGTGGGCTCGGAGATGTGTATAAGAGACAGATATCACAGCAAGAGTTAACCAGATTAAGAAGCAGATTGAGGAGACAACATCTGATTTCGATAGAGAGAAGCTTCAGGAGAGACTTGCTAAGCTCGCAGGCGGTGTTGCAGTTATCCGCGTAGGTGCTGCTACCGAAACAGAAATGAAAGAGAATAAGCTTCGTCTTGAAGATGCTCTTGCAGCAACTAAGGCTGCTGTTGAGGAAGGCATTATCGCAGGCGGTGGATCAGCTTACATTCATGCTTCCAAAGAAGTTGCCAAACTTGCCGATACACTTTCGGGAGATGAGAAGACAGGTGCCAACCTTATTCTTAAAGCTCTTGAGGCTCCGCTTTATCATATCGCACACAATGCAGGACTTGAAGGCGCTGTAATCATCAATAAGGTAAAGGAATCCAATGTCGGAACAGGTTTCGATGCTCTTCATGAAGAGTATGTTGATATGGTTCAGGCCGGAATTCTTGATCCTGCCAAGGTTACAAGAAGTGCTCTTCAGAATGCAACAAGTGTTGCATCGACACTTCTTACAACAGAGTCTGTTGTAGCCAATATTAAAGAAGACGCACCTGCAATGCCGGCCGGAGGAATGGGCGGAATGATGTAAATCTGACCGATAGTCTTATATAATAATTATCATTGCGGACGGTCTGCGGACCGCCCGCATATTTTTGTTTATAAAGGGAAAAAAGGATTTACATAATAGATTCTTTAGTGTATACTAATTGAGTGTGTCCGGGGGATATATCCGGTACATAATATCAACATTAAGCAACAATCAGGAGGAAAAAGCATGGTTAGAGCAATAGTTGGAGCCAACTGGGGCGATGAAGGCAAGGGTAAGATAACAGATATGCTTGCTGAGAAATCAGACATTATCGTAAGATTCCAGGGAGGAAGTAACGCAGGTCATACAATCATTAATGATTATGGTAAATTTGCATTACATTTACTTCCGTCAGGTGTATTTTATAATCACACAACCAGTATTATTGGCAATGGTGTGGCACTTAACATTCCTTATCTTGTTAACGAAATTAAATCAATTGTGGACAGAGGAGTACCGGCACCTAAGATTCTCGTATCCGACAGGGCGCAGATTCTTATGCCATACCATGCTGATTTTGATGCATATGAAGAAGAGAGACTTGGCGGTAAGGCATTTGGCTCAACTAAGTCGGGAATAGCACCTTTTTACTCAGACAAATATGCCAAGATCGGTTTCCAGGTAAGTGAACTTTATGATGAGGCGTCACTCAGGGAGAAAGTAGAGAGAGTAGTAGCATATAAGAACATTCTTCTCGAGCATCTCTATCATAAGCCGACAATGAATCCTGATGATATATATAACACATTGATTGAATACAGAGAAATGATCACACCTTATGTAGCTGACGTTTCGCTTTTCCTTCATGATGCACTTAAGGAAGGAAAGACAGTTCTTCTCGAAGGACAGCTCGGAACACTTAAGGATCCGGATCATGGAATTTATCCGATGGTAACGTCATCTTCTACACTCGCTGCTTACGGCGCGATAGGAGCAGGATTACCACCTTATGAGATTAAAGATATCGTTACGGTTGTTAAGGCATATTCATCGGCAGTAGGTGCCGGAGCATTCGTAAGTGAGATTTTCGGAGAAGAAGCCGATGAGCTCAGAAAGCGCGGCGGTGATGGCGGAGAATTCGGTGCAACAACAGGACGCCCGAGAAGAATGGGATGGTTCGATGCAGTAGCAACACGTTACGGATGCCGTCTTCAGGGTGCAACAGAAGCAGCACTCACAGTTGTGGATGCACTTGGATATCTTGATGAAATTCCTATGTGTGTCGGATATGAGATAGACGGAGAAGTTACAAAGGACTTCCCAGTGACATATAAGCTTCAGAAAGCTAAACCGGTTTTTAAGAAATTCAAGGGCTGGAAATGTGACATCAGAGGAATCAGAAATTACGATGAACTTCCTAAGGAATGCCGTGATTACATTGAAGCGATTGAAGCAGAAATCGGTGTTCCGATCACTATGGTTTCCAACGGACCGAAGAGACATGATATCATCTTGAGAGAAAGCAAACTGAATAAATAATTTGATTGACTTTAAAGCCACCGCCGTGTTGTGATTTAACATAACAGAAGGGCGGTGGCTTTTTTGACCAATGCGGACAATTTGCAGTTTGAATTTAAAATGGGATATCCCGACAGCAATGTGCGCTGAGATAGCTGTTGCAGAATTCGGCACGTTCACTGACATCCTCACCGAACCATTCCGGCGGAGTGTATGAGACGGCATCTTCTTCGGTGGCAAATTCCACCTCGGCAAGCACCAGGCCTTTATATTCGCCCTCAAAAACATCAAGCTCTATTATAAGATTATTGCCGTCCGGAATCTCATATCTGGTTTTGGTAATTATAATACCGTCAGCTTTGGAGAGAAGATGTTCATATGACTCTTTGGTAAGAGGAAGATTATATTCTTCACGTACAATGAACCCTTTGCCTTTATAAGTAAGATAATAATCATCATTGTCGCGGCGCACGCGGACGGTCGGCGAATTACACAGATAAGCCTGTTCAATATATCTTTTATTACAATTATCAAGAACGGGCGGGATATTTTTGACGAGAAATTTTCTTTCGATTTCCATTGAATAATACCTCCTATAAGGATAAAATAACACATAAGAAGTAAAATAACCACTGAAAGGATGAAAAATATGAAATTATATGCTTTTTTAGCAGACGGATTTGAGACGGTTGAGGCACTTGGCGTGATTGATATTTTAAGAAGAGGAAAGGTTGATGTATGTACGGTTTCAATAAGCGGTGACCGTATGGTGACGTCATCACACAGAATACCTGTCGAGGCGGACGAACTTTTTGAAAATCTTGATTTTAACGATGGAGATGCACTGTTTCTTCCGGGAGGAGTTCCGGGAACACCTAATCTTGAGGCTCATGAAGGACTCTCGAAACTGATTGACAGATATTATGCCGAGGGTAAGATACTTGCTGCAATATGTGCGGCACCAAGTATTCTCGGACATCACAATATACTTAAAGGCCGTAAGGCAACATGTTTTCCGGGATACGAGAACGAACTTTACGGGGCGGAAAGTACCGGAGCCGGTGTTGTAAGAGACGGTAATGTTATCACTGGCAAGGGAATGGGCAAGACAGTCGATATGGGACTTGAACTTCTTGAAATGATGAGCGATAAGGCGAATGCGGAACTTATCAAAGGTAAAATTCAATACTAAAAATTGCCATTATATTTAAAAAATCCATGCACATAATAATATCACAACAGCAAAGGCTGTTGAGAAAATATAGGGTTTTCGTCAGGAAAATCCAATTGAAACATTCAATCACGCATGGAGGTGAACAATCATGGCAAGTTATTCAAATTCAAGTAACAAAATGAGCGTTCCAGAGGCAAAGGGAGCAATGGACAAGTTTAAGATGGAAGTTGCTTCTGAACTCGGAGTACCTTTAAAAGAGGGTTACAACGGAGATTTGACTTCACGTCAGGCAGGCTCAATCGGTGGCGAGATGGTCAGAAAGATGATCAAGCAGCAGGAAGAACAGATGTCATCTAAATAACGGATAATGATATCCTGTTGTTAATCTGACAAAGAAAATCCGATATAGACCGGGATTTACCGGCTTGTATCGGATTTTCACTTTGATTACATGAATAATTCAAGATAATAATAAGGCACAAATAATTTCTCTGCGAATCGTGCTGCCGGAATGTAGCTGCCGGCGTTGATAAATACCGGGCAGAATATAAGCGAACCGAGTAACAGCATGGGTATACATACGGTAAATATACGGCTGTGGCGCACGATTAATGAAAATACGGCAGCAAATATACTGCTCAGTGCGATCAGCATAAGCATTGCCGGGAGTTCAATCCATATGCCGGATGAATTTCCGGAAATTACAAGTGAAATTAAAGTCATAACTCCGAAAAGTATCGAAGAAATAAGCGGGTAAATGAACCGGCACAGGATTTTTCTTGAACCGGTAACAGCTGCAAAACTTCCGTATTCAACATCTTTCATATATGTAACGGCTCCGTACAGCGCCGACAGAAATACAAGTATTGCAAGTATTCCGCGGACAGGAAAAGTGATTTTACCTATGGAATCGTTACTTTCCTGTATTCCGTTGATGCCATATGTCTTATAAAGCAGATGAAAAGTGACATCGCTGTCAAGGTACCGGCTGTAATAATCCATAAGCCTGTCGGTATACTCTGTATCGGCCATGTTGAAGAGCCCAAGCGATTCGATATGTTTTGTGATTATCGTGCGGCCCTCTATTGCGATCAGTTCAGAATAGACAATTTCATTAATCGAACCCTGGATGGAATTGGATGGCTGCTGGATTACAAGGATTGCATCCTCGCAGTTTATATCTGCGGCTTTGATACTCAGGTTATCCGGAAAAATAAAACCGCTTATCAGATATGAATTCTTAACATCTTTATATAAATCATCTGCATCATTGTATTCAATGAAATCATATGAACCGTCATATTTAAGCAGGGCATCAGCTAACTCCCTTGATACATGATCATTGCCATCGATATATATACCGGCGCGGTAGGCACTTTGAACGTTATTTTTATGGTAAATCGTGCTCACGGCACAAATTATCGGAATAAGAACCACAAATACGGGTATCAGCGGATTCTTCAGAAGATGTTTGCCAATGATACTGAACCAGATTATAAAATTCCGCATTATCGATCCCTCCCTTTAACCGCGGTTGCAACAAGCGAACCGCTTACAAAAATAATAGTATAAATAACACATGTAAAAATACTGCGTCCGGTTCCGGTGCCATAGAAAACCGATTCCATAAGTGCACACATACTTTTTACCGGAAGATAATTTCCAATGCTGTTTACTGCGTCCGGGAGATATGGTTCCGGAAGTATACGGCCGCATGCATACATCATAAAAATCCCGGTGCCGAAAATACATAACATACTTATTAATCCGCCATCACCGACACAGCACAGGAACATTATATAGCTTATCGTACATGCAATGATTAGGGCAAGAGCTGCAATGACATGTGCATTAAGAGATATGTACCCGGATGCCGGCGTCAGACTAACGATAAAAAGTGCTGCCAGCATAATGATGAAGAAAGTGATGATAACACCTGCGTACTCACATATGCGTACATAGATATTGCTGATTCCTCCCGTGCGCAGTGATTCCATGACAGCACGCGGTCTGTTGGAAAAACGGTCGATTGCAATGGCACCGCACATTATTAATATAAGTACGATCCCGGAACATATATAGTAACCGGCGGTAGATGTCTGACCTGTTGCAGACACTTTGTCAGCTTTAAAAAAATACATCCGGTTAAAAGCATATTTCATATAGAAATCATACAATTCATCCTGCGATGGTGTTATATATTCGTCATATCCGTAGTATTCAAGGAAATCACTTACCGCATATACGCCTGCTTCGGATGTGGCGAGAGATTTGGCACCCGCGCTCATCATGGAGCGGAAAATAAGGGTTTCCATTCCTGCGCTTTCCGGTATTATGATTGTGGCAGGAGTGTTAACGCCATACATCAGATCATCTACGAAACCCTCGGGAATTTCAATGATGGCAGATATCTCACCTCTTGCCAGAGCATCCAGTGCAGCGTCTTTGTCCATTGCGATAAAACGGCATATGGATTTAATGCTGTCCATGTTTTTGATGACCTGGAAGCCTACGGATACTGCAGAATCGTCAGCCGGCATAACGGCAGCTATATTTACATCCATCTGACGGCCGGAATCATCGGAGAGCATAGTATTTCCGCATATTCCGATTACAGATACTACAGCCAGAAAAATAATTCCGCATAATAAAAGCCTCGGAATTATACGCAATGTTGATTTTACCTGGAATATGGCAAAAAGAAAGTGTTTTCTGATCATTTAAGCCTCCCTATGAGAGATGAAAGCGATGTTCCCGGCGCTATATCTGAAAGTACGCCGTCATTCATAAGAAACATCCGGCTGCACACGGAAAGCTCTCCCTCCTCATGGCTTGCGATTATTATTATTCCGCCGTCCGATATATATTTTAACATATAATTTTTGATATCTTCCTTGCAGACGATGTCAAGAGAAGCGCCGGGTTCGTCAAGAATAAGTATGGAAGGATCCCCGGCAATTGAACATGCAATGCTTAACCGTTTCTTCATGCCCCCGGAAAGTGTACGTACGGTGGAATGAAGATATTTATCTATTCCAAAGTCGGCAATGATACCGCTTTTGATGTCGTTTTTGAGATTATGTGCACTGTCGCAGTACCAGAGTTTAAGATTGTCAAGTACAGTAAGATTGTCAAAAAGCGGATTTTCCTGCGGAACATATCCTACAAGCTTTCTGAAAACGGATTTACGCGAAAGGGGGCTTGAACCGTCGTAAAGTATATCCCCGGAGTCCGGCCTGTGCGCTCCGCACAGAACCTTAAGCAGCGTTGATTTGCCGCAGCCGTTGGCGCCTACGATTCCGATGCATTCGCCCTTGTCGGCGGTGAATGTGATATCGTTAAGAATTTTCTTCCTGCCGTAACTTTTGCTAATATGTGATACCTCTATGTATGACATGATACAATCTCCTTAAAATAATAACAGACTTATTCTACTATAAGAAACATCAATCCGCAAGTTTTTTGACACAGTCTGAAAAAGGTCTGAAAAAGCCCGACAAACCCCTATAATTTGTTGACATTCCGCCGGTATTTGTGCTATAATACCCGCTGTATGACCGTTAATGTGGTGTCTGCCGGATCTGCGCTGCACATCTATGGCGGATACATATATATAAATTATCACGGTTTTTCATCGCAAGGAGGAAATTTTTAAAATGAGTTTTACAGTAGAAAATTTAGAGAAAAACATGGCAAAACTTACTATCGAGGTATCTGCGGAGGATTTTGAGAAAGCTCTTCAGAAAGCTTACGAGAAAAATAAAAACAAAATCGCGGTTAACGGTTTCAGAAAAGGTAAAGTACCTCGCGCTGTAATAGAGAAAGTATACGGAGCAGGAGTTTTCTATGAAGATGCAGCTAATATCCTTATACCTGAGGAGTATTCAAAGGCAGCCGAAGAAAGCAAACTTGATATAGTATCACAGCCGGAAATCGATGTTACACAGATTGAGAAGGGCAAGAGCTTCATTTTTACAGCAGAAGTTGCTCTTAAGCCTGAGGTAACACTTGGCGAGTATCTCGGAGTTGAGATTGAGAAAACAGATGCCAAGGTAACAGCAGATGATGTTAAGGCAGAACTTGAGAAAGTAAGAGAACAGAATGCAAGACTTGTAGATGTTACAAGCAGAGGCGTAAAAGATAAAGACCAGGCAGTTATTGACTTTGAGGGATTTGTGGACGGAGTTCCATTTGAAGGCGGTAAGGGAACAGATTATCCTCTTACAATCGGTTCACACTCATTTATCGATAACTTCGAGGAGCAGCTTATCGGAGCCAAGATCGGTAAAGAGGTTGAGGTTAACGTAACATTCCCTGAGAATTATCAGGCAGCAGAGCTTGCAGGCAAGCCGGCTACATTCAAGGTAACGGTTAAGGCTATCAAAGTTAAGGAACTTCCTAAGCTTGATGATGATTTTGCAAAGGACGTTTCCGAATTCGATACACTTGCAGATTACAAGGCTGACATTAAGAAGAACCTTACAGAGAAGAAGAAAGAAGAAGCTAAGAGAGAGAAAGAAGCAAAAGCAGTTGCCAAGGCAGTTGAGAATGCGTCAATGGATATTCCGGAAGGCATGATCAAGCTTCAGGTTAACAATATGGTTAACGAATTTGCCCAGAGACTCCAGATGCAGGGACTTTCAATCGATCAGTATATTCAGTATATGGGTTCCAACCATCAGCAGTTTATGGAGAGCCTTAAGCCGGAAGCAGTTACAAGAATTAAGAACAGCCTTGTTCTTGAGGCAGTTGTTAAGGCTGAGAATATCACAGCTACAGAAGATGACTTCGAAGAAGAAGTAAAGAGAATGGCTGATATGTATAAGATGGAAGTTGACAAGGTTAAAGAAATTCTCGGAGATAACGAGAAAGAGCAGATCATGTCAGACCTTGCCATCCAGAAAGCAGCAGAGCTTATTGCATCTAAGGCAGTTGAGAAGGCAGCTCCTAAGGCAGCAGCAGAATAATCAATCTACTGCACGATAGTGTAATTTATAATGCAGGAGGCAGATAATATGAGTTTAGTACCTTATGTCATTGAGCAGACCAGCAGAGGAGAACGCTCCTACGATATCTACTCAAGATTACTTAAAGAAAGAATTATTTTCCTTGGAGAGGAAGTTACGGATGCTTCGGCAAGCGTAATAGTTGCACAGTTGCTTTTCCTTGAGTCGGAAGACCCGAATAAAGACATTAGTTTATATACTGTCTCTTATACACATCTGACGCTGCCGACGACTTAATAGGTGTAGATCTCGGT
>ENA-OYDF01000265-OYDF01000265.1-human-gut-metagenome-genome-assembly--contig:-NODE-265-length-8817-cov-4.669368_pt1 | contig 8817 bp, 5 predicted proteins | sample MGYA00243464_ERZ652895 | MGnify/ENA primary metagenome ERZ652895 (study PRJEB26926, sample SAMN06164687) | human gut metagenome | biome: ENVO:00009003; feature: ENVO:2100002; material: ENVO:00002003... | reverse complement strand
ATAAACAGTATTAATATTAAATCTATGAAGAGTATGAAACATTCAGATTACCACGGAAAGCTACTTCGACTGGCGATGGTTTTCGTTGCATTGTTTTTGTGTGGAACAATGGCATATGCACAAACAGACCGGATGATCAGCGGTATAGTTGTAGATGAGAATGGAGATCCCCTGCCTGCCGCTCACATCCGTCAGGTGAGCCAGACGAAAGGGGAGGAACTAGCTGCTGTCATAACCGATATGAACGGGCACTTCCGGCTGACCCTGCTCCGCACAGCGAAAGAGATAGAAATCTCTTACTTGGGCTATGAATCAAAGAAAGTAAGATTGACAAGTGCGAACAGTTACAGAATTATCTTGGAGCCGGCCTCCGAACTGCTGGACGAGGTGGTGGTAACCGGATATCAGACTATCTCTAGGGAACGGGCTACCGGTTCATTTGCGAAAGTAGATTCGAAAAAGTTGGAAACTCAACGGTTAAGTAGTGTCAGCTCATTGATGGAGGGAAGAATAGCAGGTTATAGTGACGGTAAGATACGTGGTGTGACTTCGATGAACGGACTTACTACTCCTCTGTATGTGATTGATGGGTTTCCGGTAGAGAAAACTATTTCTGACGGACTGGGCAACTGGGTCGAAAATGTGCCTGATTTGAATATAGAGGATATAGAGAATATTACGGTATTAAAAGATGCCGCGGCTACGTCTATCTATGGTGCTCGTGCTGCTAATGGTGTAGTAGTCATCACTACTAAAAAAGCCGGAAAGAATCAGCTGAATGTATCATTTTCAGCGACATTGACAGTACGCCCTTATAATTTTTATACCGGTCACTTGGCCGGTACGGCTAACATGATAGAGATGGAAAAGGAGTGGGCGGCCATGAATCCTAATCTTCAAGGAGAGGGAGCATCCCAATATGCACAGAATTTGTTGGACAATGCATCCATGTATTCCTGTTTGGGGGTACAGGCTATTTTAAAACATCATACAGGTGCGATCAGCGAAGCACAAATGGAGCAGACGCTACATGAACTGGCTTCACAGGGATTCCGTTATTATGATGATGTGAAGAAATATGGTAAACGAAATCCGTTTTCGCAACAATATAACTTGAATATCGGGCGTGGAACGGAAAAAAATACATTTAATGCTTCGCTGTCTTACAGGAATAACCGGGAAGAAGATAAATATACTGACAGCGAGAGTTTCGGATTGAATTTGCAGAATACTACCCGGCTTACTTCATGGCTGAGTCTGGATTTGGGAACGTATCTGAATTATGGAGATGGTACAACGCAGAGTTATAATCTGACCTCACCCGGATATAATTATGTTCCTTATAGTTCGTTGTTGAATGGCGATGGAAGCTACTATACTAACACGGCTGCGGACCGGTACAGTAAGTCACAACAGGAAATTATTTCTTCTTACGGATTGTATAGTATGGATATTACCCCTTTGGACGAATTGGGAAGAAACTTGTCGAAGAGTAAGAATTTTAGTAATCGTACTTTTGCAAGACTTAATTTTAAATTCACAGACTGGTTGAGATACACTGCTTCGTTCCAATATGAAGTAGGGGAATATAAGACAAGCCAATTGCAAGATAAGGAAAGCTATGCTGTGCGTAATAAAGTAAATACATTTGCTACTGATGCAAGTGGGAGTGGCCAGGCTACTTATAATCTTCCTTATGGCAATATTTATACAACGGGAACTAATAGTATTCGTGCTTATAATTTCCGTCAGCAATTGGATTTTAACAAGACATTTGCAGAAAAACATGATGTGACCGCTTTGTTTGGTATGGAAGTACGTGAAAATAAGACGGAATACAATAATCGGAAATATTATAATTATGATCCGGCTTTACTAACTTATGATCTTATTGATGAACGGGTGCTGAGTAATACTTATACCGGAGTTTTGGGAAACTATGTATCATTCAATAAAAATGATATCTCCAACATCTATGAACTGGTAAATCGTTTTGTTTCTTTTTATGGGAATGCAGCTTACACGTATGATGGTAAATATATGGTGACAGGAAGCATTCGTTGGGATCGTACCAATTTGTTTGCTACTGGTTCCAAGTATCAGAAGAAACCTATCTGGTCGGTAGGTGCTGGTTGGAATCTGGACAAAGAATCTTTTTTTAAAGTTTCATTTATAAATATGATGAAACTGCGTTTCAGTTGTGGTATCGGTGGTAACATCGCCAAGAATTCTGCTCCTTATATGACGGCTTATTATAATAATAATACCCATGTGGGCGGCATACAAGGGACTATCAGCAACCGTCCTAATCCTGATTTGCGGTGGGAAAAGACAACTACAGCTAATATTGGTGTAGATTTCTCTATGTTTAGAAATCGATTAAACGGTTCTATTGAATATTATAATAAATCGGGCGTGGATTTGTTAGCCAATACCAATGGAGTACCTACCGAAGGTTTTGGTTTTTCTACTTATACCATGAATAATGGTAAAATGAGAAACCGTGGATTCGAGTTGACTCTTTCCGGTGATGTCATTATGGGAAAAGATTGGAATTGGAACGTAGGTGGTGTGCTGGGATACAATAAGAATAAAGTGACTTATGTCAATGTAAAAGCACCTGCTATTTTTCTTCAGTTCGATTATCCTGCCGCCTATCCCCGTGTTGGAGTGCCTTATAATGCCATTTATGGATATCTGTGGGCAGGGCTGGATAGTAAAGGGCAGCCTCAGGTGTATGACTCGGAAGGAAATATCCATGTAAGCAGTTCACCGCAAAAAGTGGAGGATGCTGTGTATTTAGGAACTTCTGTTCCGGTTTATAGTGGGGCTATTAATACCAATCTCCGTTATAAGAATTGGGAACTGGCTGCTCAACTGCTTTTTGAAGGGGGGCACAAAATGCGGAATACCAATATAGCCTATCCGGGATTAGGAGTGACAAGTAAGGATGTGAGTAAACGTTGGCGTCAGCCTGGTGATGAGGCATATACCGATGTACCACGCTATGTTCCGTCAGAAAGCAAGGATTATAATTCTTACTCATCCGATCTTTATAGCAAGGCTTCCATTCATGTACTTGATGCCGATAACTGGCGCTTGAAGAATCTCTCTGTTACTTATCATGTTCCTGCAAGTGTATGTCAGAAGTTTTATGTAAAAAATGCACGTATCATGCTAGGTATGGAAAATGTGTTCACTTTGGCTAAAAGTCGTGATGTGAAATGGATGCTTGGGGGATATAGTAAACCAAATTATTTGTGTAATGTCAATTTGAACTTTTAAATGAGAGCAATATGAAAAAGATACTATTTATGATAATGACAGTGTTGGGGTGGATAAATCTGACTTCTTGTAATGATTATTTGGATATTGTTCCCAAAGGGAACAAAATTCCTACTACCTTGGCTGATTTTGAAGCATTGCTGCGAGATGAATATACCATTGGCTATATTCCTGTAACGAATAGTCTTTATCTGTTGAATGATAAATTTGTAGGACAAAGCAGTCTGACTAGCGTTACCCTTACGAGTGCCAATTATCTGTGGAATGAAACAGCGGACAGAATTGTACTGAACAATCAGGACGAAGGGACTTATTACCGTAGTTATATGGCTATTTCCACTTGTAATCTCTTGCTGGAGCATGTTCCCGTTGCAACCGAAGCGACTGATTCCGAACGCAATGAGGTAATGGCTTATGCCAAAGTGATTCGTGCTATGAGCTATTACATACTGGCCAATTATTATGCTGATACCTATGTGTCTGCAACTGCCGGTACTAAACTGAGTGTACCTTTGATAACCAGTGCCGATATCAATGCTCCTCACAAGCAGGTCACTATTCAAGAAATCTATGATTTCATGATTAAAGATGTGAAAGAAGCCATAGAACAAGGATTACCCGAACAGTCAAGGACTGTTATCCATCCCAATTTGGGAGCAGCCTATGCCTTCTTGGCACGGATCTATTTGCAAATGGCGAATTATGAAGAAGCGCTGAAATACGCGGATATGGCTTTGGAACAGAATGATACTCTGTATGATTGGATATCTTATTACAACAGTCATAAGGAAGCTATTACAAAAGAAGACAGTTATCCGTCGTTACCGTCAGCGACAGGGTATGATTATGTGGAGAATTACTATTTCCGTTGTGGAGAGGGTAATCCTAACTATGCTACCAGCGAACTTAATATTCCGGTGGAACGTGCGGAGAGTTTCGAGGGAGGGGATGCGCGTTTTCTTTCCCGCTGGAAACTGCGTACGGTAAATCAGGATACTTACTATCAAGGTTTGGCCAAAGGATATTTCAACGGGGCTGGTCTGACCACTTGCGAGGTATATCTCATCAAGGCCGAATGTTTGGCACGTCAGGTCACAGGTAATGATTTCTCTGCTGCTATGGATGTGTTGAACAAGGTACGTAAGACCCGTATTCTGCCGGAGATATATCAACCCTTGCAGGCTTCAACTTTGACAGAAGCCATTGACTTGATCCGACGTACGAAAGACAATGAATTGATTTTCACTATTGTGCCATTCGCTGATGCCCGGAGGTTTAATGCCGAAGGTACTTTTGCACGTGCACTATCCAAAACATGGGAAGGGCAGACTTATACATTAACCCCGGCTTCACATCTTTGGATTATGCCTTTCCCGGCAGGTGCCGTTCAGAATCCGGGTAATGGAACTATCACTCAAAATGTATCTAAATAACCTATAAAAACAGACTTTATGAAATTGATGTATTTATTAGCAACATTCGCCGTTGTTTTGGTGATGATGGCATCTTGTACCCGGCAGTCGGTAACGGGGTACACACTGACAGCTGCAATTGATGGAATTCCTGACGGATCCCATGTACAGCTATTTCCTGTAAGTCATGGTCATGAAAAACCGGTGGCGGATACTACTGTTGTAGATGGAAAATTTATATTTAAAGGGGTGGCGGATGAACCTCTGGCTGTACGGTTGATGGTGAAAGATGCATACGGTTCCATGCCTCTGATGTTGGAGAATGGCAGTATAAGCGTGGAGGGTAAGGTGACTTCTGAAAACCTTAATGGAACCGTGAATTATAATTTCTCACAGGTTTCAGTGACGGGATCTCCTTTGACGGACAAATATGTAAAATTATTGAGCACACGTGATGCCTTGGATTCTATTTATGTGACGAATAACGAGAAGTTTAAGGATATCCGTGTTGCCTATGCTAAAGCGAGAGTTGCCAAAGATAAGATCTTGATGGATTCTGTCGTTGCTACGGAAGCTTACAAAGCATCTGCCGTGGCCGATAGTTTGTTCTTTGCTACGGTAGATGCCACTTACTATAAATTAGTTATGGACAATAAAGATTCTTATTGGGGGCCTCTGATGATGATCAGTTTGTTTTCTTATCTTACCGAAGAGCAGAAACCGTGGTATGATGCCTTGTCAGAAGAGGCTAAACATTCCCGCTATGGAAAAATGGTGAAAGAGAGTGTGGCTCCTGATAGTCAGATCGGTTCTAAAGTGCCTGTCTTTACAGCCAAGTCACAAGATGGGAAATCGGTAACTTTAACCGATTTGTGCCAAGGTAAGAAGTATGTCCTTATTGATTTTTGGGCATCATGGTGTAATCCTTGCCGTAAGGAGATTCCTAATTTGAAAAAACTCTATACGCAATATGCAGACAGGGGTTTCCAGATTGTAAGTATCTCTATTGATAAAAAAGAGGCGGAATGGACAAAAGCGCTGAAAGAAGAACAACTTCAGTGGCCTAATTTTTTGGATACTGAAGGTATTGCTGATATATATAAAGTGAAATTTGTTCCTACTATGTATTTGATAGATGCCCAAGGGGTCATGGTAGGAGAAAATCTTCGTGGTGAGGCTTTGGCAAATAAACTGGCTGAGCTTTTTGGAGAGATTGAATAATCATATTCTTTTATGGCATTCTGACATAGGACGGGGCGGAGTCGATGAATAAGTTGGATCTGTCCCGTTGTCTTATGTTTCGGACTGACCCTTCTGTTGATTCAGCCCCCCCTGTACAAGACTATCCAGATTTATTTTGATTCAAATCCTTCATAAGTGTCTAATCCGCTTGCTTACAGTTGTTTATTATGAAGAATTTAAAGCACAATCCTTCATGAATCCGTCATTTTCGGGTCAACGGTCTAAATTTTAAGGCTGAGCCGTTTTCTAACTGAGCCGTCGGCATACCCTGCACAAAGCAGGATAAAAATAAAGAAGCTATCGAATATTCGATAGCTTCTTTATTTGGTAGCCCGTGGGGGAATCGAACCCCCCTTTCAAGAATGAAAATCTTGCGTCCTAACCGATAGACGAACGGGCCATCCTTTTTATCGAGGATTTCTCTCTCGATTGCGGGTGCAAAGATAGTGACTTTTTTTGAATTTGCAAACATTTCCCAAACTTTTTTCTAAACTTTTTGTTCATAGTCCATTGAATTGACTATTTACCTAAACTTAACTTTTATGAAAAGTATCTTTAAATCAATGAGTTGCCTTGTATTGGGCGCAATGATTGTTACGCCGATGTTTGCGCAACAAAAAAAACTTTATCCGGAGCTGGAAGGACCGGGACCTGTTGTTATTATCTCAAAAGATAAAAATGGCAAGGAAGAATTAATCAATGTATTTGAAGAAACGCAACGTCCGCATTTCCATGATCCCCGTGCCCCTCGTTTTTTACTTACTGACCAACAGGGAAAGTTTGCATTGGGTATCGGTGGTTATTTGAAAACTACAATGGAATATGATTTTAATGGAATAGTGGATGATGTTGACTTTATCCCTGCACTCATTCCGCAACCGGGATCCACGTCTGTCCGTAATCAGTTCCAGATGGATGCAAGCACTTCCACTATCTTTTTAAAATTGGTGGGGAGAACCAAGCATTTGGGCAACTTCATCGTTTATACAGCCGGAAACTTCCGTGGAAGTGGAAAGACTTTTGAATTGCAGAATGCTTATTTATCCTTCCTGGGCTTTACTATGGGGTATGATACCGGATTGTTTATGGACTTTGCCGCAGCTCCTCCGACTATTGATTTTCAAGGACCTGACGGGATGACTTTCTATCGGGCCACCCAGTTGCGTTATGAAGCCAATGTGATGAAAGGTTTGAAAGTGGGTGTCGGTGTGGAAATGCCGTCAGTAGACGGTACTCCGGCACAAGATGTGAGAATCGGTAAGCAGAGGATGCCGGATATTCCTGCCTATGTACAGTATTCTTGGGCAAAGGCTAGTCATATACGTGTGGGAGGAATCTTGAGAAGTATGACTTATGAGGATCAAGTGAATAATAAGGCAAAGTCATTGACCGGTTGGGGGATACAGGCATCGGGAACAGCAAGACTGGGTGGTTTCCAGCTTTACGGACAATATACTTATGGTAGAGGTATTGCTCAATATTTGAATGATATCAGCAACTTGAATGTAGATATCGTTCCTTTGGCCGATGAGTCCGGACGTATGCAGGTACTGCCCATGAAAGGATGGTATGCCGGATTACAGTATAATTTCTCGAAACGGGTATTCGCATCGGCTACGTATAGCCAGTCACGTCTGTTTACAGAAGATTGCTATGCTCACTTTAATGAAACTCAGTATAAAAAAGGTCAGTACCTGGTTGCAAATGTATTCTGGAATGTAAGTCATAACTTGCAGGTAGGTGCGGAATATCTTCATGGTTGGAGAGAGAATTTTAATGATGTGAACCGTGAAGCAAACCGTATAAACTTGAGTGCGCAATATAATTTCTAACTTATTTTTCCTATCTTTGTGTCTATCAATAATGGAAAGAGAATGAAAAAAATAGGTGCACATGTATCCGTAAGCGGGGGCGTAGAAATGGCCCCCGTTAATGCATTAGGGATAGGAGCGGACGCATTCGCTCTTTTTACAAAGAATCAGAGGCAATGGGTTGCAAAACCTTTGTCTGTCGAGAGTGTTACTCTGTTTAAAGAAAACTGCGAGAAAGAAGGTTTTGATGCCCGGTATGTTCTTCCTCATGACAGTTATCTGATAAATTTGGGACATCCTGACGAGGAAGGGCTGGAGAAGAGTCGTGCAGCATTTTTGGACGAGATGCAGCGTTGCGAGCTTTTAGGATTGAAAATGCTGAATTTTCATCCCGGAAGTCATTTGAACAAGATATCCATAGAGAAGTGTCTGGACAGGATTGCCGAGTCTGTCAATATGACTTTGGATAAGACGACCGGTGTGACTGCTGTGATTGAGAATACAGCCGGACAGGGAAGTAATGTGGGAAATGAATTCTGGCATTTGAGATATATTATAGATAAGGTGGAGGATAAATCTCGTGTGGGAGTTTGCCTGGATACTTGCCATACCTATACCGCCGGTTATGATATTGTGAATGAATATGACCGGGTCTTTACCGAGTTTGATGAGGTAGTGGGGAGAAACTATTTGTGTGCCATTCACTTGAATGACTCAAAGAAACCATTGGGCAGCCGGGTAGACCGTCATGACAGTATCGGAAAGGGGCTGATTGGTATTGATTTCTTCCGCCGCTTTATGCAGGATTCCCGTTTTGACGATATGCCCGTTATTCTTGAAACTCCCGATGACACCATTTGGCGGGACGAGATTAAAATGCTTCGCAGCTTTGAATTATAGCCTGTGCTTTGAGTGAGATGTGGTGATGCTTTTAATAGTAAACCTGTAGGTGGGAATGATTTGTGTTTTCATGTGTATGGTTAAGCCTTTTTTATTTTATGTCTAAACCTGATTGAACGCATTATTTCTATCTCCATAGTCTTTGGAGTTAACTCCCAAGCCTGTCT
>ENA-OYDF01000255-OYDF01000255.1-human-gut-metagenome-genome-assembly--contig:-NODE-255-length-8980-cov-4.392045_pt1 | contig 8980 bp, 4 predicted proteins | sample MGYA00243464_ERZ652895 | MGnify/ENA primary metagenome ERZ652895 (study PRJEB26926, sample SAMN06164687) | human gut metagenome | biome: ENVO:00009003; feature: ENVO:2100002; material: ENVO:00002003... | reverse complement strand
CGTCGGCAGCGTCAGATGTGTATAAGAGACAGTTCTATACCCTCTGTATTACTACCCAAATAATCACCAATACCATATAATTTTTCAAATGGCAAACGATATGCATCGCCACTGGCGGCGGCATTTCCCCAAACAAATGACAAATAATCATAAGGATCTAATGTTTCCAAGTATTTAGTCGGAGTATTGAATTTAACATAGCCATTATAAGAAACCGAAACCTTTCCTTCTTTCGCTCCCTTTGTAGTCACAAGAATTACACCATTGGCACCACGCGCACCATAGATAGCTGTAGAAGAAGCATCTTTCAGCACATCAATACTTTCCACTTGATCAGACGGAATATCATTTAAAGAATTCACAGTTACACCATCTACTAAAATCAAAGGTTCATTACTTTGCGAAATGGAACCTCCTCCTCGCACACGAATAGAAATTGCCGCATCAGGACGTCCATCTTGTGAGGTAATGTTCACACCAGGAAGTTTACCTTGCATAGCCTGTGCTACATTAGAAACAGGCATAACAGACACGGTTTTACCACTAACAGAAGCAACAGAACCAGTCAAGTCCTTACGTTTAATAGTCTGATAACCAATTACTACCACTTCATCAAGCACCTCATTATCACTCTCCATCTTAATGGCAAACGTATTTTGGCTACCGACTTTTACATTTTGAGTCTTGTATCCGATATAGGAAACTACCAATGTAGCGTTTGCGGGAACTTCCAATGTAAATTTACCATCCAAATCTGTAACTGCCCCTGTAGTAGTCCCTTGAACTAAAACCGACACCCCAATCATAGGTTCACCTGTTTCATCAATAATGGTTCCGGTTATAGTCTTTGTCTGGCTAACAATTTGAGTATCATAGTTTTTCTCACCAACAGAAATCTCAGCCATCATCGGTATAACACTTATAGACATTGCGGCCGACAATCCCCAAATAAGAAAAGAACGGCTGGCTTTGCAACCGTATGCGCTTGCAAACAAACGCCTTGTTTTCTGAACATTTTCCATACTTTCCTGGGTTAACAAATAATCATTTTAGATTTAATAATTCTTTTTGTGTTCTCTTTAAGCGTGCTCCATAATCATAGTATCTTAAATCACACATTGCAAAAGTAGAAATATTTTCGGAAAACAAAAATCATTTTGCATTATTTTACTTTATTTTATTTCGATTACCTTCATTTACAACAAACAATACAACTAGAAAACGAAAGTAAGATAATACAAAGTATTGGATATATGCATTCTACGTCCTTTAGTCAGACAAAGATTGAGGAGATATAATACTTTCGTTTCCTTTCAACCAAGCTAAATTAAATTTATAATAGAAGCGACTTGTTATCAAATGGATCATATTATCGGGTGTTTGTGTTCCAGCCAAATAACCACGAGGTTCGGCATGACCCTCATCCATTTCAAAAAACTGAGTCCAAGCTCCACCATTAAGAAAACGATAAATGCCATCAGTCAACAAGCGTTTTACAGGCCAGGTCTTACCTTCATCGTATGACAAAGCAGCATACATGCCATATCCTTTAAAAGGCTTTCCTGATTGATTAGTAAACATCATTCCACGCTCCTCTTTCGGAGTACGATAAGGATGTTCAGTAAAAGATATCAGTAAAATAGGACCTTCATTCAAACGCATCAATACCAGCCGTTGTCCTCCATCAATGGGTGGAAATTCCGAAGCGGAATAATGCCAAGTCTTGCCCATATCATCAGATACACTCATGGGCATACGTAAACGTCCTTCTTTATCACGAATGCTATTGTTACGTCCCAATGCCATCAATCTGCCATCCTTCAATTGTACCACTCCGGCATGGATTCCAGCGATAGTGGTACCTGTTCTCCCTTCTTTAAAATCAGGCAAGGGCGCTCCATCCCATGGGTCCGTCCAAGTTTTTCCCTTATCCTTACTGATATGAACAGCAGCCCCGTCTCTTCCACCGGGTCCGGCATCACAAGCCTGAACAAACCAGCCTTCCTTTGTAATAGAGGTTCCGGCTATCACTTGATGGCGTCTCGTATGTTCTGGAGCAATAATACGAGGTTTACTCCAAGTTTGTCCATTATCTGTACTTGTACGCAAAGTCATCATCAAATTCTGCCAATGTCCGGCCGCCTCCACTCCATTAATATGATAAAGAGTCCCTTGATGGTCATTCAATAATGCAGTTCCGGTCAAGTTACGATCAGCTATCTGATAAAACATACGGGGCTTTTCCCATTCACAGCTTCCGGCACGCAAGCGCGAAGAGAGCACCACCATCTCACGCCCTTTTTCTTCATTGGTAGAAAACCACACAGCTAACAAATCTCCATTATCACACCAAGTCAATGCCGGCTGATGATTATGTTTGAAAAAAGGCGTTCCACTATGCGCATCCGGTTCATGCACATAAACCAAAGGAGCAGTGAAGACAGGTTCCGTGATATATTGAGAGGCCCAATCCCATTTTATCTGAGACACAACATACTCATCTTTTGGCTGAGAAAGCGGAGCAGTTTGCGGATACTCTGCCTGTACCACCCGAAAGCCCGTCATTGTATGTTTATCCTCCGGCAACATAGCCATACGGTTTGCCGAACGGAGATATTTCACCGGTGTATTATGACTACCTCCTCTGGTCACCCGTGCTATGCCATCCGAATATCCTCCCGGATCTGTCTGTTCCTTATCTATATAAGGTCCATACCAGTCCAGGCACCATTCTTCCACATTTCCACACATATCATATAGTCCCCAGTCATTAGGAGGGGTTTGAGCCACTTTCAAAGACAACGGTTTTGGAGTAGCTGTTATCACTTGATTTTTTTGCCAAGCAACAGGAAGTTTGTCATCCATATAGAAATTCCAATAACGACCTGCCTTACAGGCATACTCCCATTCAGCTTCAGTAGGCAGACGATAAGTTTTACCTTCTTTTTGAGTCAACCAGTCACAAAAGGCAACGGCATCTTGATAAGTTACGAACACCACCGCTTCGTCATCTTCACTTGAGAAACCATTTTTACCACGCAGCGACTTATGTTCAGGGCAGAACAATTCATATTGCGCATTAGTCACTTCGGTCAGTCCCATTTTAAACGGTTTAGATATGTGCACCTTATGCATAGGCGCTTCATCATAATTTTCATCTCCACCCAAAGTCCCCATATAGAAATTTCCCGCAGGTATTTCTATCATTGGAATCAATTCACTTTGTGCCGTAATACTTGCCGGCCATATCATGATGCTAACTATTGTACTTACTAAAACCTTTAATTTCATTTCGTATCTGATTAAAATATGTCTTGATACAAAAGTAACAGGCCATAAAAGAAGAACAAGGTAAAAATTGGTCTTTTATGTGCACAATTTTGCAACAGGCGAACAAACCTATCACAAAAAAGATTTCTACCTTTCTTATTGTAACTTCCTACAACAAACTGCTGCCCTCTACATCTACCTATCCATAGGTGATTCGGTAAAATGGTGACAGCTATGGTAGCAGAAATTACAAACTTTAAGAAAGCAAACCTTAAGTTCAAATTGTCAATGCGATAATAACAGGAATGCTTGTTTAAAAATACATTCTTAAGAAACACAAAAAAGGAGAGAGCATTTACAATACGCCCTCCCCCCATACGTTTATTTTCGTTTAACGAATGAATTATTATTCCTGTTTAAAGCCATAACCATTCGTAAAGCCACCGGCTGCCATTACATTAGGAGTAAACGGCCACAAATAGATAGGAGCCGAAACGTAATCATAATCCCAAAACAGATACTTATCATATTCATCTCTATTATCAACCAAATCAATACCCCAATTAACTTTGGTATATCCTTGGCTTTCAAGAGATGCCGCCTCTTCTTCAGACACTATTTCAAACAACCCTTTTATTGCTAAATTGGTAGCTGGAGTCGAACTTCCATAATTCAATCCCATTCCTTCCCAATTATCCTTTTGTCCGCGCCATCCCGGATAAAGCACCGGATCATTGACCTTGTCTGTCGGACACTGTGCTGTCAAACGATGACCATATATAGTTTTTGCATCAACTAACTTTGTCCATATATAAGCAGAAATGATATTACCATTTTCAAACTCATAATAACCTTTAGTTGCCAAACCATCCATCATAGCTTTAGTCATATCTTTGATTCTTTTTATATCTTCCGGAAGATAACCAGAACGAATCAATGTCCAACGACGATCACCTTCACCTGCATATTCAAACCCCCGTTCTTCAATAATCGCACGAACTAAGTCATTACCAAAAGATGCAATAAAAGCATCTGTGTTAGCCAAACCTTGCGGGAACGAACGTTCACGAACCGTTTTTAAATATTGTTTACCTGTAACCACATCACCTAATGCCGCACATACTTCCGCATAGCCCAAATAAACTTCAGACATACGCATATACGGACCATTGATACCTGATTTACGTTGTGCTGCCACCCATGGATTAGCCTGACGATTCTCATCCCATTTATTCAATGTCAAGCCACCGCCTTCAGCTTTTGAGTTGGGGACAAAAGGAATTAACTTCTCAACCCCTTTACCATTACTGCCGGTCATAGTAATGCTCACATCACGACGCATATCATTCGGATCAAAGACTCCATAAAAATAAGCAGGATTTATACGTCCCTGTCCATAGCTCTTACATGGATACGCAGCCTTTGAGCCACCAGACGAAGGACGACCGAAAGAATAGGGGCGACCATCATTTCCACCACCTTGCTGCATGGGATATTCATAAATAGACTCATCCGCATAAATAGCATCATCCATATGCATCTGTTCAAAGAAATACTGGTACGGATTATTAAAAGTACGTCCGGATTTATCCGAGGCACCCCGTGGATCAGTCAAATGAAACTGTGCATTACCCGGATCAGCCAACAAAGCCTCGTAGTATTTTTTAGCTATTGAGTACAAGTCTTGCCAGTCAGAACGACGTCCATAAGTAGCTCCATTATTTTCTTTCCCTTTGGTTTCAAATGTCATGCTTTCCCCTTTTCCGTTCACACGTTTGATATCGCCACGACGAGTCTGATATCCAGCTGCATCCAAACACATTCTTCCAATCAAAGCCTGCACATAGGTTTTAGAAAAATAATTTTTATTAGCAGCAGCAATGCCGGGAATGGAACCGATGGTGTACATCAAAGGTTCCACTTTCTGCAAATCTTCAATGCATACATCATAAATAGAATCACGGGAAACCAAACCTTTAGGCACAACACCATAAACGCCAACGTAAGGAACATCTCCAAAATTTTTACACAGTTCACGATAAGCCGTAGCACGCATAGCTACCGCCTCACCATACATTTGCCCCATCTCTGATTGTCCACCATTGATGATCGATTCAAAATTTTCCGCATTTTCCATGGATGTTATCACCGCATTGGCCTTGCTTACAACCGCATACAAGCTAGCATAAATATCATTCTCCTTCAAATACGAAGTCAATCCATAACTACTTGCATATGTACCGTTTTGATAAAGACATTCCGGATAATGGCGCCCCAACTGATTAGAGAAAGACTCCGGGTGCCGTTCTATATCAGACCCGGCAATATCAGCAGCATAAAACAATCCATCGCCAAAAACCTTATTCTGCGCACAATCTCTCCACTGTTCATAAGCACCGTCTAATGCGGCACGTGCTGTTGTCGGATTAGAAAAGACAAAATCCGAATCTACAATAGAAGGAGAGCCAACCTCCAAATAATCACTACATGCTGTAGTCAAAAACATTCCAGCAAAGAAAAGTGTTGAATATACTATTTTTTTCATACGATTCATCTCCATTAATTAGAAAGTTAAATTAACACCAAAGGTATAAGTTCTAGCCTTAGGATAAGACTGGTAATCAAAATAAGGTGTAGGGAAACCATCCTTACCATCAGTCTTCGTGTTTACATCCGGATCTATACCAGAATATCCATCAATACAGAACAAATTACTTCCTGTAAAGTATACACGTGCATTCTGTAATCCAATCTTATTCATCCAATTTTTCGGGAAAGTATAACCTACTGTCAATGTATTCAAACGCAAATAAGACGCATCTTCAATAAATTTAGAACTTACGATTCCATATTCAGAGAAGAAAGAACTGTAGTTTGTATTCGCGTTAAGAGCCGCCAAAGCTGTAGGATCTTTCACCAGCATCAAGTCACCGTTTGTATCAACATCATAATATTTGAAAGTTTCAGAAACGAACTTCAAACGATTCTGACCAGCGGAATTGTCTTTATTTCCCATCAAGGAATGCATTGCATTGGCATTATACACATCACCACCAATCTGATAAGTAAAGCCTACAGAGAAATCGATTGCCTTCCAATTACCGTTAATTGTAAAACCACCTGTATGTTGTGGCATAGCTTCGCCGATAATCGTTTTGTCATCCTCGTCCACAACACCATTACCTGTTGTATCTGCAAATTTAGGCATACCCGGTACGGCGGTTTGTCCATCTGCTGCCAGTACTTTAACTCCATCCGGATAATTCACAATACCTTGAATATCCGGAATGCCTGGTTTCAATGTGTATTTACCATCCGCATAAGTAAAATCATCAATCGTATAATATCCTTCAGATTTAAAACCTTGGATCGTACCTACAGGATGCCCCTCACGGATAATATAATCATAAGCAGGCTTAGCCATAGATGAGCCCCAATCATTCATAGCTCTCGTATCTGCCAAGACTCCGTCCATCAGTTCGTCAATATTATTCTTGTTATAATTATAAGTCAAGTTTACACCTAAATTAAAATCTTTACCACGAACAATGTCAAAGCCTAAAGCCAATTCAACTCCCTTATTTGAGGTTTTACCTACATTTTGGAACTGATAGCTATAACCAGACGCTGCATCAATCGGCACTTTCATTAAAATATTCTTTGTCGTATTCCAATAATAGTCCAAACTACCACGAACCCAATTATTAAAGAAACCAAAATCAACACCTAAATTACGACTAATAGTAGTTTCCCATTTCAAATCAGGATTTCCTTTCATATCACCAGGTACATAAGTGGTTACCTTTTCACCATCCACTGTAATTTGTTCTGTTTTCCATGTTTCTCTCCATAAAGAAGCATCAATATTATCAGAACCAGAAGTACCATACGATACACGAAGTTTCAGATTATCCAACCAATCTCTTGTATTTTCCATGAAAGCTTCATCTGAAATTCTCCATGCTGCAGCTGCTGCCGGGAAATACCCCCACTGATGACTAGGTGCAAATTTAGAAGAACCATCAGCACGGAATGTAGCTGTCAAAAGATACTTACCTTTATAAGAATAATTAGCACGACCAAACCAAGATAAAGTATGATTAGGAGTACCTATCTCACCTTTAAAATAATCTTGTCCCAATGAAGGAGTAGTCATATTAATCATACCAAACGCATCATCCATTGTAAATCCTTCAGGATACCCTACACCATATATTTCAGTGTAATCTGACTTTGAAGCCAAGACTTCATTACCAACCAAGAAAGACAAATTATGATCATCTCCAAGCCCCTGTACTTCATAATTCAAAGTAGTTGCCCAACGCACACCGTAACCATCACTCTTCTTCAATTTAGCAGAACTATTATCTTTTTCTGTCTGTCCTGCATCCCATGTCTTTTCCTGGTTCCAATTACGATTTAACGATAGCTCCGTCTTTGCCGTCAAACCTTTAATAACATTCCAAGTTAAAGCACCTTTTGCACGGATACGGTACATGTTTTTTATATAATCTACAGTATCCAAGTAATACAAAGGATTACTAGTTTCTTCCATATTTGTATCACCTTGACCAAATCCAGCGGTAAAAGAAGCATCACCCAAAGGATTATCCACAGGACGATAAGTGTAAGCAGAGGTTGCATTACCAAAACCTGATCCATTAACTTCTATTTCACTATAACGCAAATCAAAGTCCGCAGTTAACTTTTTATTAATCTTTTGCGTCAATTTGAAATTCGCATTCCAACGTTGGAAACCAGACTTCACACGGATACCTTCATCATCCATATAGTTAACTGATGAATAAAACTTAGTTTTGTCTGTGCCACCAGATAAAGATACATCATGATTCCAAGAAGACGCAGTCTGCATCAAATCATTTATATAATTATGAGTGGTCATATTTTTATATTCATTCAAATGATTTCCATACTTGGATCCTAATCCAAAATATCTGGCAACTCCATCCCCATAAGAATCCCCCAGACTCTTCATATATGCCCATGTATTATATACATAATCATAAGGATCCATAGTTTCCAATAATTTTGGATTCTCCTTCATCTGATAATACATATTATACTTGACGGAAACCCGGCCATCCTTGCCTCCCTTAGTAGTAACCAATATTACACCGTTAGCACCACGGGCACCATAAATAGCCGTAGAAGCAGCATCCTTTAACACATCAATACTTTCGATATTGTCAGCAGGAATATCATCAATTCCACTAACTTGAACACCATCTACAATGAATAAAGGATCATTAGACTGGGTGATAGAGCCACCACCACGAATACGAATAGACATACCTGCACCCGGACGACCGTCTTGAGAAGTCACACTTACACCAGGCAATTGTCCTTGTAAAGCCTGTGCGACATTGGCAACTGGATTAGCCGCTAATTTTTCTCCAGTAACAGAAGCGACAGAACCAGTCAAATCACGTCTTTTCACCGTGCCATAACCAATAACAACGACTTCATCCAAAGTCTTGTTATCTTCTTCCAATACAATGACCAAATCTTTTCCAGATTTTACCTCTTTGGTAAGATACCCAATATAGGAAACCACTAAAGTAGCATTACTCGGAACATCCGGAATTGAAAACTTACCATCGAAATCCGTGATTGTACCATTGGTTGTTCCTTTTACCAGTACATTCACCTGTCTCTTATACACATCTGACGCTGCCGACGACTTAATAGG
>ENA-OYDF01000251-OYDF01000251.1-human-gut-metagenome-genome-assembly--contig:-NODE-251-length-9016-cov-5.014061_pt1 | contig 9016 bp, 10 predicted proteins | sample MGYA00243464_ERZ652895 | MGnify/ENA primary metagenome ERZ652895 (study PRJEB26926, sample SAMN06164687) | human gut metagenome | biome: ENVO:00009003; feature: ENVO:2100002; material: ENVO:00002003... | reverse complement strand
TGATTTATATTAAATATACATCACTATCTTTGCATCATAAACAAGTAACACCATGAAAAAAGTAGTAATATTTGCAAGAGTATCGAGCACCAACGGAACACAAGACTATGAACGTCAAATAAATGATTTGCAGACATTAGCCTCAGCAAACAACTGGACTGTTGAGGCTGTATTTGCAGAAAAGGTATCTGGAGCGAAAAAGAATACTGAACGCATAGAATTAATGAATATGATAAACTATATCAATTCACACAACATACATAAGGTACTAGTAACCGAATTGTCCAGACTTGGACGTGATACTTTACAAGTTTTGCAAGCTATAGAGATACTCAATCAAAACAAAGTATCAGTATTCATTCAAAATTATAATATTGAAACGCTTACTCCAGAGGGAGAAATCAATCCTATGAGCCAGTTTCTTATTACTATACTTGCCGAAGTAGCACGAATGGAACGCAAGACTATTAGAGAACGTGTTGCAAGTGGTTACCAGAATTTCCGTAGCAATGGTGGTAAGGTAGGGCGAAAAGTTGGATATACGAAAAGCGATGAGGTTATGAGGGAAGAGTATGCAGAAGAATTAAGATTACTGAAAAGAGGGTACTCACTGCGAAATACCTCAAAACTGACGGGAACAAGTATCAACACCCTGCGAAAATTAACCCAATTAACATAATTTAATTATCAAAAGTGGTAATCGTATCTATAGGTCGTATATTTGCAATGTTGGTACATCAATTCACTTAAAGAAAATATCTTTTACTTCAAACAATGATATATGGGGCAAGAAACACATTCATGCCTAAGCACTTACTTGCCTTGTGGATTGATTGAATGTGTAAGAATAAGTTGCATCATACATTGCAACACAATAATACCAGTATCTAATGATACCATTGGAACAATGCGCAGCGATACTCAATAAAGGTAAAAAGAAATACGATAATGAGAATGTAAAAATAATTAGACAGTATCTATACCTATTAGCAGAATTGCAGATAGAGAATGAAAAAATAGAATTAACTAAAAAACAAGAATTATGAATGTAATAATATATTGCAGAGTAAGTTCAGACGAACAAACATTAGGAGCCAGCTTAGACGTACAAGAAGAACGCCTACGGAAATATTGTAACCAAATGGGATATAACATCATTAACAATATCCCATACAGAGAGGATGAGAGTGCTAAAACATTTGAAAAGCGTCCTGTCATACAAGGAATAATGAATTATATACGTAAAAACAAAAGTAGAGTAAACAAATTACTATTCTTGCAGTGGGATAGATATTCACGAGACATTATCAGTGCCAGTGAGAACCTAAAAGAATTACTTAAATCGGGAGTTGAACCAAATGCAATTGAAGCACCTTTAGACTTCAATTCAGACACTTGGCCCCTATTATTGGGAGTACACATAGGCTCGGCACAATGCGACAACATCAAGAGGTCAAAAGCCACAATGGACGGTATTCATGGAACATTGGCAAAAGGAAAATGTGCTAATAAAACACCAAGAAGGATATAAGAATGTACGTATTAGCAAACATGAAACCCATGTAGAAATAGATACCAATACAGCACCATTTATACAAGCCATGTTTAAAGAAGTGGCTAAAGATATTGAAACACCTTGCTATATCCGTAGGAAATTTGCAAGAAAAGGATATAATATACCTGAAAGTTCATTTCTTGAAATGTTGCGTAATAAATTCTACATTGGCAAAATACGTGTGCCAGCATACAAAGGAGAACCCGAATATTATGTAAACGGTGAACATGAAGCAATTATAGACGAAGAAACATTCTATAAAGTTCAAGAGACTTTGGACGGTAAAAGAAAGAAAACACCCAAACTATCCAAAGCTATAAACCCCGATTTGTATTTGCGGAAGTTTTTAATCTGTCCCGTATGTGGTTGTGCCCTAACTGGTGCGACAAGTTCGGGCAATGGCGGCAAATACACCTACTACTTTTGTTGTAACAATCAAAAACATATAAGAATGAGAGCAGAGAACGTAAACGAAGAGTTCGCTCGATACACAGCCCAATTAAAGCCCAATAAAACGGTATTGGACTTGTATAACGAAATTCTAAAGGATTTGCAAAGTGAACGCAAAGGAGAAAGTAAAAAAGAAGTAGCAGCACTGCAAAATGAACTTTCTACCGTCCAAAAACGCATCAACAGCATTGAAGATAAATATCTGGACGGAGATTTAACCAAAGAAGAATATAACAGAATGTTGGAGAGATATACAAAAGAAGCCTCAGCCATGCAACAACAGATTGAAATGCGTGAGAACCCTAACCGTAGTAATATCGAACCAAAACTAAACTACTCTATCAATCTGATAAACAATATAGATAGCTATATAAGAAATGCGTCTGTAGGGGTGAAGATTAAGCTAATAAGTTCGATGTTTCCCGAAAAAATCGAATTTGACGGAAAAACATATCGAACCAATTCTTATAACAAAGTGCTTGATTTAATTTATCAGCAAACCAACGAGTTACGAGGAGTAGAAAAGAAAAGCGGAGAGAGTTTTTCAACTTTCTCCGCCTCAGTACCCAGACCCGCATTTGAAATAATTAAAGCGAGGAAAATGTGGGTAAAAAGAAAAATGCAGAAAAACATTACAATTACACTATGTTTCAACAGGTTACAATCCAATTAAATTTTAATTCAAGTTAATCGAATTGCAAAATATTCAGCAGATGTGGGGAAAGTGTGGGGAAAATATCTATATTTGCAGCAGAGTAAAATTCAACCTGCAAGTCTATGAAAGTAACCTTTATCATTAAAAAAGCAGCCAAGCGATATGATACAGAATCCATGGCTACAATCTATGTACGCTTTAGAAACGGAAGGCAGTTAGACTCCGTTGCTCCTACTCAGTTGGCTATCAATCCCAATCTATGGGATGATAAAGACGAATGTGTAAAAACGAAAGCTGTCTGCAATGAAGAAATGCGTACCCTTATAAATGAAGAGATACGCCAGTTGAAAACCTATATTGAGAAGGTATATCAACAAGAAAAGGAAGCAATAGACAAAGAATGGTTAAAAACAACACTTGATAAATTTTACCATCCTGAAAAATATTTTCTGCCGGAGGAAGTGGTTATCAAGCCTACCATTGGAGAACTATTCGATGAATTTCTAAACAAACACCCTTTGTCGGAAGTACGAAAGAAGAATTTCCGGGTTGTCAAAAGAGCCTTACTGCGTTATGAACTATATGTAAGGGCAACAAAGAGAGGACAAAAGGGCTTTATCCTTGACGTGGATTTGGTAACGCCTGACACGCTTCGGGATATGTGGGACTTCTTTCAGAACGAATACCAGTACTATGAACTTTACCCGAGCATTTATGAAACCATTCCCGAAAAGAGGACACCACAGCCCAGAAGCAAGAACACGCTGATAGACTGTTTTTCAAGAATACGCACATTCTTCCTGTGGTGCTTCGATAACAAGCGTACCACAAACAGACCTTTTGACAAATTCCCGATAGAAGAATGTACATACGGTACACCTTATTATATAACACTTGAAGAAAGGGACAGAATTTTCAATGCCGACCTATCAGCCACTCCGCAACTGGCAATACAGAGGGATATATTTATATTCCAAACACTGATAGGCTGTCGAGTGAGCGACCTATACCGTATGACCAAACTAAATGTGGTTAATGAAGCCATAGAATACATTCCCAAGAAAACAAAAGAAGGGAATCCGGTCACGGTACGTGTCCCTCTTAATGACAAGGCAAAAGAAATCCTTGAACGCCATAAAGAATATAAAGGGAAACTGTTACCGTTCATATCCGAACAAAAGTACAACGATGCCATAAAAAAGATATTCAAATTGGCTGGAGTTGACCGAATCGTAACTATCTTAGACCCATTGACTCATAACGAAGTCAAACGACCTATTTATGAAGTGGCAAGCAGCCATTTGGCAAGGCGTACTTTTATCGGCAATATCTACAAAAAGGTGAAAGACCCGAACCTCGTTTCCGCACTATCGGGACACAAGGAGGGAAGCAAAGCTTTCAGGCGATACAGAGATATTGACGAAGAAATGAAAAAAGACCTTGTGAAACTATTAGATTAATATACTTTAAACTTTTTAGCGTATAAAATCAAGAAACAAATAAAAGAAATTCCTAACTTTGCAAGAAAATAAATTTAAAATTTGTATTATGGATAGATTGTTGCCAATAAGAATAGAAGCATGCCCACTTATAGACGCTTTAATTGAGTTCCGTTTTGAAGCAGCTATTACCAAAAGCGCAGTTTTTGGCATCATATACAATCTCATAAAAGAAGAGTATAGAGGAAATGTCATTAATTTGCCCATTTTACAAATCCCAGAACAAATTAGGGAGGTTGACCCTAACTTAAAATTTAAGCCCCTATACAGAATTGAAAACGAAAGATTTGTAATTCAAATAGGATATGATGTTTTGAGCATAAGCTCAAAAATGCCATATATAGGTTGGAGCGATTTTTCTAAACATTCATTTTCAATAATCAACAAGGTTATTAGTTCTGGAATAATAAAGCGTGTATCAAGAATAGGACATAGATATATTAATTTCTTCAAAGGAGATATTACCAATGGTCTTACGATGTCTTTTTCCATGACAGAAAAATACACATCTGAAAACTTATTGATACGGACAGATGTCAAAGATGGTAATTTTATGAACACCCTACAATTTGTAAATAATGCAAACTACAAACCACATCCTAATTCTATAGAAGTGGTAGGCTCATTAATTGATATTGATACGTCTCGTGAATATTCCGACAACTATTTCACTTCTAATATAGAACAAGAAATAAATATGGCTCATAAATGCGAAAAAAAGTTGTTTTTCTCTTTGTTAAAACCAGACTTCCTAAATAGTCTAAAACCTGTTTTTGAAAATGAATAGTTTAACGACTTACATAAATACCAATATCCTATTAATGTCTGCCTTATCATGTATGACATTAACAGACACGGAATTGCTTTCTTTATCAAGTAGGCAAACATATAATGATGCTATAATACCGTCTATTAACACTCCTGTCAATCCAATAAATATTTATACAAATTATTCCATTAAGGACATTCCTATCTCAACAGAGACCATTCATGTTAATATTCCCGAGCATGAAGATTTTGAGATAATCAATTCTTTTGCGAATAAGATGTTAACGGAAGCAACTCCTATAGATGAAGAAATTCAAAATGTCATTAATGACCACTTTTGGGATATGCTATGATTACAGAAGATGAATTAAAAAAATATCTACCCAAATATTTGTCAGAAGAAAATTACAAGACCCTTTTGGCAGAACTCAAATCTTTCCCTTATAACATAGATGGAAGGATGTACACTTCTATGCTTGACAAGAATGTCATTTTTCAAGGAGATGGCTTAAAAAAAATGCCTATAATTGATTTAGTTAACATCGAAAGAGGTGTAAAAAATGTAAGCTGTTTGATTTTATCAAACACTTGTGATATGGATTTATCTAATTCTCGTATGTTTCCTGCTTCAATCATGTATGCTCCTATTATAAATCTCACAACATATATTTCAGTTCTTCAAAAACAAGGTGTTAATAGTAGCAAAATTGAAAACCACATTTCAGATCTCAAACAACAAAAAATAACCCAAATAATCTTTCTTCCTGCAAATTCCCAAATGGAAGATTCAATAGTTTTTCTTGATAAAATCTATCATGTTGACAATCGCTTTATAAACCGAGACACATTAGAAGATCAACGCTTATTTTCTTTAAGCGATTATGGTTTCTATATGTTAATATTCAAATTGTCGATACATTTCTCACGCATACAAGAGAAAGTTAATAGAGGTTGCATTGCTAATTAACTTGTATGGGACAACAAGAATATGATAATTTCAAAAGGCTGATAAAGGAATGGCTTGACAACCATCCGGATGAATACGCCGATTTCGTAGAGGAAATGAACGACAAGAAGTTTAAAGGATTCTTCAAAGTTTTCAAGATAGCCACGAAATTAGCACCGAAATACAAGGAAGCCGCACGTAAAAGGATAGGCGATGACAGAACACCCGACTTTGAAGAACTGGAAAATATCCTTTTGCATTCAGACCTTGCCGAGAAAATAGTGAACGAGTTTCATAACCCAAACAAGAAAAGTATTGTCCCCGCCATGCTCGCATGGCTGTATTACGGACGGAGCTATGAATGCATGGTGGAACAGGGAGAGGAACTGACCCAAAGAAAGGATATACCTAAATTGTACAAATGGCTTATTTCCGGCATGGTCAAGTTCATTATAAGAAAAAGCATCACCAATGGAATGAGAAGTAAAGAGGACTGGCAAGTTTTCAGGAAGCAACAGAAAGCCATAGAAGAGAACACTCTTGTGGAATGGGCAATAGAAGAAGATGAAGATACGGACGAGGAAGACACAGATACCTTATCAGAAGAACAACCGAAGACCGCAGGACGCAAAGCCGACACACGCACACTGTCTGAACTTCTGATAGAAAGACATGCCATACTGATTGAAAGAATTGGCACACGATTGAAAACCCATGCTACGGAAACAGATATAGCACGGTTGTTTATCGCATTGGTAGAATACCGTTTCATGAGGAAGTGTCCCATCAAGACTTTCAGAAATGCGCTGCACAATCAATTCAAAGAACAAGAAATAGTCCACGAAAGAGGTATTCAGAAAGCATACAGAAATCTCATTTCACCACTTGGAAACAGCAAAAAACTGATAAAAGACATTGGTGAAGACCATGAAGCTATCGAAGAATTGAAAGCATATCTATCCAATTGAAATTCGTTTAATTCGCTTTTTGATTTTACGAATTTAACGAATTGAATATCATTGTTTTACGATTAATTTTCACTATATATTTGCGCCACTATCCTAATCGGGGTAGTGGCTTTTCGTTTATAATACTGCCAAAACGGGAAGTCTTACAACCGGCAGTTTCAAGAGCCTATGACAGACTTATTGGCAATTATCCAAAACGGCAACGGCAACATTAAGTTGGAAGTAACAGGAGAAGATTTGCTTTTATTCTCCAACCAGTTAATAAGCCGTGCGAAGCATGAACTTTCTACAGCTATTGCGGAAGCAAAAAAGGAAAAGTACCTCACCAAAGAGGAAGTGAAAAAAATGTGCGATGTTTGTGACACCACACTCTGGCACTGGTCTAAGAAAAACTACCTAAAGCCTGTAAAGGTCGGCAACAAGGTCAGATACCGCCAATCCGACATTCAGAAAATCTTAGGTGGACATAACCCTTTAATCTAAGTCTATGAAGGAGGAAGAATATATGCGCGTAGGAACAACTTTGTACAAGGTGGTCAATCAGCCATGTGCCAATGGCGGTTATGAAAAGAAACGTGTCGTATGGAACAACAGCACATTACGGCAGGACTACGGAAAGAACTATCTTGCCACCGTTCCCAAGTATGACGGCTTTTGCACAGTTCCCAATCATTTGAACTACCAAAAGGAGATTGAGGGGTTTCTGAACCTTTACGAGCCGATAGAACATAAACCGCAGCAAGGGGAGTTTTCTCATATCCAATCCTTGATGCGGCACATCTTTGGAGAGCAATACGAACTGGGTATGGATTATATGCAACTGTTGTATTTACAGCCGACACAGAAGCTGCCCATTGTTCTGCTTGTTTCGGAGGAACGCAACACAGGCAAAAGTACGTTCTTAAACTTCCTGAAAGCCGTGTTTGAGAACAACGTGACTTTCAACACCAATGAGGATTTCCGAAGCCAGTTCAATTCAGACTGGGCAGGAAAGTTGCTTATCGTGGTGGACGAGGTCTTACTCAACCGCAGGGAAGATAGCGAGCGATTGAAAAACCTAAGCACGACTTTCACCTATAAAGTGGAAGCCAAAGGGAAAGACCGTACGGAAATAGCTTTTTTTGCCAAATTCGTGTTATGTTCCAACAACGAGTACCTGCCCATACTCATAGACGCAGGAGAAACACGCTATTGGGTACGGAAGATAATGCCGTTGCAGAGCGATGACACCAACTTCCTGCAAAAGCTGAAAACGGAAATACCAGCCTTTCTTTATTTCCTGACACAAAGAAAACTATCCACAGCGCAGGAAAGCCGTATGTGGTTCAATCCGAAGCTGATATATACCGCAGCCTTGCAGAAGATTATCCGAAGCAACCGCAACCGTTTGGAAATAGAAATGACTGAATTGTTGCTTGACATCATGTCGAATATGAACGTGGAAAGCGTATCTTTCTGCCTGAACGACCTTGTAACCTTGCTGATTTATGCACAAGTCAAGGTTGAGAAGTATCAAGTACGGAAAGTGGTGCAGGAAGTATGGAAACTTACTTCCGCACACAATTCGCTATCCTACACCGCTTATGAGTTCGCACCCCATCGTGAGTGCCACTATGAACCGAAAAGAAAAACTGGTCGGTTTTATACAATAACGAAAGAACAACTGACCGCTATCTAATTATTTTGATGAAATGATGAATACGAGAAATAATATATTGCTTTACAGAAAGATAGGCTCTCATCAAATACTCATCAATAAATATCGCTGATGAAAAGAGGAAACATCATATCTCTTTTGGCAAGCAGTATAATGAGAAAAAAGATGAGCTGATATTACACTGTTTACCAGGTTATTACATTCCAAATTCATCAAATCATCATTTTTTATTCACCAATAAATCCGTAAGAATATGACAATAGAAGAAGCTAAAAGCATACGAATAGCCGACTATCTATACAGCTTGGGTTATTCACCAGTAAAACAACAAGGAATAAACCTTTGGTACAAATCCCCGTTTCGGGAAGAGAGTGAAGCATCGTTCAAGGTAAACACCGAGCGCGAACAATGGTATGACTTCGGTTTGGGAAAGGGCGGAAACATCATTGCACTGGCTGCACATCTGTACGCTACCGACCATGTACCTTACATCTTGAAACGGATAGCAGAGCAGACAC
>ENA-OYDF01000250-OYDF01000250.1-human-gut-metagenome-genome-assembly--contig:-NODE-250-length-9028-cov-3.293993_pt1 | contig 9028 bp, 8 predicted proteins | sample MGYA00243464_ERZ652895 | MGnify/ENA primary metagenome ERZ652895 (study PRJEB26926, sample SAMN06164687) | human gut metagenome | biome: ENVO:00009003; feature: ENVO:2100002; material: ENVO:00002003... | reverse complement strand
GAGATGTAGAGAGGTCTCGTGGGCTCGGAGATGTGTATAAGAGACAGTCCTTATGATGTCACAGCCATTCATATATCAGCTAAATCATCACAGGGTGGTAAGACAGAAGTTGAGGGACCTTGGGAAAATCTTGCAGTAGGAAATAATGTTATTACTGTCAAGTCGTATGCAAAGAGCGGTAAAGTCATGACATACACTATTAATGTAAACAGAGCTTCCGCTCCGGCTCCAGCTCCTGAAACCGAGCCGGAAACCGAGACCGAAACTGAACCGGTTAATGATACCACAGTTACAATAGACGGCAAGGAATATGTTATAAGTAAGACTTTCCCGGAGGATGAAATTCCTGACGGATATACAGCCGGAACACTTGATATCAGCGGTGATACAATAGAAACAGTTACAAACGACGTTACGGGACTGAATCTTGTATACCTTACAGATGCCGATGAGAATGGTGCAATATATATTTATGATAAGGAAACCAAGACATTTGAGAAGTATATTGCATTCAAGAGCGGAAAGAATGTTTATGTATATCTGGATGCATCACACGCATCAGAGAAACCGGAAGGAATGGCAGAAACCAAATGTGAGATACAGGGCACTGAAGTCAAAGTTTACACACCGGATAAAGACAGCGAATTTGTATATTTTTATGCGGTCAATTCCAAAGGCGAGCGCATATGGTATGTATATGACACTGTAGAAAAAACAATACAGCGAAGTAATAATACATCATCGCAGCCGGCAATATCCGATGATAATATGCAGAAAGAACTGGATTCACTTAAACAGGACAATGATAAGCTTACAGAGTCCAAGGCATCACTCATAAAGGGCCGTAATATTACATTTATAGCCGGAGGAGTTGTGCTTGCAGCATTGATAGTGCTTGTGGTAGTTCTGGCTGCACACAAATCAGAAGAGAAACATTCGGTTGTAATACCTGATGAAGATGATTATGACTATGATAATGAAGATGACGATTCACAGTCTGACAATGCCCAGGATGAGCCGGATGCATTGTTAGCTGCCGCAGAAGAGAATACGGAATCCGGATCAGCAGAAGAAGAACAGGCCGCAACGGAAGAACCGGTTCAGGATACCGAGGAGGAAACTGTAGTGCCTGAAGCAGGCGAAGCGGAGGAAACTGAAGTACCTGAAGCAGACACCGAGGAGGAAACCGAAGCACCTGAGACGCCATCTGAGCCGGAGGTAAAAGAAGACGATTTTGATGATGTCAAAGATAAGGTAACCCAGGCGGATATGGATGCTTTTGTTACCGAGGCACAGCAGGTTGATGATGAACCCGCACAGAAATCGTCTGAGATTAAGCCATTGAAGAATGATGAAGACGGGCTTGAAATCGAGACCGAAATCATTGACCTCGGAGATGATATATTTGATGACGACGAAGAACCGGCGGCTAAGGAGCCGGAAAAGGAGCCGGAAAAAGAGCCGGAAAAAACCGGGGAAGAGCCGGAAACAATAGAACTTGAGCCGTCTGACGGAGATGACGAGGAATTTTTCCTCTAAGATAAATAATTATTAAAAAAGTATTAAATCAGCGCAGAATCAGCAAAAGATATTGCTTTTTCTGCGCTTGTTTGTTATAGTATATGTATAACACAGACATATGGTTATGTCATAGGGAGATGATGATATATGATTTTTACAATTGACTTTAACAGTGATGAGGCATTGTATGTTCAATTATGTAACCAGATTATAATGTGTATAGCGAATGAGAAGATACACGAAGGTGATTCGCTCCCGTCGGTAAGACAGTTAGCCGATAATATAGGAATTAATATGCATACGGTTAATAAGGCGTATTCGGTTCTCAGGCAGGAAGGCTATATTAAGTTGGACAGACGGCATGGGGCAGTGATCGCACTGGATATAGATAGGATTAAGGCTATGAATGAGCTTACGGACGAACTCAGGGTTGTGGTGGCCAAGGCAATGTGCCGTAATATCTCGACGGATAAGATTCATGCACTTGTTGATGATGTCATAGCTGAATTTACAGGAGAACAGGAGGTATAATTATGTTATGTGAAAAATGTCAGAAAAATGTTGCAACATTTCATTATACAGAAGTGGTTAACGGCGTTAAGAATGAACATCATCTGTGCAGCAGCTGTGCGGCCAATACGGATGTAAGTTATTATTCAAGTATTTTTGAGAATGATATGCATTTTACCAAGCTTTTGTCGGGACTTCTCGGCGCACAGGGTTTCTTGTCAGATAATGGGAACGATGATCCGGCAGTGAATGTTGTATGTCCGAAATGCGGCATGACATATGGTGAATTCATTGCAAGTTCACGATTCGGATGCTCTGAATGTTATGATGTTTTCGGACCGCTTATTGCGGGTACAATTAAGAAGATACAGGGCAGCGACCGTCATACCGGTAAGAAGCCGATGCTATATAAGATGCAGGAGCAGGAACAGATACAGCCGGAAGGAACCGCTGGAGTAGATGAACATGATATTGCTAAAGAAATAGATTTTATGACAAAGAAGCTTAAGGAAGCCGTAGCTGTGGAAGATTACGCCGAAGCAGCCAGATTACGTGATGCGATAGCCGAACTTAAGGGAAAGGAGCAGGCATGAATAAATGGTACGAAAGTAACGGCGCCAACAGTGATGTGGTTATTTCAAGCCGGATAAGGCTCGCGAGGAATTTCTCAAATTATCCGTTTGCATCCAAGATAAGCGATGAAGACGGAACCGAGCTGGTTAATTCCGTTGTCGGAACATTTCAGAAGGATTTTCCGGACGAATACAGATATTATTTTATGAACAGCTGCACCGAGGCTAAGAAGAATGCGCTCAAGGAACGCCGTTCTATAAGCTCGTATCTGGTAAAGTCAAAGAACGGTGCCGTGATCTTGTCGGGGGACGAGGGAACATCGGTGCTGGTTAACGGTGAAGATCATATAAGAATCCAGGTTATTGCCAATGGAATGAATATTCCGGCCTGCTTTAAGAAAGCCAACGAAATAGATGATTATATAGATTCACGATTTGATTATGCCTATGATGAACAATACGGATATAAGACCACATACCCGACTAATGTCGGTACGGGACTCCGCGCCGGATATACATTACATCTGCCGGCATTGTCGCAGACAAGAAAAATCACCCAGATAGGTACGGAACTTGGACGTTTCGGAATAAGAATGCGTCAGGTTTACGGTGATGAGGAAGACAGTTTCGGTAATTTGTACCAGGTGTCAACACAGAAGACGCTTGGACAGGATGAAAGGACGATCATCAAGGATTTTGATGATATTGTCCTGCAGATAATCAGTCAGGAACGTGAACAAAGAAGTGCTATATATGACAAGGATAAATGCCGCGCCGAGGATGTGGCATACAAATCATACGGCGTACTCAAATACGCGAGAAAGCTCACATTACGTGATGCGATGACACTTTTATCTGAACTTATGACAGGTCTTGCAATCGGAATTTTGTCAACGAAGGACGGTCATAATATTGATGTTAACCGGCTGATTATGGACATACAGCCTGCTGTGCTTAATAACTCGGCCGGCAAGGCATTATCGGTGGCTGAAACAGATATGTTAAGGGCACAATATTTAAGAAGTAATCTGCCCGAAATTGATTAATTAATAAATATATGAAGGAAGTGATTATATATGCAAAGTGGATTTACCAAGAAAGCAGAGGAAGCATTAAAAAATTCCGCGACAACAGCATATGCGTACGGACATTCAAGTATAGGTTCGGAACATATTCTTATAGGACTTATGCAGACGGACGAGAGCGTTGCACAGACAGTGCTTCTTAAGAATGAAGTCGATCTGGAACGTTTTGAGGAAATGGTGAGCCAGCTTATGCATCCTGATAATATGGCCGAATATTCGGAACCGGAGAGTTATACTCCGAGAGCCGCGGGTATTCTCAATATGGCAGCCAGGGAAGCCAGAAGGTTTAAAGCGCAGTTAGTGGGTACGGAGCATATTCTTATTGCCATGCTCAAAGATTCCGAATGTGTGGCTACCAAGCTGCTTGCAACCATGGGGTGCAATATACAGAAAATATATGTCGATGTGATGATGGCGGTCGGAGATGCGAATAATTACGGAGCTTATAAAGATGAAATAAGCAATAAGAATAAGAAAAAATCTCCCACAGCCACACTTGATCAGTACAGCAGGGATCTGACTAAGCTTGCAACGGAAGGTAAGCTCGACCCGGTAATAGGAAGGGAACATGAAATCCAGCGTGTTATACAGATAAGCAGCAGGCGTACCAAGAATAATCCTTGCCTTGTCGGAGAACCGGGTGTAGGTAAAACGGCAATAGTTGAAGGCCTGGCATTGCAGATTGCTGAAGGAAATGTTCCTGACACCATTAAGAACAAAAGAGTTGTGACACTTGATTTGTCCGGAATGGTTGCGGGATCCAAATACCGTGGCGAATTTGAAGAAAGAATCAAGAAGATAATCAACGAAGTCCGTAATGCCGGAAATGTTATTCTTTTTATAGATGAGCTTCATACAATTATCGGTGCCGGCGGTGCCGAGGGTGCGATAGATGCGTCCAATATATTAAAACCTTCGCTGGCTCGTGGTGAAGTTCAGATAATAGGTGCCACAACCATTAATGAATATCGTAAGTATATCGAGAAAGATGCTGCTCTTGAGAGACGATTCCAGCCTGTTAATGTTGAAGAACCGTCGGAAGACGAAGCTATTGAGATATTAAAGGGGCTTCGTAAAGCATATGAGACTCATCATAATGTAACAATCACTGATGAGGCACTTACCGCGGCCGTTAAACTATCGGAAAGATATATCAATGACAGATTCCTTCCTGACAAGGCTATCGATCTTATTGATGAGGCGGCATCGAAGACAAGGCTCGGGGTATATGTAAAGCCTGAGAAAATAAGCGAAATCGAGCACATTATAGAAGAACTTGACAAGGATAAAGAACAGGCTGTTGTCAATGAGGAATTTGAACGTGCGGGAGAACTTAAGGCACGTCGCGTGGAACTTGCCGGTGAACTTGACTGCCTTAATACACAGTGGCAGAAGGAGAAAGACAGCCGTAACCTTGTTGTAGGAGAGGAAGAAATAGCGGATGTCGTATCTGACTGGACCAAAATCCCGGTTCATAAAATAGCTGCGGGAGAGTCAGAGCAGCTCATGAATCTTGAGAAGACACTCCACGAAAGAGTTGTCGGACAGGAAGAAGCTGTAAATGCAGTCGCCAAGGCGATAAGAAGAGGCAGAGTCGGTCTTAAAGACCCTAAGAGACCTACGGGTTCATTTCTTTTCCTCGGACCTACAGGCGTGGGTAAGACAGAATTGTCCAAAGCACTGGCTGATGCAATGTTTGGCAGCGAGGCTAATCTTATCAGGGTTGACATGACCGAATATATGGAGAAACATAGTGTATCTAAGATGATAGGCTCGCCTCCGGGATATGTGGGATACGAAGAAGGCGGACAATTAAGCGAGAAAGTGCGCCGCAATCCATATTCGGTAATACTTTTTGATGAAATTGAGAAGGCTCATCCGGATGTATTTAATATTTTATTGCAGGTACTGGATGATGGTATAATAACTGATTCTACCGGACGTAAGATTGATTTCAAAAACACCGTAATCATCATGACAAGTAATGCAGGTGCTGAGAACATAGTTGCGCCAAAGAATCTCGGATTTAACACATCGACCGATCCTGACCGGGATTACAAAACAATGAAGAGCAAAGTTATGGAAGAGGTAAAACGTCTGTTTAAACCTGAATTCCTTAACAGAATTGACGAGACAATTGTATTCCATATGCTTACACGTAGTGATATAGCGCAGATTGTTGACATAATGGTAAATTCTATCAACAAGAGAATCGGCGAACAGATGAATCTTCATATTGAACTTGATGATTCGGCCAAGGCGCTTATTGTTGATAAAGGATATGATGAGAAATACGGCGCGCGTCCGTTAAAAAGAGCACTTCAGACGCTTGTGGAAGACGAACTTGCCGAACAGATTCTCGAAGGCAGAATTAAGAATGGCGATAATGTTCACATAACATGCGCAGACGACGGTGATAAAAAACTGATTTTTTCTACAAATTAATGTAGCAATTAGACAGGAGATATATTATAATAAGATTACATTCTTTTTACAAACACAATCAGGAGGAACGGCAATGGCTGTAGTAAACGATTTGATCCACATAGAGGGCGATGGAACGATCAGTTTTGGTGATTACACACTTGATACCAAGACCAAGCTCGATAATGTTGAGTACAACGGAGATATCTATAAGGTTAAGACATTCAAGGAGATTACCAAGCTTGAGAGGAACGGAATGTTTGTTTATGAGTCTGTTCCGGGAACAGCTGTTAATAATTTTTCTATGAATGACGGTGCTGTCAGCATGAGAGTGGAAGGCAGTGAAGACCCTCAGATTACACTTGAACTTGAACCATCTACAGAGTACAAGGTATACGTTGACGGCGTAAGCATTGGCAGCATGACTACCAACATCAGTGGTAAGCTTGTCCTTTCAGTTACACTCGGAGGCGGTAATTCCGCAGAGGTTAAGGCTGTAAGAGCATAGAATGAATTTAATTTATGTTATTAAGGACTGTGTTTAACACAGTCCTTTGCACACCGGAAAGGCGGATATGGCAAAGGCTAAGAATATAACTTTTTTCTGTAAAGAATGCGGGTATGAATCATCCAAATGGATGGGGCAGTGCCCGTCATGCCAGGAATGGAATACAATGGTTGAGGCACCCGTGAAGGGTTCGGCACAGACCGGAAGTCATAATGTCGGTATAACAGGTATATCGGGGAATGCACCTATCAGGTTTTCACAGATAGATTCTAATTCTGAGGACAGATATACCACGGGATTCGGCGAGCTTGACAGAGTTTTGGGCGGCGGAATTGTCGCAGGCTCAATGGTGCTTGTGGGAGGTGATCCCGGAATCGGTAAGTCTACGATTCTGCTGCAGGTGTGTGCCAATATAGCAGCATCGCGCAAGGTTCTGTACATATCAGGTGAGGAGTCGCCGGGACAGATTAAGATGCGCGCAGACAGAATAGGTAATATGCCGGATAATTTTACACTTATGTGTGAAACGAATCTTAATACAATTGATTCGGCAATCAGGGCAGAGAAGCCGGATGCTGTTGTTATTGATTCTATTCAGACGATGTATTGTGAGACATCGGATTCGGCACCCGGCAGCGTAAGTCAGGTGCGTGAATCTACGAATGCTCTTATGCAGATAGCTAAGGGACTCGGAATAACGGTATTTATAGTCGGACATGTGACGAAGGAAGGCGTTGTTGCCGGACCTAGGGTTCTTGAGCATATGGTGGACACGGTTCTTTATTTTGAAGGAGAACGAAGTGAATCATATAGGATAATAAGAGCGGTAAAGAATCGATTCGGAGCAACCAATGAAATCGGCGTGTTTGAGATGTGCCATGAGGGACTCAGGGAAGTGCTTAATCCATCGGAATATATGCTTGAGGGTAAGCCTTCCGGCGAACCGGGTTCGGTCGTTGTATGTCTTATGGAAGGTACAAGACCGATCATGGTAGAGATTCAGGCTCTTGTATGCCATACGAATTTCGGAATGCCGAGACGTACGGCTGCCGGAGCAGACTATAACAGAATGAATCTCCTAATGGCAGTATTGGAGAAGAAAGCAGGAATGCAGCTTTCCGGATGTGATGCTTATCTTAATATAGCAGGCGGACTTAAGGTCAGCGAACCTGCGTTGGATTTAGGGATGGTAATGGCGTTGATATCAAGTTTTCGTAATATTCCCATACCGGATAGGACAATAGTGTTTGGCGAAGTTGGCCTTACGGGCGAGGTGCGTTCGGTAAGCCAGGCCAAGCAAAGGGTTGCCGAAGCAGTAAAGCTTGGATTTGAAGAATGCATTCTTCCGGCGGCATGTCTTAAGAGTGTGGGAGATATAAGCGGTATCAGGCTTACCGGGGTTAAATCAGTTTCCGAATTATGCAGAAGGTAAATATATTTACGGAGGATTGGATAATGGAAGAACATTTTTTAACAGAATTTACACAGATTATCAATAATCTGGACGAGTCACAGCTTAAGGTTGAGAAACATGCATTTGATGTAATTAATTCATCGGATACATCGCTTAATCTTGTCAAAGAAGGAATTACGAGCATTAATGACATTGTGGATGAGATTAACGGACTTAATACAATTGTTGAGGAATCAAAGGACAATATAAAGCGTCTTGAAGAATTGTCGGAGATGATTGAGAATTTTGCCGGCGTGATATCTAAAATTGCATCCAAAACCAATATGCTTTCTCTCAACGCATCGATAGAGGCGGCAAGAGCAGGCGAACAGGGCAGAGGATTTGCGGTTGTAGCCAAGGAAGTTGGTAATCTTGCAGCGCAATCGACAAGTTCATCTAAGGATATAGCTGATACAGTTCATGAGGTACATGATTTTGTGGAGACAATGGTTTCGATGATGAATGATATATATGAGCGTTCTGTGAAACAGAGCAGTAAAGCAGCTGATATAGGCGTTCTTCTTAATAAGATTCTTGAAGCAGCCAAGGTTGCCAATGATGAGTCACGCGGAATGGAACATGAAATAGCATATCAGAGAGATATTACCGATAATGCCAAAGATGTTATTTCCAAATGTAATAAATAATTTGCAAAATTGTGTAAATTTTTCTTGCAATTAAATCAATTATATGGTATAACTAACAAGTGATGTCGAGAGATGTCACTTGTGAATATAGGGGTATAGTTCAGCTGGTAGAGCGTTGGTCTCCAAAACCAAATGTCGTGGGTTCAAATCCTACTGCCCCTGCTAAATAGAGAACAGTCATCCAATTGGATGGCTGTTTTTTTTATTATGGCGACGAGCAAAATACACGCATTTTATGCGTTGGAGCGGGATTCGCAGCTGTCTCTTATACACATCTCCGAGCCCACGAGACCTCTCTACATCTCGTA
>ENA-OYDF01000236-OYDF01000236.1-human-gut-metagenome-genome-assembly--contig:-NODE-236-length-9211-cov-3.846767_pt1 | contig 9211 bp, 4 predicted proteins | sample MGYA00243464_ERZ652895 | MGnify/ENA primary metagenome ERZ652895 (study PRJEB26926, sample SAMN06164687) | human gut metagenome | biome: ENVO:00009003; feature: ENVO:2100002; material: ENVO:00002003... | reverse complement strand
GGCTCTGAGATGTGTATAAGAGACAGCATCTCTCCTGCCAACGAGCCCGAGTATGCGGCAAGCTGGAACTCATGCCTCTGGCTTCCCGGTACCACTACGCTGGGACCGTTCATTGTGAATAACTTAGGTCCCAAGTTGCGACAAACCCATCCCGAAACCCGGATTATCTTTGGCGAGAATGCCCAGTGGTCTGCCATTCTGGGCTTTATCATGGGCAGTAAAAATTATGTGCGCGACATTCTGAACCTGAATCCTAAAATCACCAACTTTCCCGTCATTGCCGCCGGACACGGCTATGTGGATCCTGTGACCGGGAAAGATCCTGCCATTGAACCGTTCAGCAAAGCCGAATCGAAGGGAATTCCCGTGTGGCTGACCGAAATCAGCGATCCTACGGAAAGTTATGATGCTACCATGACCAGTGGCTTGAAATGGGCGAAGAAGTTCCATCGTTTCTTGTGTGAGGCCAATACCGGCGCTATTGTGTGGTGGGCAGGTGCTATACCGGATGGCGGAACCACCGAGGGGCTGATTAACATTGAAAAGAACCGCGTGGACTATGAAGTGACCAAGCGTTGCGAGGTGTTCGGCAACTTCTCCCGTTACATCCCTGTAGGAAGCAAGCGCATCTCGGCGCAATATGATTTCGAACAAGGCTATATGGTGTCTGGCTATAAATATGGTGACAACGGTTACACGGTTGTAGCCATCAACCCTGCGGATCATGAAGTAGTTATTTCGTTGGCTCTTGAAAGCGCTCAGGTTTCCGGTGCTTTGCAAGGCTATGTCACCGATGACACCCGTAAATGGGAGCCGGTGGAAGCTGTTCAACCTGCCGATGGTGTCTATACCCTGACCTTGCCGGCCCGTAGCGTGGTTTCCTATACCGGAACTGTGTTGAGTAGTTCGTCTTTGTAACATTGATTCTGTTTTTATTTCTACGCTGCAATAGTTTTTTGTTCCGTCATTGTATTGCGCTGATAAACAGTAATATGCGGTGACGGAATTTCCTGTATCCCCACGAAGTGCTTTTTCGTTTTTTTCTTGCAGAAGCCGGTTCGTCGGATATCGGTTTCCATGTCGGGTACGTAATCTTGATATATGTATGGCAGTATCCGTGCAAGGGGATGGGAGTTTCCATGCAAGAAGACTGCATCATTTGTTGCACCACTCGGCTGAACGTGCCTTTTCACTCAAGTGAAGTGCCGTTGCCACCTGTGTGAAACGGTTGCTTCACCAAGGTGAAGCAATAAAGTCATAAGACTGTTTTCACGGTTGCATCCTGTTGATAAAATACATCTATTGAAGTTTTGTCATTTTGTGTGTGGCGGTTGTTGTGTTGTACATTGATGAACGATACCGCCGCTTACCTACCGGTTGAGAGCCTTTATGGATGTTTTTTCACAGTAATTGGTTGATAATTAGAAGAATACTGTGTAGGAAAAATTTTATATTTCACGTTCAATTCAGATGTGTTTTCCATTGTCTTGAAGAATTTTTTTTTGATATTGATAAGATTTCATTGTTTAATGCTTGAATTGTATTTGTTCCTGCTTGCTTGAATTGCCATCTTTGCAATGTTAATTTTTAATTCAAATAACTATGAAAACAAAGACATTCTTAATTTCAGCTGCTATTCTTCCATCCATGGGGCATTACCGTTGTTTGCGAAAGCAATAACGTGTTGGAAATCTATTTTTAGTTAATTTTACAGCAATATTTTTTAATTAAACTCTAATACATTATTTATGAAACAAATTGCATTTACATGGTTGCTGTGCATACTTAGTATATGTGCCTATGCTCAGCAAATTACTGTTACCGGAACAGTGACGGATGCGGAGAATAATCCGTTGATTGGTGCGGCTGTTGTTGTAGTAGGAACTACGGATGGCGTGATTACCGATTTTGATGGCAAATATACCATTAAGGCCGCTTCCGGTCAGTCTTTGAATTTCTCTTATGTAGGTTATCAGGAGCAAACTGTTAAGGTTGATGGCCGCAGTGTGATTAATGTGAAATTGTCGGAAGGTGAATTGTTGGACGAGGTGGTGGTTATCGGTTACGGTACAGTGAAGAAAAGCCATTTGACAGGTGCGGTCGCTTCTGTTTCCGGTAAAGAGTTACAGGCAAATGTTGCACGTAGTGCTTCAGCTGCTTTGCAAGGAAGAGTTGCCGGTGTTACTGTGTCGGCTGCCAACGGTCAACCGGGGGAAGGCTTGAATATTAATGTCCGTGGTATCAGTTCATTGAGTGCCACCAGTCCGCTTTATGTGATTGACGGTGTGTATGGTGATATCAATATGGTTGATCCCGCTGACATTCAGTCTATTGAAGTATTGAAAGATGCTTCGGCTGCTGCTATTTATGGTTCTCGTGCTGCTAATGGTGTTGTATTGGTCACTACTAAAGGCGGTCGTTTGGAAACTCCTGCCCGCGTGACAGTGGATGCCTATACAGGCGTTCAGATGGTTGCCAAATACATTGATGTAATGGATGGTAATCAGCTTCGCGATTTGGCAAAGGCTACCGGTTATAGTTCGGCAGAAGGGTTGCTGAATTGGAATGGAGGTGCTGGAACAGACTGGCAGAAAGAACTTTATAACTCGGCTATGGTGAGCAAGGTTAGCTTGAATGTATCTGGAGGAAACAAGACCTCGACCTATAATCTGTCGGGAAGCTATCTTAACCAGGATGGTATTGTGAATACTACCGGTTATGAGGCATGGAACATTCGTGCTAAGAATACTTTTTCTTTTTTCAATAATCATTTGCGTATGGGGACTACGTTGATGATGAAATTCTATAAAAAGAAGTATGAAGATGTTTCATATACCTCCGCTCTGACAGCTGTGCCTATGTGGAATGTATATGGTGAAGATGGCACTTGGGGTGTCGCTCCGGAATGGACCAGAGGAGATAATCCTGTAGGTTGGACAGAAGCCTATGATTACCAAAGACATGGGATAGACATTTTATTGAATGGCTATGCCGAAGTGGATTTGTTCTTGAAAGGATTGAAATATAAATTCAATGTAGGTATAAACAAATATACAAGACGTAATTATGCCTATAGTTCTCCTTATTATTTCAGTTCTACTTCACAAAAGAATGAAGCGGAATTGTCGGAAAGTACAGACTGGGAGAACGATTGGTTGATTGAAAATACAATCAATTATGATAATACGTTTGGCAATCATACGGTTTCTGCTTTGGTGGGTTATTCTGCCCAGCGTAACAATGCGCGTGGTTTTGGTGCAGGACGTAAGGGTTTCCCGGAAGGTTTCTCTGTGATTGACGCCGGTTCGGTTTCTTCACAAAATACATCGGGTAGCGCATGGGCCAATACAATGATTTCTATGTTTGGGCGTGTGATGTATTCGTATGCCGATCGTTATATGCTGTCTGCTTCTGTTCGTCGGGACGGTTCTTCCAAATTTGCAGATGGAAACCGCTGGGGCACATTCCCGTCTGTATCTTTGGGTTGGAATGTGATGAATGAAGATTTCTTTGAAAATATCAAGGAAACCATGAATGAATTGAAAATTCGTGCCAGTTATGGTGTACTGGGTAATTTGAGCGGCATTGGCAATTATGCTACCCAGTCTGTTGTTTATAAAGGTATGAATAACATGATGGGCACAGAACTTTGGGAAGGTGCCATTACCGGTAAGGAATGGACTTCACCCATGAATGTGACTTGGGAAAAGACGAAGACTTTGAACTTGGGTTTGGATTTTGCTTTCTTGAACAATAAGTTCAGTGTCAGTGCTGATTATTTTATTCAGAAAACAGAAGATATGTTGTTGTCTATGCCGCAGTCTTTGAGTTTTGGCTTGAGTGGGAATCCTACAGTAAATGCAGGTACAGTAGAAAACAAAGGATTTGAAATTTCATTGAATCACCGTAATAATGTAGGCGATTTGTATTATCATGTAGGTGTCAATGCCACCTTTATCAAGAATGAACTGACGGAAGTAAACGGAAGTCGTGATGAATGGCAGGGATTCAATCCTCATGCCAAAGGAACGATTACTTATGCCAAGACCGGTCATTCCATAGGTTATTTCAATTTGATAAAGACGGATGGTGTATTCCAAAGCCAACAAGAAATTGATGCGTATGTGGATAAGAACGGTAATAAGATCCAGCCTAATGCACAACCGGGTGACTTGCGTTTCGTGGATTATAACGAAGATGGTAAGATTGACAATAATGACCGTCAGGATGTAGGCTCTGCTTTCCCGAAAGTTAACTTGGGTGTAAGTCTGGGTGCTGAATGGAAAGGTTTGGATTTGAATATGTTCTTTGACGGAAACTTTGGCAACAAGATTTACAATGCCCAGTATTATAGTACGGTTTATAATGAATCAACGGGAAACCAATATGCAGAACGCATGAACAGCTGGACTGAAAACAATCATTCTGACATTCCTCGCTGTTTGTTTGGTACTAGCGATCCTAATGGTACAAACTGGGGCTATACGGACCGTTGGTTGGAAAATGGTTCATTCTTGCGCTTGAAGACTTTGGAATTAGGTTATACGTTGCCCAAAGTATGGGTATCTAAAGCCGGTTTGCAGAATGTGCGTGTTTATACGGCTATGGAAAACCTTTTCACTATAACCGATTATAAAGGATATACTCCTGACTTGGGTATGGTAGATGCCGATGGTGCCGGTACATCAGGTGGTTCGGGTGTAATGACCCGTGGTTGTGATGACGGTCGTTATCCGATGGCACGTACTATCACCTTTGGTTTACAAGTAAATTTCTAATTAGGAATAAGTAATATTTGCAGAATATGAAAAAGAATTTTATAAAATACATAGCTGCATTGGCTGTAGCTCCAATGTTGTTGTCTTCTTGTAGTGATGACTTTCTGAATGAGATTGATCCTAATCGTCAGACTCCGACCACTTTCTGGACATCCGAGGATAATGTGATGAAAGGCTTGTCCGCAGTTTATAATCCTTTCCGCCGTATGACCAGTGGATATTATGGTGGGTTGGAAGGCATCATGCATCTTCAGATGCGCGGTGACGACCTTTACCCCACTCGCGGAGAAGAACCTTATATTTGGGAATATTTGTCGTTTGTCAACACAACGAATACAAAGGATTTGAGCTGGGGAAACATCTATGAAGGCATTCAGATGGCAAACGAATTCATATATCGTGCGGCTACGGTTGATATGGACGAAACCAAACGTGAGCAAATGATAGGTGAGGCTTATTTCTTACGTGGATTCTGGTACTTCCGTTTGCGTACTGATTATCGTGATGCGGTTATCCGTACTCTCCCGCAGGATGCAGATCCGGAAACTCATGGACTGTCTAGCGGTGATGAAGTGCTGGAACAGGCTATTTCAGACTTTAAGGAAGCCAAGTCTCGTTTGCCTAAACTTCGTTCAAGCGATGAGAACGGTCGTGTAACTCAAGGTGCGGCTATTGCCATGTTGGGTAAAGCTTATATCTGGAAAGGGGATTATCAGGCCGCTAAGGATGAGTTTGAAATTATAATGAATGGTTATGGTTACGATTTGACTCAAAAGTATGAGGACAACTTCCGTGACGATACGGAATTTAATGCTGAATCTATTTGGGAAATCAATTATGATGCCAAAGGTAATTCGGGTGACTCTTGGGGCAATGGCACTAGTGACGACTCGTTTATGGGAAACAACCTTGCTCATTATTTTGGTCCGACACTGAAAGGTGAGAATATTGGCGGTGGTTGGTATAAGATGCAACCTTCTCCCTATTTGATAAAAGAATTCATTTCCGAACAGCGTCCGGAAGGCTCTGATTCCAAATGGGATAAGCGTTTATACACTACGTGCTTCTTTAAATACTCTGATTTCGGTGATGTGAAACCGGATGAAAAATTCTATGGTGGTAAAGTGGAATTTGATGATATGTTTAAATGGACGGTACTGCCCGAAGGCGATGGCAAATATGGTATTGCCAAGCAAGGATATGCTCCTGCTTATCCGGTTATCGAGGGTGTTCAAGGGCGTTTCATGATGAAGAAGTTTGCAGCTTGGTGGGTTCCCACAGGATGTACGATGTATTCTAACGATGCCGGACGTATCAACAATTTACGTATTATGCGCTTTGCAGAAGTTTTGTTGCTCCACGCTGAGGCTTGTCTGGAAACCAATGATGAAAGCGGAGCAATGAAAGATATTAACCGGATTCGTGTACGTGCCGGGTTGCCGGAGAAAAACTTGAGTGGAAAAGATGCTATAATGACAGAACTCCAGAAACAGAAATTGCTGGAATTTGCCGGAGAGAATATACGTTGGGATGATATGGTTCGTTGGTACGGAAATGATCCTGCTAAGTTGAAAGCTATCATGCACGAACGCAAGACCGATTCTCAACATTATGAATTGCTTTACGAAGAAAATGAAAGTGGTGAAAAGGAATTGGTAGGATATAAACCGACAGACCGCATTTCGGATACACAAGGATTTGACCATTTTGAAGCTAAATTCTTGTACTTCCCGATACCTCAGGCAGAGGTGGACGCTAATTTGAATTTGGAGCAAAAGCCGGAATGGAGATGATTGTATTGAACTGATAATTAAAAAGTATGAGAGGTGTGTCAAAACGTGGATAATGCCATCGTTTAGTTCGCAGGGGCGAGGTCCGCTCGCCCGAAAACAGTTTGCTTTGTGTCTTCGGGCAGGCAAACCCTTCCCCTACAACTGACGATGGGATAGGCCCGGTTTAGTTTTGACACACTCCCATAAAAACAATGAAGCCAAATGAAAAGGAAAGGATATTATTTATGCTCTTTGTTGGTTATGATATTTGTATTTTTGTCATGTCGTGATGAAGAACAGGATTGTACCCAAGCTATGCAGGATATACAAAACCAGTTGAAGGAAAATGATTTATTGAAATCTGTTTCTCAAGAACGTGAACAATGTGTTTTGTTATTCGAGTCCAATAAGATAATTTTTCCGCAAGAGTTAATCCAAAGTGTAGATGTGGATGCGGAAAACTGGAAAACGACTTTGACATTTGCCAATGGAAGCACTTATGTTATACCTACCTTAGGTACTTCGATTGACAACTTGATATTGAGTTCTACAGTCAATCCTTCCGGTTGCAATCCATTATCGGCCAGTGTAGTTGTAAAATTACCTGTATTGGGACGCATTAAACTGATTGTACACAGCAAACCGGGAAAGCATACGCCTGACGTGGAATATACATTTAAAGATGTGGGATTAAAACAGAATATTCCGGTATTGGGACTTTATCCCAATTATAATAACCAGATCACTTTAATTTATACGGATTTGCAAGGAAATGAACGTGCTCGGTCCAATCTAAAGCTTCAGACGAAAACATTGGAAAGCAGAAGGCTGCCTAAGGAAATCAGAGTGGTAAAGGCTCAATATGACCGAATGGAGCCAGGCATGAATTTGGTAAACTCCCCCGGACAGGATGAAACAGACACTTCTATCCCTTATATGATAGATGCTGACGGAGAAATCCGTTGGATTCTTGATTGGGAGAAGTCGGATGAACATCGATATATCGGAATCGGGTGCGGATTGATCCGGATGCAGAACGGACATTATATGACCGGTGACGGAAACCATCATCGGATGGTGGAGGTGGATATGATGGGAAATACAATTCATAATTGGGATATGCTGGAACGGGGATACACTATGCATCATGCCATATCTCAAGATAAGCAAGGCAATATATTAGCGACTGTGAGCAAGACTTCCGCTAAAATCGCCAATGGGAAAGATGTACGGATAAATGATTTTATTATTATGATGGATCCCGAAAAAGGGGAGATATTGCAAGAATGGGATTTGGTGCACATGTTGGATTCGGCTCGCTATGGAATGACCGATTATGATCTAACCTCAGACCCTTTTGCACAAAGTGCCAGTAATTGGGCGCATAATAATGGTATAGTAGAGTGGGGAGATGATTATCTGGCTACAGCTCGTTATCAAGGAATCTTTAAGTTTAATAAAGCTGGAGGTATTGAGTGGATTATATCGCCTCATGGGTATTGGAGAGATAAATACTTGAAATTATTATTGAATCCTCTTCATGCCGACGGGACTCCTATTACTGATCCTGAGGTGATAGCCGGAACGAAGAATTGTGATGATTTTGAATGGCCTTGGGGATGTCATACAGCTGTCCCATTACCTAATGGACACATTCTTTATTTCAATAATGGTTATGGGCGTAACTTCAAACTGGATTTTACAGACAGGAAAAATATTTATACTTGCGGCATAGAATATGAAGTGGATGAAGTGAACCGTACGGTTCGCCAAGTTTGGCAGTATGGAAAAGAGCGTGGTGCCGCGTATTTTACTCCGGCCCGTTCCGGGGTGCAATATTTGGAACAAACGGGTAACAGATTAATTTGTCCGGGAATGAGCAATGTGCTTAGCAATGGCAATCGTGGTGCACGCGTGACAGAAGTAGATCCTGAAACACAGGATGTTGTGTTTGAGTTGGAATTGGAAGATGCGATTTACCAGCGGGTTTACCGTATGTCTCTTTATCCTGAGAACCAATAACAACACTGTATAGAATATGATTGATTTTTGATAAAATAGTATAATTCTAGATGCTTGGATAGCATTCTTTTACTGTAAAAGATGGATTGATAACAATGAAAAGAAAATAAGATATGAACGGATATTTCAAAAAACAAATAGAAGCATTGCGCCAACGCCATGAAGCGTTGTTGCAACGTCCTAATGAAATGCAGGAAGAAACGAACGGTGTCATCCGCCGTTATGTTTATCCGGTACTGACACGCCAGCATATTCCCCTGGAATGGCGTTATGACTTCAACCCTGCCACCAACCCTTGTTGTATGGAGCGTATCGGCTTTAATGCTACCATGAACAGTGGTGCCCTGAAATGGAACGGAAAGTATCTGATGGTGGTGCGTGTGGAGGGAGCAGACCGGAAGTCGTTCTTTGCCATAGCCGAAAGCCCTAACGGGGTGGACAATTTCCACTTTTGGAAACGTCCGCTGGTATTGCCCGATGTGGATCCGGCGGAAACCAATGTGTATGATATGCGTCTTACCGCTCACCAGGATGGATGGATTTATGGTATCTTTTGCAGCGAACGCCATGATGACAAGGCACCGGCGGGAGATCTGTCGGCGGCGGTGGCAAAGGCGGGAATCGTACGCACGCGCAATC
>ENA-OYDF01000221-OYDF01000221.1-human-gut-metagenome-genome-assembly--contig:-NODE-221-length-9526-cov-3.907085_pt1 | contig 9526 bp, 5 predicted proteins | sample MGYA00243464_ERZ652895 | MGnify/ENA primary metagenome ERZ652895 (study PRJEB26926, sample SAMN06164687) | human gut metagenome | biome: ENVO:00009003; feature: ENVO:2100002; material: ENVO:00002003... | reverse complement strand
CGTTGTGTTAGTATCTATATATAATTTGTTTTCATATCTTGAAATAAGAAATCCAGGTCTACCTTCGTAATCTCTTGAAATAAGAAATCCAGGTCTACTTTCGTCTACTGTTCCACATTCGTCTATTTCCTTATACTGTTTCCTAATATCTTCTATTGTGGCAAATTTCGCATCTCCTTTTTGCTGCTTGTTAATGGCTTCTTCTGAAAATGCTGTCTTAATATCGTAAGATAAGAATATATCCAGTATGATAACTGCTATCAGAAAGAATCCATACAAGGTTTTTATCAGTCCGGAACTTGCAAAATTTCTGACCGAAAACAAAATATTATTCAATCCCATGTAGGATGCCATATTATCCATATCCTGAAACATTTTTCCAACATTGCAAAATACATTAATGATGTAATTGAAGAGTAAAAATAGAAATATATCTATCAGAAATAGCAATGCTGCCTTTACAATTCCATTTGAAATAATTCGGTTTACTTTCAGGATTTTCTTGTCACTTTTAAAAATATCCTTTAGGTCTTTCCACTCTTTTTTTATCCTGTTTTTTATCATCTACTACCTCTTTTCTGTGCAAGGTGCTATAAATAGCACCTTGCCCTAAACCCGCATAAATGCTGGATTTCTTTGTGAAAATCAAGCTGTAAAAGTAAACTTGGCAACCATTTCCGTTGCAAACTGGGATGCCAGCATAACAATTCCGGCTCCAATTACTATCCATGGAATAGCTCCCTTTGCCATTTCTTTTGTTTTTTCAGATGGAACAATGAACATAACACCAACAATCAGTAATGCAATTGCAATCAGGATATACACAAAAGGCTGGAAGTCTGTTACATAGGTATATAAGCCATTCATTAAATTTTCCATGATTAATTCTCCTTTTCGTTTGTATTTTTCTTTTTTGAGGTCTTAGTTCTTTTTCATCAGATTTTAAAACTGATTCTGATTGAAAAAGCTGCTTTCCACGTTCCTGCAGTAAAGCCGTTTGTGGTAATCTTTCCGTAAATCTTCGGATTATCTGCAGTTATCTTATTTGCAGATAAGGATATGTTTCCTTCTATGGTTTGGCTTTTGTTGCTCTGCGTGAACTCTATTTTATCCGGTACTTCTACAATCACTTCACCCCCTTTATTGTCTGCGCTGATTACAAAATCACTGTTCTGCCCCATAATCAACTGTCGTGGTATATTCACGGTTACCGGTAATAAAGATGATGTTGTAGTAATGGTTACGTTCTCTGCCGGCATATTAAAGCTGTATGGATTGCTAATGTCTGCGTTTGATGCACTTACTGTTTCCAGCTTGTAACCATCCTTTACGTTTATTGCAACTGTAACTGGCGCACCATAGTAATATGTGCCTGCGCCGGATGCAGCAGCTATACCGCTATCTGAATCTATCGTTACGGTATACTGATTTCTCGAATAATAGTAAGAAACTGTTGTTCCACCTACCGGAACGGTTACATTTTCCGTTGCCGGGGATGTAAAGCCTGTATATGTATTGACTGTTGGTGAAACAATCGAATCATAATTTCCTGTTATTTTGTCTGTTGCTACCAATGTGTAACCACTTCCAGATACATTCTGCTGGTAGTGATTTATGGTTATTTCATAGGTGAACTTGAAGTTTCCTGAAACATTGCTGTACCCACCATATTTATCAAAGGCATATGCGTGTGTGTAATACTCTCCATGTTCGTTATTGTGGCTGGAAGTGTAAGTATGGTATCGGTAGTTATATACGGCTCCGTTTACCGTCCATGTGCCTTTTTCTCCTTTTGCGGTACTATCTGTTTTCCAATTCTTTATAAGGTCATCCTGTCCATTTGCTGCAGTCCAAATAGGAAACTGTACTCTGTCAATACCATCCCCATTATCCTGAACGTAAACATATGTCCAAAATGCATCCTGTCCGTCCTGAACGTTGGTCAAGCGTGTAATTGTCGGTGCATTGGATTTCTTCCATACTGCATAAAATGTATTGTTGGAAGAAATATTTATTGTCTGTCCGACAACATAAGTAGGACTTGTGGCATTTGATGATGCACTCCATCCTAAAAGGGTATATCCTGCCCTTGCTGCACTTGGAAATGTTACGGTGGCATTACCCCACTTGGCATATAACCAAAGTTGTGCATCCCGGCTCGTTGTCAGATTTGCTACACTTGCATTGTTTGGGTAAGTATCTTTTGAGGAAGTATCTACGCTGCTTGCCCCTTTTCTTCCCTCTGCATAACCATTTGCATTCCAGTGTGATATATAAGCCTGTTTGTTGGAACCAAACGCATTTTTCAAGTCCTGACCTCCATAGGTCATATAATATCCGATATTAAATACCGGACTGGATTGCCTTGTTTCATTACCTTTCACATTGTAAGTATCATAATGGTAAGCAAGACCTATTTTGTTATATCCATATGCTCTGCCTATATCAGAATAGGTATTTGCATAATATGGTGCATCAAACGTCCACCAATGGTAAGTAGTATCGTTTACGGTAATGTCGTTGTAATCAAGCCAACCTATAAATGGACAAGCTGCAGTAACCGAACCTTTTTCTGCTGTACCGCCGTTACCATTAAAGGTTGCGGTACAATTCTTTGTAAATCCATTGCTGCTTAATGCAGTAGTTGTATCATAAAGCATGGTTTGAGCTGCCATATTTCCGCCTGTTGCTCCATTGCCGTTATAATTAATGGTATATGAGTTCTGGACGTACTTTACTGCGATAGTGTCGTTGTGAATCTGACCATCTGCAGTCCAATTTGTAATTCCGCATCCATTGGTATCTACAATGAAGCTGCAGGTTGTATCTGTATAACTGTCAAAATATGATTGATATGCTCCAGATGTATCTGCAGATTCAATGTGATACCCAGGCTTATTCAACTTAACAGTAAATGGTAAATGATACTCTCTTGCTCCAATTTCTGACGTAGCATTATCATGCTTCGTATGATAAAAATCTGTTGTTCCACCGGATAAATCCTGTGGATTCAAAGTAACACCTACGTCTGTTCCCTCTATCAAATACATATTGTAGGAAAGATAATAGTTGATACCGTTCGGGCATCTGCTTCCTATAGAAACATCTACCTGATACTTTCCCCATACTGAACCATTTTGCACATACAAGAAAAAATGACCATTCGTACCATTTGGATATATCGTGCCAGAAGAATAGGTTGCAATTCCGTAAGGGTCTGCGCATATAGCAATTTCTTCCCTCTCTGTCTCTTCGCTTTCTTCCGTATCTTCGGTTTCTGTGCTTTCTGTGTCTACAACCTCTGTATTATCTTCGGTTTCAGTCTCGGTACTCTCTTCGATGCTGCTTTCCGGAATATCCTCTTTAATTTCCGTATCTGTTGTCTCTTCTGTCTGCGGTTGCTCTGTTGTTTCTTCCGGAACATCTGCAGCATATACCATACCCTGAAATACGAACATAAAGCATATGCTCATAGCCAAAAAGCGGCATAGTATTTTTTTCATTCGAAATACCTCTTATTCATTCTCGATTCTTGTATGAAATACCAGACCACATTTCCATCTTCCGGCAGTAATGCCATCTGCTGTTATTTTTCCTTTTACGGTTACAATATTTCCATTTAAAAGGTCATTGGCACTTACCTTAAGTTCCTCTGCATCATTAAGAGTTGTTGCAACGGTTACTTTGGATGCTTTACCACCGGTTTCTTCCATTTCTGTAGTTACTTCCGGACGTATAACAATTTTCTGACTTCCGGCAATATCACCCTCTACGCTGACAATGTATTCTCCGGCATAGGAAGAAGTATCATCTACTCTCCCCATGATGATTGTTCTTGGTATATTGATAACTGCCCGGCTGGATGCAGTCGCATATACGCTTACATCATTGTTTGCTTCATAAGTTGTAGTCTTGATAGTACCGGAATTTTCATACTCGGTCTTTTTATCCTGGGTAACATCCTCTCCGGCTGATAAATCGGTCGAACTGGATGGAGTAGAATCTACTAACTCTTTACCAAATACGGTTGTAGATGCCATTGTCATTATCAAAAGTGAAAGCACTGCTGCTTTAAAAACTGATTTTTTCATTGGTTTTTCCTCTCTATTTGTAATTTACGGTTATATTAAAATCACACATTACGTTATCTAATAACTGTCTATCTTCTAAGCCATAAAAGGTAACGATTAACTTTAAATTTGTTTTGCCTTTGCTTACATATCCTGCCGGATTAAAGTCTTTTTCTGTTCCAGGCGGTAATAAGTCCGTTTCATATACCAGATTGCCGGATTCATCATAAAAGCTGTATTTTTCATATAATCCAGTTCCGGCATAATTCGTTAATGGAATAGCTCCTTCGGTATCTGTAACGGTATATTCTCCGGCATAAACGTTTAGTTCTACGTTGTCGCTGACTTCTCCAAAAAAATCTATTAAATCGTCCTCTCCGTCAGCTGGCATGAATGGAATTGGTTCATTATCATATTCTGTTACTTCCTCTTCGATTGCCGGTAAATCTTCTTTTGGTACGTCCGGCAGTTTCCGGCTTTTTCCGGAAAAAAAGATTAATGCTGCAGCTATTATTATTGCCGGAATCAGTAGGTAAAATATCGGAATCAGATACAGAAAGAAGAGATACTTTCTCTTGGCATATACAGCAACATACTTTCCACTTGGTTTTTTATGTCCGATAACTAACGTTGTCCTTGCCAGTATGTCATTTTTTCTGTAATCTGCGGCTATATAGCCTGTCAGCTTGCCTTTACAATCTTTTTCTTTTTTGAGGTATTCTCTGCTTACAGGAATATCGTTAAATGATGATAACTTTTCTCTCTCGGTCGGTAACTCTATGTCCTCTAACTGGATAGCATCTACTTCTTCCTCTTCCGGAATTTCTACATCATCAGGCTTTATTACATAGTCTCTTAAGAAGAGTTTCTTTGCTTTATGCTTACTTATCCGGTGCATTTTTTATCTCCTTTTTCCACTTCTTTTCTACCGCTTTTCCGCTTCCTTTTCTGATACAGTAACTAACCTTTACCTCTCTTCTTTTTTGAGGTTCCTTATCTTTTTTTCTCCTGGACACCACATAAAGAATCAGCACAATTAAGACAACGATTATCAATAGTCCTACTCCTGCCATTATCACAATTTGTTTTACGGTAAGAGATTTATCCAGTTCGTAGGTAGCGGTAGCCTTTAAATCGTAGGTAAAATTGGTTTTGCTATCTACTTCTGTTTCTGCAGCATAAGTGGCACGATATTTTACATATTCCTGTGAAGCTGCGTATGTTGCTCTGGTATATGGTACAAAGTATTGCACGTTGGCTATTGCATCCCGGTAAGTCACTCCATCTACTTCGTAAGCATCACCTGACCACTGCGTAGACGTAATCCGGTGCGTATTGCTGTCTGCTCCAACCGACTGTAATAACTCTGCATAATGTCCTTCCAATGGATTGCTGCTGTTATAAATGGTTTCTCCCTGCCATACATATTCCCCGGAATCGTAGTGGTCAAAAGTTATAGTTATCTGCGTATTCAGCCATTCTCCGTTTGAAATAACCTCTTTCTTGGCTACTTTTCCTTGTAGCTGCAGCTTTTCTCCGTTCTCTCCGGTAACTGTAATTACTTTGCTGTCCGGAATAGCTGCTTCATCCAGGTAATCTATATAAGACGTATAATTTTTTACTTCTTCGGAATCATCCAGTACCGTACAATCGTTTAATGTGTAGGTAACATTATCTTCTGTAATGGTCTGCTCCGGTGTATATTCTTCTGATACCGGTATCAGGTCAGAATCAACCTCTTTGGTAAGCACCTTTTTTTCTTTTTCCGGTGTTATTTTTTCAATGTCATAGGTAATACCGGAAAGATTGTATTTTCTTCCGTCCTCTTCGATTGTGTCCTTAAAGCCGGTATACTCTTCCTCTTTATTCTTTGAGGTATACTCATGCTCTTTTGTAACCTCCGGCTCCGCAGCGTAAACTTTGTTTGGCGTGGAAGCTGCCAGCATAACAAACATCAAAAGAAAAATACCTATTCTGCTTCTCTTCCCTTTTTTCCGGCTTAAAATTAATACTGCTATCACTGCTCCTGATCCTGCAAAAATCAAAAACCATAATAGAACGTTATTTGTATCTCCGGTCTTAAGGTGCATCTTCGTGTTTATCGTTCCTGGTGTTTCCTTTTTCGGTGTCGGCTTAGTCATGGATGTTACAATTCCACCAATCCTTTTATCCTTCATCACGAACTGTTGCATATCTGCAGTCTCTATGATTTCGATTTCCATATCCTTTGCCCGAACATAACCATTCGGTACTTCTTTCTCATGCAGCGTATACGTTCCTTTTGCTATCGCATACAGTGAATGTGGCTTTCCGTCTGTAGTCCATTCATCCACGATATTTTCATCTTTATCTATAAGCTGCAGCGTGGCTCCCGGTAAGCTATCTCCATTGTCATAGTCTATTTTTTCGATTTCTGCCTGTATCGGGTCATCCTTCATTACAAACCTTTGTGTATCTGCAGTTTCTTTGATTTCGATTTCCATATCTTCTGCACATACATAGCCATCCGGTACTTCTTTTTCATGCAGCGTATACGTTCCTTTTGCTATCGCATACAGTGAATGTGGCTTTCCATCCGTAGTCCATTCATCCACTACCTTTTTATCTGCATCTATAAGCTGCAGCTTGGCTCCCGGCAATGTCTTTTCCGTTTCACTGTCTATTTTCTGAATGAAAATGTTATTTGGTTCATCTTCTACTTCCAGTGTTGCAATTACAACTGGTGTAACTGCATCCGCATATTCTACAGATACCTTGTGTTCTTCTGTATCGAGCTTGTAGCCATCCGGTGTCTCTTTCTCTTTTACGGTATAGTTTCCAAGGTAAAGCTCCTTTGATAATGCGGTTCCGGTATCATCCGTTGTTACCGTATCTATTAATTCACCTGACGTATTCCGGATGGTATTATCTCCGGTCTTTATATCTCCGTCAGCGTATATCTCATATACTGCGCCCTCTACTGGTTCTGCTGTTTCAGAATCGGTCTTTACTATCTTGATTTTTCCTTTTGCGGGTGTATTTGCGTACTGTATCGTAAAAGGTTGGCTCCAATCGTGACCACTTGTTATATCAAACTTCATCCTCTGACCTTTTAAGTAGCCATCCGGTGCATTTACTTCTTCCAGGTAGTAAGTACCTATCTGCAGCTTCTCCGGAAGTGTAAATGTTCCGGATTCATCTGTTGCAAATTCATCTATATACTGTGTGGTAGGATAACGGCTTGCAACCATCTTGATTTGTTTTCCCTGTGCATCATACAGATGGAATGATGTATTTGCAATCGTAATGACTTGTCCGGTTTCTGCATCCGTTTTTTCTACCCTTAATGCTGATATAATGTCCTTATCCTCTAATATCCATTGATATTTATAGGACTGCTTATCTAATACTACGGTCATTGGCTGGATTGGCATATATCCCGCCGGAGTATTTAACTCTGTGATAAGATATGTGTCTCTTGGAAACATTCCTCTGCTGTTTCTTGTAACAACACTGGATGCATCCACCTTTACGGTTCCATTCGTAGTATTTACTTTCGAATAAATCTTATCGGTAACAGAATCTATATATCCGTTTTCATTTGTGACCATATACCACTTCTGATTTGTAGTAAGTGACTGGATGGAGAAGATAACTCCCTTTAATGGAATCTTCTTCGTATTCTCGGTATCTACAGAATCCGTTCCAAACTTCGATAACTCTATGTCAGACCGGATTACCTTTTCATAAGATACCCGGCTTGCGGTTACTACGGCTGTACTGGAATCTTTGAAGTTCAACTCCACAATATAGGTGGAAGTATCAAGGTTATATCCATCACTCGGCTGTATTTCTTTGATAGCATACGAACCACCCGGATATAAGCCATTCCATACAATCTGTCCGTTTGCATCCGTGGCAGCGTTTCCGATTACCTGTCCTGCCGTATATACGATTTCACCATTTGCCCGGACAATATTAGTGGATGCGGATAACTGATATACTGCGCCCTGCAGCGTTGCGGAACCCTGTGCAGTTCCGGTTTCACTGTCTCTCTTGGTAAGTGTTATCTGTCCACTTGGTTCATAGTTCACAACATTCAGTGTTTTAGTGGCTCCCGGCTCAACAGTGACCGTATATTCATTATTTGGGTCTAAGAGGTAGCCAGTTCCGCTTACACTGTTTGGTGTCTGAACTTCTGTCACCTTATAATCTCCGGAAAGAATATTTTCCAGTAACAGGGAACCATTGGTTACGGTTACTATCTGGTCATAGGTATTTCCATCATTTAATGCCTGAACCCGGAATTTTGCGCCATCTACCAATTCGCCAAGTCCGTTATATTTATTGATTTGCAGATTTCCTACGTCCAGCCAGTCTACCGCAAGGCTTGTTGTTCCAAGAGGGTCTTCTTGCCAATCCCAACCGCCAGCAGTCTGATAAGAACCACTTGTTCTCCATACAATAGCATTAAATTTTTTCACTGAACCGCCAACTGTTCCGGTTGACCAGTCCACATTTACTGTAAGTGGAGCTTCCAAGTGAAAAGTTGTTCCACCATTTAAGGTGACGTTTCCGGTATAGATTCCCCCATCATTGGTAACTACCTTTACCCCATCCTGCAGCGTAAAAGAAAGTGTATTTCCAGACCATCCATTGATGGTTATATCATCTGTCTTTTGAATATCTTCACTCCGGTATGCTTTTACAGAATCCGTAGAAAATGATATTTTGGAATCTGGGATGCTGTTTGCGCTACAATAGTCAATGAAATCTTTTAATCCCATTTCTATGTAATAACTGGTATTTACATTTGCCGGGGAATTATGATAATAATGACTTAAAGCAAGGGATGTAATAACAATTCCCTTTTTCTCATTTCCATCAAAACCACTCCATTGTCCTTGTCCCTGCCAGCCATAATATAAGATTCTTCTTATGTTTTCATCTTCATAAATATTGCTCTCATATTCTGTTCCTGTAGTCGGTGCGGTCACTCCATGCTGCATACAAAAGGCTGGTTGTCCATTAATTGTAAAGTGTGCGACCGTTGTATTTTTATATTTCACACCACCAAGATATTGTGCGCCACCCGCTGCTCTGGTGAACGTTTCCAGTACCACATCTGACATACCATCATCTGATAATGTGACTGGTGCGCCTGTAGGTGCAGCCTGTGCATCCGGCTCTGCTTCGGTGCTTTGCTCGGTACTTTGCTCGGTACTTTGCTCGGTACTCTCTTCTACACTTTCGGTAGAAGTTATTTCCGTGTTTTGCCCTGTATTTTCAGGTTCTTCTGTGCTTTGTTCCAGGTCATTTTCATTCGTATCTTCCGAAGTTGTCACTTCCTCAATATTTTCTGTTGTAGCTGCGTAAGTAGTCATTTGAGGTGTGAAGATGGAAAATAACATCAAAAAGGCAAGGAACAATGCAATTCCTTTTTTACTCATTGCTCATGTTTCCTCTCTACTTATTTT
>ENA-OYDF01000214-OYDF01000214.1-human-gut-metagenome-genome-assembly--contig:-NODE-214-length-9642-cov-11.947325_pt1 | contig 9642 bp, 7 predicted proteins | sample MGYA00243464_ERZ652895 | MGnify/ENA primary metagenome ERZ652895 (study PRJEB26926, sample SAMN06164687) | human gut metagenome | biome: ENVO:00009003; feature: ENVO:2100002; material: ENVO:00002003... | reverse complement strand
TCCCAAGAACTTCGCAGCGTCGTGTCCATGAGTAATCAATGTCTTTTCCTCGGACATTTCCAGATGGAGTTTGTCCCGGATAAAGCAGCCTACATCTTGTTTAATCTGTTCTGCGTCCTCTTTGCTGCCGATAACTCCAATTAAGAAATCATCGGCATATCGGATATAGCAAATCCGTTTATAGCTATCGTCCATCTGGTCGCTATACGGCATAGATTTCAGACTACGCCGCAGTTCCCGGATCTCTGCAATTAAGCCCTCTTTTTCTTCCTCGCTCATTTTAGAGAGATTTCTTTTAAGCCTTTGTTCTTTCCCCCGGCAGACATCCAGCTTCTTCTTGAACGCAGGATTGATTTTACGGCGGTTTCCGCAGTTGAATTTCTCTGCATACTCTGCCATATAACTGTCCAGTTCGTTCATGTAGATGTTTGCAAGGATTGGGCTGATGATGGAGCCTTGCGGAGTACCGGAATAAGTATTGTGATAATTCCAATCCTCCATATATCCGGCTTTCAAGAACTTCCAGAGCAGACCGATGAAATATTCATCTGCAATCCGCTTTCGCAAAATAGCAATCAACACATGATGGTCTACGTTGTCAAAACAGCCCTTTATATCTCCCTCAACGAACCACTTTGTCCCCGTAAAATATTTCTGCACATATTTGAGTGCCGTATGGCAGCTTCTGTTTATACGGAAACCGTGGGAATAGTCGCTAAAGGTTGGCTCATAAATACTCTCTAAGATGAGCCGCACCACCTCCTGTATCAGTTTATCGTCGAATGACGGTATCCCCAGAGGACGCATTTTCCCATTGGATTTCGGGATATACGTTCTCCTTGCCGGGTTAGGCTGATAACTAAAATCCCGCATCTTTTCAATGAGGGCGTTTATCCTTGCCATTCCCATTCCGTCAATGGTTTTGCCGTCTGTTCCGGCTGTCATGTTGCCTGGTTTCGCCTGTATCCGCTGATATGCCAGCAGATAGAATTGTGGATTGTACAGGTTGCGGTATAACCGCTCGTACTTGTAACTCTTGTTACACGCCTTGGATTTTAGGCTTTCCAACACATTTTCAGGACTTCTCATAATGCCTCACGCACCTTTCCTTTTTATGAATTGGTTGACATCCTGCCTCCCTTCGCCATGTAGACGGCTTTCCCGCCCTCGGACTACTACGGAGGCTCCGTTGCCATGCCGGATATTCAGCGTCATCTTTCTTGGGTTTTTACCCCTTGAAATTTATCGCCTTGCGGCATTACGCATAGCCGGATAGTTCCGGCGTTCCGGTTTAGGCAATCTCCAGTTAGACACTTTGGGAAAAGCGTATTGTGATGTCGGTAGTGGGTTTTCGTCCTTTTCCGCTTACTGCGGCTGGCTGTCATAAGTATCGTGCGGTCTGTGTTTACCTGTCACATTCCGCTATGACATACGGCGAATACAACCATCCTGCGCCGCCGGGTCGAGTATCCCGCCTCGGACTGCCCTTAAAGCAGTTTAGCCTTGCTCCTCATTCACAATGTTGCGTCTTGCCGCTCAGTCGTGGGTAGATGGTTTTCCCAACTTGCGATTTTTCCGATACGCTATTGTCCCCCTTGTGGTTTCCCTCCGGGGTAAATCGGATGACGCTAAAGTGACGCGTTTCACGTCTTTGATACTTTTCTTTACCGGCTTGCTAAAGCCGGGTTCCCAAAATGCCCGCACACCGCCTTTGGATGAAAAGCGGCGCTTCTGGACGCGCGGTATATTTCGATCATGCGGCCATAGACGATCACGAAAATAAAAATGTTCAGCGCCAGCATGGTAAACTTAATGAGGAACGATTGCAGGAACAGGCCCAGCAGAGGGCCAAGCTCCATCGTTTCAAGGGTCATTTCCAGATCGGCCAGCATATCCGGCGTGATGTTGGTTGCGCCTGTGACAATGCCCGCCGCGCTTGCAATCACGCTTTGGGACACGTCAAAGACCGCCATGACGATATTGAACGTGTTGGACAGGATCAGGATGGCACAAGTGGTTTTGAATACCCATTTGTAGATATTCGCCACGTCGAACTCGTGCATATTGTTCTTTTCCAGTATCATCTGGATCAGCTCATAGGTGGCAACAAAGGTCAGGATCAATCCGGCAATCGGCAATATCACCGTTTCGGAAAGCTGCCGTATCAGGGAGAACACCCCGGCGTTCCATGCCGCCGGGGTAGTCCCCACCTGTACGGATATTTCCCCGACGCGGGTATTCACCGTGTCAAACAGCCCCTCGAGGTTTCCCATGATACCCTCGATCAGCAGCTCTTTTAGCCAGTCTGTCAGCCAGTCGGTGAGAAATCCCATGCTTTACGCCCTTAAAACAGGGTGGACAGCAGAGGGATCAGGGTCGTACCCAGCACGATGATGCCGCCGCCCGCCATGAGCTGTTTTATCCCCAATTAGGTGTAAAACTCTGCTCGATGGCGGGCGGCGGCGTACAAAAAATCTATATGGTGTTTTTAAGAGAACCGTCCCGGCGGGACAGGTCAGGCAGTGACCTGTTCCACCTCCGGGATGGGTTTGAGATTAAAATGAATTTCGATAGAAATGTGTCTTGTTTTATCTTCGTCAATGCGCTCATGCACGACGATTTCTTTGATTAAGCGGTTGAGGGTGGCTGCGTCCAGCTCTGTGATGTTGGCGTATTCCTGAATGGCTTCCACCCATTGTTTTGCGTCATTGGCAAGCTGGACTTCATCGGACAGCCGCTTTCTGCCCTCGGACACTTTTGCTTTAAGCTCCGTCTGCTCGGTCTGTGTCTTTTCCAGCATGGTGTTGAAATTCTGCTCACTGATACGCCCTGCAATCATATCCTCATAAAGCCGCATGACCATTTTGTCCAGAACCTCAATCCGTTCCTCGTCCCTTGTAAGGGAGCGTTCCATTGCTTCCCGCTGTTCCCGCTGCTCGGCTTCACAGGTATTGGTCAGGCGGTCGGCAACCGCTTCCCCGTCCATCAGGGCAGCTCTGGCACATTCCCGGATTTTCCGCAGCACATGGCTGTAAAGGGTGTCATAGTCAATCCGGTGCTGGGTGCAGTGGTTCTTTCCAAAGGCATTGTAGGTCTTGCAGGAGTAAATCCGCTGGGGATGTTTTGCGTTTGTGTAGCGTACCGTCAGCGACTTCCCACACTCGCCGCATTTTATCAGTCCGGCAAACAGGCTGATTTCATTGGTCTGCCCCGGACGCTGGCGGGATTTCAGCTTGTTCTGCACAATGTCAAAGCTCATGCGGTCAATCAGCGGTTCATGCTGTCCCTCCACCACAATCCAGTCCTCCGGCTTCTTTTCCCCAATCGTGCCGATTTTGAAACGGTAGTCCTTTTTCTGGGAAGCAATCGCCCCGGTGTAGACGGGATTCATCAAAAGGTCTTTGATAACGGAGAAGTCCCACATATACCGCCCGTTTTCCGGGTCTTTCTTTTCCCATTTGGTGCGGGTATTGCGAAGCCCCCGTTCCCGGTTCCACCATGTGGGGCAGGGGATTTTTTCTTCCTCCAGCCGTCTGCGGATATAGTTCGGACCATGACCGTTTAGGGCATATCCGAAAATCAGCCGCACAATCGGGGCGGTTTCCTCGTCAATGAGCAGATGGTTTTTGTCCTCCGGGTCTTTCCGATACCCAAACGGGGCAAGACACCCGGTAAACTGTCCTTTCTGCGCTTTCAGAAGATAAGAGGAATGGACTTTCTTGGAAATATCCTTGCTGTACATCTCGTTCAGGATATTCTTGAACGGGGCAATATCGTTGTTATCCCGCAGGGTGTCGATACCGTCATTCATGGCGATATAGCGGACACCGTTTCTTGGGAAAAAGTCCTCAATCAAATGCCCGGTTTGCAGATAGTTACGCCCCAGTCGGCTGAGGTCTTTCGTGATGACAAGGTTGATTTGCCTGCGCTCAATGGCTCTCAACATTCTCTGTAAATCAGGACGCTCCATATTAAGACCTGTGAAGCCATCGTCCTGATAGACTGCCACAACCTCCCATCCCTGCTTTTCGCAGTATTTTTCCAGCATATCACGCTGGTTTGCGATACTGGCACTTTCGCCTTGCAGGTCATCGTCCTTTGACAGCCTGCAATAGACCGCCGCACGATAGCCCCCGGCAAGTGCCGAACCGATTGTTCTGTATTCCATTTCGTTCATCATAGCCATTTACCCACACAATCCAGACGGTATCTGGCTCTTTTGAACCTCATCTTCATTATACTTCAAATCTTTCTTTTTAGCAAGATATTCTTTTGTATTTGTTTTGCCGTATTTCTGGGAAATCAGGCTGACGAACACATCGGTGGCGTCCAGCTCCCCGTCAAATACAGTGGTCACATGAATCTCTGTTTTGTTTTTTGCCATAGGCAGTTATCCTCCATACATGAAAATAGCCAGACAGAGGGTGTCGGCAACGAAGTCCGGCAACGGGCTTCAAAAGACCTTGCAAACAATCTCAATCTGGCGATGGTTACTATTTATACTTTTCTTTTATTTTTCTGTTGTTTTGGTTGTCATAGGGGAGAAAAGCCCATAGTTTCGGGATTTTCCCCGGCAACCGGCTCGGCAACGGGATAGCAACAGGGGGTGCAACGGGCTGTCATTTTCAGAATGGAAGCTCCATCTGTTCTGTGACCTCCACAAAACCGTCCATCGTTTTTTCAGACGGGTTGCCGGAGTCCGTTGCCGGGTTTTCACGCTCCCAGCCCTTTTGTCTGCCATATTCGGAAAACATTCTTGGGTTCGGGAAGTACCGCCAGCCGGAAATGCACTGGTTCATAATCTCGTTGATTTCCCGGATTTCCCATTGCTTCGGCTCGTCAAAGGCATGGTTCAAGGCTTCCTTGTAGAGCTGCTTGGAACAGACCATGCTCCCGGTGTACTTATCAAGATACGCCTGTATCATTCCGGCTTTGGTGTCCTCCGGCATAAAATCCCGCTGGTGTTCTTTGAGATACCGCTGCATGGCAGGGCTGAAAGCCAGCTTGAACCTGCCGCTTCTGTAAATTTCCATCGCTTCTGCCCACATCTGCTCGATATAGGCTCTGGAAGCGGCTTCGTCCTCCAAAATGTGAACCTCGGCTTGCTCCGGGTACACCATGACGGGGATAAAGCGGCGGTTGCCGGAACGGTCAAGGGGCAGGAAGTCAAGGGCATTGGAAGTGCCGCCAAACACGCACTGACGGGGGCGGTCTGCCGGGTGGGTTTCATAGGGTATCTTGTAAACCTCTTTCTGCCGGCTTAAAAATGACTTGATTTCCTCAATGCTCTTGGCGTTGGCGGTTGCCATCATTTCCGACATTTCGATAATCCAGTGACCTTGCAGCTTGCGGTACACATTGTCATCGTCCAGCTTCCGCAAATCATCGGAGAACCACTCGTCCCGGACTGCCAGCAGACGGAAGAAGGTGGACTTGCCAGCCCCCTGACCGCCTACCAGACAGAGCATGATTTCAAATTTGCACCCCGGCTGAAAGGCTCGTGAGATTGCACCCAGCAGGAACAGCTTCAACGCTTCATAGGTGTAATCGTCTGCGTCAGCCCCCAGAAAGTGCCGCAGGCAGAAACGGATTCGCTCTGTCCCGTCCCACACAAGGGTATTGAGATAGTCCCGGATGGGATGGTACTTGTTTTCATTCGCCACAATCCCGATGGCGTTATCAATCTTTTTCTCATTGGTAAGCCCGTAGGTTTCTTCCAGATAGAGAAGCAGATACTTCATGTCCGTATCGTTCAGGGCTGTGCTTTCTCTGTGAAAACCGATGGGCTTTATGATGTCCTTGCGGTCGGTCAGGATGTTGTATGCGATAGCCCCGGAAAGCAGCGGGTCACGCTGGAATACGGTCAGGCAGTTCCGTATGCTCTGACGGACACCGCCTTTCTCGGTAGTTTCCAGCCCCGCCTTGATTTCCTCAATGCTCTGGGGCGGCTGCATGGCGTTCATGGTGTTTTTTAGTTCTTGCTGCGTCTGCGGCTGCAAGCTCTGCCATTCGCTGTTCAAGCTGTATCACATCCTTTCCGTAGTCCGTAATCAAAGCCGCTTTTTCCTCTGTCTCCCCGAACAGCAGCACATCCAGCAGATATTCCACTTGGTCTTGCTTCTGTAAGGCTTCCACAAACCGGGGATGAAAGGATTCCTCCGGGGAGTGCGGGGCATATTCCTTTCTCCATGCCCGGAGCAGGTGGAGATAGTCGGCAAGAATACGGAAGCAGCGGCTCTTTGCTTCCTGAAACTGTTCCTCCGGGGATTTCTGCCGGGGCTTGGGCTTTTTTGCCTTTCCCGGCGGTTTCCAGTCCTCATAGGAAAGCCCGAAGTCCTGTGCCAGTTGTACGGCGGCTTCTTTCTTTCCCAGCCCATACAGGGCGGCGGCAAAATCAATCACATCCCCATCCGCACCGCAGCCGAAGCAGTGGTAACGCCGATCCAGCTTCATGCTTGGGGTTTTATCGTGATGGAACGGGCAGCAAGCCATCCCGTTCCGACCTACATGGATTCCATAATGCTCCGCAGCCTGTCTTGTTGTGACGGACTGCTTCACAGCTTCAAATACATTCAAATCTATCCCTCCTTGAAAATAAGAAAAGCACCTGACATTCTCTGATTGAAAATGGCAAGTGCCTGTTAAAGTTCCATATCCTGTTGTCTGTGTTTCGCCTGTGCCGGGGCGGTTCTTTGTGCTTTTTTCTCGTCTGCCTTATCCTGCAAGACTTCCTTGATGGGCTGCTTCTTGGGCGGCTCTTTGCTTTCCTCTGTGCCGGGTGTGGCTTTCCGTACCCAGTAGCGGATGTCCCGCAGCTTCTTCAAATCCTCCTGTACCTCGGTCAGCGGTATTTTCAGGGCTGCAATTTCTTCCAGAAGCGTTTCCTGCTCCTCTTGCAGCTCCTTTTGGGTACTGTCCTTATCGTCCGGGTGCTTGGCAAGGTAGGCGGCGGCTTTCGCATACCGGGCAACCTCCGGGTGTTCCTGTTTGAATTTCTCCTTTGTTTTCTTAAAAAATATCTTCTGGTACTTCTCATAGACAGGCTTACATTCCTTGCAGTCTGTCCGGCTGGCAAGAATCCCGTCAATCACTTTGCTTCGGGCTTCCTTTGGCTTCATCTGATTGCGGTAATCTGCGGCTGATTTCCCGGAAGATTCCAGAAATGCTTCTAAGTCCTCCACAGTGGAAAGCCCCTTTTGCCGGAGATAGGACAGGGCTTCGCTGACTGCCTTTAAGTCCTGTGAAGTCCCCCGGTTCTGTCCAGCCCTTGTCCAGTCCTTCCGTTCTTCCTTTCGTATCTCCATATACTTCATCAGCAGATTGGGAAGAAGTGTCGCTTCCTCCGCCGCTTTTTGTGCAAGCAGCTCTTTCCGTTTTTCTCCCAGCTCGGTAATCCAGCCTTTGAGGTTTTGGATAAGCTGCCGGATGGACTTCATCAGGCGGTTGGCGGCTCTGATTTCCCGGTTCAGGTTGCCGATATTCGTCTGGATACCACGCTTTTCCATCTGCCGGACAGCAGCCCCCTCATGGACAGTAGGGATAATATCAAGCCCCTGTCTGGCATAGGAACGCAAGTCCACACGCTCCGGGCGGTCATTGGCTTCCAGATAGCGGTTCTGGATGACCTCCCATTCATGCCGCCAGATTTCACAATACTTCTGGTCGTTCCAGTCCACCGTATCCTCCTTGTGGCTTTTCCATCTGCCGGACGGAAGTTTTATCCGTTCCCCGTTTTCGTCAAGGTCATAAACCTTGCGGCTCTTGGGAAGCCATTTTCCATGTTCGTCCATTGCCCTCATAGTCAGCAGGACATGGGCGTGGGGATTGTGTCCCGGCGGATGGGGGTCATGGATGGCAAAATCAGCAATCATGCCTTTGGAAACAAACTGCTGCTCACAAAACTCCCGTACAAGGACAGCGTACTGGTCAGGCGGTATCTCTCTGGGGATGGTAAGCACCCACCGCCTTGCAAGCTGGGAGTTCCATTGCTTCTCCACCGCTTCGGCGGCGTTCCATAAGGTATTGCGGTCTGCATATTCCTGTGGGGCATTTGCCGGGAGCAGGATTTCATTGTGGACGATACCACGCTTTTCCGGGTAGTGCTTCACTTGCTGGTCGTATTCACAGAACAGCTTTTCGCCACTCTGGTAAGCAGCGGCGGCAACCGCAGACTGCCGCTGGCTGCGCTGAACAATCGTGATTTCGTTGTGTGGACAGGGCATTTCGTGTCCCTCCTTTCGGTAATTGGTGGATGGGGTGGCGTTTTACCACCTCATTTTGGGCAGAAAAAAAGCAGGAGACCTTTTTCAGATTTCCTGCTCGGTGTGCCGCTGTGTGGGCGGCGGGTATTTAGTTGTAGAAATACATCAATTTGAAAAATCAAAACTGAAAACGAATATCTTCTTTGAATTTGTGTCGTCTGGGATTCCCTTCACTTCGATAAATTTTGTGTCGTTTCATATCATAAATAACTGACCAGACAGTATCTTTACCTGTACTTCTGTCATACTGACAGAGGAAACCATAATCTCCAGACAACAGTTTTTCTGCAAATGGAAAATTGAAACCTCCATTTTTTTCGCTAAAAGCTGAATACAATGTTTGATACCGTTCTTCTGCAAACCAATTATCAATCTTATCGTTGTTATAGCCTACCATTCCTGGCAGATGGAAAGTGTTCGTTGCACAGACAAAAGCAAGATTGCTATTCAATGTTTTTTCTATTTTTATCTGTTCCGCATTACATTCTATAACAGCTATCGCCCCCATTGTATCAGCTAAGGTTAAAGTTTGTGCTGAAGCAATCGGTAATTGATATAAACAGGAGACAGCTTCCGACACATTTCTACATTTCTCCAACAGGTATCTGACAATCATACCTGCGTTAAATCCCGGTTTGCATTGGTTAGGATAGGCGGATGTTAAACCAACAGCTAAACCATGTTCATTAACACCATCTTCAATCTCAATAAAAGCAGTTGTATTTCCTGTGAAAGAATAAACTCCATCCGTCAATTTATAAACTACATTCTGATTTAGCCTTTCAATTTCTGTCAGAAAATCACTGTTTCGTCCCAGAAGAATTTCCTGTTCCGTTGTAAAAGCAAAACAAGAGCAATTACAAGATGGAGGCATAGAGTACATACTAAATAATACAGCTTGCAAAATACGGACATCACATTGTTGTCCATCTGCCAGACCTTGAATTTCTTCTACAATCTCATGGTAATACTTTTCATAAATCGGAAGGCAGGACAAAGCATAGTCAATCCGTTCCTGCGTGATTTCAAATGGTATGTTCTCTAAAATTATATTTTTGTGTTTTAACAGTAAGGAACCCCACCGAAAACCAGCTTCGTAGTGTGTTCCCCTAAAATGTGCATGATACATTTTTACACGCTCCTTATTGATTAGATAAAGAGCTACCGGTAACTCTTATCTAAGGGTAACTGAATAAAAATTTTAAGTCAAGCCATATTTTACTTGTCGGCTGGGAACAGCTTGCAACGCAAGGTGTCCCCAGATGGCAAGTCCACAAAAGGGTAGCTGGCGGCAGCCAGCGCAGGGGAAGCGTAGCGTCCCCTGTTTGATTTGGAGCAGACCATGACTGCGGAAAATCACAGCCCTCCGGCGAGGAGCCTT
>ENA-OYDF01000207-OYDF01000207.1-human-gut-metagenome-genome-assembly--contig:-NODE-207-length-9774-cov-4.157526_pt1 | contig 9774 bp, 5 predicted proteins | sample MGYA00243464_ERZ652895 | MGnify/ENA primary metagenome ERZ652895 (study PRJEB26926, sample SAMN06164687) | human gut metagenome | biome: ENVO:00009003; feature: ENVO:2100002; material: ENVO:00002003... | reverse complement strand
GAGATGTAGAGAGGTCTCGTGGGCTCGGAGATGTGTATAAGAGACAGGTATATACATACATGGGGAACCATGCTTCCAATGTAGATGCATCAGGATTACGTTTTACAGTAAATGTTTGTTTTGCCTGATCTACAGTAACATTAAACACATCAGAAGCTGCGTATTCTTCGGGTACGTAGATATACATATCATACAATGCAGCTGCTTCAACAGCATTTACCTTCGTTGTTGCATTCAAATCTACAACAAGTTTATTAGTATATGCTTGAACAGCTTCTGCAGCGGCTTTAGTTGTTCCTAAAGTCCATTCTGTAGAAGTTCCTTCATTATTCTTTGCTGTAACCTTACTTAATACAGGAGCAGTAACGAAAGCCGTCTTATTAATAGAATAAGCTGAGCGGAAAGCATGTTCTGCATTTACAGCATGCGCACGGTTATTAGGAATCTCATTGTAAGCTACATTAAATGCTTCTGCTTGCGCTTTTGCCAATACGAAGTTGTCCATAGACAATTCATACAAGCCATTACCTTGAGCGGCTCTACCATTTACACTACCAGTAGTAAACATTTCATTCTGTTCAGTTGCTTTCAGTGTAATGTTAGGAATATCGCCATTCTTAGTATTGGTCAATGTATATGACAATTCTTTTGCATCTACATTTACCGGATTAACACGCATATCATATTTTGTTGCTGAAGTATAAACAAATGCTCCATCAGCTGGGATTTCTTTTGTTCCTTTCCAGTCTTTTTTCGCAATCAAATCATTGCTAGTATATACAAATGCATTACCTTTTGCCAGTTCAAACGCCATGCTACCATCTGTAGCTTTTGACTTTATTTCCAGGCCAGTGATTACAGAAGCAGCACCAGGCAATTCAATAGTTTGGTCATTGCCTTCAACATCAGGAATATGTAAAGTCCATGAACCATTAGCCTTTACAGCCCATGCGTTACCTACTGCTTTATAAGTAGAAGGAACAGGATTTCCGTCTTTGTCGTAGAATACCCAAACACCATTTTCCACATAAGGAACAAGGGCTTTTCCCAAATCTTCCTTAATTACAGCAACATAGTCGGTTTTTTCACCATTAATGTACCAATAGCCATCTTTTACTTCAACAGAGTTGCCATCTTTTCCAGCTTCTCCTGTTTCCCCTTTGTCGCCATCCTTACCATTTACGATGGTGTAAGTTTTACCATCTTTAAAGGTTACAGTAAAGCCACCATCAGTAGGAGTCAAGCTAGTAACCCAGTTACCATTGCTTACCTCTGTCTGCAAAGCTGCAATCTGAGACTTCAAATCATTCAACGTATTGTTGATCTGATCGATGTCATCATCATAGTCTTTACAAGATACAAACGTTCCTGTCGAAGAAACCATCAAGGCTCCGAACAGGATTGCACTTAAAAATTTTTTGTTCATAATAGAAAAACTTTAAATTTATAAATTTAAAAACTCAAAATGTTTATTGTTATAAAAGGACTTAATTGCGTTGAATCATAAAAGGATTCCGACTCTGCGATATATATTGCAGGGGAGTCATGCCAACTACTTTTCTGAACGCCACATAGAACACGCTCTTGGAGGCGAACCCGCAACGGCTGAAAAGCTCGCTCACCGGGCAATCTTTACCGTCCAGCAACTCCTTCGCGCGAACCACCCTGTAGGAATTTATTAACCGCTTGAAATTGCATCCGAAGTAGTTGTTCACCGCATTACTCAGGTAGGTCGTATTCGTGCCGGATACTATACAGTAATACTAATTGTTTGAACACCAGTTATATGTGTGACAACTTTAATGATGCAAGGGCCGTTTCAGGTCCTTTTTTTATTTATAATTGACAATAATATCTGGTAAACTATCTACTGCTTTTTGTTTGAGTTCATCTATGATATGAACATATTTTTCAGTGTGCCGGGTAGTAGAATGTCCTGCAAGACTGGCGGCTGTTTTGATGTTAGCTCCATTTGCCATAATGTTGGTGATAAATGAGTGCCGGGCACAGTGGAAGGTGATGTGCTTGTGTATATTAGCCCTTTTGACCCATTTGTTTAAAATTCTTAGTGTGTAAGAATAGGAGGGGAGCCCGAATACCAACTCCTCGTTAATGCCTTTATGTCTTTGCAGGAGCTTGATGGCAGTGTGGTTTAAGTTTAGATGCAAGATTGCGTTTTTGGAGTGTGACTGTACTTTCTGTTGTAGAATAGTAAGGCGGTTTGATGAGAAATCTATGTCTTTATATTGCAGTTGATGTACATCACACCAGCGCAGCCCGCAATAGCAAGAAAACAAGAATGCCCTTTTTACTTCGTTGTTGGGGCATGGAGTGATAGCAAGTTTCTGAATCTCTTTTAAGCTGAGGATTGCTTTGGTTACCTCATCAAACTGCATCAGGCGGATACCATCTGTAGGGTTAGAGGTCATTAACTTTTTTTCTATACATTTATTAATGCACATTCTGAACTTCTTGAAATATCCGATGGGAGTGTTGCCTCGGAGATGATCCCTGAGATACTCAAGAAAGTTTATACAAAAATCTTTTGTGAGAAGGGTTACAGGTAAGCTTTTCTTTCTTGTAAACAGTCGCAGATGGGTGATACATGCCCTGACCATTTTCTTGTCCTTTTTGTGATAGGTATCCAGGTATTGTCCTATCAGAATATAGAAATCGGGAACATTGCTTTTATCTGTTGGAAGTATATCATCGAATGTATTTTCTATATCGTTCAGATGATATTCAACAGATAAGAATTCTAGTTCCTTCTTTGCTCTTATCTGCCTGGCAATTAGTACCTTGTTTCTGTTTTCCGCTCTTCGCTCTGCACTGGTAGGAGCATCCAGAATGATACCCAAATACTCTTTGCGGCGTTTTCCGTTATAACTGTAATTTAAATAAAGCGAAACTCTTCCTTTGTTCAATTGTTTCTTTCCTAATGTAATTCCCATAATGAATAATAATTAATACAATAATAATGTTGAAAAGAAGGACCATAGAGGGACTGAAAATGAATTCCTCCATCTTTCTTTCTATAATAATAATATCTTTTGTACCTTTGTGTCATAAACAAAAAAATGGAAGAAAATTTTGATATACGCGAGCAACAGCTCACAACTAAAGAACGCGATTTTGAGAATGCCTTACGTCCGCTGAATTTTGAAGATTTCAGCGGGCAGGATAAGGTAGTGGATAATCTGCGCATCTTTGTCAAGGCGGCGCGTCTGCGGGCCGAGGCGTTAGACCATGTTCTTTTGCACGGACCTCCCGGCTTGGGCAAGACGACCTTAAGTAATATCATTGCCAATGAACTGGGAGTAGGTTTTAAAGTGACCTCAGGACCGGTGCTGGATAAACCGGGTGATTTGGCGGGAGTACTGACCAGCCTGGAACCCAATGATGTGCTTTTTATTGATGAAATACATCGGTTGAGCCCTGTGGTAGAAGAATATCTGTATTCTGCCATGGAGGATTATCGTATCGATATAATGATAGACAAGGGACCTTCGGCGCGTAGTATCCAGTTGGAGTTGAGCCCGTTTACTTTGGTTGGAGCCACTACCCGGAGTGGGTTGCTGACTGCGCCTTTGCGTGCCCGTTTTGGAATTAATCTTCATTTGGAGTATTATGACGATGATGTATTGACAAGCATTATCCGTCGTTCAGCTACTATATTGAATGTGCCTTGTGACGTGAAAGCGGCGGGTGAGATTGCTTCGCGCAGCCGTGGAACGCCCCGTATTGCAAATGCGCTGTTGAGGCGCGTCCGTGATTTTGCCCAGGTGAAAGGTTCCGGAAGGATTGATGTGGAAATTGCCCGGTTTGCTTTAGAAGCCTTGAACATTGACAGATATGGACTGGATGAGATAGATAACAAGATTTTATGTACTATTATAGATAAGTTTAAGGGAGGCCCTGTGGGGCTGACTACTATTGCAACCGCTTTGGGTGAAGACGCCGGAACAATAGAGGAGGTTTATGAACCTTTTTTGATTAAAGAAGGTTTCTTAAAACGTACTCCGCGTGGACGTGAGGTCACGGAACTGGCCTATATGCACCTGGGACGGAGCATTTATAATAGTCAGAAGACATTATTTGATGATTAAAAGATGGCAGGATTAAAAGCATTAGCCAAGGAAACAGCCATATATGGGATGAGTAGTATCATCGGGCGGTTCCTGAATTATTTGTTAGTACCGATATATACCAACGCTTTGCCTGTGGAATCGGGGGGCTATGGTATCATTACCAATATGTATGCTATAACTGCCTTGCTGATGGTGCTTTTAACATATGGTATGGAAACCGGATTTTTCCGGTTTGCCAATAAGGGGGTGGATGATCCGATGCGTGTCTATTCCACTACTTTGCTTTCGGTGGGGGCGACTGCGGTCTTGTTTTTAATTGTTTGTCTTTCTTTTCTGTATCCCATAGCAGGTTTCTTGGGATATGGAGAGCATCCGTGGTATATGGGGATGATGCTGATTGTAGTTGCAATGGACGCTTTCCAAGCTATTCCTTTCGCTTATTTGCGGTATAAGAAACGCCCTGTTAAGTTCGCTGCATTGAAATTGTTGTTCATTTTTGCCAGCATTGCCTTGAATATCGCTTATTTTGTAGGTATGAAGGGAGAGAATGTCGGAGTGGCTTTTGCTATAAATTTGGCTTGTACTTCTTTGGTGATGCTATGTATGTGGAAAGAATTGGTGGGCTTCAGGTATGTGCTGGACAGGGAGTTGTTGCGGCGTATGCTGCATTATTCTTTCCCGATATTGATTCTGGGTATTGCCGGAATCTTAAATCAGGTAGCCGATAAAATTATTTTTCCGTTTGTTTATCCTGATAAGGCGGAGGCGACCATCCAGTTGGGTATTTATGGAGCAGCCAGTAAGATAGCTATGATCATGGCCATGCTGACACAGGCTTTCCGGTTTGCATACGAGCCGTTTGTTTTTAGTAAGAGTAAAGAAAAGGATAGTCGGGAAATGTATGCCAAAGCGATGAAGTTTTTCATTATCTTCACTTTGCTGGCTTTTTTGGCTGTTATGTTTTACCTTGATATACTGCGTTATATTTTAGGGCGTGATTACTGGGTAGGGCTTAAGGTTGTACCTATTGTCATGGCTGCCGAGATGTTTATGGGTATTTATTTCAATCTTTCTTTTTGGTATAAACTGATTGATGAAACAAAATGGGGAGCTTATTTTTCATTGGTGGGATGCAGTATCATTATCCTGATAAATATTTTCCTTATTCCGGTGTTTGGCTATATGGCGTGTGCGTGGGCAGGTTTTGCCGGATATGGAGTAGCTATGCTTCTCTCTTATTTTGTAGGGCAGAAAAAATATCCTATTAATTATGATTTGAAAGCAATAGGTAACTATGTGGTGTTAGCGCTGGTACTTTACATTGTTTCAGTTTATCTTCCTATTCAAAATATATTCTTGTTGTTGGGTGTTCGTACATTACTGTTGTTATTGTTTGTGGCATATATTGTGAAAACGGACTTCCCCTTGCAGCAGATACCTGTTATAAACCGATACATAAAGAAATAGCTATGAGTGACCTGAAGAATGATTTGAAGAATGTGCCTTATATAAAGCAGTTCTTTGGTGAATATCTTGATTTGCGCAAGGATAAGGATAATGAAGCCTTGATTGTAGAAAGTATTCGTAACGGTGTTGAGTTCAAAGGAACTAATTTGTGGATTCTTATATTCGCAATTTTTATTGCTTCATTGGGCTTGAATGTGAATTCTACGGCAGTGATTATCGGTGCTATGTTGATATCTCCGCTGATGGGGCCGATTATGGGAGTGGGGCTGGCTATCGGACAGAATGATTTTGAACTGTTGAAACGTTCTCTGAAAAGTTATTTGGTGGCGACTGTATTTAGTGTGATTACATCCACGATTTATTTTTCGCTGACTCCGTTGGATGAAGTGCAATCGGAGTTGCTGGCACGTACTTCTCCTACTATATATGATGTGCTTATAGCTTTATGCGGTGGCTTGGCCGGTATTATCGCCTTGTCTACAAAGGAGAAGGGGAATGTTATTCCGGGGGTAGCTATTGCTACGGCTTTGATGCCGCCTTTGTGTACTGCCGGATTCGGGCTTGCTACCGGAAATTTACTTTATTTTTTAGGTGCGTTCTATTTGTATTTTATCAATTCAGTATTTATCAGTCTGGCTACTTTTATCGGGGTGCGTGTCATGCATTTCCAACGTAAGGAGTTTGTGGATAAGGAGCGTGAGAAATTGGTAAAGAAATATATTATTTTTATTACTTTGGCTACGATGTGTCCTGCTGTTTATCTGACTTATGGCATTGTAAAAAGTACTATTTATGAAGCTTCTGCCAACAACTTTATCAACGAGGAGCTGAATTTTAATAATACCCAAGTAATAGACCGGAAGATTTCTTTTGAGAAGAAGGAAATACGTGTTGTGCTAATAGGCAATGAGGTCCCGGAAACAGAAATAGCAACCGCAAGGGATAATTTGAAACATTTTAATTTGGCAGGTACTAAACTAGTTATTCTTCAAGGAATGAATAATGATGCGATGGATATTGGCAGTATAAAGGCGCAAGTGATGGAGGACTTTTATAAGAATAGTGAGAAACGTTTGCTGGAGCAGCAGGAAAAGATTAAGTCTTTGGAAAACGAACTTAATGTATATGCCGCATACAATACCGTAGATAAAAAGATAATTCCCGAACTTAAAGTACTTTATCCTGCAGCAGAAGCTATAGCCATGGCGAAGACTGTGGAATTGCAGGTAGACTCAACCCAAACGGACACATTGACAATAGTCTTGATGAAATTCAGTAAAAAACCTGTAGGAAAAGAACAGGAAAAGATTTCCGAATGGTTGAAGGCACGTGTCGGGGCGAAAAAACTTAAATTAATTGTAGAGTAAAACCATGAAAAAACTACTATTGCTGCTGTCTTTCCTGCCTTTATGTATATGGGGTAATGAGGGAATGTGGCTTCCTTGTTGTCTTAGCAAACAAACTCAACAAGTGATGAAAGAAATGGGATTGGAACTTTCATCTGAACAATTGTATAATCCCGGAGGAAAAGCATTGGCTAATGCTGTTGTTAGTTTTGGAGGTTTTTGTTCGGGTGTTGTTGTATCTCCGGATGGTTTGGTTTTTACTAACCACCATTGTGGGTATGATGCCATTCAGCAGCATAGTTCTGTGGAGCATGATTATTTGCGAGATGGTTTTGTAGCCGATTCCTTAAGTAAGGAGCTTCCTAATCCGGATTTATTTGTCAGTTTTCTGATACGCACAGAGGATGTGACGGAGCGTGTGTTGCAAGCTATTCCAGTCGGAACAAAGGAAAATGACCGTGCACTGATTGTAGATTCTATTTCCACATTGATTGCTCAGGAAGCTGTGGCGAATGATACGTTGCTGCGTGCTGAGATAACTCCTTTTTATGGTGGTAATGAGTTTTATCTGTCTGTGTATAAAGATTATTATGATGTTCGTCTGGTGTTTGCTCCTCCCTCTTCTGTAGGCAAGTTTGGCGGAGATACAGATAATTGGGTATGGCCCCGCCATACCGGGGATTTCTCTGTCTTCCGTATTTATGCTGATCAGAATAATCAACCGGCAGCTTATTCTCCGGAGAATGTGCCTTATCATCCGGATTATTTTGCTCCTGTTTCTTTGGGAGGGTATGAACAGGGATCATTTTGCATGACTATGGGATATCCCGGTTCTACCAGCAGGTATTTGTCTTCATTTGGGATAGACGAAAGGATTAATACGGATAATACCGCTATGATTAATGTCCGTACCATCAAGCAGGCTATCTGGAAAAATGCAATGGAAAAAAGTGATGATATCCGCATTAAATATGCTTCCAAGTATGCACAAAGCTCTAACTATTGGAAGAATAGTATAGGCATGAATCAAGCGGTAAAAGAGTTGAAAGTGATAGAGAAAAAACAAGCTTTGGAGTGCCAATTGCAAGAATGGGTTCGTCGGGAACCTGATAAACGAAGCAAATATGCAAGGGTTTTGACTGAACTGGAGTTAAATTATCGTAATCGTAGAAATGCGGCGCGGGCTATGGCATATTTTGGAGAAACATTTGCTAATGGACCGGAGTTGATTACGGCAGCCTTGGCTGTACTGAATTTTGATTTTGAGGCAGAGGAGAGTGATTTGGAGCGTAATATGCGGCAATTGTTGGAGATTTATGCCAATATGGATATAAGTGTGGATAAACAAGTCTTTGTGGCTATGTTGAAAGAATATGCGGCTGAGGTAGGCAAGGAGTTTTTACCTGATGTTTATCCATTGATAGAGAAAGATTTTAAAGGTGATTACCAAGCTTATGTAGATGATTTGTATACTCGTTCCTCTTTAAAGACACCACATGGTTTTGAACAGGTAGTGAGAGGAGATACCACTTATGTCTTGTTTGATGACCCTGCGGCTTCTTTTGCCATCGATATGTTGGTGAAATTTTATGAATTCAATCAGTCGGTGGAAGAAGCTAGTATGAATATTGAGAAAAATGAACGTTTGCTGAATGAAGCAATGCGTGAGATGGAGGCAGATAGGGTGTTTTATCCGGATGCTAATTCTACTATGCGTCTGAGTTTTGGCATGGTGGGTGGTTACTCACCGAAAGATGCTATTGAATATTCTTATTTTACGACGACAAAAGGTATTTTTGACAAGATAAGACAGTATAAGGGAGATAGTGATTTCGATGTGCTTCCTTCTGTAGTCGAATGCTTGAGAAGGAAGGATTTCGGACGTTATGCTGCTGGGGATGGTAATATGAATGTTTGCTTTATTTCGGATAATGATATAACGGGAGGGAATTCCGGTAGTGGAATGTTTAATGGAAAAGGGGAATTAATAGGTCTTGCTTTTGACGGGAATTGGGAAGCAATGAGTGGAGATATTGTTTTTGAACCTAATTTGCAGCGTTGTATCGGGGTGGATATCCGCTATGTTCTTTACATGATTGAAAAATATGGGAAAGCTTCCCGTTTGATCGATGAACTGAAATTGACAGACTAAAAGAAAAGTATGAAATGACAGGAAGCTTGGGTATGTCAAAGTTCCGATAGTTTGTCATATAATCTTTCATCCGGAAAGATGGCAAAAAAACTGTTAATATTAATTCGATGTAAACAAGGATATTCGGTAAATCTTTTTTTGAATAACACGATAAATCCAACTGATTCATTATAAGTCAGTTGGATTTATCGTGTTATTTGCGGAATGTCCTTGAAATGACAGGTTGTTTCAATTCTGCCTGCTCCGCTATTATTCGAGAGAAGTGGATGTTATTTGCATATTTCTACTATGTCCAATTCTCTTTCATGAAGTTGGCTTCCTCATTTCTTGGATTTCTTTTTCTTATTGTTATCGCTGTTAAAGAATTGTTTCCAGTCGTCTTTCGTTTTGGGACCGCGTTCTTCAATGTAGCCACGTTCCGCACGGCTGGGTCTTCCTTCTTTTGAGGTCGTTTTTTTATTGGACCTGTCACTTTTTTTGCCGAATGAAGCATTCCTTGCTGCACTGCTTCTGCGTTCGCCATTGTCGTTTTTGCCATTATTGTCACCGGCAACTTCTACTACAATTTTCCGGCCGCCATTCAGATTAACCTTGTTCAATGCTTTAATCACGTCCTGTGCCTGATTTTCTGCTACTTCGAAGAAAGAGAAATTCTGCATCAGATCTATTCGCCCGATGGTGGTACGTTGCTTCTTCATGTTGCGGTTAATCAGTTCAATGA
>ENA-OYDF01000201-OYDF01000201.1-human-gut-metagenome-genome-assembly--contig:-NODE-201-length-9882-cov-3.435331_pt1 | contig 9882 bp, 8 predicted proteins | sample MGYA00243464_ERZ652895 | MGnify/ENA primary metagenome ERZ652895 (study PRJEB26926, sample SAMN06164687) | human gut metagenome | biome: ENVO:00009003; feature: ENVO:2100002; material: ENVO:00002003... | reverse complement strand
ACGAGATGTAGAGAGGTCTCGTGGGCTCGGAGATGTGTATAAGAGACAGATGTATGCCTGCTTTATGCTGCTCTTTTTTGCTTTTTTCTGTGGCCTTGGATATATGAAAGTGTTTTCGTGGGCAGAAGTGTACGGACCAATGATTCTGGTTACATTATACGGGCTGGTTACCATAAGCAGCAATACCGATGTTACCTATCTTGTCGGAATTCTTGCGGTTCTTGCGGTCTCGATTACTTATGCCGCATCACACACAAGGACATTTGCTGAAATCAACGAGACAAAAATAGTTGTAATAATATATATTATTGCGGCTGTGTTCTATATGCTTATCGCGGGAACATTCACGGTGTTAAGATATGTAAATTACTCTGCGCCGGGATTTGATTTCGGCATATGGGTACAGATGTTCCATAATATGAAGACAACACTGGAGCCTGTCACGACTGTGGAACGCAATATGACATTATCGCATTTTGCGGTGCATTTTTCACCCATATATTATCTGTATCTGCCGTTTTATTTCTTCTTCCCGTATCCGGTAACACTTCAGGTACTTCAGGTAATCACTGTTGCAAGCGGAATTATACCGGTATATCTTCTGTGTAAGAAATTTGGCCTGAGCAAATCAGCCACGGCATGTTTTGGTATAATATTTGCACTTTTCCCAACGGTTGCGACAGGATGCTATTATGATCTTCATGAGAATTGTTTCCTTATACCGCTTATATTATGGCTGTTCTATGCTATTGAGAAAGATGATATCAAAGGAATAATTATTTTATCTTTGCTAACAATGCTTGTCAAGGAAGATGCGGCTGTTTATGTAGCATGCATAGGCTTATTTACGATATTCGGCAAAAGAAAATATATAAAAGGAACTGTAATGACCGTTTCGGCGGTTGTATATTTTCTTGTGGTCACAACGCTTATGCAAAAATACGGACTTGGCGTAATGACATACAGATACAGCAATTTTATGGTTGACGGTGCCGGAAGCCTTATGGATGTGATCAGGAATTTTGTGACCAATCCGGCATATGCTATAGCGGAATGTTTCGGAAGCGAGAAATATCCCTTCCTTCTGTATATGTTTGCACCGCTTGGAGCATTGCCTGTGGCAACCAAAAAAGTTTCACGGTTTATATTATTGCTTCCGATGTTGATAATTAATCTGGCAACCGATTACCAGTATCAGTATTCGATATTTTTCCAGTATGTATTTGGAGTTACTGCAATATTGTTTTATCTGGCAATATCAAATTATGCAGAACTTGGTGAGAAATCACGTAGATTCATGTGTTCGTTTGCGATATGCGCCGCATTTATCATAATGCCCGTTGCGTCGTTTTCCAAATCATGGTACATAAGCAGCTATTCGGACGGGAAAGAACAGATTGAGGTTCTGAATGATGCGATGAAGAGCATACCTTCCGGCGCATCGGTAGGAGCAACCACCTTCTTCGTGCCGCACCTGGCAAACAGGACCGAGCTTTATGAATATCCGTACAAATTTGATAAGTCGCCTCTTCCGGATTATCTCGTGATTGATTTGAGATTTTATAAAATAACGGAGAAGGATGAGGAGTACTTTAAAGAGAATAATTATATAGAGACAGAGCGCGTTAAAGGATTGTATCTTATATTACATAGATATTAAATGTGACTTACAATAAATATAACAAGGAGTGTTTTATATGAGATGTCCATATTGTGGCGAAGAAAATACAAGAGTAATAGATTCAAGACCGGCAGATGATAACAGTTCGATCAGAAGAAGGCGGAGCTGTGATGAATGCGGTAAGAGATTTACGACATATGAGAAAGTTGAAATGGTGCCGCTTTTAGTTATCAAGAAAGATAACAAAAGAGAACTTTATGACAGAAATAAGATCCAGGAAGGAATAATCCGTTCATGTCACAAGAGACCTGTATCAATTAATACCATCTCGGAAATAGTTGATGAGATAGAAACAAAGATTTTTAACCTGGATGAAAAAGAAATTCCGACAAGCGTTATCGGAGAGATGGTAATGGACAAGCTCAAAGATATCGACGCGGTCGCATACGTCAGATTTGCCTCTGTTTACAGGGAATTTAAAGATATTAATACATTTATGGTTGAACTTAAGAAGTTCCTTCAGTAGACAACAGGGAGATTTGCATGTTTAAGAAATTATATCCAACAAAATACCTTGATTCATCATACAGCATCGACTACGAGCAGTTGTACCGCAGTGGAATCAGGGGACTGATATATGATATTGATAATACATTGGTGGAGCATGGCATGCCGGCAACAGAGCGCGCCATTAAATTGTTTGAACAGTTGAGAAGTATCGGATTTGACACGTGTCTGATATCCAACAATAAAGAGCCGAGAGTAAAACCATTTGCGGATGCAGTCGGTTCAAAATACGTTTATGATGCCCACAAGCCGTCGAGAAAGAATTATATAAGAGCGATGGAACTTATGGGTACGGATACCGGCAATACATATTTTATAGGTGACCAGATTTTTACGGATGTGTACGGAGCCAATCGTGCCGGCATTCCGTCGATTCTTGTGAAACCGATACATCCGAAGGAAGAGATACAGATAGTATTGAAGAGAAAATTAGAAAAAATAGTGCTTTTCTGCTACAAAAGGAGAAAGAAATAATGAACGCAAAGACAGAATTATGCTGCCTTATAGGAAATCCGGTCGGACATTCGCTGTCACCGATGATTCATAACACTTTGGCGGAACGCATGGATATCAACATGGCTTACACCGCATTTAAGGTTGAAAGCGACAGACTTGATGATGCCATCCGCGGAGCTTATGCCCTTGGAATCCGTGGTCTTAATGTGACAGTGCCGCATAAATGTGATGTTATAAGGAGTCTTGTCGATATTGATGAACTTGCCGGACATATCGGAGCGGTAAATACACTTGTCAGGGCTGACGGCGGATATAAAGGATATAATACTGATATTATAGGACTTGGCAGGGAACTTGACGAAGAAAACATTATAATTAAAGATAATGATGTTATCATCCTCGGTGCCGGTGGAGCGTCAAAAGCGATTACATATCTGTGTGCATCAAAGGGCGCATCTCATATATGGCTGCTCAACAGAAGCGTATTAAAGGCGCAGGCGCTTGCAGACGAAGTTAATGCAAATTTTGGCAGCATTGTATCGGCACTTGCCCTTGATGAATATAATAAAATACCGAAGGGCAAATATCCTGTTATACAGACTACGAGTGTAGGGCTTTATCCTGATGTTGACAGAGCAGCAATTGAGGATGAAGAATTTTATGATTACGTCAGTGCGGGAGTTGATATTATTTTTAACCCGGCTGAGACTAAGTTTATGCAATATTGCAATGGACATAATGCACCGTCATATAACGGGCTTAAGATGCTATTGTATCAGGGAATAGCGGCATTTGAACTGTGGTACGGAGTAAGTATTGACAGGGAATTGTCCGGTGAAATACTAAATATGATGAAAAAGGAACTTGACAAATGAGCAATATTATTCTGATTGGTTTTATGGGGTGCGGCAAATCAAGTATCGGAAGATTTATGGCCAGAAACGGCTACAGGCTTGTAGATACCGACAGCGTTATCGAAAAAGATGCCGGAAGGACTATTAAAGAAATATTTGCCGATGAGGGTGAAGAGTACTTCCGCAGAAAGGAAACAGATATCCTTATGGAACTTATACAGCGTGAGGAGGATAATCTTGTTGTTGCGGTTGGTGGAGGACTTCCGATGCATGCAAGAAACAGGGCATTGATACATAAACTCGGAGTGGTCGTATATCTGCGTGCGAAAGTCGATACACTTGCCTGGAGACTCAGAAATGATACGGTAAGACCGCTTCTGCAGACGGGAAACCCGCGTCAGAAAATAGCTGAACTTATGGAAAAGCGTTCATCCACATATGAGGGCACGGCGGATGTAATAATAGATACCGATGGCTGCTCGTATGAGAAAGTATACAGCAAGATTAAGGAGAAGATAAATTGAAAAAAATACTTGTAATAAACGGACCAAATCTTAATTTCTTAGGAATACGTGAGAAAAATATATATGGGGACAGGGATTATGATTATCTTGTGGGAATGATAGAGGAGTATGCAAAGACAAAGGAAATAGAAGTTGAGTGTTTCCAAAGTAACCATGAAGGTGCCATAATCGATAAGATTCAGGAAGCATATTTTGATAATGTGGCCGGAATAGTGATAAATCCCGGAGCATACACGCATTACAGTTATGCGATAAGAGATGCACTTGCTTCAGTTACGACTTTTCCAAAGATTGAGGTGCATATTTCGGATGTGAATTCGAGGGAAAAATTCAGACATGTATCGGTCACGGAGCCGGCATGTACCGCGCAGATAATCGGAAAAGGATTTGACGGATATCTTATGGCGATAGATATGATTTTGTCCGAATAATAAAAAAGGATTACGGGAAAGGACATAGAATAACTAGAATAGAGAGAATTTTTCACAGCTTTAGGATCAGAGGTTAATATGGATATCAGACAGATGCAGGAACATTGGGAAAGAGAACATTTCAGCCCATATGCAGCATTCAGCGATTCCTCGATGGGACGAGATATACGAGAACCTGAATGCGATATCAGAACAATATATCAGCGTGATAAGGACCGGATTCTTCATTGCAAATCATTCAGAAGATTAAAGCATAAGACGCAGGTCTTTCTGTCTCCGGAAGGAGATCATTACAGAACAAGACTTACACATACTCTTGAGGTTGCCCAGATAGGAAGGACAATCGCAAGGGCTTTGCGCCTTAATGAAGACCTGACAGAGGCAATCGCTTTGGGACATGATCTCGGACATACCCCGTTCGGGCATGCAGGCGAGCGCGTCCTTAACGAGATATGCCCATTTGGTTTCAGGCATTATGAACAGAGCATCCGTGTTGTGGAATTTCTCGAAAAGGATGGTAAGGGGCTTAACCTTACCAGGGAAGTACGCGATGGAATAGTTAATCATCGGACGAGCGGGCACCCGTCCACCATGGAGGGTAAGATAATCCGCGTATCAGACAAGATAGCGTATATTAATCATGATATAGATGATGCAATCAGGGGAGGAATATTGTCGGAGGATGATCTTCCGGGAGAATTAACGGCGATACTTGGCAATTCCACCAAGGAAAGGCTCAATACATTAATTCATGATGTTATTAATGAAAGCATGGATAAGCCGGATATTCTCATGTCGGATGATGTGGGATATGCAATGACAAGCCTTAGACAGTTTATGTTTGACAGCGTATATACCAATCCGATGGCTAAGAGTGAAGAGGTTAAAGCACGTAAAATGCTCAAAGAAATGTATTGGTATTTCTGCGAGCACTTTGATGAAATTCCTGCAGCTTTCCGCACAATAGAAGAACAGCATAATGAATCAAAGGAGCGTGTGGTATGTGATTACATAGCAGGAATGAGTGATCAGTTTGCAATTAATATATTTAAGAAAATATTCATTCCTGTTTCATGGAAGAAATAGATGACAGAGGTAATTAAGAATTGTATCTTTCGGATGATTTAATAGAAGAAATCAGATCTCGTAATGATATTGTTGATGTAATTTCGTCATATGTCAAATTACAGAAAAAAGGCAGTTCGTATTTTGGACTTTGTCCTTTCCATAATGAAAAGTCACCTTCTTTCTCTGTGTCAGCCGGTAAGCAGATGTTCTATTGCTTTGGCTGCGGTGAAGGAGGCAATGTGTTTTCTTTCCTTATGAAATATGATAGTCTTACATTCCCTGAAGCAGCTAAGGTGCTGGCCGACAGGGCAGGAATAGATGTTCCTGATATTGAGATAAGTGACGAGAAGCGTCATGAGGCAGATCTTAAGAATAATATATATGAAATTAATGCCAAGGCAGCAAGGTATTTTCATTACCTCCTCGGTACAAAGGATGGAGATGCGGCCAAAGCATATTTTGCAAAGAGAGAACTTGAGGATAAGACGGTAACATCCTTTGGACTTGGTTTTTCATCAATGCGCAAAGATGCATTGTACCAGTATCTCAAGAAAGAAGGCTGTAGTGACGATATTCTTAAGGAAACAGGTCTTTTTGTATATGATGAGCGTGGCGTTCATGACAGGTTTCGCAACCGTGTGATGTTTCCGATATTGAATATCAATAATAAAGTGATTGGCTTCGGCGGACGTGTTATGGGCGATGGACAACCCAAATACCTGAATTCGCCAGAAACCGGTGTTTTTGACAAAGGCCGTAATCTGTATGGTCTTAATATTGCCAAGAACTCCCGCAAAAATAATATAATAATCTGTGAAGGGTATATGGATGTGATTTCCATGCACCAGGCGGGATTTACGCAGGCGGTGGCATCACTCGGAACTGCACTTACAACAGGTCAGGCGATGTTGATCAAACGTTATGTCAAGGATGTTCTGATCTGTTATGACAGTGACGGACCGGGTGTTAAGGCAGCTTTGCGTGCCATAGGAATTTTCAGGGATGCAGGCCTTAGAACCAGAGTTATTAATATGCAGCCGCATAAAGATGCGGATGAATTTATTAAAGCCAAAGGGCGTGAGGCATTTCAGGAGAGAATTGATAACGCAGAAAACAGTTTCCTTTTTGAAGTCAGGATGATGGAAAGAGATTATGACATCAACGACCCGGACGGTAAGACCGCATTTATGGGTGCTATAGCAAGAAGACTTACCGACTTTGAAGAAGAAATAGAGAGAAATAATTATCTTGAAGCAGTTGCAGCCAGATATTTTGTAAGTCCGGACAGTCTCAGAAAATTAGTAGCCAGGTCGGCAGCCGCCACAACGGCAGGAAGAGAACGCAAGCCGGTTAATGTAACGGATCGCGCCAAAGTCAAGGATGATGGTGTACATAAATCCCAGAGGATGATTCTTACATGGATATGTGATAATCCGGATATATATAAGGCTGTGAGAGATTATATTACACCCGAGGATTTTACTGAGCCATTATATAAAGAGCTTGCAGGTATGATGTTTGCACAGCTTGAAGAAGGCAGATTCAATCCGGCGGCGATACTTAACCGTTTTGAGGATGATGAGAGACAGCGTGATGCAGCGATGATTCTTAATACAAACATCCTTGATGATTCAGCACTTGAATCAGACAGGGAGAAAGCACTTAATGAAGCTGTTATCAACATAAGGCGTAACAGCCTGGAGATGAGAAGCAGGTCGGCAGCCGACCTTAATGAGCTGCAGAAGATAATAGCAGAACAGGCGGGACTTAAGAACCTGCATATTTCACTTAAATAGAGGACAAACTAAAATTAACTATGGAAGGATGGACATGTTGATGGATGAAAACATGGAAAAATTCAGTGAGAAGCTGAAGGATTTGCTGGCACTTGCCAAGAAAAAGAAAAATGTTCTTGAATATCAGGAAATTACGGATATGTTTAGTGATATGGATCTTGACGCAGATAAGATGGACAAGATATTCGAATTTCTTGAGGCTAATAATATCGACACACTCAGAACAACCGATGAAGATGACGAAGCACCGGATGATGATGTAATACTTGATAACGAAGACGATATAGATGTTGAAAATATAGATTTGTCCGTGCCGGATGGCGTAAGCATTGAGGATCCTGTAAGAATGTATCTTAAAGAAATAGGTAAAGTACCGCTTCTTTCAGCTGATGAAGAAATTGAACTTGCCAAGAGAATGGAACTCGGAGATGTTAATGCCAAACAGCGTCTTGCAGAGGCCAATTTACGACTTGTTGTAAGTATTGCCAAGAGATATGTGGGAAGAGGAATGCTTTTCCTTGATCTTATCCAGGAAGGTAACCTTGGACTTATAAAGGCAGTTGAGAAATTTGATTACCGTAAGGGATATAAGTTTTCAACATACGCGACATGGTGGATAAGACAGGCTATAACAAGGGCAATAGCAGATCAGGCAAGAACCATAAGAATACCCGTTCATATGGTTGAGACGATCAATAAACTTATCAGGGTTTCGCGCCAGTTGCTTCAGGAGCTTGGACGTGAACCGACTCCGCAGGAGATTGCGGCGCAGATGGATATGCCTGTAGACAGAGTCCGTGAAATACTTAAGATTTCACAGGAACCGGTATCCCTTGAGACACCAATCGGCGAGGAGGAAGACAGCCATCTCGGAGACTTTATACAGGATGATAATGTCCCTGTACCGGCAGAGGCAGCCGCGTTTACATTACTCAAGGAACAGCTAGATGAAGTATTGTCAACACTCACTGACCGTGAGCAGAAAGTACTTAAATTAAGATTCGGACTTGATGACGGAAGAGCCAGAACACTTGAGGAAGTCGGCAAGGAATTTAATGTAACAAGAGAACGTATCAGACAGATAGAGGCCAAAGCGTTAAGAAAATTAAGCCACCCGAGCAGAAGCCGTAAGTTAAAGGATTATCTTGACTAATGAATTTATCAAAGAGACTTAAAACAGTTGCCGATTGCGTAACGCCCGGAAATGTCGTGGCTGATGTTGGTACAGACCACGGATACATACCGATATATCTTGCAGCACATGGGATTTCACCCCATGTGATTGCAATGGATGTCAATGAAGGACCACTTTCGACAGCCGGAAGAAATATTTCACTTAATAATGTTGAAAATCTGGTAAGTACAAGATTATCAGACGGACTTAAAGAACTTGGCCCCAACGAGGCAGACACGGTTATTATTTCAGGAATGGGCGGACTTCTTACGGTGCGTATCCTTAAGGATGATATGGATAAAGTCCGCAGCCTTAAGGAACTGATTCTCTCACCTCATTCAGACTGGGATGTTGTAAGACATTTTCTTCATGATGAAGGGATGATGATTACCGATGAGCATATGGTAATTGATGACGGAAAGTATTATGTTGTGATGAAGGCCGTATACAGACCGGAAATCAGCCGGAATCCCGGTGAATGTGAATACAGGTATGGTGGTATGCTACTTGCTTCGCGCGATCCTGTTCTCAAGCAATATCTTGAGAATGAGCTTTCCAAGAAAGTAACAATTCTTAAAGGACTTGACAGTCAGAAATCAAGAATTGAAGAATTGAAATCAGATATTGATATCATTAAGGAGGGACTTCATTTATATGAATGCTGAGGATATAGCAGAACTTCTTATGAAACTCAGTCCGGTAAAATACGCATGTGACTGGGATAATGTGGGAATGCATGTCGGTCATAAAGATAACGAAATTAATACCATACTTGTAACGCTTGATATAGATGACGCAGCGATTGACAGAGCGATAGAGATAAATGCCGACATGATAGTATCACACCATCCGCTTATTTTTCATGGAATAAAGCAGATTAATGATGATAATATAACCGGAAGGCGGATAATGCGGCTTATCGAAAACAGAATAAATGCATATTGCATGCATACTAATTATGACTGTGTCGGAGGAATGGCACATGCGGCAGCATCAAGACTTTCAATGTCTGAAGATGATGTCCTTGAGGAAACATGTGACGGCGAAGGAATAGGCAGAACCGGCAGACCGGAGCATAGTATGACAGCAGCAGAGTTATGCGGACTGGTAAAAGAAAAATTCGGACTTTCTCATGTTATATTATACGGAGACGAATTGAAGATGATTGATAGAATTTCAATCTGCCCGGGATCAGGCAAAGAATATACTGAAACGGCATTGAAACAGGGCGCACAGGTACTGATTACCGGTGATATGTCATATCACGTTGCGGCGGATGCGGTGGCAGAAGGTTTGTGCATTATTGATGCAGGGCATTATGGCATTGAACATATCTTTATAGATGAGATAATGGAATATCTGTCTCTTATACACATCTCCGAGCCCACGAG
>ENA-OYDF01000197-OYDF01000197.1-human-gut-metagenome-genome-assembly--contig:-NODE-197-length-9963-cov-3.760295_pt1 | contig 9963 bp, 11 predicted proteins | sample MGYA00243464_ERZ652895 | MGnify/ENA primary metagenome ERZ652895 (study PRJEB26926, sample SAMN06164687) | human gut metagenome | biome: ENVO:00009003; feature: ENVO:2100002; material: ENVO:00002003... | reverse complement strand
TTTTTTTCAAGCAGAAGACGGCATACGAGATGTAGAGAGGTCTCGTGGGCTCGGAATGTGTATAAGAGACAGATACATGGGTGGAATCTGATCATAGCTTCCCACAAAAGACATGATCGCATCTGTTATCGCACCTGCATCCGCCGTGACTTCCTTCTCTGTCAATACCGTACCGGATATATCTTCAGTATCAGTGGTAACTCCCAAGAGCATTGTAACTTTATATTCCTTGGTTCTGTCCGTTAACATATCACATAATCTGGTTCCATTGCCAAGGCACACAGGAAGCACGCCCGTTGCATCCGGGTCAAGTGTTCCTGTGTGTCCGATTTTCTTCTGTTTCAATATTCCTCTTAACCTGGCTACAACATCGTGTGACGTGTACCCTTTCTCTTTGTAAATATTGATTATGCCGTTATACATTATCAAAGTCCCGCTCTTACGAGCTCCTCCAGTTTGGTAATAATCGCATTCTTATCCAGTGTCGTTGTGAATCCGGCAGCTCTTATATGTCCGCCGCCGCCAAATTCTCCCGCAATGCTGTTGACATCAACATCATGCACGGAGCGCAGGCTTGTCTTTATCTTTCCGTCCGGAAGTTCGTACATAAATACAGCAACTTCGACTCCCTCAGTAAATCTGAGTTCATCAATAATTCCTCCCGTATCGCGGCCGATAACATCATATTCCTTCAATGTATCCGCTGATACATAAGAATATATAAGCCTGCCGTCTAAAAGTCTCTCCGAATCAAGCAATGCTTTTCCGAGCAGGAGATTCTGCTTATAGCTTTTTCTGAAAAACGTATCATCAATAATACTTGTGAAATCAATTCCTTTGTCCATAAGCTTGCCTGCAATCTGCATTGTCCTGCTTGTCGTCGACTGGTATTTAAAAACACCTGTATCATGAACCATGCCCGTATACAGGCATTCTGCCGTATTTTTTGAAATATGATTTTCATCGAGCAATTCAAAAAGCACTTCGCTTGCAGAGCTTATCTGCGGACATATATGGTTGACATCAGCAATACCTTTTGTGGACATATGATGATCGATACATATCGTCTTAGAAGCATTGCGTATATAGTCAAGTGTAAATTCCGCAACACGTCCGAGGTCGCCGCAGTCCAGTATGATAAAAACATCGTATTTGATATTTTTATTTGCCGAATGCCTTATATCCGAAGCACCCGACAGGAACTTAAAGTTTTTTTCAATCGGATCAAGATATATATCAACAGTCTTGTCCGGCATATTCTCCCTGATATAATTGTAAAGACCCAGAGTCGAGCCGACACAGTCCCCGTCAGGCCTTATATGCCCTGTAATTCCTATGCTTGCAGCACTTAAAATCTCTTCTTCAACAGATACCATTATTCCTCCCTGCCCTCATCTTTGGCACTTACCTCATCAATAAGTCTGGACATATTAACACCGTATTCTATTGACTGGTCAAGCACAAAAATAATCTGAGGTGTATTTCTGAGATTAACGGTCTTGGCAAGAAGATTCCTTATATATCCTTCCGCACTTCTCAAACCGGTAATTGTATCTTTCTGTGACTGTTCATCTCCGAGAACACTTATATATGCCTTGCATATCTTAAGGTCCGGTGAAACTTCCGTGGCAACCACGGAAGTCATCGGATTAATTCTCGGATCCTTTATTTCGGCGCGGATTATATTGCTTAATTCGCGCATGACTTCATTATTTATTCTGGTAAGTTTGATGCTGTTTTTACGCATGGCTTAACCTCCTAACGCGGTATTTCAACCATAGTATAAGCTTCAAGTATATCGCCTTCCATGATGTCATTGAATTTTTCAAGAACACATCCGCATTCATATCCTTCTTTGACTTCCTTGGCGTCATCCTTGAATCTCTTAAGTGAGGCGAGAGGTCCATCATAAATCATGTCATCGCCTCTCATAAGTCTTACAGAACATCCTCTTGTAAGAACTCCGTCAAGTACATAAGAACCGGCAATTGTTCCTACATCTGATGCTTTGTATGTCTGGCGTACTTCTGCGTGTCCGATTACTTTCTCCTCATACTTAGGATCAAGCATTCCCTTCATGGCAGCTTCGACATCCTCTATAGCCTGATAAATTACTCTGTATAATCTCAGGTCAACATTCTCCGCATCGGCAACTGCTTTAGCCTGATTATCAGGACGGACGTTAAATCCGATTATAATTGCATTCGATGCTGATGCAAGTATAACATCTGATTCATTAATCGCGCCGACACCCGCATGAATAACTTTGACGACAACTTCATCATTGGATAATTTCATAAGGCTCTGCTTTACTGCTTCAACCGAACCCTGTACATCGGCCTTAACAATAATATGAAGTTCCTTAAGATTACCTGCCTGGATCTGCGAGAACAGATCATCAAGCGACATTTTGGACTTCGTCTCTTCGAGAAGTTTCTCTCTTCCTTCCCTGATAAATGTCTCGGCAAAGCTTCTTGCTTCCTTCTCTGTCTCCGGAGATACAAATACATCACCGGCATTAGGCACATCATTAAGACCGAGTATCTCTACCGGAATTGACGGACCCGCCTGCTGTATTCTTTTTCCCTTATCGTCAACCATTGCTCTTATCTTGCCATGGCATGAACCAACCGCAATATGGTCACCGACATGAAGTGTTCCCTTCTGTACAAGCATTGTTGCAACAGGTCCTTTACCTTTATCAAGTCTTCCCTCAAGAACAAGTCCTCTGGCTCTTCTGTTAGGATTAGCTTTAAGTTCAAGAATTTCTGCCGTAAGCAAAAGCATATCAAGGAGATTGTCGATACCTTCTCCAGTATGTGCCGATACCGGACAGAAAATAGTGGAACCGCCCCAGTCTTCGGGTATAAGTTCGTATTCCACAAGTTCCTGCTTTACTCTTTCTATATTGGCACTAGGCTTATCAATTTTGTTGATTGCAACTACTATTTCAATTCCGGCTGCCTTTGCATGGTTAATAGCTTCGACAGTCTGTGGCATTACACCATCATCGGCTGCAACTACAAGAATGGCGATATCTGTTGACTTGGCACCACGCATTCTCATGGCCGTAAATGCCTCGTGTCCCGGTGTATCAAGGAATGTTATCTGCTGTCCGTGTGCCTCTACCGTATAAGCACCGATGTGCTGTGTGATACCTCCAGCCTCTCTTGATGTTACATGTGTCGAACGGATGGCATCAAGAAGCGATGTTTTACCATGATCAACGTGTCCCATAACGCAGACAACAGGCGGTCTCGGAACAAGAGTTGACGGATCGTCTTCCTCTTCCTTAAGAAGTTCCTCGATAACATCGACTTTAACCTCATGTTCACAGATACAGTTGTATTCCAATGCAATTTCTTCAGCTGTATCGAAATCGATTTCCTGATTGATCGTCACAACCGTTCCCTGCAGGAAAAGTTTCTTAACAAGTGCTGCAGGTGCTATCTTCATCATATCAGCAAGTTCTTTAACAGTAAGCGTATCCGGAAGCGTAAGGGTTCTGATTGTCTCCTCTTCCGCCTTTTTCTGCTGCTGTTTAACTTTATTCATATTCTTCTCGAGAGCCTTGGTGTTCTCCATTCTCTCAGTCTTATCGTAGCTGCTGTTATCTCTCTTACGGTTTTCCCTGTCACGGTTTCTCTGCTCTTTAGCTTCTCTTTCCTTGATAGCTTCTCCGCCGTCAAATCCGCTGTTTCTGTCATCCTTGCGGAAATTATTTCTGTCATTGCCACCGGTTCTTCTGTTATCCGGTGCTGCATTTCTGTCCTGGTTTCTTCCATCCTGGCGTCTGTCTGCAAATCTTCCGTCCTGACGTCTGTTATCTCCAGATCTTCCATCCTGGCGTCTGTTATCTCCAGGTCTTCCGTCCTGACGTCTGTTATCATCAGGTCTTCCATCCTGACGTCTGTTGTCATCAGGTCTTCCATCCTGACGTCTCTCTGCCGGTCTGGCATCCGGTCTCGGCTTTCTGTCTACCATTGTTCCATCCGGGCGCACTCTGTCGCTTGGACGTTCTCCCGGCTTAGCGTTGTCTCTTGGGCGGATTCTCTCTACCGGTCTTCCGTCCGGGCGCACTTTGTTGTCCCTTCTGTCGCCAGGTCTTCCATCCCGTCTGTCGCCTGTTCTTCTCTGGTCTCTTACTTCCTTGCGCCCGCTGTTCTGCGGATTATATGAAGCAAAAATCTTTTTCTTCGGTGCTGCATCTTTAGATGCGTCCGCTCCGGCTGCCGTTTCTGTCTTAGGTGTCTCTGTCTTAGGTGTCTCTGTTTTAGGTGTCTCTGTTTTAGGCGCCTGTTCTTTGGTCTCTGATGTATTACGGCCTTTTGCAAAATACTTTCTTGCACTTTCAGCTTCCGCATCAGACACAGAACTTGAATGTGTTTTAATATCGCTGTTGCTCTTTGAAAGGTACTCTACAAGTTCTTTGTTGGGCACATTTATTTCTTTTGATAATTCGTAAACTCTCATTTAGTTAAAACTAACCTCCTTGATATTTAAGGATTCACATTCCGATTAACCGGAATTTATAAATCTAATTTGCCGATAAGCGACTTCGCCAGTCCCTCGTCCGTAACCGCTGCCGATGTACGGATTTCACATCCGATACTCTTTCCGAGTGTCTCCTTGTCAGCATAGAATGCTATCGGGACATTATAGAAACTGCACTTATCACTGAATTTCTTTTTGGTCTTGTCAGAGGCATCTTTCGCTATCACAACAAGGTACGCACTTCCGTCCCTTATCGCATTCTCTACCGAGAATTCGCCGCTGACAATATTTCCGCCACGTTTGGCAAGTCCGAGCATGGAAAGAACGTTATCATTTTTCATAATCAGCCATCTCCTTCTTAAGCTCATCATATACTTCCTGCGGGATACGGACTTTTAACGAACGTTCAAGGCCTTTATTCTTAACTGCTTTTTCAAGACATTGCATTGTCTTACAGATATATGCGCCTCTGCCGTTTTTCTTGCCTGTATCATCAAGAAGTATTTCACCTTCACTTGTCTTTATAACACGCAGCATTGCTTTTTTTTCTTTATCTTCACCGCATCCCACACACTGTCTGAGCGGTATTTTTCTTTCTGCTGCCATAATATTACCTTTTACTGCTCATCCGGATATTCATCTGAATATTCCTCATCATATTCAGCTTCCGGATAATACATATCAAGTAATCCAAGCTCTTTGGCCTGTGTTTCACTCTTGATATCGATCTTAAATCCTGTAAGTTTGGCTGCAAGTCTTGCGTTCTGTCCTTCACGTCCGATTGCAAGTGAAAGCTGGTAATCCGGTACTATAACCTGCGCTGTTTTCTCTTCATCATCAGCAACTACCGATACAACCTTCGCCGGGCTGAGGGCATTTTCAATAAGATTGGCCGGATTCTCGCTCCAGTTGATAATATCTATTTTCTCTCCGCCGAGTTCATCTACTACTGCATTAACTCTGGCTCCGTTAACTCCGACACATGCACCTACCGCATCAACGTTAGGATCCTTGGACCAGACTGACATCTTGGTTCTTGAGCCGGCTTCTCTTGCAACATTCTTAATCTCAACTGTGCCATCACGCACTTCTGTAACTTCTTCTTCAAAAAGTCTCTTAACCAGTTCCGGATGTGTTCTTGAAACAAGGATACGCGGTCCTTTCTTATCATCCTTAACTTCTACAACGTATACCTTAATTCTGTCATTAGGTTTGTAATGCTCGCCCTTGACCATTTCACTCTCATTAAGAACGGCATCCGCTCTTCCGAGATTAATTATAAGATTACGTCCGGCATATCTTTGTACCACACCGGTCATAACATCTTTTTCTTTGCTGTAATAATCATCATAAAGAACCCTGCGCTCTTCCTCACGGATTTTCTGAAGAATTACATTCTTGGCAATCTGGATTGCGATTCTTCCGAGTTCTGCCGACTTGACATCAATGTTTACGGTATCTCCGATGTCGTATTTGGAATTAATCTCTTTTGCTTTTGCGAGACTTATCTGCGTAACGTCATCCTCTACATTCTCAACAACTTCTTTAGCCGCAACCACTGAGAAATCTCCTGTATCCGGATCAACTTTGGCAATAAAATTGTCCGCTTTACCGTAATGGTTCTTGCAGGCCGTAAGAAGTGAATTTTCTATTGCCTCGATTAAGGTGTCTTTGCTGATTTTCTTTTCTTTTTCCAGAGCACTGAGTGCTTCCATTAAATCACTGTTCATTTTTTCATTTATCCTCCTAATTATCTAAAAATATACAGTCTGTCTTATAACGGCGATATCACGCCTCTCAAAAACCTTCTCACTGCCATCTTCCAGTCCGATAGTGACCGTGTCCTTATCATATGCGTTCAGAAGTCCGACATAATCTTTCTTATGCTCAACCGGCTTATATAACTTAAGTTCAACTTCTTCACCGATATTGCGTTCGAAATCCTTGTCTTTCCTGAACGGTCTGCCAAGTCCCGGGGAGCTTACCTCCAATATATAGGACTCTGCAATAAAATCCTTCTCATCCAGCTTGTCACTGAATGCTCTGCTTACCACTTCACAATCATCCACGGTAATTCCGCCCGGCTTATCAATATATGCCCTGAGGTAATTATTCTGACCTTCTTTGACATACTCAATATCCACAAGCTCGTATCCGTTGGATTCGATTATCGGCATAATAAGCTTCTCTGCCATGGCTTCGTAATCGTCACGCTTTGCCACACTGTCACATCCTTTCTATGGCATTTGTTTTCCATACAAAAGAGTGAGCTCCGAAAAGCTCACTCCTAGTAAAATCATCATTGACTGTAAAATAATATCATACTCTCAAATAAAATGCAAGTACTTTTTATTCTGCTGCCGTATCCGCATCTGTTTCTGTCTCATCGGATTTAAAATCATACGAAAAACAGTTCTTAATCGCGTCTGCCTTACTGCTTGTAATATAGTATATTGCATCTGATTTGTCTGACTTGATGCTGTATGTTTTATTATCCGAATCAAGTGTTCCTATTGTTAATGTAATGACTGAATCTTTATCATTCTCATCTGTGTACCCTATCTTAATAGTGCACGTCGGGTCATCCAGACCATATGCGGCAAGCGTTTTATCATCCGATTTATATTCAAGACATCCGTCATATGTTATGTCAAGTGCATTACGCACAGATGATAAATCCGTCGTATCCGTGACTTCATATGCTTCGCCTCCGTTTACGGATGCGTTCCACACAACATTCGGAACTTTATCACCATTCTCATCTGTCTCATCTTCCGAATATACATCCACGCTTCTGTCCTTATTAAGTACAAGGCTGCTGCCGTCCTTACTTGCAAGGCTGAAACTGTAATATTTGCTGTCCCAGACTGTATTGACACTGTCTATCCTGGCAAAATGCACTATCTCATCCGCCTTGATATCATCCATACAGGAAATGCTGCATGTATATACCGTATCATTTTCTGCATCCTTTACATAGTATTCGCTGTCATAGCTTTTACCTATATAAATAGTCTGTCTGCCACCGTCCGGGGATGTGATTTTCACGGTATATGCCGGATCCTTAAGCCCGTAGCTTTCTATCGAATCCGCGTTACTGATTTCCCGGCTTGCCAAAAGTCCTGCAAATTCATCAGCTATTTTCTTAATAATTGATGAGTCCAGCGGAAATTCACTGTCTCCGTCATAATTCCACGTACCGTCCTTACATGTAAAAGTAAAATCTCCGAAGCTTATTGCTGAAAGTTCATCGTAATCATTAACCTTAATTGCAGCAGCCAACGATTCCGCTTCACTTTCTTTCTGGCTTTTTTCAGAGTTGAACTTCGTTACTTTCTTAATAATGATATTTCCGGCAACGAGCACCACAAGGATTGATGCAAGAATTATTATTATTTTAATCTGTTTATTCATTCTGCACCACCTCTAAAGCTTTCTTCTGCCAAACCATCTTAAGAATCCGAGGATAAGAAGCGCTACCGGAATTATACCTATAAATATGGCACCGATTCCGCTTCCGTTGGCTATCGTGTTATATGTTGTCTGAAGGCTTATGCTGTCTATCGATATGTTGCTGACATCATCAAAATTAGATGTTATCGAATTCATAAACACCTGCAGGTCCATAAGATTCGTGTAATATGACGTAAATTTATCATCAATGATCGAAGCCGAGCCAAAAACAGTAAATCTTGATTCGTCTTTTGTTGTGGCTGCGGCAAGTGTATATTTGCCTTCGGTATAATCATTCTCACCGACAACGGCTGCGCCTTTATTGGATGTTGTAAGAAATTCATCAACCGTAACTCCGTCTGTTTTCTCAACTTTCAATCCAAGCGAACCAAATAAAAGTGTATATTCTTCCGAACCGAATTTGCCGGTTATGTCGCCCGAGCTGTAATTAGGGAAAATCTGATATACATTCTGTCCGTAATATCTCTCGGTATCGGCGATATATCCGTTTACCTTTGAAATTCCGTAATCTGCCATAAGCGCGTCAAAATTCGGTGTTTTGGTCGTAGTATCAGCTAATACAACTGTCATTTTGCCGCCGTTTTCCATATACTCTCTGAGAAGCTTAAGCTCATCATCGGCAAGATCCTTCGTCGGCTGGTTGCATATAAGCATATCACAATCATCCGGGATTCCGTTATCTACGAGAAGGTTAACGGATTTCACATTGAAATTCGATTTGGATATAAGTCCCGATATATTTTTCCCGAGATCGCTCTCACCGTGTCCGCTTATTGTATATATAAGCTTGTTGTTTTCATTGGATACATAATCGATTGCTTTGGTAAGCTGGCCCTCTCCGTCAAAAGACGTCTCATACGTACTTCCGTAGTAAGAGGTTGATGTAACAATTATGTCACTGAATGCAACTTTTGTGGTCTTATCTGTGGCATCACATTTGATAACGATATTGTTTTCCTCTGTATCATATGTGGTAAGAACCGAAGGATAAAGGACCGGATCCTTATATGTAACCTTGATATGGTCCGAATAATCGGCATATTTAGCAAGTAATGTTGAAATTCTCTTATCCGTACTTTCTTTATCTTTAATTACAACTATCTCAACATCATTCTTCAATCCGTCAAGAACCGAATGTGTGGTATCACCTATTGAATACAGATTGTTACTGCTGACATCCATATTTCTGGCAGCCGTCGGAAGCTTTGAAAACATCACGTTGGCCGCTATTACAATAGCAATTATTACTACCATAATCACCGTGGAATAAGAACCTTTTCTAAAAGCCTTTGTTCCGATTAAATTATGTTTTTCTCTCTTCATGGCTGACCTCCTAGCTCCATCTTCTCTTATTAAGACTTGAAACAGTCAGCATAAGGAAGACAAAAATAATGGAAATATACATTACTATTCCGCTTATATCAAACAGATTGTAATACGCAATGTTCGATATAGGTTTGGATAAATCCATTTTATCGGTAACTGCATTGAGCCATGTACTGAGTAAGGATGACTTTGCAAGGCGAACAGCCAGTAATGCTATAAATCCTGCGCCGCCGATTGCTCCGGCAATTATCCAGTTCTTTGTCAAAGCATATATTATAAGGAACACAAGTACAAGCAGAACCATAAGACCGATGTGTGCTGCCATTACCGTGTTCGGTATGTATCCGGTAAGTCCGCTCCAGAACACCAGCAGGAATACAGCCGCAAACGAACCGACTGCTGCTATGATCTGGCTCTCCGTAAGTGATGATATGAACACACCAATGCTGATGTACACAAGTCCAAAGAAGAACGCCGTAAATATTGTGAGATAGTCAACCTTAAGATATGATGTGCTTCCCTTAAGATTAATGATAAGCGGGCACAGACATGACACAAGCAACGGTATTGCATATATAACCGCATATGCCAGGAATTTGCCAAGCACAATCTGCCATATCCCTGTCTCTTATACACATCTCCGAGCCCACGAGACCTCTCTACATCTCG
>ENA-OYDF01000165-OYDF01000165.1-human-gut-metagenome-genome-assembly--contig:-NODE-165-length-10822-cov-4.217795_pt1 | contig 10822 bp, 10 predicted proteins | sample MGYA00243464_ERZ652895 | MGnify/ENA primary metagenome ERZ652895 (study PRJEB26926, sample SAMN06164687) | human gut metagenome | biome: ENVO:00009003; feature: ENVO:2100002; material: ENVO:00002003... | reverse complement strand
TAATTTTGTATATTTGCTTCCGTAAGCATATCGCTCCGGGGATGAATCGAATATGCCAACACCTGACGGATGACGGGGGCATCAAAAAGTCCGGGCTTTATACGGCGGAGCGGGATGTCAATCCGTAGATAAAAGGAGGTTCTCAGAGCCTCCTTTTACTTTTTGATAAGCAGCCCACGGCGATACCTCCAGCGTGGATCTATCTTTCTACTCCTGCGGCCTTTCACCTTGATATTGGCGTTCTGCTCTATTTCGAACCATGTCGTGACCTGATAGAGCGTCCCGTTCTTGACCTCGCAAACCACGTTTATCACTTTATCCTCGTAGAACTTGATAAAGTTCAGGTTATCGAATTTTTTCTGATAGTCGTTTATCCATACCTCGTCCGGGTTTTTAAGCACGTCCGGGATGCACTCCACGAGAGGAACACGAGCCTCCTCGTATTTCTTTGTGGTGTGGCGTTTGAACACCTCCTCCGTAAGTTGCACCTTTCGGCCTTTGTAGTCATCCATCACCTGATGCGAATCCCTCCACTGGTTCGGATCCCCGGCAAACACCGGTGCTTTTTCGGTCGCTGCCGCCGCTTTCTTTCCAAAGGACTCCAGCCCGTAATCATTATAATGCAGGTCACCCAGCAAGGAGGCGGCTTTATCGGGAAACTTGCGGATATAATGCTGGTTCTTGGAAAACACCTCAGCCGTTTCTCCCCGGTTTGAATCCCAGCCCTGAGCCTCGTTCATTTTCCATTCACTCGTACCGAGGTATTCATCGACAATGGCACGCATGGCGTTGATGTCTATACCCTCTACCTCGTGTTTCATGAGCGGAACCACCCGGCAACGGCATTTCCAGCCATTGGGCGGGAATATCTTTTTCCACCGTGGATCATTGGCCGGTAATATCACCCCGTCCAGCTTCCGGTGTTCCTCCCTTACCTTTTCATCCCCGGCAGTGACATATTTCCAATAAGGGAACATTTTCGTTTTTCCCATGAGCCGGTGGTAATTGCTGGCGGACTCCGCCGTTAGTACCGCCGTTTCGTATTCCGTCTTTTGCCACGTTTTATTGAACGTGCCACATATCTGCTCCGCTTTTTTGGAGAACTCCTGAAAATTACCGCTCTCCCTGAACGCCTTGTTCAGCTCCTGAATTTCCGCCAGCGTCTTACCGGCGGAAAAATGAAACAGGTTCATTTCCAAAGCGGTGATGAAAGCGTCATCCTGCAGCCCGTAAGCGAACCTCACGTCCGCATGGTTCACCACCCGTTTGAACGCCGTTTGAACACCGTTCAAAAAGTCGGTAGCAATAAAGGAGAACAACTCCGCATCGAACTTCCCGGTTTCGCCGTTTGCAATCCTTGCGGCCAGCTTTTCCGACATCGGAGCGTTATCATTCAGCCTGATGGGGGCTTTTCCAATGGATGCCCCGACCTGCGGGGCTTGCACGAAAAAATCCCATAAGCGCATAAAGAAATTACGGTCTGCATTACTGATTGTGTCCTCCTCCGAATCCTCTCCTATATCGAACTGAGCGGCCTGAGAGGAGGCACGTTTTGCGACCGGCTCCCCGTCTTTAGGCACGGGAATCGAATATTTTTCATGCAGGTAGCTCTGCGGGATATCCATGATGTCGGAGAGCTGCACCACCTCGGCAACGGAGAGCTGCTCCGCCGCTTTGGGGAAAATGAACTTTCCGCCAGCAACGGGATACCCTCTCGCCTCCAGCATGGGGAGTACCTTTTGATTGAGGACACGCTGCACGTACCGGAGATCTGACTTGTTTTTTCCCTCCTCTACCTCCTTGTGAACCTCACCCAGCGAGCGTGCGCCTTTCTCTCCCTGTACGGTGGTCATGGTTTGTCCGAGGATAGTGATCAGCATCTCCTCGTTGTTGGCCTGCCGGAATTCGTTGTACGAGGATCCTGAACCCGTTCCGCCCTCTTTGGTTTCCACATCCGCCTCTTTTGGGATGACCACATACGGTGCGGATCCGGCTTTATCGAAAGCCTCCTCCAGCAGCTTGCGGCTCTCCGGATCATACGTGTTGTATTTACCGATGCGCTGGGGCATCCCGAAAAGCTCGATCCATTGTGACCAATCCCCAAAGCCTCCACGTTTGTAGATGGCATAGGGAGCCGCCTTGAGTAACAAACCGAAATCCCGGTCTTTGCCGAGAATGAGCAGCTGTGAATCTCCCTCGTATGGTATGCCTATTTCGTCCGTGTCCTGCCGGAGGATTGTGCGGTTTTTCAGGTTGATATGCTTTGCCGGAATCGGTTCCACGTTGAAACCGTCATTAAAGGTCATTTCAATTCCTGAACGCCCGTATATTTTCTTTTTCAGGATTTCAGTCAGCAGATCCTCCCATGCGGTGGTGTCCATCAGGTCTGCGATCTCTTCCACTTCCTCCCCGTCCGCATTTTGGAAAGTCAGCTCCGAGTTCGTGACCGCATCGATACGCTTTTGAACGGCATCGCTCAAAACGCCGTCAATCATGATATCATCGAGTAGGTCATAAAGCTGTTTTGTCCGGCCATTATCCGCTGATGAGAGAGCCGTCCGCCAATTTCCTACATCGTATATTTTCCGCTGGGGAGCCTTGACTACGATCTGATGGATGACCAGCTGCTCCTTTGATTTTGCCCCGGCATTTGTCGTGGCCGTCTTTTTTTTCTTGTTCGCCATAGTCATATATTAAAAATGTTGATTACGCTTGGGATTGCTCCCGTAGATATATTCACCTGCAGTATCCGGTTTCCCGTCACCGTCCTCGTCTATAATGGGGAGGTTAGGCTTAATGTCTGATTTCTGCACTTGCCGGAGCCATGCCACGGCACGCTCGTACCTATCCTGCCGGAGCTGCAGGTCAGTACCGGCATTGCATAGGTTCACGAAATGCCACACGGCTATGTCCTTTACAAAAATGAGCAGGAGGGCGTTTCTTTGGCTCCCTGTGGCCTCGAAAATCTTTTTGCGGTCATACGCACCAAGATATCCGTATGCTTCCTGCAGGGCAGCGTCTATGGCTGCCGTGAGGATTGTTTCATCCTCCCTGCTGATAGCCTCTATATTTTCCTTATAGAGGTGCGTTTCCAATTCTTTGGGTGTGATAAATGCCATGATTAAAATCTCTTTTTATTGGTTACACGTGCGCCCACGGTGTAGGATCCAGCCGAGAGCGTGCTTATCTTTTGGTTGATGATCCACACGCCGCCCTCTATGCAGTCCACGCCGTCAGCGGGTGATTTCATTGCCCGGTTGATGAGCAGGAACTGTTCCTCCAGCCTTTTCATGTGGGGATTATCCTTTTCGTCAATGTTGAGGATGAGTTGTCCTCGCCGGTTGATCGGCTCAAGGTTTCCCTCGATACGGTCAAACTTTTCCGGTTTCTTCCGGGTATCCGGTATGATCCCGATAAATCCGAGCTGCTTTCCTTTTTCGTTAAACAGAGGTATGAAAACCTGTTCGTAGAAAGGATCCTGTAGCTTGTTATTCTCGATGTAATTATATACCTGCGTTTTTTGTCCCACGTATTCCCGGAGATAATAATACCAATTCACGTACTCCTCGTTTACCACGTGGTCGAGATAACCGGTGTAAACGTAAAATTTGCCGTCATAATACCCGATAAGGAAACAGGCTTTGAAAGATGTGGCCTTGTTTTTCGAGTTGGACGGGGCTGGATCCCCGTATGCCACGATAAATTGCAGTTTTGAGAGTGGCGGACATTTGCCCCATACCATCTCCTTGAACGTGTCACCCTCGGAGAGCGGGTTGTTCATGTATTCTTGCTGGAACGCCTTTGTGCTGATTTTGGACTGAATGCGGTTAATGCGTTCCTCCGTGTTCTTTTCCGGCCAGCTGGATTTGCCATCCTTGTCCCGGATGTTCACGATATCCCAATGGTCAGCTTTATCACCGGCACGTTTCACGCAGCAGTCGAGAGCGATCAGGTTTCCGCAGAATATCACCAGCAAATCCTCGCTGATGGATCGGGTTGGAAACAGAGCCTCCTCGAACCATTCCCATTTCTTTTTCAGGATGTCCGGGTTCCTGCAGTCTGCATCCGTATCGAAGTCATCCACGAGAGCCGTGTCCGGACGTACAGCGTCCTTTCTCGTACCACGGGGTGACTCCAGCGCACCGATAGCCCGGAACGTTGCCCCGGTAGTGAGCGTGAATTCGTCCGCCGTCCAGCTCCCGAACTCCCTCAAATCACCATAATATGCCTTTAGCATGGAATTGCTCTCAAAGGCTTTTTTATAAGGTTCCAAAAGCCGGACGGCGTTCTCGTGACTGTTTGAGATGAGTAGCACGTTCTTTTTCTTTCCGGTCAGCACGAGGTACATCATGCACATGAACACGATGGTGGATTTTGCCAGCTCACGTGACCACGATAGAACCTCGTACCATTCCATATTCGTGGTGATGCGTTTGATGGCCTTTTTATGGAATTTGGTAAAGGGGTACTTTGCGAATTCCGAGAAAAAGAACAGGATCCACTCGATGACGTTCGCCTCCAGCTTTTCCAGCTTCTTTTTTCGTTCCACCGGCGAGAGGTTGTCGGCGGCTTTGTCCCTTTTGAGTGAACGGTGGTATTCAGTCCACTCCTTGTATGCTTGAATATCATCTATTTTACCCATTTCATTTTCTCCTTTATATACGCATCGAAATAATCACTCAGCTCCTTTGCCCTTTCGAGATCCTGCTGTCGGAGCCAATCGAGCAGCCCACGGGAAACATTGTATATGTCCCTGATGGAGGCATCCTGCTCCAACGCCTCAAGGTCAGCCGTCAGTTTGCGCCGTATATCGGCCTCCGCCGCTGAGGGATACCGTTTTCCCTCCTCTTTGCCTGCGATGGAGCGGTCGAGTTCGTCCAGCTGCGTGAGCGTGGAGCTGATCCGTTCCTCCCGTGTCTGCAGGAGGTTGAGCTTTAAGCCCTCCCATTCCTTAACCCATTTGTTCACCGTGACACGGGAAACACCCACCCGGTCGGCAATTTCCTGCTGGGTGATGTTCTCTTTTAGATACATCAATTTCGCCCATTCTTTCCGTTGATTTGCTTTCAATTCTTCCGCCATAGCTATATCATTTTATAGCCCAAAGGTAAAGCCTTGCGGTGAGTGAAAATAATTGGTTTGTAATGGTTTACGTTTAAACTGAAATGGCTGCGGTTTAAGTTGAAACGGTTACAGGCCGATTTGTACAGCCCGTTTTTTACCCTGAATTTTGTCACAAAATCAAACGAGCGAAATGGGCAAATTAACCTTTGTATTACATGATGAGTCGGTGAACACCTACGGGTTTAGGATGCTCACCAGCGGAGCCAATTTGGAGGAGTTTAAAAAGAATCCCGTGATGCTTCTGAATCACGATGATTACTCCCTGCCGATTGGCCGGTGGGAAAATATACGTGTTGAGGGAGGTAAGATTTTAGCCGATGCCGTGTTCGATGAGGGAGATGCCCGTGCCGCAGAGGTAAAGCGTAAAGTTGAGAATGACTTTATCCGTATGGCCTCTATCGGTGCGTGGCCTCCGGAGGAGAAAAGCGATGCCTATGACCTGATGCTCCCCGGACAAATGCTCCCTACCGTTACGAGATGGACGGTTCGTGAGGGCAGTGTCGTTACAATCGGAGCCAATCACAATGCGCTGGTATTCTATGACAGAGAGAGCAAACAGATTATCGACCTGAATGATAAGAACAATCTTATCCGGTTGATAGATCACAGTAATAACCCCAAAAAACAATTAAAAATGAGCGTACTTACAGGAGTATTGAAGCTGCAGGACTCTGCAAGCGAGGCGGAAATCGTAACCGCCATTCAGGGAATCATTGCCAATGCCGACCGCTTGGAAAAAGAAAACAAGACGCTGGCCGCCGCAGTGGATAAAATGAACGAGGCCAAAAAGGAATCCCAAAAGCGGGAGGCGATTTCCCTGACCGATGCGGCCATTAAAGACGGACGCTATGATGCGAAAGGCCGTGAGAACCTGCTGAACCTTTTCGATAAGGATTTCGAGGGAACAAAGGCTATGCTGGCAGCTATCCCGTGCCGTGCAAACGTGGCCGGTCAAATCAACACGGATAAAGGATCCGGTGTAACACTCGGTGATTGGAAAGACAAATCATGGAACGAGCTGGATAAAGCCGGTAAGCTCGTTGAGCTGAAAGATGCCGCTCCGGACTTGTATAAGTCCAAGTTTAAAGAGCGTTTCGGTATCGAACCGAATCTGTAATTATTAACCATTAAAGCAAGAATAGAAATGGCAATTCAGAAAGAAATTTGGATGGCGGCTATCGTGGAGGGTTTATTTGCCTCCAATAGCTTCCTGAGCAAGGCGTTCAACGCCGATGAGTACGTGAACAACGGCAAGATTGTTCACATCCCGAATGCCGGTGCAGCATCCGGAACCAAGAAAAACCGAACCAGCCTCCCGGCTACGGTAACCAAAAGAACGGATATCGATGTGACGTTCCCGCTGGATGAATACACCACGGATCCGGTACTTATCCCTAACGCCGACACGGTGGAACTCAGCTATGACAAACGGGAGTCCGTCCTGCGTCAGGATAAACTCAAACTGCAGGATGATGTGGCACTCGATTTCGTTTTCAACTGGAGTCCTGCCGCCGCACAGTGCATTGAAACTACCGGTACGGAGATCGATGCCTACACGGATAAGGCTACCGGCAAACGTAAAGGTATCTGCAAGGCAGACGTGTTGGGCTTGATGACCAAGTTCAATAATGATGATATCCCGCAGGAGGGGCGTTATTTGCTGCTGGATGCACAGATGTACTCCCAGCTGCTGAATAGTCTGACGGAGAACGAGAACACGGCATTCCTCGCTTCCGCCGATGCGCAGAACGGTATCCTCGGTAAGCTGTTCAGCTTTAATATCATGATGCGCAGCCGGGTTGCCCTTTATACTGCGGCCAAAGCTCCCAAAGCGTGGAGTACCGCCGGTGCAGCCACCGATCTCGCCGCCGGGCTTGCATGGCACGAGCAAAGTGTCTGCCGTGCGCTGGGTGAGGTGAAAGCGTTCGAGAACGAGGGTGATGCGATGTATTACGGTGATATTTATTCATTCCTTGTACGTGCCGGTGGCCGTATCATGCGTGAAGATAAAAAGGGTGTAATCGCTTTAGTGCAGGGAACTCCTGTAGCAGGATAGAGTTATGGCAGAATTGAAATATTTGGTAATCCACTGTACCGCCACGCCTCAAGGCCGTAAGGTAACGAGTAACGATATCAGAGCATGGCACACGAACCCGATAAGCAAGGGTGGCCGTGGTTGGAAGCAGGTAGGATATACCGATATGTTTCACCTTGATGGGACGGTGGAGCGATTGGCCCGGAACAACGAGGACGCACGGGTGGATCCGTGGGAGATTACCAATGGGGCAAAAGGGTACAATTCCATTTCCCGGCACATTGTGTACGTTGGCGGCGTGGCCGCTGATGGTAAGACTCCCAAAGATACCCGTACTCCCGGCCAACTGAAAGCGTTGGAGGACTACGTGAAAGACTTCCACCGCCGTTTCCCACGGGTGAGAATCATCGGTCATAACGAGATTGCGGCCAAAGCGTGCCCGTCATTTGACGTTCAGGCATGGCTCAGGAAAATAGGCATTAACCAATAACAAAGCAAAGAGATGGACGGTCTGATGGATTTTTTAATATTCGCCCTGCCGGGTGGTTTTATCGGGAGCATCTTCACATGGTTTGTTGGCCGTAGAAAGCAGAACAATGATATGTTATCCCAGCTTCAGGCGTCCATCAATATGCTCAGTAGTGAGAACCGGAAGATATTGGATGAGAATATCCAGCTCCGTAGAGAGAATGCCGACCTGAAAGCGAATCAGGAGGAGATGATCCAAAAGCTCTCCCGTCTTACCAAAGAGGTGGAGAGATTAAGAAAAGTAATCAATAAACAAACAGGAAATGATGAGAAACCCAATCCGAGGGGCAACCCTCGTACTACTTATAGCCGTGTTCTGCCTGATGGGATGTGCCACGGCGAAATTAACCAAGAGCCAGCAGTCACACACGCTGACGGAACAGACGAAAAGCGGAACCACCACCGGAGTAACCGGAGAGCAGTTAGACGTGACGGCTCAGAGGACGGGGGAACTACTGCAGGGACAGACGATAACCGCCCTGACACGGGAGGGGATCCCGGAGTCGGAGGCGAAAGTGGATGTTCCGATACAGAACCTCCTTAACCTGCCGGACGGTGCTGGTTACACGGCCAAAGATGGTCAGGCATCGGTAAGCGTGCAAAGGAATGGCGATAATATCACGGTTACGGGTAAATGTGACTCTATCGCCCGGCAATGCCTTTTTTACGAGCGTGAGGTGTTTCGACAGCGCAGCGAGGTGGATAGTTTAAAGCGGGTTATTTCCCGGATGGAACAGACGAGCAACCGGAGTGATGAAACCTACAAGGTGGAAAGCGATGCCGCCCAAAGCATTAAGGAAAAACCTCCCGCTACATGGTATAAATGGCTTTTAGCCGGATTTGTGGGCGGTTTGCTGCTTACCTCTCCACTAAAGAAACTAAAGAATAGAATATTAACCTTTTTAAAATAGAGAACGATGTCAAAAGTATATGTGAATGACGGATACATGATGCTCCTTGATGCCATTTATTTCAATGGCAAAAAGATCGGCAATGTTTCTGATGACGGTATTGATTGGGGCGGTGATGCCGCTGAATATATCAAGCTCTTTGCCGCACAGGTTCGTAATGCCCCGGTCAAGAAAATAAAGAAAAAGGATGCCACCAATCTGCTAAAGTTTACCCTGATTGAACTTGTTCCTCAGAACTGTAAGGACGTGATGGGCGGAACGGTGAACGGTACAAAATGGGAGGCTCCCTCGGAATCCGTTTCATTGGAGGGTGCATTGAAAATCCTTTGCGGAACCGGCCAGACTATCGAGGTCAAGCGTATGACGCTGGACGGTGTTGTACGTGGTAAGATTGGCGGTGATGATCCGCTGGGTATCGAGTGTGAAATGGAAATGTTGAACCCGCTGGATGGCGGCTCTCCTTTCAGCTTTGATGATACGGTTCCGTTTATTTCCGTAACGCCCACCTCTTTGTCATTCGCCAAAGGTGGAGAAAGTAAAACGGTGGATATTGAAGCCTCCGGAGCGTTTTCCGTTGGAAAGGTTCCCACCGGCTTCAATCTTGAAGTTGTGAACGGCAGGATCACCATCACGGCGGATGCCAATACCGGGGCTGCGAGAAACGGATCGGTAGAGTTTATCCTTGCGGCTGATAATACCAAAAAGGCCACCCTCACGTTGAGTCAGGCGGCTGGTAATGCGTAACCCATGAAAAAGAACGTGGAAATAGAGGCAGCGGAGGCTTTGCTTGATGTAGGGGTTTCCCTGCCTTTTTTGCAGTTTAAGATGCCATTCAGAAAGAAACCGGTATCGATCAGGGTGACCATGAAACGTCCCTGCTTGGGGAGTCAGATCCGAATCGCAAAGCTATACCTGCAGCTGGGCATTACTTACGAGGAGATGGAGCAGTTCAACAAGCATGAGGAGATGGCGTTCCTTGCCATTCATGGCAAACGTGTTTCCAAGATGGTAGCCCTGACAATCTGCCGTGGAGCGATCTCCGGACTATTGTTTTCCGGCATTGTTGCATGGCTGCTGAGATGGTTCGTTCCTGACAAATACCTGCAGGGGGCTAACCAGCGTTTTATCACCCTGCTGGGTACAAAGTCTTTTATGCGTATTATCGAATCGGTTCAGATATCCAATCCAATGAAACCGAGAGAGAGCCAAAAAAGAAAGGGGAGTTAAGAACGAGATATGTCGGATCCCATAGCCCCTTTGGTATCGTGTGGCAGATAGCGGCGGCCACCGGCTGGAGTGTAAAATACATCCTTTGGGGTGTCAATTACCAAACGCTCCGGATGATGCTTGCCGATGCGCCACATTATGAGAAAGAGAATGATAACAACCGAACCGGAAGCAAAGGCGGTAAAGGGAAACCTAAAAGCCTTTCCGGATTTTTCCAATCACGACTGAAAGAACAATGAAACCCGTTGAGATAGAATTCATAATGAGAGATAAGCTCTCTCCCGGTATTGATAAGGCAGGTAAGTCCGCCGAAACGCTGGGAGACAAGGCCGAGCAGGTGTCTAAAAGCATCACAGACCGTATTGCCGCCCAAAAAGAGCAGATCAAGTATGTTGAATCCTGTCTCAAGGATTTAAAGAAGCAGTACGACAACCTCGCACCCGGAAAGGCGCAGCTGGAGATGCGCGCGGAGATAGATGCCTGTACCAAAGCCCTGCAGGAGGACAAGAACATACTCTCCTCCCTTGAAGCGGAGCATGACAAGGCAGCCGTTTCCACCAAACGTCTTTCGATGCAGCTCCGGGAGATGCAGGATGCGATGGCTCGCCTGCGTTTGGAGGGCAAACAGAACACCAAAGAGTATGCGGATATGGCCGATAAAGCCGCCGTATTAGCCGATACGATCGGTGACCTGCGTACCCAAACGAATATTCTCGCCAATGATGATGCAGCCTTGCAGGGAGTGATGAGCGGTGTGAACGGCTTGTCCGGTCTGTTCACGACCGCCACCGGTGTCATGGGGATTTTCGCCTCGGAAAACGAGGATCTGATAAAGATACAAACCCGTGTGCAGAGCGTCATGGCCGTCACTATGGGGCTGCAGCAAGTCATGAATACCCTGAACAAGGACTCCGCTTTCCGGCTGGTCACCGTTGTCAAGATGAAAAAGCTGCTGACGGCGGCCAATACAAAGTTGGCCGTGTCATTGGGCATCTCC
>ENA-OYDF01000146-OYDF01000146.1-human-gut-metagenome-genome-assembly--contig:-NODE-146-length-11259-cov-4.820689_pt1 | contig 11259 bp, 5 predicted proteins | sample MGYA00243464_ERZ652895 | MGnify/ENA primary metagenome ERZ652895 (study PRJEB26926, sample SAMN06164687) | human gut metagenome | biome: ENVO:00009003; feature: ENVO:2100002; material: ENVO:00002003... | reverse complement strand
CGAGATGTAGAGAGGTCTCGTGGGCTCGGAGATGTGTATAAGAGACAGATGTTTAAGATATTGGCAGGAATACAGGCGCCTACTTCAGGTAGTGTTTCTGTTCCGCGTGATGTGACGATAGGCTATCTGCCTCAAGTCATGATTCTGAGTGATAAACATACTGTGATGGAAGAGGCGGAGATGGCTTTTGAACATATCTTTGAGTTGCAGGCTAGTATTGAGAGAATGAATCAGGAGTTGGCGGATAGAACAGATTATGATTCAGAAAACTATCGTAAACTGATTGAGAAATTCACCCATGACAATGAACGCTTTTTGATGATGGGAGGTACCAATTATACAGCTGAGATAGAACGTACATTGATGGGGTTGGGATTTAGCCGGGAGGATTTTAACCGTCCTACATCTGAGTTCAGTGGTGGATGGCGTATGCGTATAGAGTTGGCCAAGTTGCTGTTGCGACGGCCCGATGTGTTGCTGTTGGACGAGCCTACCAATCATCTGGATATAGAAAGCATTCAATGGTTGGAAAACTTTTTGAAGACAAGTGCGGGAGCCGTTGTATTGGTGAGCCACGACCGTGCATTTATTAATAATGTGACCAATCGTACGATTGAAATATCTTGCGGGCATATCTATGATTATAAAGTGGCTTACGATGAGTTTGTGGTATTGCGCAAAGAACGTCGTGAGCAGCAATTGCGTGCATACGAGAACCAGCAGAAGCAAATTCAGGATACGGAAGATTTCATAGAGCGTTTCCGTTATAAGGCTACCAAGGCTGTACAGGTGCAGAGCCGCATCAAGCAATTGGAAAAAATAGTTCCTATTGAAATTGATGATGAAGATAATTCAGCCTTGCGGTTGAAGTTTCCGCCTGCCATGCGTTCCGGCAATTATCCGGTCATTTGTGACGGGGTGAAGAAAGCATATGGCAGTCATATCGTTTTTCACGATGTGACTTTGACTATTAATCGAGGTGAGAAGGTGGCTTTTGTCGGAAAGAATGGGGAAGGTAAGTCCACTTTGGTGAAATGTATAATGGACGAAATCCCATACGAAGGTAAACTGACCATCGGGCACAACGTACAGATTGGTTATTTTGCTCAGAATCAGGCTCAGATGCTGGATGAAAATCTGAGTGTTTTTGATACGATTGATTATGTGGCAAAAGGGGATATTCGTTTGAAGATTCGTGATATTCTGGGAGCATTCATGTTTGGAGGTGAGGCTTCTGATAAAAAAGTAAAGGTACTGTCGGGTGGGGAGCGGAGTCGTCTTGCCATGATAAAACTTTTGTTAGAACCGGTGAATTTCCTTATTTTGGACGAACCTACCAATCATCTGGATATGCGTTCAAAGGATGTATTGAAAGAAGCTATCAAGGAATTTGATGGAACGGTGATTGTTGTTTCTCATGACCGTGAGTTCTTGGATGGACTGGTGACCAAAGTTTATGAATTCGGAGGTGGAGTAGTAAAAGAACACATTGGCGGCATTTATGATTTTTTACAGAAAAAGAAAATAGAGAGTCTGAATGAGTTGCAGCTTTCGGCTTCTCCTACTGTGTCTGCCACTAAAAAGGAAGAACCCGAAACGGTCAGTGAGAACAAATTATCTTATGAGGCGCAAAAGGAATTGAATAAGAAAATTCGTAAATTGGAGAAACGAATTGCGGATTGTGAACAAAAAATAGAAAAACTGGAAACTGAGATTAGCGGGGTGGAAGCCGATATGGCTACTCCCGAAGGTGCATCGGATATGGCTTTGTATGAAAAGCATCAGAAACTGAAAAAGGACTTGGATCAGACGGTAGAAGAATGGGAAACCGTTTCTATGGAATTAGAAGAGATGCAGGGAAGTTAAAGTATGTATCATATATATAGAACAAATGAAAGCAAAACATTATTTACCAATGGCTGTATTGGCTCTGGCAGTAGCTGCCGGATGTGACAGTAAAAAGGAAGCCGTCATGACTTCGGGTATAGACTTGACAAATTTGGACACTACGGCTGTTCAAGGAGCTGATTTTTATCAGTATGCTTGTGGCGGATGGATGAAGAAACACCCTCTGACCAATGAATATTCCCGTTTTGGCTCATTCGATATGCTTGCCGAAAATAACCGGGAACAACTGAAAGGATTGATTGTGGAAATTGCTGCCGGGCAGAATGCGCAAGGTACAATAGGTCAGAAAATAGGGGATATCTATAAATTGGCTATGGATAGTGTGAAACTGAATGCGGATGGAGTAACTCCTATTCAAGCTGATTTGGAAAAGATTGCTTCAGTGAAGGATAAATCGGAAATAGTTCCTTTGATGGCGGAACTGGCTCATAGCGGTGTATTCCCTTATTTCAGTTTCTATGTGGGTGCCGATATCATGGACAGCAAGAGCAATTTGTTTCAATTGTATCAAGGGGGTATCAGTCTGGGTGAAAAAGAATATTATCTGGACAATGATGATGTGACTGTCAATATCCGTAATAAGTATAAGGAACATATTGTAAAGATGTTCCAATTGGCTGGTTTTGATGAGGCTGCCGCTAAAAAGAAAATGGAGGCTGTAATGGATATCGAAACCCGTATTGCAAAAGCTTCTTTCAGTGCGGTGGAACAGCGTAACCCTGCGGCCAATTATCATAAAATGTCTTTGGATGAATTAAAGAAAGAGATTCCGGGCATTGACTGGGATGCTTTCTTGAATGGTATAGGCGTGAAAGGGGTGACTGAACTGAGTGTTTCTCAAGTGGATCCGATTAAAGAGGTTGAGAAAATTATCAATAGCTTGCCGGTTGAAAATCAGATCGCTTATATGCAATGGAATCTGATAGACAGGGCTGCCGGTTACTTGAGTGATGATTTGGTAGCACAAAACTTTGATTTTTATGGAAAAACACTATCCGGTAAACAGGCTAACCAACCTCGTTGGAAGCGTGCCGTAAGTACTGTGAATGGGGTACTGGGTGAAGCGGTAGGTCAGATGTATGTGGAGAAATATTTTCCGGCAGCCGCAAAAGAACGTATGGTGCAGTTGGTAAAGAATCTGCAGACCGCATTGGGAGAACGTATTCGGAATTTGGAATGGATGGGTGACAGCACAAAGATTAAAGCTATTGAGAAGTTGAATTCTTTTTATGTAAAGGTTGGCTATCCTGATAAGTGGAGGGATTATACCGGTTTGAATATTGAAAAAGATTCTTATTGGGCCAATGTGAAGCGTGCTACAGAATTCGAACTGGATTATATGTTATCCAAGGCAGGAAAGCCGGTTGACAGAGATGAATGGGGAATGACTCCGCAGACTGTCAATGCATATTATAATCCGACCACGAATGAGATTTGTTTTCCGGCAGGTATTCTTCAATATCCGTTTTTTGATATGAATGCTGATGATGCATTTAATTATGGAGCTATTGGCGTGGTTATCGGTCATGAAATGACTCATGGATTCGATGATCAGGGACGTCAGTTCGATAAGGATGGTAATTTGAAAGATTGGTGGACAGCCGAAGATGCCAAACGTTTTGAAGAACGTGCTCAGGTAATGGTGAATTTCTTTGATAGCATCCAGGTTTTGCCGGGACTCAATGCCAACGGTTCTTTGACTTTAGGTGAGAATATAGCCGATCATGGTGGTTTGCAGGTTTCTTTCCAGGCGTTCAAGAATGCGACAAAAGATGCTCCCCTGCTGGTAAAAGACGGATTTACTCCGGAACAGCGCTTCTTCTTGTCATACGCCGGAGTGTGGGCTGGCAATATCCGCGACGAGCAGATTCGTTTGCAAACAAAGTCTGATCCACATTCATTGGGCAGATGGCGTGTGAACGGAGCACTCCCTCAAATTGGTGCATGGTATGATGCTTTTGGCATTAAAGAGGGGGATCCTATGTATTTGGCTCCTGAAAAACGTGTTTCTATTTGGTAAGCTTTGTATGTAAAAGATAATAAGAAAGCATGGTAATTGCTGAGAATTCGGCATTTACCATGCTTTCTTTTTGGAATTTACATGATAAACACCTATTTTTGTGCCCGATGAAACGGAGACGATACATAGCATGGGTATTGATGTTGGTCAGCATTATCATGTTGACAGCATCTGTTCTGCCTCATCATCATCACCGGGAAATTCTTTGTTTGCAGCATGATATGACTTTGTGCGGCTGTCAATGTTCCGTGCAGCATCAGCAGCATAATAATAGTTCTGATGAGAATCATACATGTAATGCCGGATGTGTGACCAAGTTTAAAAGTGTAACTCCGGATCGGGCCCAAGACAGTGTTTCTCCTGATTATTCGTTTTGTTTGCTGTTATATACGGTGACGGATGTATTGGCGCTTTCATTGCAGTTGACAGAACACAACACATTACCTTATAATTACTATTTAGAAAAACTGCATTCTACGTGTCTTCCCCACGTAAAGGGGTTGCGTGCTCCTCCTTGCGATGTTCTTGCTTAACAGATAGAAAGTTTATCTTTTTATCCGCAACTTTGTTGCATTTTCTTTACACTAATTTTGCATTTAGTAAAAAGTAAGAACAAATAATATCATCATGAAGAAACTTATCTTTATGGGAGTCTTAGGCTTGTTCCTCTTAGGCTCTTGCAACAGTAAATCGGGTCATGATCACGAAGGACACGATCATGGAACGGAGGAAGCACATAATCACGACCACGAAGGGCATGACCATAATCACGAAGGGCATGACCATGAAAAAGAAAACCACGACCATGAGAATGAAGGTCACGAAGGGCATAATCATGAAGCGGAAGCTTCTGCAGCCGGACATTCCGATGAGATAATTCTGGCTCCAGAAAAAGCAAAAGCAGCCGGGGTAGAATCGGAAATAATCCGGCCTGAATCATTCCGTCAGGTGATAACGACCAGCGGTCAGGTGCAGGCAGCACAAGGCGATGAAAGCGTAGTAGTCGCCAATGTAGCCGGTGTGGTTTCTTTCCGCCATCCGGTAACGGACGGTATGAGTGTGAGCAAGGGGGCTCCCATTCTGAATATCTCTGCTGAGAATATGCCGGACGGAGACCCTGTAAAACGTACCCGTATCGCATATGAAACCGCCAAAAAAGAATATGAACGTGCCGCCAAGTTGGTAAAAAGTCAGATAATATCGCAGAAAGATTTCAATGCCATTAAGGAGAGTTATGAAAATGCATTATTGGCATACGAGGCTATTTCAAAGAACCAGACCAAGACAGGTGTGTCCGTCACAGCTCCTTTAGGTGGTTATATCAAGAATTGTCTGGTGCAGGAAGGTGACTATGTGTCGGTAGGCCAGCCTTTGGTGAGTATCACTCAGAACCGTCGTCTGTTCCTTCGTGTAGATGTTTCCGAGAAATATTATGGTTATCTGCATAGCATCCAGTCGGCAAACTTCAAGACTCCATACGATAATAAGGTATATGAGCTGGGTGAGTTGAAAGGGCGTCTGCTTTCTTATGGTAAAGCATCCGGTGGTACTTCTTTTTATGTGCCTGTAACTTTCGAATTTGATAATCGGGGAGATGTGATTCCCGGTTCGTATGTGGAGGTGTATCTGCTCTCGTCGGAAATGCCCGATGTGCTGGCCTTACCTGTTACAGCATTGACCGAAGAACAGGGCTTGTATTTTATTTATCTGCAATTGGATGAAGAAGGGTATAAGAAACAGGAAGTGACTTTGGGGGCTAGTGACGGAAAGGAAGTTCAGATTCTTACGGGGTTAAAAGCCGGTGACCGTGTGGTAACAAAAGGAGCCTATCAGGTGAAATTAGCATCGGCCAGCAATGCGATTCCGGCTCATAGTCATGAACATTAATCAAGCCGCCCTATGCTAAATAAAATTATACATTTTTCCCTTCAAAACCGTATATTGGTTCTGGTGGCGTCGGTTTTGCTGCTTATTGGCGGTACTTACACGGCTTTTCATACGGAAGTCGATGTGTTCCCCGATTTGAATGCGCCGACTGTAGTGATTATGACCGAAGCGAATGGTATGGCCGCCGAAGAGGTGGAACAATTGGTAACCTTTCCTGTAGAAACTGCCGTGAACGGTGCGACCCATGTGCGCCGGGTGCGTTCATCTTCCACCAATGGCTTTTCCGTTGTGTGGGTGGAATTTGAATGGGATACCGATATCTATCTGGCCCGTCAGATTGTCAGTGAGAAATTGTCCTTGGTCAGCGAGGAGCTGCCCGAGAATGTAGGTAAACCTACCATGGGACCTCAATCCTCTATTTTAGGTGAATTGCTGATTATCGGTCTGACTTCGGATACTACTTCCATGCTCGATCTCCGTACACTGGCAGACTGGACTATCCGTCCGCGCCTGCTCTCTACGGGAGGTGTGGCACAGGTTGCCGTGCTGGGAGGTGATATCAAGGAATATCAGGTGTTGCTTGACCCTGCCCGCATGAAACATTACAATGTTACGTTGGCAGAGGTGATGAACGTTACCCGTAACATGAATCAGAATGCCAATGGCGGAGTGATTTATGAATATGGAAACGAATATATTGTTCGCGGGGTGCTTTCCAGTCATGATGTGGCTCAGTTGTCACGTTCCGTCATCAAGACGGTGGAAGGGGTGCCCGTTACATTGGAGGATATTGCCGATGTGAAGATTGGTTCGCAGGAACCCAAACTGGGTACTGCTTCGGAGAGAGGAAAACCTGCCGTACTGCTGACCGTTACCAAACAACCCAAGACCGGGACTATTGAACTGACAGAGCAGTTGGAAGCCGCATTGAAGGATTTGCAGAAGAATCTTCCGGCTGATGTACACGTTTCTACAGATATTTTCCGTCAGAGCCGTTTTATTGAAAGCTCTATCGGCAATGTGAAGGATTCGTTGTATGAAGGTGCTGTTTTTGTGGTGATTGTTCTCTTCCTGTTCCTTGCCAATGTACGTACCACGGTTATTTCATTGGTAACCCTTCCGTTGTCATTGATTGTTTCTATATTGACTCTTCACTATATGGGACTCACCATCAATACCATGAGTTTGGGTGGTATGGCCATTGCCATTGGTTCGTTGGTGGATGATGCCATTGTGGATGTGGAAAATGTATGGAAGCACTTGCGTGAGAATCGCTTGTTGCCCGAAGGGGAACGTAAGAGCGTGATTGAAGTCGTGTTCAATGCTTCGAAGGAAGTGCGTATGCCTATCTTGAACTCTACCTTGATTATTGTAGTCAGCTTTGTTCCTTTGTTTTTCCTGACAGGAATGGAAGGGCGTATGCTGGTTCCGTTGGGCATTGCCTTTATTGTGGCGTTGTTTGCTTCTACGGTAGTGGCTTTGACACTGACTCCGGTACTGTGCAGCTATCTGTTAGGTAATAATAAAAGCAAAGGATTGCCCAAAGAGGCATTTGTGGCCGTATGGATGAAAAAGCATTACCGCAATGCCTTGTTATGGTCCTTGAATCATAAATCCGCAGTATTGGGTTTTACGGGTGGACTGTTTGCGGTGGCATTGGTTATGTTTTTTACATTAGGACGCAGTTTCCTGCCATCTTTCAATGAAGGTTCGTTCACCATTAATATCAGTTCATTGCCGGGAATTTCTTTGGCAGAATCGGATAAAATGGGACACCGTGCAGAAGAGTTGCTGATGTCTATTCCCGAAATACAGACTGTAGCCCGTAAAACGGGACGTGCCGAACTGGATGAACATGCACTAGGGGTTAACGTGAGTGAAATTGAGGCTCCGTTTGAATTGAAAGACCGTTCCCGTCAGGAACTGGTAGCCGATGTGCGTGCCAAGTTATCTACCATTACCGGTGCGAATATCGAAATAGGCCAACCTATCAGCCACCGTATCGATGCCATGCTTTCGGGTACCAAGGCCAACATTGCCATCAAACTGTTTGGTAACGATTTGAACAAGATGTTTGCCATCGGTAATCAGATAAAGGATGCCATCAGCAGTGTGGAGGGTATTGCCGACTTGAATGTGGAACAACAAATCGAACGTCCGCAGCTCAAGATTGTTCCCAAACGCGAGATGCTTGCCAAATTCGGTATTTCTTTACCGGAGTTTGCCGAGTTTGTATCAGTGAACATGGCGGGTGAAGTTGTTTCACAGGTATATGAAGAAGGCAAAGCGTTTAATCTTATTGTCCGTACCAAGGATGAGGTGCGTGATGAGATGGAGAAAGTGCGTAACCTGATGATTGATACCGGTGACGGTCAGAAAATCCCTGTCAACTATGTAGCCGATGTGGTTTCTGCCATGGGACCGAATACCATCAGCCGTGAGAACGTGAAGCGTAAGATTGTGATTTCGGCCAATACCAGCGGTCGTGATTTGTGCAGCGTGGTGAATGATATACAGGAACGGATTGATGCGCAAATCAAGCTTCCCGAAGGATATCATGTGGAATATGGCGGTCAGTTTGAAAGCGAGCAGGCGGCCAGCCGTACGCTGATGCTCACTTCGTTTATGAGTATCGTGGTTATCTTCCTGTTGCTTTATACCCAGTTTAAGAATGCAGCCCAAAGTGGAGTCATTTTGTTGAATTTGCCTTTGGCGTTGATTGGTGGGGTATTTGCATTGATGATAACAACGGGTGAGATAAGCATTCCGGCTATTATCGGCTTTATCTCGTTGTTTGGCATTGCTACCCGTAATGGTATGTTGTTGATAAGTCATTACAATACGTTGCGCGAAGAAGGTATGGATTTGAAAGAAAGCATTCTTCACGGTTCGTTAGACCGTTTGAACCCTATCCTGATGACTGCGTTGTCTTCCGCGCTGGCTTTGATACCTTTGGCATTCCGTGGCGATTTGCCGGGTAATGAAATACAAAGCCCGATGGCGAAAGTTATTCTTGGAGGTCTTTTGACATCGACTTTCCTGAACGCTTTCATTATTCCGATTGTTTATGAACTGATGAACCGAAAGAAGAAATAATAGAAATATATGAAACGAATCTTATTTATAATAGCCTTCTGCTCTCCCTTGCTGGCGCAGGCCCAGAGTATTGAGCACATTTTGAAAAGCATCGAGCAGAACAATAAAGAGCTCAAGGCACAGAAACATGCCGCCGATGCGACCAAGATGGAAAACCGGACAAACAACAACTTGCCTGATCCTACGGTGAGCTACAGCTCTTTTTACAGTAATGGTGCCGAAGGTGGTCACGGTACGGAATTCGTTGCTTCGCAAGGTTTTGATTTTCCTACTCAGTATATTGCCCGCAACCGGCAGGCTACTTTGCAGAACGAAGCGGTGGACAAGCAACAACAGGCTGCCCGCCGGGATATTCTGCTGAATGCGAAGAATCTCTGTCTGGACCTTATTCTGTTGAATCAGGAAAAGACATTGATGGATATCCGTATGAAAAATGCGGATGAATTACAGGCACTTTATGAAAAACGTCTGACTACCGGTGATGCGAATATACTGGAAGTCAACAAAATCAAGATGGAGCGTATGAACGTGCAGACGGAAGTTGCCCAAAACAGCGCAGCCCACCGCACTGCCTTGCAATCTCTGCTTGCCATGAACGGCAACATGCCTTTAGAATTTGCTGAAACCACATACCCTGCCATACAGGAAATCAATGATTACAATGTCATGCGGGATGAAGTGATGGCATCAGACCTTGACTTGCAGGCCGCCGTCGCCACTGCCCGTGCCGCCGAGAAGCAGGTTTCGGTAGACCGTCAAGGATGGTTGCCGAAACTGGAAGCCGGTTTTCGCCGTAACACGGATGATGCGGTTTCGATGAATGGTTTTGTGGTAGGGGGCTCCTTGCCTTTGTTTCAGAATCGTAAAAAGGTAAAGATAGCCAAGGCACAGGCTATCAGCGCACAATTGATGCAAGAAAATGCTAAAGATCAGGTTGAAGCTTCTCTGATGTCTCTCTTCAATGAGATGCAGCAGTTGAAGGATGCCATGAATGCGTATGATGTCCCTTTGATGTACCGTTCGCTGGATTTATTGAAGCAGGCATTGACCGAAGGACAAATTTCATTGATTGAATATTTTGTGGAAACGGAAAGTATTTATAAGAATCTTCAGGCGTATATGCAGATTGAGAATCAATACCAGAAGGTGATGGCGAATATCTATAAGAACAACCTGTAGGATGTTAATATCCGCTGAGATATAGTAGTGTAGGGGGGATGTTATAGTTGACATCGCCCCTAAAACTTATCTTGTCGGTTCAGTAAGTAAAATATAAAAAATGAATAGGAAATGAATTTAGAAGAGGTATTGAACTTCCGCCGGTCTGTGCGGAGGTATGATAAAAATAAACCGATAGACCCGGAAAAGGTGAAACATTGTCTTGAACTGGCTACGCTGGCTCCCAATAGTTCCAATATGCAATTGTGGGAATCTTATCAAATAACGAATCCCGGACTGATGGCGAAAGTTTCAGAAGCTTGTTTAGGGCAGTCGGCTGCTTCTACGGCTTCGGAAATTGTTGTTTTTGTTACTCGTCAGGATTTGTATAAAAAGCGTGCTAAATTTGTGCTTGACTTTGAAGAAGGAAATATCAGGCGCAATAGTCCGAAAGAGCGTCAGGAAAAACGTATTAGGGACAGGAAGCTGTATTATGGTAAACTGATGCCTTTCATTTATGCAAGGTTCTTCGGGCTTCTAGGGCTTTTCAGGGTGATATTGGCGAGAACCATCAGCCTGTTCCGCCCTATGATGCTGGAAGTTTCGGAATGCGATATGCGTGTGACGGTAAATAAATCCTGTGCCCTTGCTGCCCAAACCTTTATGATTGCCATGGCAAACGAAGGCTATGACACTTGTCCGCTGGAAGGTTTTGACAGCAGGCGGATGAAGAAACTATTGAAGCTGCCCCATGGGGCAGGCATCAATATGGTTATACCTTGCGGCATACGGGATGGGAACAAAGGCATTTGGGGAGAACGGGGCAGGGTTCCTTTCGATGAAATCTATCATAGGATATAAGAGAACAGGGTATTCCTAGCGGGTGATGAAGGTGTATTCCCTTAGATATTCCATCAGCATGCCGAATCGCTCTTCCTGAGTGTGCTTGGAAGAAGACGTCTTGAAACCGTATGTGGGGTCTGCGTGTTCCAGTTCCTTTTCACCCTTTCTGTATACTTCTTTGACAAAATGGCGTGTCGGATTGAATTTGACACTGTCGAAGTGCTTTGGCCGGAAATTATAAGAATGCCGGTTATGCCCTTTTTTTGATTCTCGATAAAATCCGGAAACGGTTGTTGTTCGGACGGCATAAAAAAATGTGCCTGAAGAATTGGGCTGCCTTTTATGAC
>ENA-OYDF01000131-OYDF01000131.1-human-gut-metagenome-genome-assembly--contig:-NODE-131-length-11711-cov-3.589653_pt1 | contig 11711 bp, 8 predicted proteins | sample MGYA00243464_ERZ652895 | MGnify/ENA primary metagenome ERZ652895 (study PRJEB26926, sample SAMN06164687) | human gut metagenome | biome: ENVO:00009003; feature: ENVO:2100002; material: ENVO:00002003... | reverse complement strand
GAGATGTAGAGAGGTCTCGTGGGCTCGGAGATGTGTATAAGAGACAGCTCTACCACTACCAGAGTGTTCCCCAGATCCCGCAGGTTCTTCAGAGTATTCAGCAGTTTGTCATTGTCTCTCTGGTGCAGGCCGATGCTGGGCTCGTCCAGAATATAGCATACACCCACCAGTCCGGAACCGATCTGGGTAGCCAGACGGATACGCTGTGCTTCACCGCCGGACAGGGTAGCCGTAGCTCTGGCCAGGGACAAATATTCCAGTCCCACATCCACCAGAAATCCTACTCTTGCGCGGATCTCCTTCAGCACACGCTCACCGATGAACTGCTGCTGTTTCGTCAGCGTCATGGTATCCAGGAATTTCTGCAGATCACGGATGGACATGGATGTGATCTCATAAATATTCTTGTCGCATACGGTAACCGCCAGAGATTCCTTCTTCAGTCGCATGCCCTTACATTCTTTACAGGGAGTGATGCGCATGAAGGTCTCATATTCCTGTTTGCTGCTCTCGGAAGCGGTCTCACGATAGCGGCGCTCCACATTTTTGATCAGGCCTTCAAAGGCTACTGGATACACACCACTGCCGCGCTGGCCGGTATAATGCACCAGGACCTCTTTACCGTTGGTGCCGTGGATCAGAATGTCATGAATCTTCTGGGGATAATCCTGGAAGGGAGTATCCAGATCAAAATTATATTCCTTCGCCAGTGCCCGCAGAATAGCATTGGTAAAGCTGGACTTGTCCGCACAGGACTGCCAGCCCATGACCGTGATGGCTCCCTCATTGATGCTGAGTCTCTTGTCCGGGATCATCAGATCCTCGTCGAATTCCATCTTATATCCCAGGCCGAAGCATACCGGGCAGGCACCGAAAGGATTGTTGAAGGAAAAGCTTCTGGGTTCCACTTCGCTGACACTGATACCACAGTCCGGACAGGAAAAGCTCTGGCTGAAAGTCACCGGTTCGCCGCCGATCACATCCACCACCAGCAGCCCCTCTGCCAGTTCCAGTACATTTTCAATAGAGTCTGTCAGACGGCGCTGAATACCATCCTTTACCACCAGACGATCTACCACGATGTCGATATTGTGCTTGATATTTTTATCCAGTTTGATCTCTTCCGTCAGTTCATACATGCTGCCGTCGATCCGTACCCGGACATAACCGCTTCTCTTGGCACGCTCCAGCACTTTGGCATGCTCGCCCTTGCGGCCTCTGACCACGGGGGCCAGCAACTGGATCTTCGTGCCTTCTCCCATGTTCATGATCTGATCCACCATCTGATCTACAGTCTGCTTGGCAATCTCTCTGCCACACTTCGGGCAGTGGGGAATACCGATTCTCGCATACAGCAGACGGAAATAGTCATAAATCTCTGTTACCGTACCTACGGTAGAACGAGGGTTACGGTTGGTGGATTTCTGGTCAATGGAGATAGCGGGGGACAGTCCTTCGATGCTTTCCACATTGGGCTTCTCCATCTGGCCCAGGAACTGTCTCGCATAGGAGGACAGGGATTCCATGTAGCGTCTCTGTCCCTCTGCATAGATCGTGTCGAATGCCAGAGAGGACTTACCGGAACCGGACATACCGGTCAATACCACCAGCTCGTTTCTGGGAATGTCCACATTAATGTTTTTCAGGTTATGTTCATTGGCGCCCCGGATCTTAATGTACTCCCGGGGACGCATCTTCTTTGCTTCTTCCATTGTCTTGCCTTTCTTAAATAAAATATCGTTCTCCAATTATTCAGAGCCCCATTCGCAAAATCGCATCTTTGATGCTTTACTTTTATTCCATATCATTTAATTGTTTCTTTAATTCAAGCATTTTATCTCTAAGTTCTGCTGCCGCTTCGAAATTCAGGTCTGCCGCTGCTTTCTGCATCTTCTTCTGGATCTCGCCGATCAGCTTCTCCAGTTCCTTCTTCGTCATGGATTCGGGATCCTTCTCAAAGCGTACCTCTTCCTTGGCGATTACCTTGGAGATGCTGATAAGATCACGCACCGCCTTTTTGATAGTCTGGGGGGTGATACCATGTTCTTCATTATATTTCATCTGGATCTCACGACGTCTGTTGGTCTCATCCAGTGCTTCCCGCATGGAGTCCGTGATGGTGTCCGCATACATGATGACATGGCCTTCCGCATTACGGGCCGCACGGCCGATGGTCTGGATCAGGGAAGTCGCACTTCTAAGGAATCCTTCCTTATCTGCATCCAGAATGGCCACCAGCGTGATCTCCGGAATATCCAGACCCTCTCGCAACAGGTTGATACCTACCAGTACATCGAACACATCCAGACGCATATCCCGGATGATTTGGGCACGCTCCAGCGTATCAATGTCAGAATGCAGATATCTCACTCTGATACCTGCTTCCTTCATATAATTAGTCAAATCTTCAGCCATTCTCTTGGTGAGTGTAGTTATAAGTACCTTGTTATGCTTCTCTATCTCCTTGTTAACTTCGCCTATAAGGTCATCAATCTGTCCTTCTACCGGCTTAACTGTAATCTCAGGGGCTAAAAGACCTGTAGGTCTTATAATCTGTTCTGTCCTTAACAGCTCATGCTCGGCTTCATAATCTGACGGCGTCGCCGACACAAAAAGCATCTGGTCAATCTTTCCTTCAAACTCTTCAAAATTCAGTGGTCTGTTGTCGAGCGCTGAGGGCAGTCTGAAACCATAATCGACAAGCGTTGTCTTTCTCGATCTGTCACCGGCATACATTCCTCTTATCTGTGGAATCGTTATGTGTGACTCATCAACTATAATAAGAAAATCATCCGGAAAATAATCCATAAGTGTCCACGGAGGTGTTCCCGGAGCCAGTCCTGTAAGATGTCTCGAATAATTCTCGATACCGGAGCAGAATCCTGTCTCAAGCATCATCTCTACATCAAATTCCGTTCTCTCGCCTATTCTCTGTGCCTCAATGAGCCTGTCCTCGCTCTTAAAATAAGCCACCCGTTCCTTGGCTTCCGCGCGTATATTCTCGGCAGCCTTAACCAGCTTATCCCTCGGAACAACATAATGCGATGCCGGGAAAATTGCGGTATGCTTAAGCTCGGCCTTAATCTCTCCCGTCAGCGTATCTATCTCCGTTATTCTGTCCACTTCATCCCCAAAAAATTCCACTCTGACCGCACAGTCACCGCTCGATGCCGGGAAAATCTCCAGCACATCCCCCCTTACCCGGAAGGTTCCGCGCTTGAAATCCATGTCATTCCTGGTATATTGCAAATCAACAAGCTGCCTTATAACATCATCACGGTCTCTCTCCATCCCCGGTCTTAGCGAAACCACCATATTCTGATAGTCAATCGGGCTTCCGAGACCGTATATGCACGACACGCTGGCAACTATTATAACATCCCTGCGCTCCGACAACGCTGCCGTAGCGGAATGCCTGAGCTTATCTATCTCGTCGTTAATCGCGGAGTCCTTCTCTATATATGTGTCCGTAGAAGGTACATATGCCTCCGGCTGATAATAATCATAATATGAGACAAAATATTCGACCGCATTATTGGGGAAAAATTCCTTAAATTCCGAATACAGCTGGCCGGCAAGTGTCTTATTATGCGCTATGACAAGTGTCGGTCTGTTAAGCTTCTGTATTACATTCGCCATGGTGAATGTCTTACCGGAACCCGTTACGCCGAGAAGTGTCTGGAACTGGTCGCCCTCTTCAAATCCCTTCACTAGCTTCTCTATAGCCTGCGGCTGGTCTCCGGTCGGTCCGTATTCCGATACCAATTCAAAATGATCCATACTCTTACACCTTAATCAATAATTTTTACCCATTATAGCATAATCAATTTTAAATGTACATACTTTTGCAAACATTTGTTCTGTATTTAACAGATCCGAAAAAAGATGCCGGACCAACGTCCGGCACCTCTATTATTTATTATTGTAATTTGTCCATAATATACCTGACTGCCGCATCAAGCTGCGTGTCTGTTCCATCCTTCTTATAAGCATCCTCGTCAAGTTCAACAACCTCATCAGGTGTGATGCCTATTCCGTGAATATTGTTGCCGTTCGGAGTGTAATAATCCTGTGTGGTCAGCTTAACAGCCGAACCGTCATCGAGCTTATATATGGACTGGACTATTCCTTTTCCGAAAGTCTGCGTACCGATTATTCCGGCAAGTCCGTAATCCTGCAAAGCTCCGGAAAATACTTCCGATGCACTTGCGCTGTTTCCGTTGACAAGCACCGCACACGGAACATCAAGATCGCATTCCGCATCGGAACGGATTTCTTCGCGCTTGCCATTCTTATCCTGCATATATACGATAAGTCCTTCAGGAAGAAGTCTGTCAAGAATATCCGTAACCGTATCAAGTCTTCCGCCCGGATTGCCCCTGACATCAATGATAAGTCCCTGCATGCCCTGTTTTTTCAGATCATCAAAAGCATTATTGAACTGTTCGAGCGTAACACCTTCAAACTGGCTTATTGCAATGTATCCTATATTATTATCAAGCATTTTTCCGGTCACAAGCACAGAATCTATTTTACGTCTTGTCACATCTATCTTAAGAGTTTCGTCTCCACGGACAATAGTAAGTGTAACACTTGTGCCTTCCTCGCCCTTCATCCGGCTTACTATATCGTCAAGCTTCATGCCCTTGACATTCTCTCCGGCCACTTCCGTAATGACATCCTCCGCAAGAATCCCGGCTTCCTCTGCCGGCGAGCCCTCCTGCGTCTGTACAATACGTACATATCCGTCATCATTCAATGTGACCGTCGCACCTATACCATAATAAACGCCTTCCGTACTCGCGGACAATTCCTTATATTCCTCAGCTGTATAATATTTACTGTACGGATCGTCAAGACTGCTCATGACCGCCTTGTAGATATTGTCAGCCATCTCATCTTTATCATAATCGTACAGAAAAAGCGAATCGACAATTCCCGTAAGTTCGTTAATCTTTGATGTCACATTGTCGCCTAGCGCCAGTGTCGTTCTGTCCGCCTTGACTTTGCGTTCATAATTCAGGGAAAAAATAATTCCGACCGCAATTGCGCACACCAGCAATACCGATAATGCACCGATTGCTGCTCCGATTCTTATTCCCTTTTTATATAATTTCTTAACTTCTTCGTCACCCATTACCTGTTACCTGTCAAAAATTAATACGAAGGAATTGTAATATAATCCCTCGGGTTCTTGGATTCACCCTGGACAAATACCGAGAAATGCAGATGTGCACCCGTCGAGTTACCTGTGCTTCCTATGTATCCGATCACCTGTCCTGCCTGTACCTGCTGACCAACAGAAACCGCAAGGAGCGAACAATGCGCATACAACGTGGACACACCTACACCATGGTCAATCTTAACATAATATCCGTATCCTGATGTCGCATTGGAATTATCCGCAATGCTGACCGTTCCGGAGTATGCTGCCACTATCGGCTTTCCGTATATTCCTCCACCGGAGATATCCATTCCGTCATGAAGCGTAGTAAAATGAAGTATCGGATGGTATCTTGTTCCCCATTCCGATGTAATCATATTATATCCCGGAATCGGCCATGTGAAACCGCCGGCAAGGCCAATCTGTTCAAGCGTCTTCTGCGCTTCCTGGCTTGCATCTGTGCCATTATTCTTAGCCTCTTCCTGCTGTCTCTGCCATTCCGCCTTTATGTTCGCAACAATCTGTTTCTGTTCCTCAAGTTCTTTCTCGGCAGCTGCCTTTGCTGTTGCGGCATTCTGCTGCTGGCCCTCAAGTACTGTAAGCTTAGACTCTTTCTCATCAAGGATCACATCAATGTACTTCTGCTGGTTCTGCAAATCCGTCTGCAATGTCAGAAGCTCATTCTGTTCATTCTGGAGTGTTGTCTTCTCAGTCTCAAGCGCCGCCTTGTCTGTTTCCATCGTGCTTATAAGACCGCTTATTGTATTCTGTGTATCCGCAAGCTTCTTAAGCTGATTTCTGTCATATTCCACAATGCTGTTGACATACTCTGCCTTTCCGAGCATATCGGATAAATCCTCGGCTGAAAAAATCATATCAAGAAAAGTACTGTCACCGCACTCATACATATATTGTATTCTGAGTTTCATGGCTTCATACTGCTCTTTTTCAGTTTCTTTGGCTGCATCAAGCTCTGCCTGTGCGCTGTCTATCTCTGCCTGTTTGTCTGCAATCTGCTGTTTCTTGGCGTCTATTTCAGTCTGCTTGGCGTCTATTTTGCCCTGGCATTCCACAAGCTGTGATGTATAACCTGCAAGCTTTGTATCAAGCTGCGAAATATAATTCTCGGTATCCGTTATGTCTGATGCCAGACTGTCAAGTTCTTTCTGCAAATTATCAATCTTGTTCTGGACCTGCTGCTGTTCTTTCTCGGCATCATCGATATCAGTCTGTTCAACCGCAGACGGCTGCACATAATTATTCTGTCCGATATATGAACATAACATAAATGCCGAAACACCGACAGCTGCCAGTTTAAGTATTTTTTTCATTAGATACCACCCTTTCGTGATGGATGCTGTTCTTAAAGTTACTTATTTCTCTTTCAGATGTCTGTTAAGTGACAGGAAACTTCCGAGAAGTCCGAGTCCCACACTGAGTGCCACAGCCATAGGCACAAATACCTTAAACAGCTGTGAAACAGGCATAAATGAGAGTATATTCGAGAGGAACGAAAACTTGGTAAGAATGTATTTAACGATATTGCCATACACTGCATACAATATTCCTATCGGAATAAGCGCTCCGGCAATACCGATGATAATGCCTTCAACGACAAACGGTGCCCTGATAAATGCATTATGTGCACCGAGCAGGCGCATTACCTTGATCTCCTCGTCCCTGACTGTGATTCCAATCGAAATAGTGTTACTGATAAGGAAAAGCGCTATGGCGGTAAGCATCACAAGCACAACCAGAGACACAATGCTTACAAGACTGCTTATCTCCGAAAGGCTGTCAGCTGTAACATCCGAGCTGTTAACACGCTTTACGCCATCCACTCCCTTAATGTAATTAACCAGATCTTCCTGCATGCCGGCATCACTGAAGTAAACCTCATATGATGCGGAATCTTTAAGCGGATTATCTCCGGCATATCCATCGGCCAGATCCATATAAGTCTCGCCGAAATATTCTTCCTTGTACTTCTCCCACGCCTCATCGGCGGAAGTAAAATGAACCATCGTCACGCCATCGTATTTATTGATCGAATTGCCTATGGACTGTATTCTCTCATCGGAAATTCCCTTATCAAAAAAGACTTTGACGCAGAGAGACTCTGACATCTGATCCACCATATATGATACATTTCTGGTTATCGAATAAAAAAGTCCGAGAATAAAAATACAAAGCGACATGGTCACAACCGATGCAAGCGAAAAAATTCTGTTACGTCCGATGTTCTTAAGTCCCTGAACAAAGCAGTATCCCAGTGATTTAAATTTCATAGAAATTACCGCCTTCCTCTATATCATGAACAAGATGTCCATTTTCAATAGTTATTGTTCTCTTGCGCATCGCCCTTACAATCTCAAGGTTATGCGTAACCACAACTACCGTTGTGCCCTGCTCATTGGCATTCTCCAGAAGCTTCATGATTTCCCATGAGTTCGCCTCATCAAGATTACCCGTAGGCTCGTCTGCAAGCAGGATAGCCGGCTTATTGATAAGTGCCCTGGCTATGGCAACCCTCTGCTGTTCTCCACCGGAAAGCTGCTTAGGGTTAGTCTTATATTTTTCAAGAAGGCCTACCATGGAAAGCATGGCAAGCACCTTGGCACGGATTCTCTTTCCCGGTGCCTCTATCGCTTTCTGCGCAAACGCAACATTCTCGTACACATTACGGTCTTCAAAAAGTCTGAAGTCCTGAAAAACAACTCCGATATCCCTTCTTAGATACGGGAGCTTATTCGGCTTGATTTTGGAAAGATTTCTGCCATTAATAACAATTCTTCCCGACGTCGGATTAAGTTCCTTAAGGAGGAGCTTAATCAGCGTTGACTTACCTGAACCACTGACACCGGTAATAAATACAAATTCACCCTTGTCAATGTGCAGGTTAATATCTTCAAGTGCCGGAACACCTGTTGAATATGTTTTACTTACGTTCTCTAAATCTATCATCTTATACTGTCCTTTGGTATATTGATACGCCGCGGTCAGATACAATTATACCGGCCTGCAATATCAATAATCAATTGTTTCCATATATTTCATATACTTGACCACCATAAGTGCTATCTTAAAAGTAATCGCATCTTCAAAAATCCTGAGGTCAAGTCCTGTACTCTTCTGTATCTTATCCAGCCTGTACACAAGCGTATTCCTGTGGATAAAAAGCTGGCGTGATGTTTCCGACACATTAAGGCTGTTCTCAAAGAACTTATTAATGGTGGAAAGAGTCTCTTCATCAAAATCATCCGGCGATTTGCCACCGAAAATTTCCTTGATGAACATCTTACATAACGGTATCGGAAGCTGGTAAATAAGTCTTCCTATACCCAGATTACTGTATGCTACGACATTACGGTCACTGTAAAAAATCTTGCCTACATCAAGTGCCATCTTCGCTTCTTTGTATGAACGCGACACTTCCTTAATTGAATTAACTATGGTACCGTACGCAATATGAACTTTACTCATGGCCTCTGTATTGAGAGTATCAAGTACTACATAGGCCGTCTGTTCCAGTTCCTTATATGACTCATTCGGTTTAACTTCCTTAACAATGATTATATTCTTCTCATCAACAGCCGTAATGAAATCCTTCGTCTTCGTGGCAAAAAGCGTACGCACTGTCTCAAGCGCGCCATTGTCCTTCTCATGCTTAGTCTCTATGATAAATACAATTCTTCGCACATCTGTCTCAATATGCAGCTTCTTCGCACGGTTATATATATCAACGAGCAGAAGATTATCAAGCAGCAGGTTCTTGATAAAATTATCCTTATCAAAGCGCTCCTTATATGCCACAAGAAGATTCTGTATCTGAAAAGCTGCAATCTTGCCAATCATATAAACATCTTCGCTTCCACCGTTAACTATAAGCACATATTCAAGGCGGCTGTCGTCATAAACCTTGAAAAACTGGTATCCTGATACAACCTGACTGTCGGCCGGTGAATCTACAAATGAACATACCGCTTCCTCATGCCCCTCCGCACCGGAGAAAGTTGAGGCTAACACCTTACCGTCCGTGTCCATTATACACAGGTCTATTCTCGTAATTGACTTGAGTCCTTCAATCGTATTTTGAAGTATCTGATTAGAAATCATCTGCCCACTCCTTTGCATTCTACATACTATTATTTATTGTAAAACAAAATTGTGAAAAAAAAAGGGCAAATGCAAAAAAGAATTAATTTTCCCATTGCATCTGCCATATATTATTACCTGAGTGCTTCCTGCTCACTTATCTTTCCCTTATTCAGGAATATTGTTTTGTCACATAAGATATTAATATCCTGTGCAATATGTGATGCTATCAACACCGTCCTGCCCTGTTCCTTATATTCAAGGAGCAGTCTGCGGATATCTACGACACCGTCGGCGTCCAGTCCGTTAAACGGTTCATCCAGTATCAATATTCTCTGGTCCTCCATTATCGCCTGTGCAATTCCGAGCCGCTGTCTCATTCCAAGGCTGTATTTACCAACATGCCTCTTAAGTCCGGGATCCAGCCCCACTAATTTCATCGCCTCTTTAATACGCTCGTCCGGAATCCTTGTTCCGATTTCAGATAATATTTTCAGATTATGAAATCCCGTGTAATAAGGCACAAAACCCGGAGTTTCAATGATAACGCCGGTCGAAGCCGGAAAATCAACATCCTTTCCTATTTCTTTGCCGTCAACCGTTATACGTCCGGAGGTAAGCGGAATAAATCCGCATATGCACTTCATAAGCATTGTCTTGCCGCTTCCGTTGCGTCCGACTATTCCGACTATCTCACCTTCTCCGGCTTCAAAGTCTATGTTATCTAATATTACATTTTTATTAATTGTAAGACACGCGTTCTCAACATTTATTACTTTATCCATTCGGTTCACCTCACTTACACTTCAACATCAAGATATCTGTGTTTTGACATTCTCTGTAATATCAATGTGATAAGTACCGCGTTGATCACACCGAAATACATATATGATTCGTACAGTTCCACAATCCTCTTACGGAAAAATTCTGTAAAATGAAGCCACACAACCGACTGTGCCATCGGAAACACCCACATTGCCGGTGACTTGACTGAACATAACGCTGTTCCCGCCGCCACGATGACACACGCTGTTATGAACCCGGCCGCCCTGTGTCCCTCCAGGCTGAACACCAGCATTACCAGCAATAATAACAGCAGATACAGCATAAAAAACAGATATGTATGTATCACGGCTTTGCCAAGCGGCATCTGATTGTACAGATTCTTCGGAAGAAGTCCCGATGTAAAATCCCCTATTTTATCAGGAAACATCAGTGTATATTTCTTAGCCACATCGCTCCACTGCACATTGTAATCCGCCCGCCACAAAACCGGAACCATCGTACATAAAGCGATAAACGTGACATATGTAATGATTGTCATTACTCCGAACAATATCTGTCCGACACCCCAGTTGATCCTGCCGAGCCTGATTACATAGAACCAGTCACCTGCCTGCGAGCGCGGATATCCAGCCATTATCACAAGGTACATTATCGGAAGTATCATCATTATCACTCCGCTGCTTCCGATTGTCACAAACGGTTCCAATATTGACAGTTTGACATTCATAAGCGCTGCCGCATCAACTAACGGCCTTATATCGAACTCATATATAAAAACAATCAGCATCGACAATATGATCAATTTAGGATTAGTAATCCAGTGAACATATTCCGAGGAGGCGAATTTAAAACTTTTTTTGAAGGAAAAAGTACTAGTTTCCATAATCCATCCTCCTTTTTCTAATTATGTAATATAGCGCAATGCATATTACCATATATATAACATGCACTATGATAATATATTTCGCATTATCAGCAGCCCTGCCTATGACTGCCAGCATTTCCGGAGAAACAGCCATAACAATGCGGCTTACCTGTTCCGGAATATTTGTTGAAGAAAATACTTTATTGGAAATAACGCCAATTATATAAATAATCATAAATGGCACCGTAACTATTACATATTCATTGGTAACAAATGCACTGAGTACCAACGCCATCGCACTCACATCCATCCCATACCAGAACGTGCCCCCGATAACCTTAGCTATATCCGCAAACGTAAACGTACCCGCTCCGTGCGGAAATATCATAAATGTTATTATTCCATAAGCCACATATCCTATAGTGACCAGAATTCCCGACGATACCAGCGCAGCCGCACTTTCGGCCGCTATGTACGGTCCATACTGATTACGCATCAGTCTCATTCTGAGCATATGGCTCCGCCTGTCCATTACAACGGTCATTACATACGGCAGTGATGCAACCGCAGGGAGAAAAAGCGTCACATATCCATAAAGTCCCACCGTAAAAATCGAATTCCACGACAATGACGGAATGTCAGCATACTGTGAAACCGGTATTCTTATTATGGTTTCAATAACACTATAACTGGTATTTCCATCCATATACCCGGTTGCGGTAAAACACAACAACAGTACGCATCCTGTGCAGGCCCAGAACCTGTCTCTTATACACATCTCCGAGCCCACGAGACCTCTCT
>ENA-OYDF01000121-OYDF01000121.1-human-gut-metagenome-genome-assembly--contig:-NODE-121-length-11867-cov-4.574501_pt1 | contig 11867 bp, 10 predicted proteins | sample MGYA00243464_ERZ652895 | MGnify/ENA primary metagenome ERZ652895 (study PRJEB26926, sample SAMN06164687) | human gut metagenome | biome: ENVO:00009003; feature: ENVO:2100002; material: ENVO:00002003... | reverse complement strand
TGTATAAGAGACAGATATAACACTCCAATCACATTCTATTGAAGTAAGCATTTTATCGGATACATCCTCCGGAGTTGAATGATAACCTATGGTATAAATTCCTTTCCTGTCCGCTTCTTCAATTGAATATCCCCTATTCTGATGACATGTCAGTACATCAACACCGGCATCTATCAGTTTGTCCGCCGCTGCAACCTCTTCTGATTTATTTTCCCAGCTTCCGGTGCGCTTCACTATCACAACCGCATCTTTATTGACCCTCTGCACTCCAAGCGCAAATGCATTGATTCCTCTGTTAACCTCACTGTTATCCATCGCTGCCACATATCCGATTTTTCCGCTCTTAGTTTCCATACCGGCAATAATGCCCGACAGATATCTTGCCTGATACAGTCTGCTGAAATAAGGAATGACGTTATCCGCTATACTTTCTGCATCAGTTGTGTAAAAAACGATATTTTCATTCGCTTTTATAACATCATCGGCCTCCTGTACATAATTATAACTTAACAGAACAATGGCTCCTGCGCCCTTGCCGATAAGATCTTCTATGGCCTCTCTGCATTTTCCGGTTCCTTCTTCTATGCTTTCTCTTACGAGAAGCTTTATATCCAAATCATCACATGCTTCTTTGATTCCGGCATATTGCTCGGCATTCCACCCGTTTCCATCAATCCTGCCATTCATGATAAATCCGACTATTCTCTCATCATAGTCCCTGCGTCTTCCGTTATATATCAGGAACACGGCAATCAGAAGCATTACAAAAAGCCCTGATATTATTAATATATTTCTGCTTCTGTTATTGCCCAACCGTTTCCACTCCTTCCACATACCATTTAAAATCATACATCATTGTCTTATCGGATATATTCTCGCCTTCATTAATCCTCAGTTCACCATTATTATCATAAACAGGTCCGTAAAAAACATCAAATCCGCCTTTCATCAGCTTCGCCTTTGCAGCTTCAACAGCATATCTGATTCCGGGTTTGACCCTGTCTGACAATTCAGTCAGCTTCACTATTCCCGTATCCATGCTTTCCCAATAATTCACGCCCTGAAAGCGTCCCTGCAGGCACTCCAGAATCCGCTGTTCATAGAAATCGCCCCAGTCCCATACCGCCGCAGCCAGATACTTATCACCGTATTTATCGCTGTTATCGTAATTATATCCTATTGTCCACAAACCTCTTCCGCTTGCAATATCAATTGCCTTAAGAGAATCACTGTGCGTCGTAACCACATCTATGTTCCGCCCGTCAAGAAGTCTGTATGTCGCATCCGCCACAGCCTCATCATCCTCCCAGCTCATGCTCCACGAAACATAAACCTTTGCCTGCGGATTAACACTCTTCACCCCCAGTGTAAAAGCATTAATCCCCCTGTTCACTTCTTCAATCGGAAATGCCGCAACATATCCGATTTCATCCGTATCCGTCTGCATTCCGGCTATTATCCCGCACAGATACCTTATCTGATACATTCTTCCGAAAAAAGTCGCCATATTTTTATTCTGTTTCGTTCCTGACGCATGCAGAAAATATACTTCCGGATGTTCCTTAGCCACCTCAAGTTCCCATTCCTCATAAGAATACGAATCGCATATTATAATCTTACAGCCATTGTCGATAAGTTCATCCATAACGTCAATACTCGTCTCATCCTTAGGAACCTTTTCCCTGTATTCCACATCCAGATTCAGTCTGGCTGCGCACTGCTCCATTCCCTCATAATGCGACTGGCTCCAGCTTCTGTCATTCTTCACACCATTTAATATAACGCCCACTTTAGTGCGCTCCCTTGTAACATCCGTATCAATCTTACGTCCGTTTATCACCAATATTCCCGCAATAACAAGCACCAGTATCACGGCGGCTATTATCCCGATTCTCTTCATAGGCTTATCCTCATTGCAATATAAAATGTATATATATCATATCATATCCGACGGGATTTTTGAAAATTATTTTTTACCGTATTGCAACATAAAAGGGCGCCGCCCTGTTATGGACGACGCCGCTCTAAACCATATCCTATTTTACTTCAAATTCGAGTTCTCCGCCCGTCTTATCATCACCAAATTCAATGATGTAACTGCCAACGGAAAGCGTTTTACCCTCTCCGAACGAAATCGGTATTGTACCCCATGAGGATTTCGAAACCGCCTGTCCGATTTCATGTTCGTCCTCAACTACAAGTTCTTTATCCGTGCCGTTTAATTTATATATTTTAAATCCTTTACCAATCGACACTTCCTCATCGGTATTGTTGAACACCTGCAATACAAGTGATTTGTCCGTTACCGACGAATACTGGATTCCGTAGAAAAGCTTGCCATCAATCGAATAATCGCCGTTTTCATAGAATGTGTCAAACAATGCCTTGTCATAATCTATTGAAAATGTATTGTTGGTTCCGTCACTGCTTACATATGACAGAAACGGCACTTTTAATTTAACGGTTCCGTCATCCAATTCCTTAAAAGCCGTCACAACGTAGGTGTTTTCGTAATCCTTTACCGGTACATACATGGCATATGTTCCGTCTTCGGCATTGATGACTTTAATCTCAAACGAATACTTCATGAAGTCTTCCAGTCTGATATCCGCTTCCTTATCCCTTATGGCATACACTTCATCAAGTGTAATCGGTTCCTCACTCTCTGATACCGCATTAATATAATCCGTTCCGGATTCATTCTTATATGTGATACCATTCACTTCAACACCCGAACTCTTGTTATACAGTTCCATGCCGGTTCCGAGGAGATGCCAGTTAATGGCCTCGTAATCCATTAACGCTATGGAGTCTTCCGTCAAACCCGCCTGTGTTGTGAGATAGTCCAACTGCTCTGCACTGAGTTCCACTGCGGCTGCCTTTGTTTCATTCTGCGCTCCGTTATCCGTTGTCGCCGTTTTAGCGCAGGCCGTAAGCATAACTGCCGCTAACGCCACTGCACCGATTGTCTTAAATCTGTTCATTATAAATCCTCCTTATTGTGTAAGTAGTCTCCGACACATTAAATCCGCCCACATTTCAGTTCCCATACTTCCCTGCGTCAAATCACTCTATGTCATACTCCTACTGTTAGATATATTATAATCTCCCCCCTTGCCTGTCAAGCATTATCGGACATCTTGACCGTCCAATTCATATATTGTATAATTATTCACGATTTATTTGCGAATGGAGGACTCTGATCATGAGCGATAAAATAGAATTCTGGGACATATACGACAGCGATAAGAAACCTACCGGCCGTACCATGAAGCGCAACGACTGGCATCTTAAGGACGGCGAGTATCACTTGACCGTTCTCGGCGTAATGCAGCGCACGGACGGACGTTTTCTCATTACCAAAAGGGTTATGTCCAAAGCCTGGGCTCCGGGTCACTGGGAGGTGTCGGGCGGTGCCGCAATGGCCGGCGAAAGTTCTGCCGAGGCAGTAAGGCGTGAGGTTCTTGAGGAAACAGGACTTGACGTAAATAATTTTGCCGGCGGATATCTTTTTACATACCGCAGGGACAATCCGGGCGAGGGCGACAATTACTTCGTTGATGTCTACAGATTTACCGGTGATTTTGATGAGGAAGATGTTCATCTTCAGACCGAGGAAACTGCAGGATTTTGTTTTGCCACACCGGATGAAATTAAAGAACTCGGCAGTCAGGGAATTTTCCTGCATTATGACAGTATAAAGAAAGCTTTCGAGGTGTAACTTATGAAATTAGTAATCCAGCGTGTAACAAATGCTTCCGTCTCTGTGGACGGTTCCACCGTGGGCAGCATTGGCAAGGGCCTGCTTGTCCTTGTCGGTGTTGAGGCCGATGACACAGATGAGATGCTTCCGAAATTCGTCAACAAGATGCTGAAACTCCGTATTTTTGAGGATGAGAACGGCAAGACCAACAAATCCCTTGCCGACGTCGACGGTTCACTTCTCGTCATTTCGCAGTTCACTTTATGCGCCGACTGCCGTCACGGGAACAGACCCGGATTTACCAATGCCAAGGCTCCGGACGAAGCCTGCCGCATGTATGAAGCTTTTATAGATTTGTGCCGTGCGCAGACTCCTGTCGTTGAGCATGGTATCTTCGGTGCAGACATGAAGGTTTCACTGGTAAACGACGGACCGTTTACCATCATACTTGACAACAGCCAGGTAGGATAAGCAGAATAATTCCCGCGGGGATACATTAACATCGGAATAAGTGTATCTCCGCGGGCAGCTTTAAATGTAGTATATTATATTTATATCCCCATTTTCCAACCTATGCGCAATTAAGTGAGAATTTTCTCTCATATATTCCGCCAATATCTTGACATATTCTCCCTTTTTAATTATTTTCTAATAATTTAGTGATAATTGCAGCGCAATTTAACATATATTTTTGCATATTTGTTCCAAAATAACAAACTGATTTATCACCAAATCGATTAATTTACATTATTAAGTGTGAATTTAGCTGTTTCAATCTCCCAATTCTTTCGTTGAATTATCACTTTTAATGACAAATTGATTAATTTAGTGTTATTATTGTAATAATAGATAATCCATTCCACCGATTCAAAATACGAAAACACAGATTATTCCACAATATTGTTTTTTGAAGATGTCGCATATCACCACGACATCTTCAAAAAACAAGAGCGTGTGAAAAAGAAGGACCATGAGTTACCTCACTTCGTTTTTCACACGCTCTATTATATATTACAGGCTCTTAACTGCCTTAACTACATTGTCAACCGTGAAGCCGAACTTATCGAAAAGCTTGGATGCCGGTGCGCTGGCACCGAAACCGTGCATTGTTACATATGCACCGTCAAGGCCTACATACCTGCCCCATCCGAAATCCGAAAGAGCTTCAACAGCAACTCTCTTACGGCATGCCTTAGGAAGAACCGATTCCTTGTATTCGTCGCTCTGGCGCTCGAATATATCCATACTAGGCATACTTACAACTCTTACATCCATTCCCTCGTCTGCGAGAACCTTCTTGGCATCAACAGCAAGTGAAACTTCTGAACCTGAAGCCATGAGGATTACATCAGGAACAGCCTTTGATGAATCATCTATAACATATCCACCCTTAAGAGCATCCTTTGACGAACCTGCCATCTGCGGAAGATTCTGTCTTGAAAGAACCAGTGCTGTAGGAGTGTCCTTATTGGTCAGCGCATAGTACCATGCAGCTGCCGTCTCTGTAGCATCACATGGACGATATACCGCAAAGTCAGGCATTGCCCTGAACATGGCAAGCTGCTCGATAGGCTCATGTGTCGGGCCGTCCTCGCCGACACCAATGCTGTCATGAGTGAATACATATGTGAGCGGAAGCTTCATAAGTGCTGAAAGTCTTGCCATAGGCTTAGTGTAATCACTGAATACGAAGAAAGTGGATACAAAAGCCCTGAGACCGCCGTGAAGCATAAGTCCGTTGCCGATTGCAGCCATCGCAAGCTCTCTTACGCCGAAATGGAAGTTACAGCCTGAATAATCTGCCTTGGAGAAATCTCCTGCACCGTTCATATATGTCTTGGTGGAAGGTGCAAGGTCGGCCGCACCGCCCACAAGGTTAGGAAGAACTGCCTTTGCCTTGTTAAGCACCTTACCTGATACGCTTCTTGTAGCCTCGGCTGCATCGCCGTGTGCCCAGAAATCCTCGGTGTCAAGAACTTTGGCTGCTCTGTCTTCATCATAGTATTCATCCCAAAGTGTCTTCATCTCAGGGAATTTAGCACAATAATCTGCAAAAAGAGCGTTCCATTCAGCCTCTTTATCAGCTCCTGCCTTGGCAAGTCCGCTGTAATTGTCATATACTTCATCCGGCACGAAGAACGGCTCCTTGGATGGCCAGCCGAGGTTGTCCTTGAGTGCCTCTATATTCTCAGCTCCGAGAGGCTCGCCGTGTGCGCTTGCCTTGCCCTGCTTAGCCGGGCATCCGAAACCGATCTGGGTCCTGACCGTGATGAGTGAAGGTCTTGTGGTATCTGCCTTGGCTTCCTCGATTGCCTTGCCTATCGCATCAGTATCGTTGCCATCCTCAACCGTGATGGTCTGGAAACCGAATGCTTCAAATCTCTTCTGTACGTTCTCCGTGAAAGCAATATCAGTGCTTCCTTCAATAGAAATCGCATTAGAATCATAAATTACAATGAGTTTGCCGAGTCCCATTGTTCCGGCAAGTGACATTGCCTCTGATGAAATACCCTCCATCATGCAGCCGTCTCCGCCGAGTACATATGTGTAATGGTCTACAACCGGATATCCTTCCTTGTTAAAAATCGAAGCGAGATGAGCCTCTGCTGCTGCCATACCGACAGCCATACCCATTCCTGCGCCGAGCGGACCTGTAGTCGCCTCCACGCCTACCGTGTGGCCGTATTCAGGATGTCCCGGTGTAAGGGAACCGTCCTGTCTGAAGTTCATAAGGTCTTCCTTAGTCAGTCCGTATCCAAAAAGATGAAGCAATGAATACAGAAGTGTTGAGCCGTGGCCTCCCGAAAGAATGAAACGGTCTCTGTCAGGCCATTTAGGATTGGCCGGATTATGTTTCATATGTCTGCCCCAGAGTTCATATCCGATAGCAGCACATCCGAGCGGAAGTCCCGGATGGCCTGAATTAGCCTTCTGCACGGCATCTGCCGCAAGAACTCTGATTGCATTAACTGACATCTTGTCAATCTGTGTACTCATAATTATATTCCTTTCATGTATCATATATTATCATAAATCAGATAAAACCGTCCAAGCAGCTGCTTCCCGGTAATCTGCCTATGTATTAACCGAATACTTTCTGATAATCTGCAACGAATTTCTCAATTCCCTGGTCTGTAAGCGGATGCTTTGTCATCTGTTCGATAACCGCATAAGGAATCGTTGCGATATCTGCACCTGCAAGCGCACAGTCCGTAACGTGGATCGGATTACGGATACTCGCAGCTATTATCTCTGTTGTGATGTCCGGGTAATTCATGAAAATATCTGAAATTGTCCTGATAAGATCAATGCCCGGTGTGGATATATCATCAAGTCTGCCAAGGAACGGTGATACATATGCAGCACCTGCTCTTGCTGCGAGAAGTGCCTGATTGGCGTTGAAAATAAGTGTTACGTTAACTTTGATTCCCTCTGATGCAAGAACCTTGGTCGCCTTAAGACCCTCAACTGTCATAGGAATCTTAACTACCATGTTAGGGTGGATGGCTGCAATCTCACGGCCTTCCTTGATCATACCCTCTGCGTCCTGTGTCGTGGCCTTAACTTCACCGCTTATAGGACCGTCAACTATGGATGCTATCTCAGCGATAACCTCCTTGAAATCCCTGCCTTCCTTAGCGATAAGTGAAGGGTTCGTGGTTACACCACAAATAACGCCCATGTCATTGGCCTTCTTAATGTCCTCGACCTTAGCTGTGTCAATAAAAAACTTCATAATAAACTTGTACCTCCTGCTATGACGGAACGCCCCTCCTACAAGGCTTATCATCCGTCAGAATATATATCTGTATCACTGAAATTTTACAACAATTAAGTAAAAAAGGCAACCATTATATCCAGCCCTGACTACGCATAAGGAAAATCCAGCCTGTCAATGTAATTGATGATACAAGTGTCGCAAGCACGACCACACTTGCACTTAAAATTTCGTCGTTTTTCATATTGCGCGCCATTATGTAGCAGGTAACCGTTGTCGGTGAACCAAGCATGATGATTATGGCAACCAGCGCTTCATTCCTGAATCCGAGTGCGAGAGCCGCAGGAAGGAATATAAGCGGAAGGCCGATGAGTTTGATAAATGTGGCAGCACAGGTCGGACCGATTTTCGCAAGTGCCTGCTTTCCTTTGAAGCCCGCACCGACAACCAGGAGCGCAACCGGCGTTGCGGTCTGTGCAATGCTTGTCATTGTTTTTAACGGAATGGCCGGAATGGTTATGCCGGCTATTGAAAACGGAAGACCCAGAACAATGCCGATGATAATAGGGTTCGTTATGATGCCGCGCAAAGTTTTCTTTATGGCACCGCGGCCGCTCTCACGGTCTGATGCACCAAGTGTAAGAATTATGACCGAATATATGTTGTAAAGCGGCACAGCCGACACGATCATAAGCGGCCCCATTCCGGAGCTGCCGTATATATTTTCGATAAAAGCAATGCCGAGTATTGCCGCGCTTCCCCGCGCTGCTGCCTGTGCAAAAGCACCGACAGAAGATTTGTCTTTTAAGAAAAGACGTGCGCCAAGCCACACTCCGGCAAACATAAGTGTTGTTGAAATCATGCAGAAGAGAACGAACTTTATGTCAAAATCCGAGTGGATATCTGCGGTTGCAATCTGCTTGAACAAAAGCACCGGAAGTGCAACTTTGAACACATATTTGTCCGCTATCTTTACGAACCCTTCCGTAAAAAATCCGACCCTCATAAGAATATATCCGAGTACGATCACCAGAAATACGGGAATCGTTGCATTAAGACTGAATATAAGACTGTCCATGTAAAACTCCTGGTAAAAATATTATGGGCAGGCCTATGGCCTGCCCACTGACATTTATATTATAACGTTTTGATAAATCTGTCAAATGCTTCTCTTCCGGCTTCATCCCTCTTAAACACACCTGCGTATTCAAGAACCTTGGAGAATACTATTCCTATTTCCTTGCGGAGAATTTCATCGACATTGTTCTCGTCGATCACATCATAATTTCTGCTGAACTCATCGACCCAGTCGGCATGTTTCTCAATGCTCTCGTTGGAACGGATATCCTTATGATTAATGATATAATCCTTAAGTGTCTCAATCTCGCTCTTAAGTCTTGACGGGAGTACCGCAAGACCCATAACCTCGATAAGTCCGATGTTCTCCTTCTTGATGTGATGAAGTTCGGCATGCGGATGATATACACCGAGAGGACATTCCTCCGTCGTGATGTTATTGCGGAGCGCAAGATCAAGTTCGTACATTCCGTCCTTGAATCTGGCAATCGGCGTGATCGTGTTGTGCGGCTCGCCATCGGTCTCGGCGTAAATGAATGCCGCCTCGTCCGTATATGCGCGCCACTTGCCAAGGATGTGGTCCGCAAGATTGATTATTTTCTCCGTATTTGTGCTTCTTAATCTGATTACCGAAAGCGGCCATTTAACGATACCGGCTTTGACATCTTCGTATCCCGGAACCGTAAATTCATGCTCAACCGGCGCCTTTGCCATGGCAAATTCGTAATTTCCGCCCTGGAAATGGTCATGTGAGAGAATTGAACCGCCTACAATCGGAAGATCCGCATTGGAGCCGAGAAAATAATGAGGAAACAGCTTTACAAAATCAAAAAGCTTTACAAATGTATTGCGTTCTATTTTCATCGGGCTGTGCTCACCGTTGAACACTATGCAATGTTCATTATAATACACATACGGTGAATACTGGAATCCCCAGTCACTATTATTGATCTTTATCGGAATAATTCTGTGATTCTCTCTGGCCGGATGATTCACGCGGCCTGCATAACCTTCATTTTCCTTGCAGAGAAGGCACTTAGGATAACCGCTCTGCTTGGCAGTCTTGGCTGCAGCAATGGCCTTCGGGTCTTTCTCCGGCTTGCTCAGATTAATCGTGATGTCGATATCACCATACTCGGTCGGAGTAACCCATTTGATGTCCTTACATACACGGTATCTTCTTATATAATCCGAATCCTGGCTTAACTTAAAATAGTAATCCGTAGCCTCCTTCGGAGAATTGGCATAATGAGCCTTGAATGTATCGATTACTGTCTTCGGACGCGGCATAAGGCAGTTCATCACCCTCGTGTCAAAAAGATCACGGTAAACTATGCTGTCCTCTATAATTCCCTTGGAAACCGCATAATCAAGAATTTCATTAAGCACCGGTTCCAGTTCCACATTCTTATATTCGACTCCGTCATCCTCGTAATCGTCAAGTTTCAGGCAGTCAAGAATAAGATTGGTTGTGTATATTTGCTCTTCCTGCGGCACAAGGCCTGTTTCAAGGCCGTATGTCACAAGTTTCTTAATCGCAGAATAAATCATCATATCCTCCTATTTGGCGTATCCGTTCGGATGTGTGCTGTGCCACTTCCATGCCGTCGCAATTATCTCTTCAAGGTCGGCATGCTCCGGCTTCCATCCGAGAATTGTCTTAGCCTTCTCGCTTGAAGCGATAAGCTGTGCAGGGTCGCCGGCACGACGTTCTGCCATGACAGCAGGAATCGGATGTCCCGTAACCTTACGGGCTGTCTCGATTACTTCGTTGACGGTAAATCCAACGCCGTTACCGAGGTTGAAAATATTACTGTCATTGCCCTTCATAAGGTAATCAACCGCGAGGATGTGCGCCTGCGCAAGGTCAGTAACATGAATGTAATCTCTGATACATGTTCCATCCTTGGTCGGATAATCGTTACCGAAAATATTGATTGCCTCCCTCTGTCCGAGCGGAACCTGAAGGATGAGCGGAATAAGATGTGTCTCCGGCTTATGTGCCTCACCTATCTGGCCGCTTATATGCGCACCGCAGGCGTTAAAATATCTGAGTGAAACGTATTTGAGTCCATGTGCACGGTCAGTCCATTTGAACATTTTCTCCATGGAAAGCTTGGTCTCGCCGTATGCGTTAGTCGGCTCTGTTCTGTCTGTCTCAAGGATCGGAACTCTCTCCGGCTCGCCGTATGTGGCTGCTGTTGATGAAAATACGATCTTGTTCAGTCCGTGCGCAACCATTGACTGAAGAAGCACCTTGGTTCCGTTGACGTTATTATCGTAGTACTTGAGCGGATTGGTCATACTCTCGCCTACAAGTGAGTTGGCTGCAAAGTGAATTACCGCATCGATTTTTTCTTTGTCAAGGACGCTGTCTACAAATGCCCTGTCCCTGATGTCGCCCTTGTAGAAACGTGCCTTTGGATGTACGGCTTCGATGTGTCCGGTCTCAAGATTATCGATTATTACAACATCTTCACCTTTCTCAATTAATGCATAAACTGTGTGTGAACCGATATATCCGGCTCCTCCGAGAACTAATACTGTCATTTTACGGTCTCCTTCCATAAATAAACTATATTGTACCTGCGCCATCTCCGACTTCTACTACATAAAAGTCTGCTGCGTATCCTATTGTATCTTTATATTCCTTACCGACATTTTCAATGAAAGCGTCGATGTTATCATTTTTAACAATGCTTACGGTGCATCCGCCAAATCCGGCACCGGTCATTCTTGAACCGATCACACCGTCCTGCTTAAGCGCCGAAGCAACAAGTGTATCAAGTTCCTTACCTGTAACTTCGTAATCATCCCTGAGTGAATCGTGGGATGCAATCATAAGCTTTCCGAACTCCTCAATATCGCCTGCCTTAAGTGCCGCAACCGCTTTGATTGTTCTCTGGTTCTCATATACGGCGTGTTTGGCTCTTCTCTGTCTTACCTCTGACTTGATGGCTGATCTGTACTGTTCAAACTGTGCCTCATCAAGCTCACCAAGGCTTTTTATGTCAACCACGGTCTGCAATTCGGCAAGTGCCTCCTCACATTCCGCGCGTCTTTCGTTATATTTGGAATCGCCGAGTCCACGTTTCTTATTGCTGCATGCTATGACAATCTTGGCATCCTTAAGGACAATCGGTGCATACTCGTACGAAAGATCCGCCGTGTCAAGGAAAATAGCATGATCCTTCTTACCCATAGCGATTGCAAACTGATCCATAATTCCACAGTTGACTTTATTGAAATTATTCTCGGAATACTGTCCGATAAGAGCGATGTCAATCATGCTCACATCAAATCCGTACATATCACGGAGACTGTCTCTTATACACATCTCCGAGCCCACGAGACCTCTCTACATCTCGT
>ENA-OYDF01000117-OYDF01000117.1-human-gut-metagenome-genome-assembly--contig:-NODE-117-length-12105-cov-4.108050_pt1 | contig 12105 bp, 10 predicted proteins | sample MGYA00243464_ERZ652895 | MGnify/ENA primary metagenome ERZ652895 (study PRJEB26926, sample SAMN06164687) | human gut metagenome | biome: ENVO:00009003; feature: ENVO:2100002; material: ENVO:00002003... | reverse complement strand
TATTAAGTCGTCGGCAGCGTCAGATGTGTATAAGAGACAGGGGTGGTAATGCTGTTGCTCCATGGAGAAGATTCGTTATAGCTGTTTAAAATCAGCACATATTCTTCGTTCCCGGTACGATCCTGTGCATTGGCAGCTTCACAGGTGAATGAGAAGATGGTACATATATAGGTATATATCAGCAGCCATTGAATATAGCCTATACGGATTCTCCTACGATTTTTATCCATTATTGTTTTCTACTCTTCTTTAAATATATCGCTCTGATGCTTGTGATGAAACAAATGTACTATTAAATCAGGGAGTGGACGAAGAAAAATAAATGTTTAACAAATATTAAAAGAAACGCACTGAAGTGGGGAACTTCCTGTATGTCCAGGTGTGAACATTTTAAACGGGAACTTTGGCCAACTTATATGGCAATGATTTAAAATGCCGGTGAAAGGCAGGAAAAGAGGGAGGATGAGAAATATCTTTTGCGTTATCTCTTTTATATCTGAAGAGATAGCTTTATATTTATCCCCTCATCTTATTTTAAGGTAGTTATGGAATATCACTTAAGTACTAAATTGAATGGAAATATAGCAATGACTTCCTGTTTCCATGAAAACTCCTTTTTGCAACGTGACGGGAGTCTTTATAAATTTATATGGGTGCGGCATGGAACGTTGGATGTGGAAGTGGATCATGTGGTGATGCATCTGGAAAAAGAGGAAATGATTTCGCTCACTCCTTTGCATCATGTGCAGATAAGGGGAGTGGACGGTGAATACCTCACTTTTTTATTCAATAGTAACTTTTATTGTATTTACGGGCATGACAGCGAGGTGTCTTGTAACGGATTCCTGTTTAACGGTTCTTCCCGTGTCATGCGTTTGAAGCTTTCGCCTTCCCAGTCGGCCCGTCTTGACAGTATTGTCGATATTTTCAGAGGGGAGTGTGAAATACAAGACAACTTGCAGGAAGAAATGTTGCGTATTATTCTGAAACGTTTCATTATCACTTGTACCCGCATAGCCCGTGAAAAGTTTGATGTGGACCCGGGACGTGAGAACATGTTTGATGTGATTCGTCAGTTTTATGTACTGGTTGACAGTCATTTTAAGGAGAAGAAGCAAGTACAGGATTATGCTGATATGTTGTGCCGTTCTCCCAAGACTATTTCTAATCTCTTTTCCCTTTACGGACTTTCTTCTCCTTTGCGTGTCATTCATGAACGCGTGGATGCGGAAGCCAAGCGCTTGTTGCTTTATACGGGTAAGAGTGCGAAAGAAATCAGTGAGATTCTGGGATTTGAGGATTTGGCTACGTTCAGCCGTTTCTTTAAGAAAATGAACAAGGAGAGCCTTTCGGAATACCGGAAAAGAGAGAAACGGGAATAATTGCCAACCTATATGGGGGAATTGCCATTTACTGGAGAGGGAAAACTGCCGACCTTTGCACCAGGAAGTTAAATCTTTTAATAATGAAAGCAATGATGACAAAATTAAAATCTCTGTTTGTTGCGTTTTTAACAATAGCAGCATCTGCCCAAAAACTGGGTATCAATCTTATCCGTGTGGCAATCCTTGTAATTTTTGTATGGATTGGTGGTCTGAAATTCTGGAACTATGAAGCCGAAGGAATTGTGCCTTTTGTGGCGAACAGTCCCTTTATGAGTTTCTTTTATACCAAGGACGCTCCTGAATATAAAGAATATAAGCTGAAAGAAGGCGAATTCGATGAAGCGAAGCACCAGTGGCATGAAGAGAACAATACTTATGGGTTTTCTCATGGATTGGGTATTTTGATTATGGGAATCGGTATCTTGACGTTTTTAGGTATCTTCTCTCCGAAAATCGGTTTGGTAGGGGCCGGACTGGCTATTGTCATGACACTGGGCACTTTGTCTTTCCTTGTGACAACGCCTGAGGTGTGGGTCCCCGATTTGGGAAGTGGCGAACAGGGGTTCCCTCTGCTGACGGGCGCCGGTCGTCTGGTCATTAAGGATATTGCTATTCTGGCAGGAGCTGTTGTCGTTCTTTCGGATAGTGCGGGAAGGGTATTGAACCAGTTGAAAAAGTAAAGTTGGAAAGACCGGTCACGGACATGCTCTTTTATAGGGGGGGTATATGGATGCATTCCGGCGAGAGGCAAGTATTTCCTGCAAGACATAACTATCTATGAGGCAAGTTGTATCCTGTGTCATCTTGCTGTCTGTCAGCTATTGATAATGAATGCAAATTTGGCAGATTCTGCGGTTAACCCCTGTTAAGTGCTTATCTATCTGTGTTAAAAGAGGAAAAAAAACTCTGACAAACGGTACAACCGTACAATATTTGTCATTACATTAGCGTCAGAAATGTTAAACCAAACTTGAAATTAACAAATTAATAGATATTAAGTTATGAAACAAGCAACTAAAATGGTACTAGGCGCAGCAGCAATTGTAGCAGTCAGCGCAGGTGTAGCAGGAGTAACGGCTTATTCTATGTTGAAACCCGAGCCAAACAAAAGCGTGGCCTTTAATGATGTGTTCCAACAAAATCCGAATACAAGACTCGCCGCGTTGGACGCCACTCAAATGCAACCGGTGGATTTGACTCAGGCAGCGGAAAATTCAGTGCATGCAGTAGTTCATATAAAGTCAACTCAAGAATCAAAGACTCAGACGGTTACCGTTCGTGATCCGTTCTATGATTTCTTTGGTGATATTTTTGGAAATGGCAGAGGCGGCGGTCAGCAGCGTCAGGTGCAGACTCCTGAAAGAGTGGGATTCGGTTCCGGAGTGATCATCTCGAAAGATGGATATATTGTAACGAATAACCATGTAATTGATAATGCTGATGTGATCAGTGTCAAACTGAATGACGGACGTGAATATAAAGGACGTGTAATCGGCACAGATCCCAGCACGGATTTAGCGTTGGTTAAAATTGAAGCGGATGAACTTCCCACTATTCCCGTAGGCGATTCGGAGGCTTTGAAAGTGGGCGAGTGGGTATTGGCTGTAGGTAATCCGTTTAATATGACATCTACAGTAACCGCCGGTATTGTGAGTGCCAAGGCACGTTCTTTGGGCGTATATAATCAAGGTGTGGAGTCATTCATCCAGACGGATGCAGCTATTAACCAAGGTAACAGTGGTGGGGCATTGGTCAATGCAAAAGGAGAGTTGGTAGGTATCAACTCGGTGCTTTATTCACCGACAGGAGCTTATTCCGGATACGGTTTTGCCATCCCTACCAGTATTATGAAAAAGGTAATAGCCGATTTGAAAGAATACGGAACCGTTCAGCGTGCGGTATTGGGTATCAAGGGTACTCCGATTAATGATGACCAGCAGATGATGCCGGAAGAAATCAAGAAGAAAGTGAAGGAACTGGGTGCTACCGATGGTGTGCTGATAGCTGAGGTGATTGATGGAGGTTCTGCGGCTGGTAACTTGGAAGTGGACGATGTCATTATCGGTATTGACGGAAAACGTGTGAAGAACTTTGCAGAGTTGCAGGAGGGGTTGGCTAAACACCGTCCGGGTGACAAAGTAACCGTCAAGGTGTTGCGTGACAAGAAAGAAAAGGATATCGAGATGACTTTGAAAAATGCACAGGGAACAACGAAAGTGGTGAAGAGTGCGGGCATGGATATCTTGGGCGCAGCGTTCCGTGAAGTTCCTCAGGAATTGAAGAGACAATTGAACTTGGGATATGGTGTGGAAGTCACAGGTGTGACAGACGGTAAAATGAAAGCTGCCGGTATCCGTAAAGGCTTCATCATCCTGAAGGCAAATGGACAACCTGTCAAATCAGTAAATGATTTGGAAGATGTGCTGAAAGCTGCTACCCAGTCACCGGATCAAGTATTGTTCCTGAGTGGTATGTTCCCATCAGGTAAACGTGCGAACTATGCAGTGGATTTGACACAGGAATAAGAAGATTTTTAAGGTAGAAAGTTTCAATAGGTAAAGTTTAGAGGATGCACGGTAAGGGACACTTCCGTGCATCCTGATTTTATAGTCAAACAGGATTGATATGCTGGAAAGAAGCATTGTAAACGGAATTTCGGGGATGATGGGAACACAAGTTTGATTTTTAGTATGTTTTTATCCGATAGTAGAGTCGTGTAACTATTAATTTGCGTCATAGGTGTTTGCGTTCTCGTCCGGCCGGAAAACGGAGGACATAAATCAATTCTGTTTCACGATAAGATAAGAGCTGTTGACAGGATCCATCCTTACGCTATATCATGGAATAATCTCTATTAAGTAAGCTGATAAGATCAATAAAGAGAAAGATATAACCCTATTTTCGCAAAATATTTAGGAAAAGAAGGACAAAGATAGTCTTTTTTGATTTATTAGCTAATATTTTTCAAACAAAAATGGATGTATTCCATTTAATGTTGTAAATTTGCATCCCAAATTTGTTTTATAGAGAATGAGACAATTAAAGATTACCAAAAGTATCACTAACCGAGAGAGCGCATCTCTGGATAAGTATTTACAGGAAATAGGCCGTGAAGACCTGATTACTGTAGAGGAAGAGGTAGAGCTCGCTCAGCGTATCCGTAAAGGCGACCGGGTAGCATTGGAAAAACTGACACGTGCCAACTTGCGTTTCGTCGTGTCTGTAGCCAAGCAGTATCAAAATCAGGGGTTAAGTCTTCCTGACTTGATTAATGAAGGCAACCTGGGATTGATTAAAGCAGCTGAAAAGTTCGATGAGACCCGAGGCTTCAAGTTTATCAGTTACGCCGTATGGTGGATTCGTCAGTCTATTCTCCAGGCATTGGCAGAACAGTCACGTATTGTCCGTTTGCCGTTGAATCAGGTAGGCTCGTTGAACAAGATCAGCAAAGCCTTCTCTAAATTCGAACAGGAAAACGAGCGTCGTCCTTCTCCGGAAGAACTGGCCGATGAACTGGAAATACCTGTAGACAAAATCTCGGACACGTTGAAGGTTTCAGGACGCCACATTTCTGTAGACGCTCCTTTTGTGGAAGGAGAAGACAACAGTTTGTTGGATGTGCTTGTGAACGACGACTCGCCTATGGCAGACCGTTCCTTGGTTAATGAGTCACTTGCGAGGGAAATTGATAGAGCACTCTCTACGCTGACCGAAAGGGAGAAGGATATTATCCAGATGTTTTTCGGTATTAATACGCAGGAAATGACGTTGGAAGAAATCGGCGATAAATTCGGCCTCACTCGTGAGCGCGTACGCCAGATTAAAGAGAAAGCCATTAGAAGATTGAGACAAAATTCGCGTAGCAAGCTGCTTAAGTCTTATTTAGGGTAAGAAAGATTCGGTTTCCGAAAAGAAAACAAAGCACAAGATGGAAGGTTGCTTCCGTCTTGTGCTTTTGTTCATAATATACCAATAATGCCTATCGGCTGCACTATGTGCCGCATGGTAATGGGCACATCAGCAAATTATTATAGTTAATTAATCTATTACTTTTTCGTATTTGTCCGTAAATAACTACTTTTGTCCTCTAATAAAATTATAAAATTAGAATTATGAAATCCATAAAGATTCTGTGCTCTTTATTATTGGTACTGACGGTATGCTCGGCATTCTCATTGAAAGGAAGTAAATCTGTTTATATAGTAGGCGTATCCGCATCGTTTACAGATTCATTGGTTTATTTCACGGAAATCCAGTTGCTGGACAGTGTGAGTCTGGATAAGAATAAGATGTTGCCGGAACGCTCACAATACAGTTATCAGCTGAAAAATTATCTGGAAAACGAGGAAGGGCTGACGAACCGTACTTGCTTTGTTTATTTCTCGAACAGCAGAAAGAAACTGCAGAAGACCATCAATAAGATGAAAATCAAGTATCAAAAAGGAAAGACCTTGCTGATTCGCGAAGTGAACCCCAATGCGTTCAAGTTCAAGAAACCGGAAGAGTAATCCTTTTCTTATGAAAAAGATTCTATTTCTATTCTTGGCAGCCTGCTTTTTCTTCTCTTGTGAGAAGGAAACAATCGTGATTCCTCAGCAACATGCCGGAAGAACGGTTCTGGCATTCTTTTGGGCGGATAACAGTTTGAATTCCAGTTTGCGTAATAATATTCAGACGATGATGCAAGGACTTCAGGCTATGAAGGATTCGGCTGCTTTATTGGTATATTGGGATGGTGAGGCTTCGGATATCAGTTGGCCGGAGCCTTGTATCGTAGAATATGTAACCAATGGTCAGGGGGGTATCAACAGCCTGTCTAAAGGAACGATAGATGCAATGATGGCTGATAAGAATACATCTATCTATGATTTGATTGGTATTGGTAACATCAGAAAAAAATATCCCCCTCAGACATCGACGGAGAAAACCGTCATGCAGACAGTGATAGGTGATATGATGAGTGTTTATCCGTCGGAAAGTTATGGAATAATCTTTGGTTCTCACGGTTCAGGATGGTTGCCCACTATTACCGGCACCCGTTCTATAGGTCAAGATGGCGGCCGGTATTCCAGTGACACAGCGTTGATACCGGAATTGGCGGAAGTGTTGCGTACGGTAAATCCTCAAAAGTTTGATTTTGTCTTGTTTGATGCGTGTATGATGGGGTGTGCCGAGGTGTATTATGAGCTGAAGGATGCTGCCAGATACTGTATCGCTTCTGTACTTGATATACCGGCAGCCGGATTTCCTTATGCAAGTGTGATGCCTTATTTGTATGAAAATGCGATCAAGGATTATTTGGGGCCAATCTGTAAAGATTATATAGATTATTATAACTATAATGGTTGGGGAACCATTTCGGCAGTGGATTGCAATCAGATGGAAGGCCTGGCGGAAGCGGTCAGAAGTGTGATTTTGTCCAATCAGGATAGCCTGAAGAACGTGGATACAGCTGATTTGCAGCAATATGGCAAAGGCAGCAGCAACTTCAAAGGATATGCCTATGATATGTTACAGTTTATTGAAAAATTGTGTGGAGGAATGGCTCCAGACGATTTTACGCAACAATTAAAGAAGACGGTCATTTATACAGATTATACTCATGATCCCACCTCATCCTTGTACAGAATAGATGGGGATAACTACAGTGGAATGGGTATGTATATCCCCAATTCATTCACCACTCCCAAATATTTGCTTTGGAACAATTATTTCAAGTCTTCCATAGCGTGGTATCATGCATCCGGATGGGCTGAAACGGAATCTATTTGGGGGAATTGAAGGAGAATGCAGCCAGTTGCCTTTTACTTGATCCCGAATAATAGATATAGCGGATGGAAGTACCGAATTTCCGGTATTCTTCCATTTCCACCGAGTTGTCTACTGCATTCTGCAGGGCTTGTTTAAAGGCGGCATAATGGGTGTTCATATAAGTGGCGTTGTCCAGTTCTCCTGTAACACTGTAGAAATAGCTCACACTATTATCTTTCTCATTATAACGGGTGCTGTCCAGTGTAATCGTTTCGTTCATACGTGTGGGGCAGGACCGGTTGGTCTTTTCGGCTGTCTGTTTGAATTTACGGACTTGTGAACGGTGGTTATTATTACATCCTGCCAAAGTAAGGATGCCTAGGGCCGCTATTATAACTGTTTCTCTTTTCATTATAAATCGGTATTTTGAAGCGAAAGTAAACTATAAGTTTGAACAAAGCAAATGGATTTTTGTTTTTTATTAGTAAGTTTGTGCAAACAAAAAAAGTAAAACATGTCTCGCATTATAGATGAATTAAAACGTACGGACCACAAGCGTTATCTGGGTGGTCTTGATTTCTTTAAATATATTGGTCCCGGATTACTGGTTACTGTAGGTTTTATTGATCCGGGAAACTGGGCCTCGAATTTTGCAGCCGGTTCCGAATTTGGTTACGCGTTGTTGTGGGTGGTGACCCTGTCTACCATTATGTTGATTGTGTTGCAGCACAATGTGGCCCACCTGGGCATTGTGACGGGATTGTGCCTGAGTGAAGCAGCCACGCAGTATTGTCCCAAGTGGATATCCCGTCCCATTTTGGGCAGCGCGGTACTGGCCTCCATATCCACTTCGCTGGCGGAGATATTGGGAGGAGCCATTGCCTTGCAGATGCTTTTAGGAATTCCCATAGCCTGGGGATCTGTTCTTACTACGATGTTTGTCGTCATTATGCTTTTTTCCAATTCATATAAAAAGATAGAAAGAGCCATCATTGCTTTTGTATCCGTAATCGGCCTTTCGTTTCTGTATGAGTTGTTTTTGGTAGATATTGACTGGCCTGTGGCGGTCCGTTCCTGGGTGGTTCCCGACATACCCCAAGGCAGTATGCTGATTATCATGAGTGTGCTTGGGGCAGTGGTTATGCCGCATAATCTTTTCTTGCATTCAGAGGTGATACAGAGCCACGAGTACAACAAGCAGGACGAGAGCTCCATTCGTAAAGTATTGAAATATGAATTCTATGATACTTTGTTCTCCATGATTGTAGGATGGGCCATCAATAGTGCCATGATCTTACTGGCAGCCGCTACTTTCTTCCGTACCCGGACTCCGGTGGAAGAGTTGCAGCAGGCGAAGTCGTTGCTTGACCCGTTGCTGGGCAGCCATGCCGGAATCATCTTTGCCCTGGCATTGCTGATGGCGGGGATTTCCTCCACCATAACCAGTGGTATGGCGGCAGGTTCTATCTTTGCGGGTATTTTCGGTGAGTCTTATCATATCAAGGATATCCACTCTAAGGTCGGTATTTTGATTTCTTTGGGGATAGCATTGGTTCTTATTTTCTTTATTGAGAATCCCTTTTACGGACTTATCATCTCTCAGATGATTCTGAGTATCCAGCTGCCTTTCACGGTGTTCCTGCAAGTAGGACTGACCTCTTCCAAACGGGTGATGGGCAAATATGCCAACTCCCGGTGGAGTTCATTCGTGCTTTATACCATTGCGGTGATTGTCTCCGCATTGAATATCATGCTGTTGCTCAGTTGAATAATGTGCGAATTTGCCCATGTGCCAATTGCCATGCGGGACCATAGCGCAGCACGTGGGCACATGGGCAAATTTTTTATTTCGTTTTGCTTTCCGAGATAATCAGCAGTTTGTCACCGGCATGCAGTTGCAGAGAGCCATTGGGGATCATGAATTCGTTCCCCCTTTTTACCAGCATCACCAGCATACCTTTAGGCAGATTCATATCCATCAGCCTGTCTCCCTTTGCCAGCATTTCCTCCGTCAGTACGATATCGCGGAGGTCTGTATTGATTTCCTCCGGTATCTCTACTCCGAAATCATTTCCTGTTTTTTCCAGTGGTGTATCCAGATGGAGTAATTTGGCCATCCATGAAATGGTCGTTCCTTGAACCACTAAAGACAATATGGTAATGAAAAATACGATATTGAAAATCTGGGTAGATCCCGGCACATCAGCTACTACTGGATAAGTGGCGAATATGATAGGTACTGCTCCGCGCAATCCCACCCAGGAAATAAACAGCCGTGAGTTGATGTTCATCTTTTTAAAGGGAAGGAGGCAGAGCAGGACACTGAGCGGGCGGGCGAGGACAATCATGAAAATGCCGATCAAGGTTGCCGGTATGGCGATGGACAACATTTCATGGGGATTCACCAGCAATCCCAGGCTCAGGAACATGATAATTTGGAAGAGCCAGGTCATGCCGCTCATAAAAGTAGCGATCTCCTTACGGTTTACAATGCGTGCGTTACCCACCATCATCCCTGCTATATAGACAGCCAGATAGCCGTTTCCTTTACACAGGTCGGTCATGGTGAATGTGAAGAAAATAAAGCTCAGCAGCAAGATAGGATAGAGTGACTGGTTCTTCAAGTCAATCTTGTTGATGATTGCTACCGCCAGTTTTCCCAGCAGGAATCCTGATGTGCCACCCACAGCAAACTGAATCAGGAATGAAATCAGAATATCGTCTGCCCCCATGCCTGCCGACGTGATGAACTGTATCAGGACGATAGTAAGCATATACGCCATAGGGTCATTACTTCCGCTTTCCAGTTCCAGCATCGGGCGGAGGTTATGTTTCAGGTTCATGCTTTGCGAGCGCAGGATGTTGAACACGGAAGCAGAGTCCGTAGAGGACATGGTAGCCGCCAGCAGCATGGCCGTCATCAGGGACATGGTAATGCTGACATTCGAGAATCCGGAAATCCAATAAATAAAGAATCCGGTGAAAATAGTAGTAAGCAACACGCCGAAGGTGGAAAGCAGTATGCCTTGTGGCAATACAGGTTTGATATCCGAGTATTTGGTATCCATACCCCCTGAGAACAGAATGATGCTAAGGGCCATCATGCCGATGAACTGTGCCTCGCCCGCATCATGGAATTGGAGTCCCAGGCCGTCGCTTCCGAACAGCATGCCGACCAATAAAAAAACAAGTAACGTAGGGATTCCGAACCGGTATCCGGTCTTACTCACTACAATACTTACGAATAATAGGATGGAACCTATCAAGAGAATGTTTTCTGCATTAAATATCATACTTCTGTGATCTTGTTTAGTTTTTTAATATGATGTGCCAGCATCAGGCAGGCTGTGATAAACGCTAACAGATCGGATACAGGCATACTGAGCCAGATACCGTTCAGTCCCCACCAATGAGGTAGTAACAGCAGGCAGGGTAATAAATACAACAGTTGGCGGGACAAGGAGAGGAAGATAGAAATTTTCGCTTTCCCGATAGATTGGAAGAAACTGGAAATTACAATTTGTATTCCCACGAAAGGAAACATCAGTACTCCGATTTGTAACCCGGTGCGTGCCAATGCTGTAAGTTCTTTATCGTCTGTAAACATATTAACAACCAAATTAGGGAAAAGTTCGCTGAAAGCAAATCCCAACGAAGTGATGCACCCCCCTGCAATCATGCAATATTTCAAAGTCTGCTTCACCCGGCCGAATTTGTGTGCCCCATGATTATAGCCCACAATCGGTTGCATCCCCATAGTCAGTCCCATGATAACCATTACAAACAACATCAGCAGACGGTTTAATATGCCGTATGCTCCGATAGCCAGATCGCCCCCGTAGAGCAGCAGGCTCTTGTTGAATATAATGACAATGGCCGAAGCGCAGACATTCATCAGGAACGGCGACATACCTATACTGAAGATATTCTCTACGATCCGTTTCCTTAATTTGAATATCCCTTTCTTGAAGCGGATATAACTTTTTTCCTGCATGAAATGGCTCAGCACCCATATCATGCCGGCAAACTGTGAAAGGATGGTTGCCGTGGCTGCTCCGCGGATTCCCCAACCGAGCCAGAAAATAAAGACAGGAGCCAGAATAATGTTGCATCCCACTGTCAGCATGGAGGACAGCATCGCTTTTCGGGGATAACCGGTGGCACGCATGATATTGTTCAGCCCGATCATTACATAGGTGACAGGACTTCCTATTAATATAATCTGCATAAAGTCGCGGGCGTATGGCAACGTGTCATGGCTTGCCCCGAAGAAGAACAGAATCTGGTCTAGAAACAGCAAGGTGATGCCTCCGTAGAAAATAGAATTTATCACACAGAGCACCGTTACGTTTCCCAGCACCTTCTCGGCACCGTCCGTATCCTTCTGCCCCAGGCGGATAGAAGAAATGGTAGCGCCACCCACCCCGACCAGTGTACAGAATGCCACCAGCAGATTCATCAGCGGAAAAGAAATAGCCAAACCCGATATGGCCATGGCGCCGACACCATGGCCGATAAATACACTATCAATAATATTGTACAGTGATGTCAGTGTCATCCCTATGATGGCAGGGATAGAGTACTCTAAAAGCAGCTTTCCGACCTTTTCTGTACCCAGTATGTGCGGGTTGTTTTCTTTCATTCGCGTTTTTGTTATTTTTAAGCTTTGCAAAGTTAGGAATATGGAGGGATTATTCGGACCTTTGTGGCGTTAAATCAAACTAAAAGTAATATGAATTCAACAAAAAGCATAGCAGCTTTATTCGATTTTGACGGAGTGGTAATGGATACTGAGACTCAGTATAGTATATTCTGGAATGAACAAGGACGGAAATACCATCCGGAGCTTCCCGAATTCGGCCGGTTGATAAAAGGACAGACCTTGACACAGATTTATGCCAACTATTTTGCCGGAATGGAAGAGGTGCAGCATGAAATTACAGACTGTCTCTTATACACATCTCCGAGC
>ENA-OYDF01000115-OYDF01000115.1-human-gut-metagenome-genome-assembly--contig:-NODE-115-length-12322-cov-3.306350_pt1 | contig 12322 bp, 9 predicted proteins | sample MGYA00243464_ERZ652895 | MGnify/ENA primary metagenome ERZ652895 (study PRJEB26926, sample SAMN06164687) | human gut metagenome | biome: ENVO:00009003; feature: ENVO:2100002; material: ENVO:00002003... | reverse complement strand
CTCCCGCAACCCGCGCCGGTATCATTGAAAAGCTGGTAAAGTCCGGCTTTGCAGAGCGCAAAGGCAAATCCCTCATTCCCACAAAGGACGGCTGCAACCTCGTCTGCGTCCTGCCGGAACAGATCACGTCTCCCAAAATGACGGCGGAATGGGAAAACACGCTCATGGAGATTGAGCGCGGCAATGCGGATGCAGACGCATTTCTCAGCGGCATTGTCCGGATGACCGGGGATCTTGTGAAAGCCTACCCGTTTCTTTCTGATGCCGAAGCCCAGCGTTTCGGCACGGGCAAGGAGGAAATCGGCAAATGTCCCCGCTGCGGCTCTCCGGTCTACGTCGGAAAGGGCAACTTCTATTGCTCGAACAAGGAATGCTCCTTCTGCCTGTGGGAAGACAACAAGTTCTTTTCCAGCAAGAAAAAGAAGCTGACCAAGAAGATTGCAAAGGAGCTGCTGGACAAGGGCTGGTGCCGCGTGACCGGGCTTTACACGCCGAAGAAGCCTCAGCTCTATGATGCGGTGATTCGTCTGGATGACAGCGGCGGCAAATACGTCAGCTTCAAGATGGAGTTTGACCGATGAACCGTCCGAAGTATGTTGCCTCTTGCAGCGGAGGCAAAGACAGCGTAGCGACGCTCCTGCTGGCAGCACAGCACAATGAGCCGCTGGACGAGGCAGTTTTCAGCGAAGTCATGTTTGATCAGGACACAAGCGGTGAAGTCCCGGAACACCGGGACTTCATCTATGACCGGCTCAAGCCCTTCTGCGAAAAGGAGCTGGGCATCAAGTTCACCATTCTCCACGCGGACAAGACCTACGATGACGTGTTCCATCATGTCATCACCCGCGGTCCGCATAAGGGCGAGGTTCGCGGCTTCGCGTGGGCTGGAATGTGCGCGGTCAATCGGGACTGCAAAATCCCGCCCGTCCGAAAGTACAATGCCGCGCTTTCTCCGGACACCGTGAGCTATGTCGGCATCGCGGAGGATGAGCCAAAACGCCTTGCTCGTCTGGATGGAATAACGAAGGTCAGTCTGCTTGCCAAATACGGTATGACCGAGGCGGACGCCTACAAGCTCTGTCAGGAACACGGTTTGCTTTCCCCAATCTACGCTCACTGCCGAAGAAACGGCTGCTGGTTCTGTCCCAACGCCAGTGACTCGGAGCTGCTGCACATGGTCACAAAGCACCCGGATATGTTTGACCGGCTGATTGAATGGGAGAACGAGGATAACATCTTCCATCGTCGGATGACGCGCAGAGAAACCCCGTCTGAGGTAAAGGCTCGTTTACTGAGCAAATCCCAGACGGGGTTTTCTTCTGCCCGGAACAAATAAGAAATGGAGGTTTGAGATGGCTGAAAACAAAAATGCACAGCAAGTCCGCGAAATCACGGACAAGCTGGAACAGGGCATCAAGGAGCTTTTTGAATCCGAGCGGTTCAAGGAATATCTCCGCACGATGTCCAAGTTCTACAACTATTCCTTCAACAACACGCTGCTCATTGCGATGCAGAAGCCGGAGGCAACCTATGTTGCCGGTTATACCTCGTGGCAGCGCAACTTTGACCGTCAGGTCATGAAGGGCGAAAAGGGCATCAAGATTCTTGCACCCGCGCCGTACAAGTCGCAGGAAGAGCGCGAGAAGATTGATCCTTTGACGCAGAAGCCGGTGATCGGCGCAGATGGGAAGGCTGTCACGGAAACGGTTGAGGTCCTGCGCCCTGCCTTCAAGGTGGTGAGTGTCTTTGATGTTTCCCAGACGGACGGCAAGGAGCTTCCGGACATCATCGTCGATGAGCTGAAAGGCACCGTCGAAAACTACGAGGCGTTCTTCGATGCACTCAAGCAGGAATCTCCCGTCCCTATTTCCTTTGAGGACATTCCGGGCGGTGCAAAGGGATTCTTCTCGCCGGTTGAAAGCCGCATTGCCATTCAGGAGGGCATGAGCGAAATCCAGACGGTCAAAACCGCCATTCACGAGATCGCCCATGCCAAACTCCACGCCGTCAACCCAGACGAGAAAACCGCGCCAGAAGATAAGAAGGATCGGCACACCAAGGAGGTTGAAGCGGAAAGCGTTGCCTACACCGTCTGCCAACGGTACGGCATTGAAACCTCGGACTACTCCTTCGGTTACATCGCCGGTTGGTCATCCGGCAAGGAAACCAAGGAACTGAAAAGCTCTCTGGACACCATCCGCAAGACGGCGGCTGAGATGATCGAGGGCATTGACGCCAAGCTCAAGGTGCTGCTGGCAGAGAAAGCACAGTCCGCAGAGAAGGAAAGCGAAATGCCCGCAGAGCCGATGTCGGAAGCACCCATTTACCGCGAGACGGCGAATTACGCCTATGAAGCCGGTGAGCTGGAGTCATATCGTGCTTCTCTCGCTGCAAACGTGGAATGCCGCCGTGCGATTGAGGCGGCAATCAGTTCTAACTACGGAGACAACCGGCTGGATGCGGATGCTGCCGTGAAAAGCGTCCTTGAGCAGTTCTCTCCGGAGCGCGTCCGGTATGTCCTCGCAAACACCATTCAGCAGAAAGACTTTGACGGGCGCATTCCGCAGCCCCTCAAGGAATGGGCGAAGACCGTTGATGTCTGCCCGGAGAATGCCTCCCGCTTCCTTGTGGATAAACCCAATCCCGGACTGACGGCACTTTTCGTGGATGCGTTCCGTCAGCAGACAGAAGCTCAAAAGGAAGTCATGCCTGAGATAGCAGCGGAAAGAGACCCGGAGGTCGTTGCATGGGAGAACGATGAGATTACCTCGATTGAGGTAAAAACCGTGGAGGTCAAGTCTCCCTTTGCCCCCTTGCCGGAGGAAGCAGCAAAAGCACCGAAAGCGCACCGCCTGACTGCCGAAGAGAAGGAGATCAAAGCCGCCGTCATGGACACGCTCAAGGGGCAGATTGCCTATAACAACGACGGAATGCGGGCGTCCTATCGCGCCTCTAACCATTCCTTCAATCTGCTGGCACGGAACGGCGTCAGGATCGAGGGTAACACGGTCACGCAGAATGGTGAGCCGCTGTTCAAAATCCATCGCCGTCATGCAGCGCGGAAAACACAGGGCTGCTATCGTGAGCTGATGCCGACGCTGGAATACGTCAAGCAGGAGCAGAAGCAGGAAAAGCCCTCCATCCGCGATCAGCTCAAAGCTGCCGCGAAAACGCAGCCGGAGAAGAAGTCCCCGGTCAAATCCAAAACACACGACATGGAGTTGTGAGAAAGGAGAAGCATGAAGAAATACACAGACGTTGACATCGTTGCGGAGCTGCAGAAGCTCGTGGACAGTCATGTAGACAGCTACAAGGAAGACTTCGACATCGACAAGCGCATCATCCGCCGCGCTGCCGAAAGCCGGAATCCCGAAGACAAAACGCTGATGTGGTTCTGCCGTCCGCACGGAACGCACTGCCTCAACGAAAATCAGGTCTTTATTCAGGGAACGCGGGATCACAACACCTTCCGTTTCTATGCGGAACAGACCTACGACGAGTGCATTGCCCGCGTCATCATCCCGAAAACCGTCAAGCGCGGCAAGGTCTTCGGAGATGTCTTTGAGATCAACTACCGGGAACAGGCGGCAAATGTGGCGCAGAACTCGGTTGCGCCGGATCATGACCGGCTGACCTTCGCAGACGGCTATGTGCTGGACGCACCCTGCCGCAGCAGCTTCGATGCAGCAATGGCTCTGGTCGGTGAGCATGGCGGCGTCAAAACCCACCAGACGCTCCCGAAGGACGCGGACGCTCTGGAAGAAGTGCTGTCCAAGCAGAAAACCCACCGTGACAGACTGCCGGATGCAGAAAGGACAGAGGTGCTTGCACCTCTGCCCGTCGCAGAACTCCGTAAATACGAAGCAGTCAAAAAGGCACATCCCGACGCGCTGGTCTGCTTTGCCCAGAATGGCTATTTTGAGCTTTACGGCAAGGACGCTCAGAAAGCCGCGCCGCTTCTCGGCACAAAGCTCCTTGAGAAGAAGGTACGCGGCAAGCCTTCTATTCCGGTCACTGGCTTCCGTGAAAGTGCGTGGGTAGCCGGTTCTCACAAGCTCTGGAAGTCCGGCGCAGATGTCTTTCTCAGCAAGGACGGCGAGACCTTCAAGGAACTCAAAGCCGCAGATTACATTCCTGTCGGCGCGACGCTGAATGTGGATGGCATCAAGTGCAGAATTGACGCGGTTGATTTTGCCGCTGATGAAGTCCGGCTGACCAACATTGAGGACAAGAACCGCCCCATCCGCTTTTCTGAAAGCATCCAGTATGTCCGCTCCTATGTGGAGGATGCCGGGACTGCCATCTACGACACCATCCCGAAGAAGCCCGCTGCCCGTGAATCCATCCGTGACAAACTGAAATCCGCACAGAAGGCACAGCCGCCTCACACACCGAAGCCACAGAAATTGAAAGGAAAGGATATGGAACTCTGATATGAAGAATTTTACCGTGGAAGAAATCAACCTGATGTGCTGCTTCAACACGTCCAGCCGGAAGCGGCTGATCGACGATATGAAGGGCGTCACCCTGAACGACATGGACGGCGAGATCGCAGAGCTGATGTATAAGACCGTCCGGAAGCTCGAAGCCATGACCGACGCGGAGTTTGAGGAACTGTATATCATGCCGGACGGCATGGTGGATGACTGAAAGGAGGATGCCTATGCCCGTATTAGACGGTGATTTTGAAGCCTTCGTCACGAACCTCGGCAAGTACAATGAGGGGATGCTGGTCGGTGAGTGGGTGAAGCTGCCCACCACCGAGGAAGAGATGCAGAAGGTCTTTGAACGCATTGGGATCGGCAAGCAGGATGAGTTCGGTCAGCCCTACGAAGAGTGGTTTATCACCGACTACGAATGCCCGATCTATGGCGTTCAGAAGATGCTTGGCGAGTACGAGAGCCTTGATAAGCTCAACTACCTTGCCGCTTTGATTGACGAGCTTTCCCTGAGCGATCAGGAAAAGCTCGTTGCCATTATGGAGGCTGGCTGCGATGAGGTCAGCGACATCGACGATCTCATCAACCTGACGTTCAATCTGGACTGCTACGACATCATGCCCGGTATCAACGACGAATCCGACCTTGGCTATTATTACGCCCACGAAGCCGGTATCTACTCTGAAAAGGATCTCGGTCCTCTGGCAAATTACATCGACTATGAACGCTATGGGCGTGACATTGCGATGGATGAGCAGGGACGCTTCACCGATGAAGGCTATGTCCGCGTCGCAAGCGAACGCTGGGACAGGCAGTTCAACGGTGAGCTTGATGATATTCCCGATGAATACCGGATCACCGGCTCAGGGGAAGCCGCCGAGCGTGACAGCACCATCGCCGTTCTCGTCGTTGAGCCGGGAAAGGAGCCTTATGTGAAGGAGATTGACTCCGGTCTTGAGTCCTTGCAGCATGAGGTCGGCGGCTGCATCGAGGCGATTTACCCCTACGAAGACCCGGTTGCCTTAGTCTGTAATGAGGAAGGCAAGCTGGAAGGTCTGCCCCTGAACCGCGCTCTGCGGGATGAGGACGGTGACATCTACGACGTTGTTGCCGGAACATTCTTGGTAGTCGGCTTGACGGATGACAGCTTCGGCTCTCTGACCGTAGAGCAGATGCAGAAGTTCTCTGACCACTTCAAAGTGCCGGAGCAGTTTGTTAAGTTGGGCGATAAGATTGTTGCGATCCCCATGATCTCGAAGGAGCAGCAGAAGCAGGAAGCTACCGAGCAGAAGGACTTTGAGATGAATGCCGACACCTCCGGTCTGACGGTTGCCGGTCACATCGGGACGTGGCACACCATTGACCAGCACGAAGTCGGCGGTCACAGCTTTTATCTGATGGAGCATGACACCTACGGCGATGAAGCTGCCTGTATCATTGTCGATGAGCGCGGCAAGCTCGTCCTTGATGATGTCTACAACGGCTTTGACGATGACACGCTCCGCCTTCTCGACCTTGAGGTCAAGGAAGTGCCGGAAATGCCCGATCCCGCGCTCTCCGTTCAGGATATGAAGGACTACGGCTACGCATGGGCTGGCGTTCTTCCCGCCGGTCAGGAAGCGGCTGAGAAGGCTTTGGAGAAGGGTTGCGAGGTTTACCGTCTCTATTCCGATAACACCGAGGGCTTGTGCGTGGATGCAAAGGAAATTGCCGACCATGCGGCAAAGGGCGGAATGCTCGGTATCAGCAAGGAAAGCTGGATGGCGGCTCTTGAGAAGGAAAACTATCTCAAGGCAGCGGAGATGTCGATGGAGGATGACTACGGCATGATTGATGGGATCATCAACAACGGTCCGAAGGAGGACAAGACCGCAGAGGTCAAAGCCCCCGAAACCGGCGAAAAGTCCTCCATCATGGACAGGCTCAAGTCTGCAAAGGCTGAAAAGCAGAAGGAATGCTGCCCTCCCCAAAAGCACAAAGGAGAGATTGAACTGTGAGCAGAAGTCAGAAATGGCGGCAGGAGTGGTCGTTCTTCATCGGGGACAGCGGACGCCGGAAGTATAACCGCTTCTGCGTCCGCTGCGTCCATAGCTGCAAGCAGAGCTTCCGTGCGGATCTCATCGCCTGTCCGCACTTCTCCCGCAAGGCATCGCAGTGTAGACAGTTAGGGGTCGGAAAAGCCTGTGATTGCAAGCCTCAGAGCGGCGCAAATTGACCAGCCTAAGTGATTGTATTCCCTGCGCAGTTTCTTCTTTAGCGCGGAAATAAGTGTCGATTTCGGCACTTGTTTGAATGCCCGGAAAACGAACCAAGAGCCTCTGTCGATGCCCGGTTTGGGTGTCGGCAGAGGCTCTTTTTTTTACGACATATTCAAAATAGCGGACAGCAGCTCTTGAACCTGTTGCCGGTATTCCGGCTTAATATCCGAAATACGTCTGGCAAGCGCAAGGGCTTCCGCTTCTGGCTCATCGGTCCCAAAGATAATTCGGTCCGCACTGACGCCCAGCAAACGGCAAAGACGCTGCAAGGCTTCAAGAGAAATACCGGAAGCACCACGCTCAATAGCACTCAGGTGATTCGGCGTCATGCCAAGCATTTCTGAGAGCGTGTCCTGCGTATAGCCCGCCTGTTCTCTTGCCACTTGAATATTGCCGCCGATCTCAATATTGATGTCCTTCTTCTCTCGCATAGCCTCACCACCTTTGCATTTAGTGTACCTAACGGCGGTGTCATTATCCACGGTACGCCGTCGTTGATTTTACTAACGACAATGCGTTGACTGTCCGTGATGAGGGTGATAGAATGGAGTTACCTACCAAAAGAGTGAAAGAAGGGGTGTCATGTCGCGCATTATTGAGTTTAGAAAGTCTGCTCAAAAAGCTGAAAAGCAATCCGTTCAAGGCAAGACTTGTGCGTTTACCGGTCATAGACCGCAGAGTCTTCCGTTCGGCTTTGATGAATCCGATAAGCGTTGTACTTCTTTGAAGTCTGTTATGCGGGATCAGATTGTAGCACTCATCGAGAACGAGGGCGTCACGCATTTTATTACCGGCATGGCTCTTGGCGTCGATATGTACGCTGCGGAAATTGTACTCGATTTGAAATCAAAATACCCTCACATTACTCTGGAAAGTGCAATCCCTTGTGAGACACAAGCGATCAAATGGTCTGTGGCTTCACGGGAACGGTATTATAATATCGCGGCAAAGTGTGACAAGGAGACCATGCTGCAACGGGAGTACACGTCGGACTGCATGGACAAGAGAAATCGGTACATGGTCGATCACGCCGATTATATTCTCGCAGTATGGAATGGATGCCCCAGCGGTACCGGGAACACCGTGAGATATGCCCACAAAAAGGGCAAATCTATCATCGTTATCAATCCGGTTTCCCTTGATGTCACGCGGGAATAAGGCAAAAATCCCACTCCTGAATCAAGCGTTGCGAAAACCGTGAAGTATTTCCCGATAGTGAATACACATTGCACTACTCGGTGATTATTGGAAACGTGTACGGCGTATGCTGCCCAGTGAACATCTCCACGGAACACATCGAATTTTCACGGCTTCGTAAAACGGAAAGTGTCACCTTATGAACAGTCCCTTGCCGAGAGAAAAATAAATCGCTGGAAACGGGAACGCCCCCGGCACTGTGCGTCTGGCACAGTGTCGGGGGCGTTTTTCCGTGTCTTAGTTATGAGCCAGTTCATTTAGGAGCAGCTTTCGATAGCCCACATCCAAGACGCAGCGATGGAAGTCCATCAGACGGTGTTCGTCGAACAGCTTTTCACAGAGCTTGGTCAGCGGATGATTCATCAGCTTTGCAGAAATGCCAGTCTCGTTGAAAAACCTTGCCCATGTGAAGACCTCTTCTAAATCCTCCTGCCCAAGCGTGGCAGGAATGATGGCGTTGCAGAGACGGACAATGGGGCTGTCCGCAAATCGCTCTGCGACTTCCTCCGGTGTGCATTCATAGCGGTCACAGTCAAAGGAAAGCGCATCCTCAATTTTAAGATAATTTTCGGTTTCATCCCGCGTCAAGGTTATGGTGTAGTCTCCCATACCGGACGGCACATCAATATTCTCCATGACATCAAGCTCGTAACGGGAGCCGCCGATGATCGCCTCAAAGGAGAAGGACTGACAGATTACTGCTGGGTTCTTGTCTATCTTGTCCTCATTCAGAAAGGACAGCGGATTGTACTCTGTTAGTTCCCAGTCGATTTTTCCTCTCTCTGTTTGCTCGGCAATCTGCTGGATCAGATGTTGTTCTTCTTCGTGCAGATTTTCATTGTACAACATGATACACCTCCGTTTTCTGATTGTCGTTTTTTTGGGGGGCTGCTCTATGTTTCCGAAGAGACTGCCGTTTGTATCATCATTCCTTGGCTGAGGGCAGACCTTCGTAAAACTTCCTAAGTTCGCCCAAACTGCTTGTCCGATTTTTGATAGGCAGGGAGTCCCATGTAATGTCATGATAGCGTTCCGGCGGCTCATCCCGCAGTCTTCGGTCGATGATGCAGACAATGCCGGTGTCTGTGAAATTGCGGATCAATCGCCCGATGCCTTGCTTGAGCTTGATAATCATTTCGGGAACGCGAACATCCATCAGAGCATCCTTAGCAACGGAACACTTATACTCGATAATCGGATCGGGGACAGGGAACGGAAGCCGGAAAATGATGACATTGGAAAGGCTTTTTCCTTCAATGCTGATACCTTCCCAATATGCACCCGTCCCCAGAAGCACGGAGTTCGTATCTTCCTTAAACTCATTCAGCACCTTGTCCTGCGACGATCCCGGCTGCTGCATCAGGATTTTGTACGGAAGATTTTTCTCACTGAGAATGGAGTAGACCTCTTCCATGTCGGTCTTTGCCGTAAACAGCACGAGTGCCTTTCCATTGGAAATGCTCAGGATCTCAAGCAGTCGCTCCACACCCTTTTCAATGAAGGCTTCATGTTCTCTGGTCGGGTGCGGGAGATCGTCGCAATAGTAGATCATGGCGTGTTCATCGTATGGATATGGGGAAGGCTTTGGCTCGGATAAGCAGCCGCGGTCACCAGCGGGAAAGCCGGTATTGCTGATAAAGTAAGAATACTGTTCTTCCAGAGACCCGCTCGTGGCGTTCGTCAGCGTGGCAGAGGTCAAGATGGTTCTTTCATCACCATTGAAGTATAGGCGGCTCACAATTTCTTTTGTGTTTTTAGGGCAATAGACGAGTTCCGTGTTGCTGCCGTGCTGCTCAATCCAGATCAGCATATCATCTATCTGGTCAAGAAGCTCTGAAAGGGACTCGCTGACGGCATCCAGATCATCAGAAGCAGCAAAGGAACGGTTGTTTCTGAAATCCATGCTGGAATAAATCTGAATGCTGGACGAAAGGTTGTGTATGGCGGCGTTCATCTCGGTAAGCAGTTCAATCGCACTGCCATTGTTGTCGAAGAAAAAGCGGTCAGCGTAGCGCATATCCTGTTCTGCCTCGTTGATCTGCTTTTGGACTTGTGCTTTCAGGCAGTTATAGAAGGCGATGATTGCGCTCTCTGCCTCTCGCTTTTCACCTGACACACTGCTCTGGTCAAAGGATCGCAGCTCATAGAATGCGCTCTTAATCATTCCAAAGAGCATACCTTGCCCGAAACGCTCCGTTGTGGCACTCCGCACCTTATCATCCAAGTTGTGTGCTTCATCCACGACAAGCAGATCAGCGGCGGCGTTAATCAGCCCTTCCTGACCGCGCCGGAGTTTCATGAGATGCTGGGTTAGAAAATCCTGATTGCACAGTACCACTCCATCCGTAAACTTTAATGCTGCGCGGACTTTGTAATACTTGCACTTCTTTTCACAGGAGCCACAATTCTTCATGCTGAACCGCTGCACGTTTACCTTGTCCCAGACTCCTTGCGGCAAAACCTCCGGGAAATCCTTGCGTTCCTCATACCCTTGCTTGATTCCTTCTTTGATCGCGTCCGGTGGGTCTGCTTTCGGGTCACACATATACTCATCTGCGCGTTTGTTGCAGAGATAATGGGTCTGTCCTTTTGCGAGGATAACATCTCTGTTCAGCCCAAGAAGGGGCATTACCGCGTGGACATCGCGCCAGAGCTGTTCTTGAAGCGCAATGGTCGAGGTTGCGATGATAACCGGCTTGTTCATGCGTTTGCTGTACAGCAGCACCGGCACAAGATAGCCAAAGGACTTTCCAATGCCCACGCCAGCTTCAATCGCAAAATGCTGATCGTTTATGAGGGCGTCCACAATCTCAAAGGACATATCCTGCTGCCCTTCACGCATTTCCAAGCCATGCTGCGGGGCTTCATCCCAAAAGAAGGTGCTGACTTGCTCACTCATGGAGTACAGCTCTGCTTTTCTGCGCTTTTTCCGTTCCTCCGATGTATTGAATCCAAAATAGAATCTGTTGTCCATCCACATTCCTCCCGGAATAGAAACCAAGGCTATCCGCGTTTCAGTTCAATGCTGACGTTTCCGTTCTCGTCGATAGTCAGCGTCATGTGCCTGATGTGCTTCTCATAGAACTGCCGCCGCTCTGCGGGAGACATTTCGATCCTCGTGTTTCGCAGAGCTGCATCAAACATATCGTTGACATTCAGGTGAACGGAGTTGTCAATCCAGCGGTACATCTCCTTGAACAGTGCGTTTTTCTTGATGTCCTCGCTGTTGCCGGAGTAGAAGTCATCCAGATAGCAGTAGAATATCCCTGATTCTGCAAGTGCTGCCTTCATATCCGGTCCGCATTTTTCCCGCTCAATCATGACAAGGAATCTGGCATCCGGTAAGGAAGAGATCAGCCCCCAGTAGTCGGAATCGCTTGAGACAATGACGAAGGAATCTACTTGCTTCTGGTAGTGTTCCTGACAGGCTCTTGCGGTGAGCTTGATGTCTACCAGTGATTTGTTCTGCTTGATCCGCTCAATCATGATATGTTCAACGGGGATGCGGGTGTAGTTTTCAAGAATCCGCCATGCCGTAGCGGTGTGTACGTCATCAAAGAGAATGATCGCCGTAATTTTCTGCATGACCTCATAATCAAGGTTTTTGAGCGTGGCGCACAGCTTGTACGGGTCAGAGTTTTCGCAGTCCACTACCAATACGGTTTTCTCGCTGTCATCTATGAAGTCGTAGATATTGTTTTTTACAAAAGCCCCTGCATCGGAGACTTTACTGTATTCCGTGAAGGCGTCGCAATGCCATTGATAAAGCAGGGTAGCAAACTTCTTATCATTATAGAGGACATTGCCCTCGTCCATCGGTACCCAGTTGATGTACATTTGATAGGGGTAGTAGGAGAGACTTGCGTAATAGATGTCCGCAGCATCTTTCGTTCCGTCCTCTGTCAAACCGTTTGGCATGATGAACAGCTCTTTTATGTACGCCCAGTTAATCCAGATTGGAAAGAGGCTTTTGCAGTTGTTAATGCGGTCTGAAATCAGCCGGTTGATCTCGATAATGTGGTGGCAGAGCTTTGTACTCGACTTTTTGATAAAGTTGATTCCGTCATTTGAAAGCTGCTGCATACTGGAAGCCGGGATGATCTCTGGCATTGAAAGCAGCCCTCGATACTCCAACCGCATGATGTCATTTATTTTCCGGTAGTTGCGCTCAATGGCGGTGCGGATGATACATAGATTACGAATGATACGGGCATTTTTATCCTGTTCAAGCCGGTCGTATATCTCTATCTTCGGCGGCTCGTGTTCATTTTGAAAAATACGGAGCGGGACGCCGATCAGGTAGGCGACCTTTGACACAAGCTCATAGGTGCTGTCTTTGTAGGCAATCTGTTCTCCGGCATATTCGACGCCATTCAACATGACTGAATTGCCCATGATCTACTCCTTTCGATGGAACGCGGGTTATTG
>ENA-OYDF01000095-OYDF01000095.1-human-gut-metagenome-genome-assembly--contig:-NODE-95-length-13179-cov-4.889287_pt1 | contig 13179 bp, 10 predicted proteins | sample MGYA00243464_ERZ652895 | MGnify/ENA primary metagenome ERZ652895 (study PRJEB26926, sample SAMN06164687) | human gut metagenome | biome: ENVO:00009003; feature: ENVO:2100002; material: ENVO:00002003... | reverse complement strand
CGAGATGTAGAGAGGTCTCGTGGGCTCGGAGATGTGTATAAGAGACAGATTCAGAAATTACAGCGGCAGCCGCTTTTACGGCGCGGCAATAGGCGCTGCTTACTGCAGCAGATTTGACAGCATAAACATAAGCGGCGGCACTATCTACGCAAATACCGCTTATGGTGGCAATGGCACAGGTACGGTCGCTGTCGGCGCAGGAAACAACTGCAACTCGGACAGAACAGGCATAATCAGAATTTCCGACGGCGTTGTTTACGCAGTTGGCAGCGGCAGCGCTGACGCAATCGGCGTTACCGACAGCGTGGCAAAGCCTGCCGACATCGTAATAGACGGCGGCTCGGTATATCCGAAGTGCGGCGATAGCTGTACCGTACATTCAGACAAAATAGGTATGTCCTCCCTGCCGAAGGACTCAAGCGGCAGAGAGCTGATTTTACTGGAAATAGACAATTCGGGCAATGAAAGCATTACCGTAAACGGAAAAGCATATCCGTCAAACAGCACATATAACACAGCATTCGACAGCTCTACCAAGGTTGACAAGTCCTACGTTTTCATGCCGAAAAGCGGCAGAAACAGCGTAACGGTAGGCAATACAACCACTGACTATATTTACACCGAAAGCGGTTTGTCAAACGCTGAAAATATGAAGCTTGACTTCTGTGCAACGGACAGCAGCAAGCCTCTTGTCTACGGAACAGACTATAAAATTGACGGCTCCACGCTGAAAATTTTATCGGATAAGGGCATTACTATAAAAAACGTTGACCCAACTCAGCCGTGCAGCAACGACATTTACATTGAGAGCGGCGTTTCCGCAAACGTTACCCTTGCGGGGGTAAATATCAGCTACCCGTCAATGTGGACCGACGGCTCGGCGTTCTGCATAGCTAATGACAGCAACGCGTCAATCACGCTTGCAGACGGAACGACCAACACTCTTATCTCCGACAGTATGTACGGCTGCGGCATTGCAAAAGACGGAACAGGCACATTGACAATAACCTGTGAAAAGGCTAAAAACGATTTTTCTCACAAGTGTGACGAAAGCTGCGGCACGCTCAGCGCAAAGGCGAATATGTACGGCTCCGCAATCGGCTCAACCAGCGGTCAGTGCAACGGAAAAACTGCTCAAAAGATTACGATATTGGGCGGCAATATCACCGCGGCTTCCAAGCACGGCGCAGCAATCGGCGGCGGTATTTACACAGGCGCAGAAAATATCACTGTTTCAGGCGGCAATATCAACGCCACCGGCGGCGGCTCTTCAGCGGCAATCGGAAGCGGCGAAAAAGATTCAAGCTCTTCCGAAGCTGTAACCGCTGAAAATATAAAGATTTTAGGCGGCAATATCAACGCAGTCGGCGGCTTCGGCGCGGCGGCAATCGGCGGCGGTAAGGAAAGCAGCGCCTCGAACATTACAATAGCGAACGCCAATGTAAAAGCCGTAACAGACGATTACAGCGCAGCAATCGGCGGCGGTCAGCACGCAAACGGCAAAAACATCAGAATAGAAAACTCGATTCTTTACGCAGCAAGCCAATCCGGCGCAGCAATTATCGGCGGCGGCGTCAACGGAACAGGCGACAAAATCTATATCGAAAACAGCGTTGTTTCGCTGGTTCAGAAAGGCTCCTGCGGACCTGATATGATAGGAAACGGCGTTGACGGCGTTGCAAGCGAAATTTATATCGAAAACAGCTCGGTAGCTATGTACTCGACAAGCACAGTCAGCCCCGATATTTCTCAGAACAGCCAGATAAAGAACAGCGCAGGCGAACCTGTTTACCTGCTGACAGTTGACAATCCTAACGGCGATGAAGTCATCGTTGACGGCGTTATGGCAATTGCGGCCAACAATAGTGCCGCCGACCAAAGCGACACAGGACTTCACTTATGGCTTGCAGACCGCGACCATTCGTTAGTATTCACAGACGCAAACGGCGCGACAACCCAGATCGATTACCACTTCAACGACTTATTTAAAGTGTTCAAGCTTTGCGAGGCGGATATTGACGACGGCTATCGCTACAACGAAACCGCGCACTGGTATGTCTGCAAAAACAGCGCACTCTGCACCGTAAAGTTTAATTATCAAAATCACCTTGGCGGTAATGCGACCTGCACGAATAGGGCTGTTTGCGAAGCTTGCGGCTACGAATACGGAGAACCTCTCGGCCACAATATGCAGTATTTCGATTATGTCCCTGAAACCTGCACAACCGACGGACATCTGCCGTACTATTACTGCGATAGATGCGACAAATATTTTGGAAGAGAAACCGATTCTCTCGACACCGAGTTAAGCGTATTTACCATACCTGCAACAGGTCACAGCATGACAAAGGTTGACGCTGTTCCCGCCTCCTGCGAAGCAGACGGAAACATTGAATACTACGAATGCGGTAACTGCAGCAAGTTATTTTCAGACGCTGACGGCAAAAACGAAATAACCGCCGCCGATACAGTGATTACGGCAACGGGACACCACTACCTTACATCATGGACATTCGACAGCGACTCGCATTGGCATAAATGCGCAGTCTGCGGCTCTGCGGATACGATAGTGCCGCACGTTTCAAGCGGTGAAGCGACCGAAACCACCGCTGAAACCTGCACAATCTGCGGATACGAAATCGCTCCGATGCTGGGACACATTCATGCCAACAACCTTATGCCGGTTTATGCTGTTAAGCCTACCTGCACAAAGGACGGCAATATTGGCTACTATGTATGCTCCTGCGGCAAGATGTTTGCCGACAGCAATGCTGCAACGGCGCTGACAGAAGCTGACATTGTTATTCCTGCGGCAGGACACGGAGCAACCGAAATCAGAAACAGAGTTGAGCCGACCGAAACAGCCAACGGCTACACAGGCGATGAATACTGCACGGTATGCAATGAACTTGTAAAGCGTGGCACGGTTATTCCCGCAACAGCTTCGTCGGAAACTACTCCACCTCAAACCAGTGATAACTCCATCTTTGCATTGTGTGTTTTCCTGCTGTTTGTCAGTGGTGGTGCAGGAATCCTCATAACCGTTTGCGGCAGAAAGAAAAACGCAGTGTAAAATAAAAACAGCTATGAATGAGGTGGCCCCAAAAAGTTAGACTTTTACGAGACGACTTCGGTCGTCTCGTTTTTCTTTATGCAGCTAGAAGATGAAGTCTGTATTGAACAGGGCTCATCCATCCTAGCCTTTCTTTTATTCGTTTCTCATTGTAGTATTTTATAAATCTTTCAATCTCTGCTTTTAAATCTTCGTAACTGTAATAAACAACACCGTAATAAATTTCTTGCTTGAGCAACCCAAAAAAGTTTTCCATTACTGAATTATCAAGACAATTTCCTTTCCTAGACATACTTTGAAATATTCGTTCTTCTTTTAGCCTGTGAGAGTATGCTTTCATCTGGTAAGCCCATCCCTGATCTGAGTGAAAAGTTCTTCTGTATGGACAATCCGCAGTAATTTTAATGGCCTTATCCAAGGCATCCATTACGTTCTTGGCAGAAGGTCTCTGATCTATTCCATAACTAAGTATTTCGCCATTACACATATCCATAAATGGATCGAGATAAAGCTTATGCATAGTCATATGACCTTTCTTATCAACTTCGTAATACTTGAACTCGCTGGTATCTGTAGTGATTTTTTGATGAGGTATATGTGTGCCAAAACGTCTGCGAATCCTGTTCGGAGCAACCGCACCAACATTACCTCTATAGGAACTATACTTTCTGCTTTTGCGAGTGTAGGACATTACTTGTAATCCGAGCTTTTGAACAATACGTTGAACTTTCTTTTTGTTTATGGAACATCCCTGATTGCGAAGTTCTCCGAAAATCCTACGATATCCGTAATCCTTATGTTCTTCACGAATCCTGAGTATCTTTTCCTCAATTTTCTGATCAGGATTTTCTCTATCAAAACGCTTTTGCCAATACATATATGTAGCTTTTGGCATTCCGGTATATGAGAGAAGGTCTTTTAATCTGAACTGTCTTCGGAGGCTGCTGATGATTCTTGCCGTTCTCTCATTTTTGCTTCGTCCTCTAAACGCAGTCTCCTCAGTTCTTTTAAAAACGCATTCTCTATTCTTAACTTCAGAAGTTCATCTTCCAGTTCTTTTACATGTTCGGCACATGTGTCAACGAAAGACTCTTCTGCTGGTACTATTTTCGGATCCTTATCTGATTTATCCAATATTTTCTTTCGACCTTTCTTATGTGGTCTCAATGCATCAGGACCAGCTGTCCGAAAGCGATTCACCCAATTCGCAATCATACTGGGATTGGTAATACCTTCTTGCAATGCTAAATCTTGATATGAGATTTCACTTGATAAATATAATTCTACAACAGAAAGTTTTTTTTCGAAAGAATATATATCATTTTTCCGAGAACGTAGTAAACCTTCATCTCCTAAAGTTTGATAATTGTGAACCCATTTTTGTATATCTCTTTTAGCAGGACCATAGACAGATGAAAGATGTTTATATCCACCTTCTCCATTTAAATAAGCATCAACAATCTTTTTTTTGAATTCGAAGCTATATTTAGCCATAAAAATACCGACCTCCAATCGTTAGATTTTTGGTCTAACTTTTTGGGGCCGGTATAGAACCGGAAATTCATAGCTGTTTTGTTATGTTTTCTACTAACCGTTTTTCTTGGCTCTGTAACGGGCTGTCGAATCCAGAATCTTCTTGCGGATTCGTAAGTTCTTAGGAGTGACCTCAAGGAGTTCGTCCGAATCGATAAATTCAAGTGACTGCTCAAGACTCATTATTTTAGGCGGAACAAGTCTGAGTGCGTCATCGGCACTTGAAGAACGTGTGTTGGTAAGATGCTTGGTCTTGCATACGTTTACCTCAATGTCCTCGGAACGTCCTGTCTGTCCGACAATCATGCCGGCATAAACCTTGGCACCCGGTCCGATAAAAAGTGTGCCACGCTCCTGGGCATTGAACAGACCGTAGGTTATGGCCTCGCCGTTCTCAAATGCGATAAGTGAACCCTGCTTACGATACTGGATATCTCCCTTGTAAGGTCCGTATCCGTCAAAAATGGTATTTATTACACCGCTACCCTTGGTATCGGTAAGAAATTCATTGGTATATCCGATAAGTCCTCTTGAAGGAATTGAGAACTCAAGACGGGTGGTTCCGCCGTTAAGAGGTGCCATGCCGTTAAGCTCACCCTTACGCATGCTGAGCTTCTGTATAACCGTACCGGAGCAGTCATCAGGAACATCGATGTAAGCAACTTCCATAGGCTCAAGCTTCTTGCCGCGCTCATCCGTCTTATAAATAACCTCGGCCTTGCTGACAGCGAATTCATATCCTTCACGGCGCATATTTTCGATAAGTACCGAAAGGTGAAGCTCGCCACGGCCGGATACTTTGAAACTGTCCATATCGTCTGTCTCTTCTACACGAAGGCTGACATCTGTATTAAGTTCACGCATAAGTCTGTCACGGAGATGTCTTGATGTTACGAATTTACCTTCCTGTCCGGCAAGAGGAGAGTCATTTACCATAAAATTCATGGTAATAGTCGGCTCGGAGATCTTCTGGAAAGGAATTGCCTGTGGGTTATCAACGGAACAGATTGTATCACCGATCTTAATATCCGTAATACCGGAAATCGCAACTATCGAACCTATTGTCGCTTCGCTTACTTCCACCTTGTTAAGGCCGTCAAACTCATATAATTTGGTTACCTTGACACGCTGGTGCTTGTCAGGGTCATGGTGGTTAACAATCATAACTTCCTGATTGACTTTGATAACACCATTGTCAACCTTGCCGACACCGATACGGCCAACATAATCATTGTAATCGATTGTGCTGATAAGTACCTGCAGAGGTGCCTCCGGGTCTCCTTCCGGAGCCGGGATATTTTTTATTATAGTTTCAAAAAGAGGAACCATGTTATCCGATTCATCTTCTATTTTATATTTGGCATATCCGCCTCTTGCAGAAGCAAATATAAACGGGCAGTCAAGCTGCTTGTCGTTGGCATCAAGTTCAAGTAAAAGCTCAAGAATTTCATCCACAACTTCATCCGGTCTTGCCTCAGGACGGTCTATTTTGTTCACACATACAATAAGGTCAAGGTCTAAGTCGAGAGCTTTCTGGAGAACGAACTTAGTCTGCGGCATAACACCTTCGTAAGCATCTACCACGAGGATAACGCCATTGACCATCTTGAGTACACGCTCAACCTCTCCGCCAAAATCAGCATGGCCCGGTGTGTCGATAATATTTATTTTGGTATTTTTATAATGAACGGCAGTGTTCTTTGAAAGAATGGTGATGCCTCGTTCACGCTCAATATCATTTGAGTCCATGACACGCTCGGCAACTTCCTGGTTCTCTCTGAAAGTACCGCTTTGTTTCAGCAATTCATCTACGAGTGTCGTTTTACCGTGATCAACATGTGCAATAATAGCAATATTTCTCACATCTTCACGTTTAGTAATCATATAAAACCTCCGATAATATAAATACACATATGCAACCATAATATTTTATCACAAATTTTTGATTTTACAATATTTTTGTGCTAAAATCGAAATATGGCGCATATTATATATTGATAAAGTTATCAAGCAACGAACGCAGGCATATAAAATGCCGCGGAATAAACAGAAGGGAGAAACAGAAGAATGGTTGATAAGGTTATTGAAAACAACAAAGTTACGATTATAGGTGAGGTGGTTTCTGAATTTAAATTCAGCCACGAGGTATACGGAGAAGGTTTTTATACCGTCGATATTTCCGTAAACCGCTTAAGTAACAGTGTGGATGTGATTCCGCTTATGGTTTCGGAAAGACTGGTTGATGTAACGGTGGATTTAAGGGGCACGATGATAGAAGCCCAGGGACAGTTCCGTTCTTACAACAGACACGAAGAGACCAAGAACAGGCTTGTGCTGTCTATTTTTGTCAGGGAGCTTCAGTTTATTGAGGATTATGATGAGGAGACGAGTTCAAATCAGATTTTTCTTGACGGGTACATATGCAAGCCGCCGATTTACCGTAAGACACCGCTTGGAAGGGAGATTGCCGATATTCTTATAGCAGTCAACAGACCATATGGTAAATCAGATTACATTCCATGTATAGCCTGGGGGAGAAACGCACGTTTTGCGGCGGGCTTCGAAGTAGGTGCACACATACAGATAAACGGACGTATCCAGAGCCGTGAGTATACCAAGCGCATTAATGATGAGGAGAGTGAAAAAAGAGTTGCTTATGAGGTTTCGGTAAGCAAAATTGAATTTATTGACGATTGAATAAAACATATTGACTATTATCGTCAGGAATGTTAAACTGTCAGTAATAACAAGAACAGAAACATTAAGTAGAGGTTGCACTGTATATTAGTAATTTATGTGATATGTCAGGCATAGATGATCATGAATGAAAGGCAGCAGTGCCGAAGCGTCACAGATCCTGAGGCTGTGGCCGCTGGGAATATGATTAAGAGTCATATTACTGTCATCACAGGATGGAGAGCTACTAAAGTATCTTTTTAATAAGAGTATGACTTTATGAGCCGGCGTCCTGCTGGCTCTGTTTTTGCGTAAAATACATAATGTATATGATATTTCAGGAGGATAATTATGTCAGTATTTACAGGAGCGGGTGTTGCACTTATTACACCTATGCATGAAGATGGAAGTGTTAATTATGATAAGCTTGCCGAGGTAATAGAGTACCAGATAGCTAATCATACGGATAGTATTATTATCTGCGGCACAACAGGAGAAGCTGCGACACTCTCGACAGAGGAGCATATAGAAGTTATTAAGTTCTGTATAGAGCAGGTTAAACACAGAATACCGGTAATTGCAGGAACAGGTTCCAACTGTACAAGTTCTGCAATAGAGCTTTCACAGGAAGCGCAGAATGCCGGAGCAGATGCACTCCTTTGTGTTACACCGTATTACAATAAGGCAACACAGGCAGGTCTTGTAGGCCATTTTAAAGCTGTTGCGGATTCAGTAAAGATTCCTATTATCCTTTATAATGTTCCGAGCAGAACCGGATGCAACATCAAGCCGGAGACTGTTGCGGCTATATGTAAGGAAGCTTCCAATGTAGTCGGTATCAAAGAAGCATCCGGAGATCTTTCACAGGTTGCAACGCTTATGAGCATAATGGACGGCAGACTTGACCTGTATTCAGGTAATGATGATCAGATCGTTCCGATTATGTCACTTGGCGGCAAGGGCGTGATTTCGGTCCTTTCCAATGTGGCTCCGAGACAGGCACATGAGATTGCTGCAGATTATCTTGCCGGTGATGTTAAGAGTGCATGCCGCAAGCAGCTTGAGGCAATAGAGCTTATAAAGGCACTTTTCTGTGAGGTTAACCCGATTCCGGTTAAGCACGCCATGAATCTTATGGGAATGGAAGTAGGTCCGTTAAGAATGCCTCTTTCACCTATGGAGCCTAAGAATCTTGAGACTCTTAAGAATGCAATGAAGAACTACGGAATATTATAAGATTACAGAGGTGTTGAAAATGGTCAGAGCTATAATGCACGGATGCAACGGTAAAATGGGACAGGTAATAACAGGTCTTGCCGCTGCTGACGATAATATTGAAATTGTTGCCGGTATAGATGTATTTGACGACGGACATAATTCATATCCGGTTTTTTCCAATCTTAACGACTGTGATGTCAAAGCGGATGTAATTATTGATTTTGCTTCAGCCAAAGCAATCGACGGTCTGCTTGATTATTGTGAAACCACGCATATGCCGCTTGTACTCTGCACAACCGGACTGAGTGAAGAACAGATTGCGAGAGTCTCGGAGGTTTCCAAGGTGACTCCTGTACTCCGTTCAGCCAATATGTCACTCGGAATAAACACATTGTTCAAAGTCCTTAAATCAGTTGCACCACTCCTTGCAGATGCAGGTTTTGATATTGAGATAGTTGAGAAACATCATCATTTTAAACTTGATGCACCGAGCGGAACAGCTATCGCGCTTGCCGATGCCATCAATGAGAGCCTTGCAGAGCCGTATTCTTACAAGTATGACAGAAGCGGAGACCGTGCCATGCGCCCGAAGAATGAGATCGGAATAAGTGCTGTCAGAGGCGGAACAATAGTTGGCGAGCATGAGGTTATTTTTGCCGGAGAAGACGAGGTAATAGAATTTAAACATACCGCATATTCGAAGTCGGTATTTGCCAAAGGTGCTATTGAAGCTGCCAAGTTCCTTGCCGGTAAACCTGCAGGATTATATACCATGAAAGAAGTAATCGGCTGATTTAATGTTATAAAATATAATACCCTGATTTATGAAAAATAAAATCAGGGTATTTTTTTGCCCTTTTATGCTAATACTAATCACAAAATCAAAAAAAGGAGCATTAGCATGAAAAAGATAAAAACTATATTACTTTGTGTAATCATGGCGATGTGCGCTGTGGGCGTTGTGGGGTGCGGCAATGACGATTCCAATGGGAGCAGTCAACAGACAACTGGTGCAGAATCAACCAGTCAGCATCCAACTACCGCAGCAAAAGAAACAAATGGACACACAAACGGTCAGACAAAGTCATCCGGAAACGGAATCATTGAGGACGCTATTGATAAAGCAGAAACTTTAGTGGATGATGCGGCCACAATGGTTGACGATATTATTAAATAATATAATAAAACTCCGGAAACATCTTATACCGGCTGCCAGTCCTCTGTTTATGCAGAATGGTATGTTACAAATTGTGTTTCCGGAGTTATTTTTTATCCCAGATTGTCAAGCTCTTTAAGCCAGATTGCAGCAGATGCATCGCTTGGCATCCTTAAATCACCTCTCGGCGATACGGCAACAGAACCGACCTTAGGTCCGTCCGGCAGGCACGAACGCTTGAACTGCTGTCCAAAGAATCTTCTGTAAAAAATCTTAAGCCATTTAAGGATGGTACTTTTATCGTAAAAATTAACAAAAGCATTACATGCAATCCTGTATATTTTGGAAGGCGTATATCCAAATCTTAATATATAATACATAAAAAAGTCATGAAGTTCATATGGTCCTACAATATCTTCTGTCTTCTGTGCAATAACACCGTCCACAGGCGGCAGAAGCTCAGGGCTCACCGGCGTATCAAGCACATCAAGTAAAACAGCCGAGAGCAATTCATCACCGCATGTATCTGCGTAATACCTTACAAGGTGGCGGACAAGCGTCTTCGGAATGGAACAGTTGACACCGTACATCGACATATGGTCTCCGTTATATGTGGCCCATCCAAGCGCCAGCTCCGACATATCACCGGTTCCTATTACCATACCGCCGTTCTGATTGGCGATATCCATAAGTACCTGTGTTCTTTCCCTTGCCTGGCAATTCTCATATGTTACATCATGAACATCCGGATTATGCTCAATATCCCGGAAATGTATATTGACAGCCTCCTTGATATTAACTTCTTTTAATGATGCTCCGAGTCTGTGTACAAGCCGGCAGGCATTATTGTAAGTCCGGTCGGTTGTTCCGAAACATGGCATTGTAACCGCGGTTATATCTTCCCTCGGTATTGAAAGCATATCAAAAGCTTTGACTGTTACAAGCAATGCAAGTGTCGAATCAAGTCCGCCGGATATTCCTATTACGGCATGGTGTGCACCTGTATGCGCAAGTCTTTTCTTAAGTCCCATTGCCTGGATCGTAAGGATTTCCTCGCATCTTCTGTCCCTGTCCGATTTGTCCGATGGTACGAAAGGCGTTATGTCATATTTTCTCATAATCTTACATTCTGTAACATTTAATCTGAAATCAACATTCACATATTCATTTTCAAGTTCCGTATCATGATAAAAAGTAGTCATTCTTCTGCGTTCACTTGTGATTCTTCCGAGGTCCGCATCGGCATACACGGATTCGTTAATAAAACGTCTCGATTCGGCAAGTACGTTTCCGTTTTCTGCAATGATGCTTTGTCCGCCAAACACAAGGTCCTGGGTCGATTCTCCGTCGCCGGCATTGCAATACACATATGCACATACAAGTCTTGCCGACTGGCCTGAGACGAGTTCCCGGCGGTATATGTCCTTTCCGGTCGTCTCGTCGCTTGCCGAGCAGTTAACAATCATCGTAGCACCTGCAAGCGTATGCGAAATTGAAGGCGGATTGCTTACCCATACATCTTCACAAATCTCAGCAGCAATAACAAGCTGCGGCATCGTAGTGCACCTGTACAAAATGTGGCTTCCAAACGGAATCTCATAATCCAGCCCGCCAATTTTGATCATGGACACATCCGCAGGCGCCGGATTAAAATGCCTTACCTCATAAAATTCCGAGTAATTCGGCAAGTGTGTCTTCGGCGTAATGCCCAGAATTCTTCCGCCGCTTACAGCCGCAGCTGCATTATAAAGCTTATTGCCATACATAAACGGAAGCCCGACAAAAGCAATCATGTCAAGTCTTTCGGAGTGCTTTGCAATCCGTATAAGACTTGCAATTGCAGCGTTAAGAAGGCTGTCCTGCAAAAATAAATCGCCACATGTATAACCTGTGATACATAATTCCGGAAAAACAACAACTTTCGCTCCCGATGTAGCAGCCTCATCAATCAATCTAATAATCTCAGCCTCATTATTCGCGCAATCTGCAACCTTGATTGAAGGAATCATCGCTGCACATTTAACAAAACCGTCTCTCATCATAACCTCCGGTAAAATCAATAATAAACTGCTGTTATTATAGAATATTGTTTAAGAAAAAACAAGGTGGTATAATATGAAAAGAAAACTGACCGCGAAAGTGTACCACCCGGGTCCGGCCCATTAACCCCGCGAAAATGTACCACCAGGGTATCTCTCATTAAGCCCGCAGACATAAGCCATCCGCGGCTGTTTGCACACGCCGGTGCTTAATCCGTCGGAGACGGATTTTAGCATCCGTTGCGCGTGCAACCAAGCGAAAGCGTGCCGACGGTGGCATATGTCAAGGGCAAATGCGTGCAACCAAGCGAAAGCGTGCCGACGGGTGGCTTATGTCAAGGGCAAATGGGGCAAATGCTCTTATGTCAAGGGCTTCATTACCAGATCTTCATACGGTACATCCACATCAAGTTCGCCGGCTTCTTTGAGGATGTCTTTGAGGAGTTCAAAAGCCTCTTTCTCAAAAGTCGGGTCGGTTTTCCAAGTGTCCTGGGATTTGTAACGCTCGATGATGATGGCAATTTTGTCAACGTCGATGTCGTCAAACTGTGGCGCGATTATTTCGGCGATATCCTCACTTGAATGGGAAGCGACGTAAGCCATGCCTTTTTCAATTGCGCGGGTGAAACCGCTTATGATTTCCGGGTTGTCATCTATGAAACTCTGTTTTGCGCAGTAGGCAGTGTAAGGAACATAGCCGCTTTCAACACCGAGGGAAGCTACGACGTAGCCGTCGCCGGAAAGCTCAAGGGATGTGGCGCCGGGTTCGAACTCAACGGTGTAATCACCCTGACCTCCGGAAAAAGCACCGGCAGTGAGACCGAAATCAATATTCTGGACAATGTCGATTTCGGAAAGGTCAATGCCCTTCTGTTTGAGAACATATTCAAGAACCATCTGAGGCATGCCGCCGGCGCGGCCTCCGAGGACTGTTTTACCCTTGAGGCTGTTCCAGTCAAAATCAGGTTCTTCGGAGCGGGAGACAAGGAAATTTCCGGCGCGCTGGGTAAGCTGTGCAAAATTTACAGCGTAGTCTTTGGCACCCTGGGCATAAGCATAAATGCTGGCTTCGGAACCCATGAAGCCGATATCGGCATTGCCGGAGAGAAGGGCGGTCATAGTTTTGTCGGCACCAAAACCGGTCTCTACGGTGAGGTCGATGCCCTCGTCCTTAAAATATCCCAGTTCTATTGCGACGTACTGAGGCGCATAGAAAATCGAGTGAGCCACCTCATTCAGCGTTATTTTGGTCAGCTCATCGGATTTGTCGTGTGAGCAGCCGGACAGAAGTCCGATTGTGGTAAGAGCGGCAAGAATCAATGCGAGAATTCTTCTTTTTTTCATTATAACCTCCAAAAATTACGATACTTTACTATATTCAGAGGCAGGGATAAAGGTCACTGATAATTTACACAATAAGTGTATGATTTTTGTCCGCAATGTTGAGAAAAAAACAAGACCCAAATAGTCATTCAGTATTTTGA
>ENA-OYDF01000074-OYDF01000074.1-human-gut-metagenome-genome-assembly--contig:-NODE-74-length-15048-cov-3.743814_pt1 | contig 15048 bp, 10 predicted proteins | sample MGYA00243464_ERZ652895 | MGnify/ENA primary metagenome ERZ652895 (study PRJEB26926, sample SAMN06164687) | human gut metagenome | biome: ENVO:00009003; feature: ENVO:2100002; material: ENVO:00002003... | reverse complement strand
GAGATGTAGAGAGGTCTCGTGGGCTCGGAGATGTGTATAAGAGACAGTTATTATGATGTACGCACCCGCGATAAGTTTGACGCCCTGTTCGGAGACCTCTACATAGGAAAGCACCCCACGCCGGACCGCAACACCTATCTGGTGCTGAAACTCAATTTTTCCGGTATCAGCGGGGAATTGCACAACTACCGTCAAGGGATGGACGCACATTGCCAGACCATGTTCGACTATTTCTGCGATATCTATGCCGACTATCTCCCACAAGGTATCAAGGAGAAGCTGGATGAAAAATCAGGAGCGATAGAACAATTGGAATATCTGTTTACGGAGTGCAACAAGACTGAGCAGAAAATTTATCTTTTTATCGATGAGTATGACCACTTTACCAATGCCATTCTCTCCGATGCCGAAAGCCTGCACCGATACACTGAAGAGACACACAAAGAGGGTTACCTGCGCGCATTCTTCAACAAAGTGAAAGCCGGAACTGATTCCTGCATCAAGCGTTGCTTCATTACCGGAGTAAGCCCCGTAACCATGGATGATCTCACCAGCGGATTCAATATAGGTACCAATTACTCCCTCTCACCGGAGTTCAACGAAATGACAGGGTTCACGGAAAAAGAAGTGCGTGAGATGCTGACGTATTATTCCACAAACAGTCCGTTCAACCATACCGTCGGCCAACTGATAGATATCATGAAGCCGTGGTATGACAACTACTGCTTCGCACCGGAATGCTACGGAGAAACTACCCTGTACAATTCCAACATGGTTCTCTATTTTGTCAAGAACTATATTCTGCGTGGCAAAGCACCACAGAAAATGATAGAAAGCAACATACGCATAGACTACGAAAAACTCCGGATGCTGATTCGCAAGGACAAGGAGTTTGCTCATGATGCCTCCATCATACAAACCCTGGTAAGTCAAGGATATATCACCGGAGAACTGAAGGATAGCTTTCCGGCTGCGAATATTGTCGATCCGGACAATTTCGTGAGTCTGCTCTATTATTTCGGCATGCTTACCATCAGTGGAATGCATAAAGGAAAAAACAAACTCACCATTCCCAATCAGGTAGTGGAAGAGCAACTATACACCTATTTGCTGAATACATACAATGAGGCCGACCTTAGTTTCAGCAGTTATGAGAAAGACGAACTGGCCTCGGCTTTGGCATACGATGGTAACTGGCAGGCCTACTTCGGTTACATAGCCGACTGTCTGAAACGCTACGCCTCACAACGCGACAAACAGAAAGGAGAGTTTTTCGTACATGGATTCACACTGGCCATGACAGCGCAAAACCGCTTCTACCGTCCTATTTCCGAAGCGGATACACAAGAAGGATACGCTGATCTTTTCCTGTGTCCTTTGCTGGAAATCTATCCGGATATGAAGCACAGTTATATCATAGAGTTGAAATATGCCAAATACAAAGACTCTGAGAGCCGTGTGGAAGAACTGAGGCTGGAAGGGATCGCTCAGGCAAATCGTTATGCTGATTCCTACCGGGTGAAGAATGCTGTGGGCACCACACAGCTACACAAAATAGTAGTGGTCTATAAAGGAATGGAAATGAGAGTGTGTGAAGAGATAGTACCTTTGCATGAAACGCACAACTAAAGATATCTTTAAAGGAAAAAGAAGCTACAACGACTTATGAGCAAACAAGGAACCATCATTGTGGTAGATGATAACAAAGGAGTGCTGTCGGCAGTAAAGCTATTGCTGAAAAATCATTTCGAACATATCGTCACACTGCCCTCACCCATCACACTGCCCGCTGCGTTACGTGAAGGAAATGCGCAAGTGGTGCTGCTGGATATGAATTTCAGCAGCGGACTGAATACCGGGAATGAAGGTCTGTACTGGTTACATGAGATAAAGAAAATACACCCCTCCCTGCCCGTAGTACTTTTCACAGCATACGCTGACATAGACTTGGCAGTGCGCGGCATCAAGGAAGGGGCGACAGACTTCATCGTCAAACCCTGGGACAATACCCGGTTGATAGAAACCTTGCTGTCTGCCTGCCGCAATTCCTCAAAGAACAAGAAGAGGGCAGAAGTCCCTAAAACCGTATCTTCTATGTATTGGGGAGAAAGCAATGCCATGAAGCAACTGCGGACGCTGATAGAGAAAGTGGCGCAAACGGATGCCAATATTCTGATTACAGGAGAGAACGGCACAGGAAAAGAAATGCTGGCACAGGAAATACACCGGCTTTCCACACGAAAGGAACATTCTATGGTAACGGTAGATATGGGAGCAATCAGTGAATCTTTATTCGAAAGTGAACTGTTCGGGCATGAGCGCGGTTCTTTTACCGATGCCTACGAGAGTCGACCGGGAAAGTTTGAAGCGGCATCCGGCAGTTCCCTGTTTATGGATGAAATAGGAAATCTCCCTCTAGCCATGCAGGCAAAGTTGCTCACCGTATTACAAAACCGAAAAATTACACGCATCGGCAGTAATAAAGTCATCCCAGTGGATATCCGGCTGCTTTCAGCTACTAACAAGAATATTCAGGAGATGGTGGATTCCGGGACTTTCCGTGAGGACTTATTGTACAGACTGAATACCATCCACCTGGAAATTCCGCCTTTGCGGGAACGAGGGAACGATATACATTTATTCATTGATTATTTTATGCAACGTTATGCCGCCAAATACGAAAAAAAAGATATTTCCTTGCATGAACATGCTTTGGAGAAATTATGTTCTTATCATTGGCCGGGAAATATCCGGGAATTACAACATGCCATCGAGAAAGCGATCATCTTATGTGAAGGAAATGTCATCCGTCCTAAAGACATTTTCGTAAAACAAACCTGGAACCCTCAATTCTCCACTACCGTACCCAATCTGGAAGAAGTGGAACGTCAGGCCATAGCAACAGCTATCCGTCAAAACGATGGAAATCTGACGGCAACAGCCGAACAGTTAGGCATCAGCCGCCAGACACTTTACAATAAGATAAAACGCTTCAAGCTCTGATAATCATGGTATTCAGCAAACATCTATATATGGTTATCCTGAGCTACATCTTATTAATAATCGCTGTGGCCGGAGCAGGGATCGCACTTGTCATTACACATACCGCCCTCATTCTTGGCAGTCTGCTATTCATCTTTTCGCTTTTTTTAATCGGAGCTTTGGTAAAACGGTTGAATAAGTTCAATACCAAAATAAGGATATTTCTGGATGCGGTGGAAGATAAAGAGAACATGATATTGTTCAACGAGCAATCGGCAGATAAAGAAATGAATGCACTTAGCCATTCACTAAACCGAATCAATGAATTGCTTGCCACAACGAAATCGCAAAGCCGGGTACAAGAGAACTTTTATCACTCTTTACTGGAAGAAGTACCAAATGGAGTGCTAGCGTGGAACTCCGAAAAAAGAGTTCTGTTTGTAAATGGTGCAGCCTTACGTTTGCTGGGAGTTGAGTCAATCATATTCCTCCGCCAATTGGAAGAGCAATATCCGATCTTGAAAGATTTCATAACCCATGGAAATGTGGAAAATTCCTTTCTTTTACAATCTAACTCAAAAAAACAACTGTCACTATCCATGAACCGGATGAAACTAAATTCAGAAACGATTACCCTGTTGGCTATCAAAGATATCAGCAATGAACTGAGTGAGAAAGAAAGTGAGTCATGGAGCAAACTGACCCGGGTGCTTACTCATGAAATTATGAATACCATTGCTCCTATTGTTTCTCTGTCTCAAACACTTTCATTGCGCCCCGGTACGGACGAGAAAGTAATACGAGGACTTGGAGTGATTCGTGAACAGAGCGAAAGATTGATGGAATTCACAGAATCATACCGACGCTTATCGTATATGCCGGAACCGAAAAAGAAGCGATTCTCACTGACCAATTCATTGCACAATCTAGGTCTGTTACTACAATCTGATTTTGAAAATGCTCATATCCATTTCATTCTGCGTAGCACCCCCTCTGATATATATATTGAGGGCGATGAGAAGCAACTCTCTCAAGTTTTCTTAAATCTGCTGAAGAACAGTATGCAATCATTGGAAGGAAAGACAGACGGACAAATAGAAGTAACACTGGAGGTAACAGACAAACTTTATATAAAACTACTTGACAATGGGCAGGGAATCCCTATGGAGTTACAAGAAAAAATATTCGTTCCTTTCTTTACTACAAAAACAGAAGGGACGGGAATCGGGCTTAGTCTGTGCCGGCAGATTATAAAAAGACATGGGGGCAATTTCTATTTACAGGAAAGCAGACAAGGAAAAACTATATTTGTTATAGAATGGCCCGTAGCTTCTTTTATTTTGAAATAACAAAGTTCATTACAGGATCACTCTGATTAACACAGGTTATTCTTAAAAGTAAGGCGGAAATATAAAATAATAACCACTTATCTATAAACCAGCGTTAACCTGAGTAATCCGTAATGAAACATTTTGTTATTTCTTTATCCTCAGTTCATAAAGGTCATTCCTGCGGTCACGCAAATTGCGCACACTGCCATACGTATGCAATTCATTCAACAGATTCAGATCAACATCCGAAACTAAAATCATTTCGGTATTCGGAGTCGCCTCGGCCCGTTTGCCATCAGTTGGGAAAGCGAAATCACACGGAGTAAACACTCCAGACTGTGCATACTGAATATCCATATTGTGCACACGCGGCAAATTTCCCACACTACCGGCTATAACGACAAAACATTCATTCTCGATTGCCCGTGCCTGAGCACAAACACGTACACGGGAATAGCCGTTCTGAGTATCGGTGAGGAATGGAACAAACAGAATCTGCATTCCCTGATCGGCCATGATACGAGAGAGCTCGGGAAATTCCACATCATAACAAATCAAGATACCAATTTTAGCACAATCCGTATCAAAAGTCTGCACCATCTTACCACCCGAAAGACCCCAACTCTTTATCTCATCGGGAGTGACATGTACCTTTTCATACATTTCGTATGAACCGTCACGCCGTACTAAAAAACCAACATTATAAAGCCCTCCGTCCTCTTTTACGTATGGCATACTACCCGTAATGATATTAATATTATAACTGATAGCCAAATTGATAAAACGGTCGCGAACCTCTTCGGTATATTGTGCCAAACCACGAATGCTCTGGGCTTCTCCCAAATGATTGAACTTGGCCATCAACGGCGCATTGAAATATTCCGGAAAAAGAACAAAATCACTCTTATAATCGGAAACGGCATCTACGAAAAACTCAACCTGCTCAAATACATCATCCAATGTTTTATAAGGGCGCATCTGCCATTGCACTAACCCTACACGTACAGTGGTTTTCTTATCCACATAATCCTGCGTAGGCTCCTGATAATAAATATTATCCCATTGCAACAAAGTGGCACAATGCTTGGATTCTTCGTCATTGGGAAGATAATTCTTCATGACACGACGCACATGAAAATCATTGGAAAGCTGAAATGTCAATACCGGATCATAAATCTCACGGGAACGCACCTTATCCAAATATTCCTTAGGACGCATCGTATCCGCATACTTATAATAATTAGGAATACGACCACCGAACATGATCGCTTTCAGATTCAGTTTCTCGCATAATTCTTTCCGGTACTCATACATACGGCGTGCCAGACGCAAACCGCGATAATCCGGATGGATAAACACCTCGATACCATACAAAATATTCCCTTCCGGATTATGCGTACAGAAAGTTTCATTACCAGTTACTTTGGCATAGGTATGATCTCCCTTTACCATATCATAGTCTACAATAATAGAAAGAGCACATCCCACTATCTTATCGTCTACCACCGTTACTACTTGCCCTTCCGGAAAAATCCGGATAAGCGTTTCTATTTGCTCGTGTGTCCAAAACACATCCTTATCCGCATACACCCGTTTGAATGATTGTGATAATTGGATGTAATCTTCGATCTGTAAATTCCGGACCTCTACTTTATTAATTTTATGCATCGGTTCCATAATGATTCTCTTATTTATATTTTAAAACAGCGGTGCAAAGGTAGGACAAATTATAAAACGATGTTCTCCCAAACAGAAAAAGATAAAGAGAATATCACTCAGTATGAAAGAAAATATCTATGAACTTTTCATAGGATTTTCAGAAAACTTTTTGTTATCTTTGGAAAGTTAACCCAATAACAAACAAAAAACAACCAATTTTGCTATGAATAAAGAATTAATAATGAACCCCAACCAATTGGTGGCATTTCTAGAAAAACCTTGTGCAGAGTTTACCAAAGAAGACATAAAACGATACATTCAGCAGAATGGCATCCGTATGGTCAACTTTATGTATCCCGCCGGAGACGGACGACTGAAGACATTGAATTTCGTTATCAACAACCAAGCATATCTAGATGCTATCTTGACTTGTGGAGAACGTGTGGACGGTTCCAGCCTGTTTCCATTCATTGAGGCGGGCAGCAGTGATCTATATGTAATTCCCCGATTCCGGACGGCTTTTTTAGATCCTTTTGCCGAGATCCCCACACTTTCCATGCTTTGCTCTTTCTTTAACAAGGATGGAGAGCCATTGGAAAGTTCCCCCGAACATACCTTACACAAAGCATGCAAGGCATTCAATGAAGTAACCGGCATGGAATTTCAGGCTATGGGAGAATTGGAGTACTATGTAATTGCTCCGGATACAAATATGTTCGAGGCAACAGACCAGAAAGGTTATCATGAATCAGCACCATACGCCAAGTTCAATGATTTCCGTACCCAGTGCATGGTCTATATTGCACAAGCAGGCGGACAAATAAAGTATGGACACTCCGAAGTAGGTAATTTTACCTTGAATGGCATGATATATGAACAGAATGAAATAGAATTCCTGCCTGTCAATGCCGAAGATGCGGCAGACCAATTGATGATTGCCAAATGGATTATACGTAATCTGGCCTATAAACATGGTTATAACATTACTTTCGCGCCTAAAATAACTACAGGAAAAGCTGGTTCCGGATTGCATATCCACATGCGTATCATGAAAGATGGACAAAACCAAATGTTGAAAGAAGGTGTTTTATCAGAAACAGCACGCAAAGCTATTGCTGGCATGATGGAACTTGCTCCATCCATCACCGCATTCGGTAATACCAATCCTACTTCTTATTTCCGCCTGGTTCCCCATCAGGAAGCGCCAACTAATATTTGCTGGGGTGACCGCAACCGTTCAGTATTGGTACGCGTACCTCTAGGATGGGCAACTAAAACAGATATGTGCATGACTGCCAATCCACTGGAAACGGAAAGCCATTATGATACCACACAAAAACAAACGGTGGAAATGCGATCACCGGACGGATCGGCCGATCTCTACCAACTGATAGCAGGATTAGCTGTAGCCTGTCGCCATGGATTTGAAATAGAAAATGCACTGGACATTGCAGAAAAAACTTACGTAAACGTCAATATTCATCAGAAAGAAAATGCAGACAAACTGAAGGCATTGACCCAGCTTCCCGATAGCTGTACGGCTTCTGCAGCCTGTTTGCAGCAACAGCGCGAAATATTCCAAAAACATAATGTGTTCAGCCCTACTATGATTGATGGAATCATCAGCAAATTAACTGGCTATAACGATCTGACTTTACGTAACGACTTGAAAGATAATCCGGAAGGAATGTTAGCGTTGGTCAATAAATATTTCCATTGCGGATAATTTGACTAAAACAGCGGGAGGAGGGTATATCAATATTTTGATTTGACCTTCTTCCGTTTTCTAACATTTACACCATGATAAATAAAAAAGATCAATGTACTTCTACACTGATCTTTTCTCTTGAGCGGAAAACGAGACTCGAACTCGCGACCCTAACCTTGGCAAGGTTATGCTCTACCAACTGAGCTATTTCCGCAATTTCCGCTTTCGGTTTTAACTATTTCCCAGCTGTTTCCCGATTGCGGATGCAAAGGTAGTGCTTTTTTCTAAACTTCCAAAAATTTTCTATACTTTTTATAGTACTTTTATTACATTATTTCATCAAACTCCTCATAGTCAATATAAACCAAAAGTTTTTTTTACTTACTATCAAGACATACGGTCACGATAATCCTCATATCGGAAGTCTTTATATACTTCCAATGTATTATCTGTATGCCAAATAGCGATAGAAGGGTGATGGATTCCATTAAACATATTTGTTTTTACCATAGTGTAATGAATCATATCTTCCAGAACAATGCGTTCTCCTACCTGTAACGGATGGTCAAAACGCCAGCTACCCATATAGTCGCCACTTAAACAACTGTTTCCACCCAAACGGTAGATATTCTCTTCCGTTAAAGCTGTTTTTATCGCATCGACAGGTAAAGCTTCGGCACCACGCACTGCCGGCTGATAGGGCATTTCAAGACAATCGGGCATGTGACAAGTAAAACTAACATCCAGAATCGCAGTTTTTATCCCCCGGTTTTCCACTATATCGACAACAGAAGCTACCAAAGGTCCGGTCTGCCAAGTAAAAGCCGAACCCGGTTCTAAAATAATCTCCAAATGAGGATAACGGGCTTTCAAGTTTTTTAATAAAGAAATAAGATGCTCCGTATCATAATCTTTACGTGTCATCAAGTGTCCCCCTCCCAAATTCAACCATTTTATTTGTGGGAACCAAGAAGCAAACTTCTCTTCTATGTGCTGCAAAGTATGCTCTAATTCATAAGAACTGGATTCACAATGACAATGACAATGGAAGCCTTCGATACCCTCCGGTAAAGTCTCGGGAAGCAAATCGGCCGTCACCCCAAAACGTGTACCGGGAGCACAAGGATTATAAAGTTCCACCTCTACTTCCGAATATTCAGGATTGATGCGGATACCACAGGTTATCTTTTCTCCAAAGGCCTCAACCATAGGATAAAAACGCCGGAACTGACTGAAAGAATTAAAGGTTATATGACTGCTGCATCGCATGATAACCGGAAAATCAGTATCCGTATACGCCGGAGAATAAGTATGGGCCTTACTGCCAAATTCTTCATATGCCAAACGGGCTTCATATACAGAGCTAGCTGTAGTATAACGGATGTATTCCCTAAAAACGGGAAATGATTTCCACATGGCAAAAGATTTGAAAGCCAAGATGATCTCAACTCCGGCCCGGTCTGCCACACTCTTTATCAAACTCAGATTCTTTCTGAGCAATGCTTCATCCATCACATAGCATGGAGAAGGTACTTTATGGATATCTATCATTTTTGTATCAGAATTCTATTAGAATATTTATTCCACAACTTTGAACCGGGCGAATTTCAGCAATAATTGTTTCTCTCCGGCATTCCGGAAACGGACAGTCGCCTTGCTGTTCTCACCGGTTCCTTCCACTTTTATCACATCGCCTATTCCAAAGCGTTCATGCTCTATCACCTGCCCTGCCAGCACATTCACCGGCAAGGTTCCCGCCGCGGACGGCTTTGAGACCGTAGCAAGACCTACCTTAGTCAAATTGCGCGGCACACTGGGACGGATAATCTCAGCTTTCGGTCTTTCTCCAACAAAAAATGATTTCTGACCACCAGACAAATTTGATGAAGAACGCCCATAAGAAGGCTGCGAAGCAGATTCGTCAAACAAGAAACGAGACGCACGTTCATTTTGCTCACGACAGAAACGGCTGGCTCTCTCGTCTATTCTCCGGGCCATCTGTTCCTCCTGAGGTAACTTCAGGAAATGTACATCAATATCTTTCAAGAAACGGCTAGGGCTACTGAACTCCATCTTTCCATATTTAAACCGACTCTTGGCAAAAGACAAATAGCAATGCTCCTCGGCACGTGTAATCGCCACATAAAACAAGCGGCGCTCCTCTTCCAGCTCCTTATACGAATTGAGTGACAAAGCACTGGGAAACAAGTTCTCTTCCATCCCAACTACAAAGACGTTTTTAAACTCCAAGCCTTTAGCAGAGTGAATGGTCATCAAGGTAATCTTCTCGGCATCCCCCTCTTTCTCGTTATCCTGGTCTGTCAACAGAGAAACCTCCGACAGAAAATCCGTCAACAGGATGTTTTCATTCCCTTCTTCTTCACGGGTTGCACAAAAATCGTGCATACCGTTTATCAGTTCTTCAATATTCTCCTGACGGCTCAGATTTTCAGGATCATTGCTCTGATAAATCTCATTCATAATGCCGGACTGACGAACAATCATTGCCCCCAATTCATATGCATTCTTTTTCGGGATCTCCACTATAAAACTTTTTACCAGTTCACGAAACCCCTGTAACTTGGTATGCATCCCCTTGTTAATATTCAAGCCGTATGCCAACGGCTCTTCCAAAACCATCCAAAGACTAACATGATGCTGTGCAGCCGCATCAATAACTTTGTTCAACGTAGTATCCCCGATTCCTCGCACCGGATAATTCAATACCCGCTTAAAAGCCTCCTCATCATTCGGATTTACCGCCAGACGGAAGTAAGATATAACATCTTTAATCTCCTTGCGTTGATAAAAAGAAAGTCCTCCATAAATTTTATAAGGTAGGCTACGCTTCCGCAAAGCCTCCTCGAAAATACGGCTTTGAGCATTTGTACGGTATAAAATAGCAAAATCATTATAAGAATAATGTTCCCGCGAACGCAGTTTCACAATCTGGTTGGCAACAATCTCCCCTTCCTCCACATCACTGTAGGCATTGAAAACTCCGATAGGCTCCCCCTTCGCTTTTTCTGAAAATACCTCCTTCTTTATCTGCTCGCTATTTTTCTCTATCAGGCTGTTTGCCGCACACACAATGGTCTGGGTAGAACGATAGTTCTGCTCCAATTTAAAAAGCTTGGCTCCCTTATACAGCTGAGTAAATTTCAATATATTGTCAATATTAGCCCCTCGGAAGGAATAAATACTTTGTGCATCATCCCCCACTACGCATACACGCTGATGTTCTTGGGTAAGCTGAAGCACAATGCTGTGTTGCGCAAAATTGGTGTCCTGATACTCATCCACCAGCACATAACGAAACTGCTCCGCATACTTACGGCAAATTTCAGGATGATCGCGGAATAACATATAAGTATAAAGCAGCAAATCATCAAAATCCATCGCATCGCTTTGACGGCAACGTTCCCAATATTGCCGGTAAATATCACGGGTGGCGGGTACTTTGGCATTCAAATCATACTGATAAAGCTCTGCGTTCGAAACATATGCATCAGGAAAAACCAAATGATTTTTCGCATTGCTGATACGCGCCTGTATCAACCCTGATTTATAGGTTTTATCATCCAATTGCATTTCTTTTACAATAGACTTGATCAAACTCTTCGAATCTGAAGAATCATAGATGGTAAAATTGGAGCTAAAGCCGATAACCTGTGCCTCACACCGCAGGATACGCGAAAAAATGGAATGGAACGTCCCCATCCATAAATAGCGTGCCTGATCGCCCACCTGACGGGCTATACGCTCTTTCATTTCGCGAGCAGCCTTATTGGTAAAAGTCAATGCCAAAATAGACCAAGGAGTATATCCCTGCTCCAGTAAATAAGCTATCTTATAAGTCAGCACGCGTGTTTTCCCCGAACCTGCTCCAGCTATCACCAAAGAGGGACCCTCGTTGTAAAGCACTGCATCGCGCTGGCTTTCATTCAATTCTTCTAAATAGTTCGTCATAAATATCACCTTTCGCCCGCAAAGATAGAGAAAGTTTGAGTTTATCAGAACAATTCTATGCTCAATAATGTTATTATGATAGAAGTTTAATTAAAACCTCGACTAAAAATGAATATATTATTAACCACTTTAATTTCATTAGTTATGACTTACGAAATGCCCAAACTCCCGTATGCAAACAACGGACTCGAACCTGTAATCAGTCAGGCTACTATAGACTACCATTATGGCAAGCACTTACAAACATACGTAAACAATTTGAACTCTTTGGTTCCGAGTACAGAATTTGAAGGAAAGACCGTAGAGGAAATTGTTGCATCAGCTCCCGACGGAGCGATATTCAATAACGCCGGACAAGTATTGAACCATACATTATATTTCCTTCAGTTCACCCCCAAACCCAGCAAGCATGAACCGTCCGGAAAACTAGCAGAAGCCATCAACCGAGACTTCGGAAGCTTTGAAAACTTCAAGAAAGAATTCAACACCGCTTCCACAGGACTGTTCGGTTCGGGCTGGGCTTGGCTTTCTGTAGATAAGCAGGGAAAACTACATATCACCAAAGAACCTAACGGAAGCAACCCGTGGCGTGCAGGACTGAAACCATTGCTGGGTTTCGATGTATGGGAACATGCTTACTATCTGGATTACCAGAACCGCCGTGCAGATCATGTGAACAAGTTATGGGAAATCATTGACTGGGATGTAGTAGAAAAACGTCTATAAAAGAACCCTTAACTATACATCATAATAAAGCTGCCTCGCACCCTATTCATTCAGGGAGCGGGGCAATCTGCTTTAAGATGCAAAGATACAGCAGATATGCATTCATCCTTTTACAAGAATAAACAAGCATAATGCAAGATAATCATAAAAAAACATTCTTCCACAAAAAATAAAGCAGTCTGTTGTAGCATTATTCATTTCTTTCCCATATCTTTGCCATCGTAAAACAAAGGGGTGCCCCACGTAAACAGCGGACGGGCTGAGATTATACCCTGTGAACCTGATGCGGTTAGTACCGCCGAAGGGATTGTTACTTCTTACCTCATACCATCCGGTCAAAAAGCAACTCTTTGTATTTACAAGTAAATTCATAAACTGATATTATAGTATGAAACTGACAGTAAACAGCAAAGAAACCGAAGTAAAGGACGGATGCACCATAGCCGAACTTTCCACCTTTCTGACACTTCCTGAGAAAGGTATCGCCATAGCGGTAAACAACCGGATGGTCCCCCGTATAGAGTGGGAGAAATGTGTGTTACACCCCAATGACAGTCTGGTAGTCATTAAAGCTGCATGTGGAGGATAAGACCGTGGAACTTCAATTCATCACTCACTTCACCGACACATATTCCTATTATGATTCCGCACGCATGGCCTTGGAAGGCGGTTGCCGCTGGATCCAGCTACGTATGAAAGACACTTCCGTTGACGAAGTGGAACGGGAAGCCATACGCCTGCAAGGCTTATGCAAAGACTATGGAGCGACATTTGTCATAGACGACCACGTGGAGTTAGTTAAGAAAATTCATGCTGACGGAGTGCATTTAGGAAAAAAGGACATGCCCGTAGCCGAAGCACGGGGAATATTAGGAAAAGAATTCATCATCGGAGGCACCGCCAATACATTTGACGATGTAAAGATGCATTACAAAGCCGGAGCTGACTACATCGGCTGTGGCCCGTTCCGTTTTACTACTACAAAAAAGGATCTCTCTCCAGTGCTGGGACTGGAAGGTTACCGTTCCATTATTCTGCAAATGAAAGAGGCAAATATCCATTTGCCCATCGTTGCTATCGGGGGAATTACTTTGGAAGATATCCCTTCCATCATGGAAACGGGAATCACCGGTATTGCCTTGAGCGGAACCATACTCCGGGCGAAAGACCCGGTAGCGGAAACTAAACGAATCATGAATTTATAATAAAATCACAAAATACAATGAAGAAACTGATTATAGCTGGAAAAGAATTTAATTCCCGTTTATTCCTGGGAACCGGTAAATTCAATTCAAACACCGTAATGGAAGAAGCCATTCTGGCATCAGGGTGTGAAATGGTAACCGTAGCCATGAAACGCATTGAACTGGACGATAAGGAAGATGATATGCTGAAACATATCATTCACCCCCACATACAGCTATTGCCCAATACCTCCGGTGTGCGCACAGCCGAAGAAGCCGTCTTTGCCGCACAAATGGCCCGCGAGGCTTTTGGCACCAACTGGCTGAAACTGGAAATCCATCCCGATCCGCGCTACTTGTTGCCGGATTCTACCGAAACATTGAAAGCAACCGAGGAACTAGTCAAACTAGGTTTCGTCGTATTGCCCTATTGCCAGGCAGATCCTACATTATGCAAACGGCTGGAAGAGGCAGGAGCAGCAACCGTCATGCCGCTTGCCGCCCCCATCGGGACAAACAAAGGCTTGCAGACACGTGACTTCCTGCGCATCATTATCGAACAAGCTTCCGTTCCTGTGGTAGTAGACGCCGGAATAGGCGCCCCCAGCCATGCCACCGAAGCGATGGAAATGGGTGCGGACGCCTGTCTGGTCAATACAGCCATCGCAGTAGCCGGCCAACCAGTAGAAATGGCAATAGCCTTCAAGGAAGCTGTCATTGCCGGACGCCGCGCCTATGAAGCAGGCTTAGGAGCAGTAGGACAGAACTTGATCGCATCCGCCTCATCCCCTTTAACTTCATTCTTAGATTAAACAGAAATATGATAGACAAAAAGCAAGATAAAAAAGCATACGCTCATGCAGAAAAGGCATATATGCAAGGAACCCTGTTCCCATACATCAAAGTAGGAATGCAGAAAGTAAACCTGACTCCTACTGTAAACATAGTGAACGGTGAAAAGGTAACAACGCCCAATGCTCCTGTTTATATTTATGACACCAGTGGTCCGTTCAGTGATCCCAATATGGAAATCGATCTGAAAAAAGGACTTCCCCGTATACGCGAAAGCTGGATTACCGGACGGGGAGACGTAGAACAACTGCCCTCCATCACTTCAGAATACGGAAAGATGCGCCGTGACGATAAAAGTCTGGACCACCTGCGCTTTGAACACATCGCCCTGCCCTATCGTGCCAAAGCCGGAAAGGCCATCACACAAATGGCATACGCCAAAGCTGGCATCGTTACACCGGAAATGGAATATGTAGCCATCCGTGAAAACATGAATTGCCGGGAACTGGGCATCGACACCTTTATCACCCCTGAATTCGTACGTGATGAAATAGCCGCAGGGCGTGCCGTACTTCCCGCCAATATCAACCACCCCGAAAGCGAGCCTATGATTATCGGCAGGAACTTTTTAGTGAAGATCAACACGAACATCGGAAACTCCGCCACCACTTCCTCCATTGACGAAGAGGTGGAAAAA
>ENA-OYDF01000063-OYDF01000063.1-human-gut-metagenome-genome-assembly--contig:-NODE-63-length-15803-cov-3.592647_pt1 | contig 15803 bp, 10 predicted proteins | sample MGYA00243464_ERZ652895 | MGnify/ENA primary metagenome ERZ652895 (study PRJEB26926, sample SAMN06164687) | human gut metagenome | biome: ENVO:00009003; feature: ENVO:2100002; material: ENVO:00002003... | reverse complement strand
CAGACCATATATAGAATGTCAAAGTACTTTGGTCAAGACTTTTGAAATCGAAGCTGATGGGATTGAGAAGTTTCCAACAAATATTACAGGAATGACAATAGAACACTTGATAGATTCAATGTTAGAGGTTGACGAGCAAGATTCAAGATATTTTCTGCTGGAGAATAAGAAAAAATTGAAATATATTGGTAAGATTCCAAATAATACTACAGTTATTCCGATGAGGTTTAATTTGGATGGAACTATTTCCGTAACTAATAAAAGGGATAAGAAAATTGAAAAAAGAATAAATGCCACGGCAAAAAATCTTAAGGAACGCATTTGTTCGTTAGTAGATTTTATTAGGCATGATATTTTTCGAGATGAAAATATATTGTCTCATGAACTAGTTATAGATGAAAAAAATAATATGCTGGCACTGTGTGATCTTTCCACTTCCAAAACAATATTAGAAATAAAAGCAAATAATGGCGATTCATTAATGTATAAAGAACAACTGTTTTATGAGGCTAAAGGGCGGGAAATATATCATCTAAAAATGGAATGGGTGAAAGATGAGTACACTGGAATTTTAAAAAAGATAAAATTTCATATTGTTTCTGTTGACGTTCATATTGGCAAGCCTGATTCGCAAAATTGGTATGAAGGAAAACAAAAACAAAAAAGAGCCAAAATGATTGCAGATATTAAGAAAAATTTATCAGAGGCAAATTTGGGTTTAATATCTTTTGTAAATACTAGCTATCCTGTTAAGGTGCAATGCAAAATTTGCGAATATGAGTGGACTGTTAGATATGCCTCGCTAAAAAAGGGGATACCAAAATGTCCCAAATGTAATATCAAAATGAACAGCAAAAACAAAACAGTCTTATCTGCAGAAGAACGAAGAAAGTTACGTGCTGATAATTATTTTGATAAAATTTTACAAAGTAGCAATTATAAGATTGTTGCAATTAATTATATTGGGGCAAAGGAAGAAGTCGATGCAAAATGTATTGTTTGTAATCACAAATGGAAGATTCGTGCCGATCATTTGATAGATAGATGTTGGTGCCCTATATGTAAAAAGGGCGAATAATTATTTTATTTAATGTAGAAAGCTAATTTTATGAGAATTAGAAATCAAATACTAAAATCAGCAGACTCATCAGAGACCACATGATGGAAATATTAAATAAATATTCAGTGATGAATTAACCGTTATTCAATTGATGAAAAAATATAGGTATGTTAAAATCGATGTAACGAGGATACGGATGGATATAAGCAGGAGGTTTTATTATAGATGAAACAGGAAATATTAAGTAGATTGTGTCTCGACGAAAATCATGAGCGAGAATGCAAACTGGCAACAGGTGGACTTCCAGAGAGCATGTGGGAGACATATTCTTCTTTTGCAAATACAGATGGTGGCACGATTCTGCTTGGTATTAGGGAACATAGAGATTCTTTTACAGTTGAAGGACTGACAGACAAGCAGATTGTAAAATATCAGAAAGACTTTTGGAGTACATTGAATGACAGAAATAAGGTGTCTAAGAACATCTTATTGAATCATCATGTCAGACCAGTGACAGTCGGAGAAAAGAGAATATTAAGAATTGATGTTCCTGCGGCAGACAGGCATGATAAGCCGGTTTATATTGGGACAGACCCAATGAAAGGAACTTATAAAAGAGATTATGAAGGAGATTTCCTTTGTACCGAAGAGGCAGTCCGGGCTATGTTTGCAGACCAGAGAGATGTATCTGGTGATGTGGAAGTGCTGGAAGAGTTTGGATTGGATGTGCTGAATCAGGATACTATAAAAGGTTATAGAATCATTTTTGAACAGCTTCACAGTGGACATCCGTGGAATGCTCTGGAAAATGATGAGTTCCTTATGAAACTAAGGGCAGTAGCGAAGAATAAGGATGGTACATTATCTCCAACGATAGCAGGACTTTTATTCTTTGGAGAGGCTTATCACATTACAGAAGTTTTCCCTAATTATTTTCTGGATTATCGTGAGGAATGCGATGATAAAGCAGTGCGCTGGTTATTCCGGACACATTCCAACGAAGGTGATTGGAGCGGTAATATATATGATTTTTTCTGCAAGGTGCGTACCAGAATGGACGATGATGTAGCAGTTCCATTTGCAAACAGACGAAATGGATATCGTGTAGATAGAGTGGATGTGCATGATGCATTGGAAGAAGCATTGGCAAATGCACTGGCACATGCCAATTATTATGGCAGAAGAGGAATCATTGTTGTTAAAAAAGGTAAGGAACTAAGTATTTCCAATCCCGGTACTATCAGGGTAACAAAAGAGGAGTTTTATGCTGGTGGCAATAGTGATCCGCGAAATCCGAATATCTTAAAGATGTTTGGCTTTGTAAATGTTGGTGAGCGTGCCGGAAGTGGTGTCGATAAGATTATGACAGCATGGGCAGAACAAAATTGGAAGAAACCGGAATTTGATTTCTCAGAGCGTAATGACAGGGTAACATTAAAGCTCGAAGTTGGACAAGTGGTATATATTCCGGGAGCTGCTGATATAAGAAACTCTACAGAGAGTGATGAAGCAGAGACAATGACTATTATGTCGAAAGAGGAAAAAGTACTTGCTTATATCAGGCAAAATGGAAGTATTTCAATGCAAAAAGTAATGGAAACCTGTAACTACAGATCCAGAACTGGAGCAAGAAAGTTAATAGATAAAATGATAAATGTGGATTTGATAGAAAAAATGGGAGAAGGAAACAAGACGATTTATAGAATTAAAGAATAGCATAGTGGTTACTTTAAACAACAGAGTGACCGGTAGGTGGTCACTTTTAAAATAAAATGACCACTAAGTGACCAGTGGGTGGTCACTGGCGCTCATTGAGTGACCACAGTTACCAATATCAAATGTAATTTGTGCAGATTGTCTGCACAAATGGATTAGAAGGTGAATACGAGGATGATGTATCGGAACTGCAGCTAGGTGATATAATCTCAGGATTGAACGCGGCCGGCCGTAATGGCCGGTTTTTTTGCTGCCCGGAATCATGATGCGGAAAGAAGTGTTGTATTTTGTCGAAAAATATGTTATTTTAATCTAAACAGACAAAATTTCACTGTACGCAAGAGAGAAAGTGAGAGATTTTCCATATGAAACGGAATACCAGACAGCTGTTTTTAATGATTTTTGTATTTGCAATTATTGCAGCAGCTTATTCCTGCCGAATGCTTGCCAAATTTGATATTGGCGGTGTTTATATGAACTATATCCGTGCTGCACTTTATCTGCTGCTGTTTGCTCTGTGGGGATATTCCCTTGATCGTCGTATCATACAGACGCAGGCGTTGCACTGTATGCGGCTGACAGCTGCCTTGATGTTGGTGTGGCTTGTTCTGCGTACACTGAAATACGAGGTTGTTACCGATATTACGGTGGCACGGTATATCTGGTATCTTTACTATCTGCCAATGCTTTTTATACCATTGTTTGGAGTGTATATTGCATTGTCTCTCGGAAGATCAGAAGAATATAGACTGACCGGAAGGATAGTTGCTCTTGCAGCCATTCCGGCCATATTGTTTTCGCTGGTGATCACCAATGATCTGCATCAGCAGATATTTGCATTTAACAGCGGTATACCGGGCAGACCGGACAATTATTCATATCATCACCGCTATTTATATTTCATCTGTCTCGGATGGATGGTTGGCTGTATGATTTTTTCGCTTATCCGCCTTTTAAAGAAAAGCCGGATTAAGAACGGTGGGAAAAAACCACTGATGCCGTTTATTATAGGCTGCATAACGATACTGTACGGAATTTTATATTTGACGGGTCTGTCGGCTGTACGATGGTGGTTTGGCGACATGAACGTGATGTTCTGCCTGTTATACGCTGCGATATATGAGAGCTGCATACGCTGCCGGATGATACAGTCCAATACCGGTTATGTTGAACTTTTTGAGGCATCGACACTCGCAGCCGTTATTATGGACCGCAGCGGGAATGTAGTTATCCGCTCCCGTGCCGCAGATGAAGATATGATATGTCCGCAGTACGGAACCCAGATTATCCGCCCGGATGGAACCCGTATCTCCTCAGCACCGATTAACGGCGGATACGTCGTATGGAAAGATAATGTGCGCCCATTGACCGAACTGCGTGCACAGTTGAGTGAGAATAAGGCTCAGATCAAAAATAACAAAGAAAAATTGCATGAAGCATATCTCATACAGAAAAAACTGCATGAGCTGACCGAGAAGCGACGTATTTATGATAAACTGGATTTAATGTATGGGGATCAGATAAACAGAATAGGACAGCTTTTGAAACAATGTGAGAATACGGAAACCGATGAAGTACATAACATATTGAAAAGGATTCTTCTGCTTGGTACATACATAAAGCGCAGTGCCAATCTGTATTTTCTCAGTCTGGAACATGAACTGTTGTCACAACAGGATATCCGGCTGACGGTAGATGAAGCCGTGAGAGTAATGAACGTCTGCGGTACGGAATGCAGTGTGGTCTATTATATGACGAAACCAATGCATTCGGAAGAGGTGATGCGGCGGTTCAATCTTTTGAAGACTGTCGTGGAAACAGCGGTAGATGGGCTGAATTCCATATTTATCTGTCTGTCGGATGATGAGATGGATCTGTCAGTGGAATGTGATGTTGATTTGTCTTTGATCATTTCTTCAAATGTAACAGTTAAGCAGGAGGACGGATTGTGGCTTGTCCGCACACCGGTAGGAGGTATGAATGATGAGTAGATTGAAACATGTAGGTTTTAACGCTATTAAGGAGAGTTTTGACCGGCTTCCGACTGCCGTATGTTTTTTTGACCGCATGGGAATTATTGTTCTATGCAACCGTCAGATGTATCAGCTGAGCCGGTATCTGCTTGACAGTGATATGCAGTACTATGGTGAGATTAAAGAAGCACTGTCAGATCCTCCGAAAGGTATCAGACAGGTTCCGGATATAGAGAATACATATCGTTTCCCGGACAAGACTGTATGGAGATTTGAAAAAACAGAGGTCACCGACAGGTACGGTGAGAGCTATATACAGCTGACAGCCGCGGATGTCACCGAATTGCATCGCGTGTTGGTACAGCTTGCCGATGATAGTAAGAAACTGGACGAAGATTCTGAAAAGCTGAGGCGTCTTGCAGATAATGCCGGTGCACTGGCACAGGAAAAAGAAAGACTTGCCGCGAAATCAGCCATGCATGACAGTCTGGCTGCGTGTATCACATTGACCAAGCAATATATAACAGGTGAGATGGTTGGCATTGATTCAGATGTTGTGTGTCAGGAATGGGAGAAGACCATAGCCTTCCGTGATTCAGTCAGTCTTCCGGAGAAAACAAAACTGTTTGACAATGCAAAGACCAGCGGAGTGACTGTGAGGATACGAGGTGAAGAACCGGCGGCAGGATGCGCGGAATTGATGTATATAGCCATGCAGGTGTGTTTGAATAATGCTATTCAGTATGCCAATGCCACAGAGATTCTGGCAAATATCTGGAAAAACGAAACAAGTTATACTATTATAATACGCAATAACGGCAAACCGCCTAAAAAGAAGATTACAGAAGGCGGAGGACTTACTAATCTGCGTCATCGGATCGAAAACCATGGCGGCAGGATGACAGTACAGAGTTTACCGGAGTTTTCTCTGGTGATTGAATTGCCAATATCAGAAAATTCAGGAGGTGTATAAAATATGAGTACGAGGAAAATATTGATTGTTGAAGACCAGGCACTGGCGAGAGCATACCTGTGCTCTTGTGTGGAAAAATGTAAGGATTGCGAGGTTGCGGGAACACTGGCCCGTGCCGATGCAGCACTTTCCGGATGCGGAGAGAGCCGTATCGATCTGATTATAATGGATATATGCACTGAAAGCGACTCAGACGGCCTGATTGCTGCCGAATCAATTAAGAGGGTATATCCAAGGATAAAAATCGTTATGGTAACATCAATGTTAGAAGGACGTTTTCTCGACCAGGCAAGAAAAATCGGAGTTGACAGCTTCTGGTATAAGGATTCTCCATCCGGAGACCTTGTGGGTGTTATTGAAGGTACCCTTTCCGGCATGCATTTCTGGCCGGACAGTGTGCCGAGTGTCAAACTGGGGAATACACTTTCCTGTGAGTTGTCCGAGCGTGAGATAGAGACCCTGCAATTGCTGTGTGAGGGGAAAACCAATGCTGAGATTGCGCTGAAACTGAATGTGGCGGAATCAACTGTGCGTACATACATCAACCGTATGCTGGAAAAGACCGGTTATGAGAATCGCAACAGACTGATGATTGCGGCTGTTGGCAAAAGGATGGTCGTACCCGGCTGCTGGCTTGATGAACAGAATGAAACATGAAAATGTCTGGCGAATTAGATGACTATAATGTATACATTTAAAGCTGCCCTGCTTATTGCAGAGCGGCTTTTATTATAATACAACCTGTAATTGTCCTCACTTCTGAGGACAGACAGAGCTGTTTTTATTTGATACAATAAAACCGTAAAGTTAGATGAAACAGATATATCACAAGGAGGAATGGTTCGATGAAAAAAATTGTAGTTGACATGCAGAATTTTCTGTTCGGTGATTCCATAGCAGCCGCATTCAAAAATTCTGACTATGACATCGACGTGATTCGTGCGGAGTCTCCGAAAGATACCATCGAACTATGCCGAGTGTACCAACCGTTTGTCCTTGTAATGGAGGTTACCGCTTATACACCCTGGCTGTTCGACGAAAGGTTGAAATTGCGGGATGAGGTGAAATCGATATGTCCTGACTGCAAAATCGCCCTGATTGTGGATTCCAATACTGAAAAGCAGGCAGCGAAGGACATTCGTGAAGCAAAAAAACGCGGTATCATTGACCAGTTTTTCTATGGCTCGATGACATCAGAATATCTGATGGATCAGATTTATGCGATGTGAAATTGCTGCAAGGAAAATATTGGTAAAATCAACTTTAAAGCCGGAGAGAAAGTCTCTCCCTATCCGGTCACAACTAAGCGAGGCTGTGGCAGGGTATGTAACAAAATGCCCCGCAAATAAAACAGAAAAGGAGCTTGCCTATGAACAAGCGAATTACATCTATACTTCTTTGTTTTGTTATGGCTTATGCAATGTTCGCGGCTGCAATGCCGACATTTGCGGCCGGAGGAACCTGCACTTATACAATTGAAGCTGACAAAACAACAGCAGTACCCGGTGATACCATCAATTTCACCATCTATATGCAGCAAACCGGAAAACAGAACACAATGGAAGGAACACTTGTTATTCCATCAGGTTTGACTTTTGTTGACGGCAGTGGAGTGCTTGAGACCGGTATCAAGGAAACGCTCGGTTGGGATTCAGTAGACTGGACTCCGGTTCCTAATATGATTCTGAATGGATATGGTGCCGAGTCATTTACCGGAACAGGTAAAATCGCACTGATGAAATTCCAATGCACCGTAGACAGTACTGCAGCAGCAAATAATTATGATGTTACAATGGTTAACCTCGTAGCTGACGATGAGAACTATAACCCTAAAACATTTAGCTGTGTTCCTGCAACGATTACCGTCATTAAACCGGCAGAAAGTATTTCACTTAATATGAGTGAGCTGACCCTGTACGCTGGTGAAGAAGAAACAGGTCTGATAGCTAATGTTGCACCGGCAGACTGTACAGAAACAGTAGTCTGGTCTGTTGACAAACCGGAGGTTGCAACAGTTGACCCTGCCACAGGTAAAATAACTGCAATAGCCCCGGGTGAAGCAACCGTTACCGCAAAAGCCGGTACCAAAACAGCAACCTGCAGGGTTAAAGTAAATTGTACACATTCGTTCTCAGTAGTTGATGCGAAAGACTCAACATGTACGGACAGAGGATGGGATTCTTATATCAAATGTATCATCTGCGATAAAATATTTGATATGAGTGATAATCCTATTGCTGAAATTCCATACAGGGCGCTCAATGACAATCATGATTTTGATACTTCCGAATGGGGATATAAAGAGGCAGACGGCCATGCCCATGTATGCAGACGTAACGCAGCACATCATGATGAAATTCAGCCGCATATACCGGATCATGAAGGTGGAGCAACTTATGATTATGCTGTAAAATGTACTGCCTGCGGTTATGTGATTGAGCCACAGCTGGTTGAAGGCAAGATTAATGTTGAAGTTCCTTTTAAGGTTACTGTAAAGAAGACCGGTGAAATGGATCCGGGCAAAGAAGTTTTCAAATTCGTTGTTGAGAATTTCGGCGCGCCGACTGAATATGTGCTGGTACAGGATACAGTTGAGACTGAAGGCGAAAAGACTTATGAAGGCAAATTAATATTTACAATTGATAAATATGATGCCGGCAATTTGTCAGAGGGATTTGTCATACGTCAGGTCAAGGGCGATGCAAAAGGCTGGACATATGATGAGACCAAGTTCTATGCAATACCGATATTTGTAGACAGTTATACCAATGTTGGGGGCTGGACTTTCTGTTCAATCGATGAAAACGACGAGCTGGATCATAACAATCCTCTGGATGGAATTGGATTCACAAACAGCTATAATGCTGAAAAACCGGTTACACCGGATGCTCCTCCGAAAACCGGAGGCAGCAGCAAAACAATACTTTGGATTGGTTTGGTGACTATAGCCGGAGCAGTTCTGGTTGGAAGCTCATTGTACTTTTTCAAAAAGAGAACAGTTAACAGATAATATCTGAAATCCAATCAGAAAGAATCAGGCAAAGGGTGGGGCGGAAGCCATCTGCCTTCACCCTTTTGCTTTTCCAAAGGAAATCAAGTGATTGGTTTTTTTTGGAAAAGTAATGTTACAAGTATACGGATCTGAAAACAAATGTATGTGTGAAGGAGGAAGTAAGATGAAAACAAGTAAACGAAAACGATGGCTCAGTTTATTGCTGGCAGTGATAATGACCATAGGCATACTGCCGTTGTCTATGTCGTCAGCCAGTGCAAAGAATGATGGCAGCAATGAAATCAGTACTTCTGACAAAGAAGTGCAGGCCACAGCTTGCAATGAGGAAGCACAAGTCGTTACTGCTGTATATCCCGAGTTAAGAAAACTGATAGAGGGAAAAGTGATAACACCCGGATTCCGCTATAAGTTCTATTCGGACGGCAGTGTGCATAAAATTCGAATCAGTTTACAAGAGAAGAATTATTATGAAAACACTACCCTGGTTGAAAGTCTTAAGAAAGAAAAGAATCTCGACCGGTATGTGGCATACTCAAGCGGCATCCTTCTGTATTGGACGCGATATGAGGATGATTTCTTTGATTTTTCGGAATTAAGTGGATGGCCTCTGACACTGATACTTTTCGACAACCAGAAGTATTCTGCTATTTACGCTCCCGGTGTCGACCTGAAAATCAGGGTTACCGATGACGTCAATGTCACCTTCCGCCACAGCACCCGTTATAAAAACAAGACCGGATTCTGTCCTAAGGAAGGTGCTACCGGTGCAGTTATTGATTTGGCGAAGTCAGAGGGCAATTTGGGAAGTAGTGGTTCATTTGAATTGTGCGGATACGGAAGCCTTAGAATCATCACGACACAATCCCCCCAAAAAACAAGTCCCGATTATGCAATCGTGGCGAAAAATACAGTAATAGGGGAAGATGCGGGTCTGGCTATCAGCTGTGGCAATAAATACAGAAACGTCGTCTCGCTGATTCCAACGGTTGCACTCACTATTGATACCACCAATAATATCTATCTGGCTATACATAACCCTATAGCCAATGCCGCCGCGTGGGGCTGTCATATGAACAACCTTAAAATCCTTAATGCAAAGAAGATATCTGTTGGCGTAGATCGTGGCATGGACAAATTGATAATCTTCGGTAATAACGGAGAAACCGATCCGGTGAAGGTGTTTAAGTATTATAAGAATAACGGTAAGATTGGCAGTGAATGGTATGCAAGAGGAAACACCGATAGTGAAGGCAACTATAGTTTTACCATAGATCATAGCAACGATGTACCGCGTCTGCGTTACAGTCTCAACAATCAGATATTACAGAAGGGCAAACTGGTGGAAGGGCTGGAGGCCGGCCTGGGATATGAAATCTCTGCGGATGCCACATATGTGCCTCAATGGATGCAGAAGCTAAAGGATGCCGGCAGATTGGAATTCTATTTCTTTGTCCGCCTTCGTGAACCCGGAACGGGCAAATATGAGGCTGCTTATCTGGATGATTTTTATGTGGACAGAACCGGAAGACATACGATAGAGTTCGTATGGATCTGTATGCCGGCAAAAGATCCGGACAGGACTATTTTTGAATCGACGAGACAACTGAAAGACTGTGAACTCTTTAGCATGAATTACCTGTATTATGATGTCAGTTACTACGAAGTGTTGATGGAGAATTCAGTCAGCGGCACCCGCTATATATGGAATATAAAATTTCAGCAGGATGGTGGCGAGTTTACTGAAGCAACCAAAGACAACCACAGGATATCATTTCAAACTGATACATTATCCAAATGTTATACCCGCAGTCAACATGACATCCCATCCGAGTGGTATTACAATTCTGGCAGTGACACTTATACCATGGGATTCTGGGTATATGCACGGCACGGATATCAATTCGCCGGACAGGTTGAATCGGTATCCGGCACAGTAAGTGTGAATGTAGAGCATACAGAAGTTTCGTATAAGGATGTGAATGATAGTAATGACAGCATTTATATCGAACTCGTGGCGAAGCGTAAGCTTACCGAAGTTCGAGGTACTTTAAAGGAGTTCCGGCTTGGTGGCGATACCTGGTATACGGAAATAGTATCGGATGCGCCGTCAAAGTATAAATTTAAGAATACGGTTGTATATGAAGCCATTGGCACATATGGTGTAGAGATCAGCATTATGAAAGAAGACGAACTATATTATGTGTATTTTGATGTCGATCCGGGGTATGGCTATTATCTCACAGATAACACACCGATAAAAGTGACATTACCTGAAGGATACAGAGCCAATGGGATGTTTGATAAGGCAGTTACATATAATGTAATTTATAAGGGTGACTGGTATTCTTATTCACCAATAAGTCAGAAGTACAGGATTGAAAATGTGCTGGAGGCTAACTGCGAGGGAAAGGAGTACGGAATCAATATTGACATAAAGGAACCTGTTCTGGGTGACCGCCCTGCTGCAAATGCCGGCTATGCTGCACCTACGAGAATTCCGGCAAACACAAAGGTGGTGTCGATGCAATGGCTGGGACCTGACGGCAAACCAATGGGAACATATGATAAATTTGAAGTAGGAAAATGGTATACCATAGATCTTAAGATTGCATTTGAGGGTGCCACAGAACATGGCCATGTATACCCGAAAAACAATAGAGATTTTGTGGTAAACAATAAGAGTGCAAATGCATGGCTGAACAATATGGACGATGAGGATGGTTTCATCTGGCAGCTGTATGACTCCTATAAGGTGGAAGACCCAAATGCCCGCGGATCTGTTACCGGTACGGTAACGAGCTTTAACTCAAATACAGATACGGTTACGGTGCAGCTGTTCAAAAGCGGATCGTCTACGGCAGCATACAGCACAAGTGTGAAGGGAAATTCTGCCAGATATACTATTTCAGGCATTGCTTCCGGTACTTACACCATGAAAGTGTCGAAGAAAAATCATGTCACACGGGAGTATGCGATTACAGTAGGAAACCAGTCGGTAACGCAGAATGTAAAAATACATCTGAAAGGCGATATCAACGGGGACGGCAAAGTCAACACCAGTGATGTAGGCAGGGCAAATGCCCATGCAAGAGGTACTTCCGTACTTAAAGGCAATGAATTTATCTGTGCCGATATTAACGGAGACGGTAGGATAAATACAAGTGATGTTGGTAAAATCAATGCCCATGCAAGAGGAAAGGATTTGCTTTGGTGATAATCAGAAAACGAAGAAAAAATATGCCCGCAGCGCTGTTACTTTGTGAAGTTATATTACTTATCTGTATTTTATGCGGATGCGCGGCGCTGCCGGGGAATAAAACATCAGACACAGAAGAGAACGTGGTTCCTGACGAAAGTACCATCGATGAGACGGATACCACCGAAGCACATGATCCCGCTTTAACGGCATTGCAGGATGAAATAAATCAAAACGGCAGCATGGCAGGTATAGCCTTTATCGGATATGTCGACAGAGAGAGTTCGGAATTTGATCTGCGCACCTGTTTTACGGACAGCAAAACAGGGGTAAAATATCCGGTTCTGGCATCAGCACCGATTTACATAACAGAAGGACAGGAATTGTATGCAATTGTGCCGCCCAATGATAGAGGTGTGATAACGGTGTATATGTCTGCCATGACTGAAGACGGCGGATATGCGGATGATAAGAGCAAGCCGCTGTATGTGGGAAATCCGGGCGATGCGCTCTTACTGCGGTGTAATTTCAGCGAAATATATTCCAATGTGTTAATTACCGTTACAGATGGCGGTGGAGCCATTGAGTTCCATCCATCACTATCTATGGAAAACGGGCACATACCGGGAATCACGGGAGTGTATGATTTCTCAATATATGAGAAATTACCTGACGAGCAGCCGGTTCAAAATGCTGAAGAAATCCTTATGAAGGTTGATGAAGTAAAAACGGCCGTCGAACAAGGGATGAAGATTATGTATACAGGAGATACGCAGCTGATTGAAGGCAACACCTGTATGGTATTTGCTCTCGGTACTGACAGAGATGAGCAGTTTGTCAGAGAATATTATTACGGAGTATGCGGCAATCTTGTGTATGTATATGATGCTATAGATGATATATGGAAAATTGTTATTTAACGGCTTTGGCCGGTAAATATATTACAACTTGAAAGGAGCAATTATATTATGGGACTTATTAAAGCAGGTATAGGTGCGTTGGGAGGCACTCTTGCCGACCAGTGGAAAGAGTTTTTCTATTGTGAGTCAATGCCTAAGGAGGTACTTGTTACCAAGGGACAGAAGCAGATCAGCGGACGTTCCTCCAATACAAAAGGTAACGATAATATCATTTCCAACGGTTCAGGTATTGCCGTTGCCGACGGACAGTGCATGATTATCGTAGAGCAGGGCAAGATAGTGGAGGTCTGCGCAGAGCCAGGTGAATTTACATATGATACGTCAACCGAGCCGTCAATTTTCGCCGGAAACCTCGGCGAGAGCATAAAGCAGTCTTTTATGACCCTCGGTAAGCGATTTACTTATGGCGGAGATACCGGAAAGGATCAGAGAGTTTATTATTTTAATACGAAAGAGCTTATTGATAACAAATTCGGGACACCGAATCCTATTCCGTTCCGTGTGGTCGATTCCAAAATCGGACTGGATCTGGATGTATCCGTGCGCTGTTCCGGTGTCTATTCATACAAAATAGCAGACCCGCTTCTGTTTTATGCCAATGTCTGCGGTAACGTGGAGCAGGAGTATTGCCGCGATGAGCTGGACAGTCAGCTGAAAACCGAGTTCGTCAGTGCTTTACAGCCGGCATTCGGAAGGTTATCCGACTTGGAACTTCGTCCAAATCAGATAGTAACGCACAATACGGAACTTGAAAATGCCATGAACACGGCACTTTCCGAAAAATGGGGAAAATTAAGAGGATTAAAAGTTGTCAGTATCGCACTGGGATCGGTAACATTGCCGGAAGAGGATGCAGAAATGATTAAACAGGCTCAGCGTACGGCTATTATGCGCGACCCTACTATGGCGGCGGCAACTCTTGTCGGTGCACAGGCAGATGCCATGAAGGCCGCGGCATCCAATGAGGCAGGAGCCATGACCGGATTCATGGGTATGGGCATGGCTATGAACACAGGCGGTGCGATGAATGCACAGAACTTATTTGCAATGGGCCAGCAGGCACAGCAGCAGCCTTTTCAGCAGCAGCAGCCTGTTCAGCCACAGCAGGCAGCGGGCGGCTGGAGATGTACATGCGGCGCAGTAAACAATGGCAATTTCTGTCAGAACTGCGGAGCGAAAAAACCTGAAAATATAATGCCGTAACACGATGTTTGCGGGAAAGGAGTTGTTATCATGCAGACTTTGCAGGAATATAAATGTCCATGCTGCGGTGGTGCGATAGCTTTTGACAGTTCGCTCCAAAAGATGAAGTGTCCTTTTTGTGATACTGAATTTGAGATGGAGACACTCAAAGGTTATGATGCTGAGCTGCAGAAAGACCAACCCGATCAAATGGAGTGGGAAACATCAGCCGGCAGCAATTGGCAGGATGGTGAGACCGATGGCTTGCGCTCATATGTGTGTAAGTCATGCGGCGGAGAGATTATAGGCGATGCCAACACGGCAGCTACATCCTGTCCATACTGTGATAATCCCGTAGTAATGATGAATCAATTCTCCGGGGCACTTAAGCCTGATCTTGTATTGCCGTTCAAGCTTGATAAAAAAGCTGCAAAGGCCGGGCTTATGAAACATCTGACCGGCAAGCGGCTTCTGCCTAAGATTTTTAAGGATCAGAACCACATCGATGAGATCAAGGGAATATATGTTCCGTTCTGGCTTTTTGATACGGACGTGGATGCACAGATACGTTATCGGGCAACCAAGGTGCGTGCCTGGAGCGACAGTGATTATAACTATACGGAAACCAGTTATTATATGGTACACCGTGGAGGCAGCATTGGTTTTGAGCATGTTCCGGTGGACGGCTCATCCAAAATGGCTGACGATCTGATGGAATCCATTGAACCTTATAATTTTGACGATGCATTGGAATTTCAGACAGCATATCTTGCCGGTTATATGGCAGATAAATATGATGTTACAGCCGAAGACAGCATCGGCCGTGCCAATGAGCGTGTCAAGCGCTCTACAGAGGAGTCATTTGCCGAAACAGTGGAGGGTTATACAACGGTCACAACGGAAAACAGCAGTGTGCAGTTTCATGGCGGCAAAGCCTGTTATGCCCTGTATCCCGTATGGCTGCTCAATACCACGTGGAACGGAAACAAATACACTTTTGCAATGAACGGACAGACCGGAAAGTTTGTCGGGGATCTGCCGGTGGATAAGGCAGCTGCGAAACGCTGGACATTTCTGCTGGCGGCTGTGTACGGAGCTGCGATTTACGGTGTGGCGTGGCTGCTGCATCTGATTGGACTGTTTTAAGCGAGGAGGAAACAGAATGAAAATAGTAAACAAAATATGTATGGTTCTGTCTGCTCTTGTGCTCTGTCTGTTTGTGGCAGTTCCGGCAGCCGCTGAAGATGCGGAAAATAAGAACCTGGTTGTGGATGATGCAGATCTGCTGACAGACCGCGAGGAAAAATCACTTAATGAGAAACTCGAAGAAATCTGTGTACGTCAGAAGATGGATATCGTTATAGTTACCACGAAAACGCTGGATGGTACTGCGCCGGTCGATTATGCCGATGATTTCTATGATTATAACGGTTACGGTTATGGCGAAAATCGGGACGGTTTGCTGCTGCTCATCAGTATCGATGACAGAGACTGGTACATATCCACTCACGGATACGGCATTACAGCTTTTACCGATGCAGGTATAAAATACATCGGCGATGAGATAAAGGAGAATCTGTCGGATGGCGATTATGCCGCCGCGTTTGACGACTTTGCAGGACTTTGCGATGATTTCATTACAAAGGCAAGGGCCGGAACCCCGTATGATTCCGGCAATATGCCAAAGAAACCGTTAAGCTGGGTATGGATACCGGTGGCGGTTGTAATCGGATTTATATTGTCCTTCATTACTGTGGGAAATATGAAGAG
>ENA-OYDF01000062-OYDF01000062.1-human-gut-metagenome-genome-assembly--contig:-NODE-62-length-15824-cov-7.989156_pt1 | contig 15824 bp, 10 predicted proteins | sample MGYA00243464_ERZ652895 | MGnify/ENA primary metagenome ERZ652895 (study PRJEB26926, sample SAMN06164687) | human gut metagenome | biome: ENVO:00009003; feature: ENVO:2100002; material: ENVO:00002003... | reverse complement strand
TGGTGTGGAAGCAATTTCCAAGGAATATTTGTAATTATTAGGGAAAAGAAAATTTGAATTTTACGCACTATTAACTTTTGGATATAAAGTGCCGATATTACAGATATAGAAACGGATTTCTGTATCAATTTTCAAGGAGGATGATACCATGATTAGAGCAGCTAATTTAACACAGGTAACAGATTATTATAAGAGCAATACTGTTAGTAAGCAAAATAACACAGAGAAAGCAAAAGATGTGCAGCCCAATGCACAGAAAATAAAATCCAGCGAAGATAAGTTATCTTCTAAGGCACAGAAATATCTGGAAACATTGCGTAAGGATAATGCGGATTTCGATTTTATTATTGCTGATAAAGGCGATGATTTCAGAGGATTAGTAGACCAAAGCGATAAGGAATTTACAGTTGTTTTTTCAAGTGCTGAACTTGAAAGAATGGCATCCGATGAGAAATATGCACGGGAAAAATTGTCTACGGTAAAAACTGCAGTTGAGATGTCAGATAAAATCAATGAACAGTTTGGGTTTGAACGTGCTTGGGGAACGACAGACAATAGTGGAACTGTATTAAATAAGTTAACTATGTCCTTTGATGATGATGGAAAGATGACACTTTTTGCTGATTTGGAGAAGATTACAGAAAAGCAGAAAGAACGGCTTGAAGAATTAAAGGAAAAACGTGCAGAGGAGAAAAAGCAGGAAAAGAAGGATGTAACTGTTAAGCGGACTACAATTCAGGCAAATTCAAAAGAAGAATTACTTGAAAAGATTTCTGAACTGGATTGGAGTAAGATAACAGAAGAAAAGGCAACACAGGGTATGAAGTTTGATATCACTATTTAATCGTAGCATTAACCGGGAATTGGAGGTGTGCTATGATTGCAGGTACAATACGAAACGCTGTGAATCAGATGCAGTTAGTAAATGATTGGGAGCAAAAGAAGGCTACCGGGGATGTTGTAAAGAAGCAAGAGGGTATGACTGTAACAAGTCAGGAAGAAAGCATGATTCAGCATTTCCGAGAGCAACTTGAGCGAGACAAAGAAAGTTCTGCATATAGTCAGATTTATAACAAGATTGCAAGCGGTCAAGAATTAACAGCTTCAGAAGAAGATGCTATTCGTCAGAAAGACCCTAAAGCCTATATGGAATATAAAGCGGCAAGAATGGAACAAGAAGCTTATGAGCGTAGGTTGGAGAGATGTAAGACAAAAGAAGAGGCTCAAAGGCTTCAAGTAAATGAGATGAATGGAAATTTGGCAGAACTAAAAAGTATCGTGAATAATCCAAATATTCCAAAGAGTGAAAAGCTTAAGGAAGCTCAACGTATCATGGGAAATACTTTTAGAGCTGTAGAGTCATTCACAAGATTTGTAAAAAGTACAGAATATAGGGATTTGCCAACAGAAGAGGAAATTGTAGAGACATCTATAGAAAAGGGGCAGGTTGCAGAGGATTCAAACGATACTGAAATGTCTGAACAGTTAACATCAGATACAACTGTTTCAGTAGATGAGGCAGCAAAAATAGTAAATGATTCGAAGCGAGATTTACAATTAAGTGATGTTCACCAAATTGAAAAAGATGTTATAGAGGAAATGAAGGATATCGAAATAAAGCATTTTGGTGAGAAGAAATCATCGGTCAGAATAGACATTACGGTATAGGAATAGTCTGCGTGAAATTTCAGTTTCATGTTGCTTTTAATAATTGAATATTGAATGATTTTACATAGCCGTTAAGGAGTAATTTTTGCTCCCTAGCGGCTTATTTTATTTTTCAAAGTAGGAGGTGAGAAAATTGAAAATTAGAAAGGTTGATGACAAACCGATGGTCATTCACACCAAGGAGAAAGCCAAGATTCATGCCCACGAACCGAAGGGAGCCAAGATTAAGGGGAGTAACATCTATACAGTAGAGAGAGGTCCTAAGACAGCTGGTGCAAAGGTAACTGATACGGATAGAAAGAAGTCCTATCGCAAGAGTACCATTCATCAGTCGGAGCCGAAGAATAAGGGATTATCAAGATTCAAGCAAAACCTTAAGGAATCAAACACTTCCATCAAGACCAAGAACACGAATCTTCACATTGCAGGAAGAACAGGAGCACTTGCAGCTGGGGCAGTAACGGAGCAGGTGGAAGGCGGGCATGAGGTATCGCAGGCAGCATATCTTGCATATGAATCAAGCCGACCTGTTACCGGAACTGCTTCCAAGGGTGCAGCACTTTTCAGGAAAAAGGCGGCAGCCGAGGCAAAGAAGCGTATCAAGAAGGTAGAGGCAGGAAAGAAGCTGGCAAAAAAGACAGCAAAGAAAGCTGCCAAAGATACAGCCAAGACGGTAGCTAAAGAGACGGCAAAAGAAATAGCAAAGACTACTGCCAAGGTTGCTACGAAAACTGCGACAAAGGCAGCTGCTACAGCGGCAGGAACAGCGGTTGCACCGGGAGTTGGCACGGCAATCGGCATGGCAGCCGGATATGCGGCAGGTGTGTCCATAGAGGTCAAGGATGAAAAGATGACCAACCGGAGCAGGAAGATAAAATTCTTTCTGGATAAGATGAAAGCACAGGAGAATCAGACAGACAGCGTGGCAAAGCTGGTAAAGGATCTGATTGTGCGAAAAGCGATTACCTGGGTAAAGGCAGCTGCACCGATTATCGGATTGGTGCTTTTATTACTTGTTCTTGTAGTTGCCATGATTGCGGTTCCGGTTATAGCGGTGATAGCAATCCTTTACAATTCTCCATTTGCTTTATTCCTGCCACCACTTGAATCAGGAGATACCGTGCAGACAGTAACGAGTGCTTATGTGCAGGAGTTTAACCGGGATGTTAATACGAAAGTGAATGAGCATACCGGATATGACCTTGGAGAGCTTGTATATGTGGATTATGAAGGTATGGAAGAAAACCCAAGCAATTACTATGACATCATGGCAGTCTATATGGTCAAGCATGGTGTCGGAGATACAGCAACAGTCATGAATGATACTTCAAAAGGCTGGCTGCAGGCAGTTGTAAATGATATGTGTTCATACACCACAAGCACCGGAACAAAGGATGTGGAAGAAACGGATGCAGACGGCAATGTAACTACTGTCACAAAGTCGGTTCTGTATGTGAATGTCACACTAAAATCGTACAGGGATATGATTTCGGTCTATGGATTTAATTCTGATCAGGTGGAAATGCTTGAGCAGATCATGAGTCCGGAGTTTATGGGACAGCTTGGATATGCCGGAAGCGGAAGTGGCGGCGGAGGCGGAAGTCCGGGAGTAAGCTCCATGACTGAGGATGAAATCAATGCCATCCTAAATGAAATTACAGACAGCAGGCAGAAAACAGTCTGCTCCTATGCACTTCACAGAGTTGGCTTCCCTTATAGTCAGGATTTAAGAGACAGCGGTAACTATTATGACTGCAGCTCCTTAGCCTATTATTCATGGAAGGATGCAGGCGTGGATATTAGTTACGGCGGTGCAACCACAGCGGCAGCGGAGGCACAGGGACTGGATGAAGCCGGAAAGACAGTCTCCTTTGATGAGTTACAGCCGGGAGACCTTATCTTCTACAGTTTTACAAGCAACGGAAGATATAAGAACATCAGCCATGTGGCAGTATATGTCGGAAATGGCAAGGTGGTAGAGGCACTTAATGAAAGTCTTGGTGTGGTCTACAGGGATGTGGCAAGCACAGGAAAGATTGTTGTGATTGGAAGACCATAACAGAAAATTTGCGGAGAGGGCATAGTCCCTCTCTGAGACTGGAGGTAAGAATGGATTTAAAAGATATGATACTGGTAACAGAAAACGACAGGGGAACAGAGACAAATATGCTGATGACTCTGGATGATTATAAGAGTTTTATAGCAATTGATGACATGTCAGAGCTTGCAGACCATCTGTTGCAGCTTGGAAGGACACTTGGTGAAGCAGATAACTTCACAGAGTATTACAGGGCAGCAAATGTAACTGTATCTGCGAGATTCTGTCTGGATGATATTCAGCTGGGACACTTTCTTCAGGGATTTTATAACGATTCCAAGGAATTCCGGTTTGATAAAGAAGCCAGTTCTTCTGAATGTGTTGCAAAGCTTAAGGAGATTGGAATGACCGATAAGGGCTGGGTGGATGATTTTAACCTGCATTATGAAAGTGTGGACAGATTATTTGAAAGGGGACAGACATTCCATAACTTCAATGACCATGATTACATGGTGATTGAAGCATTATCACCAAGGAATCTTGTGGTGATGGATATGAAGTCAGGTTCCCTTACAATCGCCCTTGGTGCGACAGAGTATAAGCGTTATCCGAAGGATGAGAAGCCTACAAAGGACAATACCACAATCGGGGTATCGTGGGAGCATGGCATTTATCTTGGTTCCACACTCTCAACCACAAATTTCAAGGCATACAAGAGGGAGTATGGTACACCGGAAAAGATAGAGGATATCTATGATTACAGGGCAAAGCTAAAGCAGAAGTTCTATTTTTATCAGGATATGTCAAAGGATGATGATGTACCAAAGAAGCTGCAGAATGACTTCCTTCACCAGATGTATGAGGATTTCGGAACGATTGAAGAGGACTGTTTTTACGACAGGCTGGAAGATGGAAAGTACGATGAAGGCTTTAAGGAAAGACAGGTAAAGGAAGAAAAGAGCCGATGATGAGATTTTTACAGGAGGCGATATCATATGGAACAGGAATTTGATGTTGAGATAAAAGAAGTGCTTTCACGAGTACAGAAAGTAAAGGCAGAGTCGCTTGACGATGCCATCAATAAGGCAATGGATATGTATTATGCAGAGCAGATAGTCCTTGGAGCAGAGGACATGAAGGGAGTTGATTTTGCGCCTATCAGCGAAGGTCAGCTCCCTTCTTCATTAAAAGAAAACGGAGGAAGAGCAAGATGAAAAGTGATTCAACAACAGTAATTAAGAACATGGAGTTTTTAGTAAAGGAACTTCATAAGGAGTGGGACAGATCGGGTGCTTCTAAGGCATCCGTTATTATTTCCCTTGAGGAAGTAGATGGTATCAATGATAAGTTAAAAGAGATTATCTATCAGACACAGAAGTCAGTCGATGAGGATGAGCTGACCTTTAAACAGAGCATTGCAAAGTCCAAGGAGTGCTATGTGATTCTTCGTGTGGTGCGTAAGATTGCAAAGAAAAAGGATAAATGCGAAAAACAGGCAATCGACAATGAATTTGCAATCGAGCTGGATAAGGATGAGTTAAAGCTATTTAAGGGATTGTTTGCAGAGATGTTTAAGTAGAGGAGGACAAAGGTATGGGCGTTGATATGAAGGTCAAAGCGATATACGATTCTGAAATTGGTAACATCACCAGATCAGAAAAGAACTGGAAGGATGTGTTAAAGGTCGCAGGTCAGTTATACCGCTATGAATTTGACAATATCGTTATGGTAACAGCTCAGAGACCTCCGGAAAAAAGCACACTCATGGCAGATTATGATACCTGGAAAAAGGTGGGAAGATATGTAAAGCGTGGTGCGAAAGGCTGCGCTATCTTCCCGTCGAGGGCACTGAATCCACGCATGAGGTATATCTTTGATATCAGTGATACCGGAGGGAAGAATGTCAAACTGACATGGGACCTTGAGGGAGAAAATCTTAAGTATTATGTGGATTTTCTTGTGTCAGAAGGTCAGATTGAGCAGTACGATAACAGCGACAGGGAGTCTCTAAAAAATATATTAAAACAGTTTACAGGAACAGATGTTTGGCTTATAATAAAAGAAGAGTTCGGAGACCGAATGACCGAGCTTATGCAGCTATCAGGTAGTGTGATAAAGGAAGAAAGTAAGAAACGCAATGGCTTACAGCAGGAAATGGACATGGAGCAGCTTGTATATGCAAGTGTCATGTATGCTGTAGGGACGAGATGCGGATTTGACTTATCTGTGCAAGAACAGGATTTTAGTCAGATCGTAAATATCAAAGACGAAGAGATCATTTACCGTCTTGGTTCCATTGTATGCGATGTCTCCTGTAGTGTTCTTAGAGAATTTAGTCGTAACTTAAAGGCAATCGAGAGCGAAAGGAGAATTGGATATGTTAGAAGAAATGACTTACAAGGAAGTGGACGGACTGCTTTATCCGCAGATAGAGATGCCGGACGAGACGGAGGATCTCACGAAGCTGGGCAAATACGGAAGGATGGCGATGAACTATCTAAAGGAGAACGAGCCGGCAAGATACAAGACGCTGATGAGATTCGGGAAGATGTACGAGAAGATGTCAGCGGTAGAGGAGGAAGCGAATCAGCTGTACGACCAGTTAGAGATGCAGTATCTGGCGAAGCACAAGCCACAGAATCCGTCATCGACAATGGAGATGTGGAAGATAAGAGAGCAGGCGAAGATGCAGGCAGAGGAAGTGGTACTGAATCAGATAGTGATGCGATTCCACTAGAATCAGATGATACAGAACTGAATAGGGAACTTGATGAAATCAATTCATTGGGTGTTAGTAAGGAAGCCGAATATACACAGGCTTCCTTTTTTTTCGACCAGAACGGGCAGGCAAGCATTGGCACCATTCATACTGAGGATGAAAACAATAATCAGTTTATGCGTCAGTTCGAGCAGGACAGAAAAGCTGCATTAGCAGGTAAATACAATTACCTGAATCCCAAAAAGTCTGCAACAGTACCAAGTGAGTATATCAAACAGGTGCTTATGAGAGGTACAGGTTTTATCGGTGGCAAGGGCAGGGTATGCAAGATTTTTGAAACAGAGATTGATGCAGGAACCAGAGCAAAGCGTATCAAAGCAGAATATGGTCAGGGAGGTGCAGGCTGGCCGGTTGACGGACTGGGACTGCACGGATATGACACATTTCATGGGAACGGACTGCGTTTTCAGTGGCGAGATGAGGATGGAGAGGTTGAAGGATATGTTTCGTGGAAAGATATCGAAAAAGAGCTTGGTGTCCTTATTCTTACAGGGGAATACCAGCCTGAGACACCTCGTATTGATGAGCTTGCGATGGACGGACTCCGTGAGGATGATGAGGTCATTGATGCCGAATACCGGGAAGTGGAACCGGAGGAGGCAGAATCAGAGATTGATGATTATGCAATACCGGATGAGCCGGAGAGCTATGCTTCTAACAGAGATTATGTAAGTGCAAAAGGCATGACACCACAGGAAACTGCCGATGAAGACCGCATGGTAACACAGGCAGAATATGGTGCAGAGATAGAAGCTGAAACAACTGAAAAAGATCCATCAGAGCTTCAGTATATTACACCGATTGATTATGCCAAGCGTATTGCAGAGCTTGATGAAGACCTGCGTGATGCGGCGGAGATTCTTGTAACAGATTGCAGCTGCTACACTCCGTTTAGGGCATTCCTTATGGATGTGGTGCAGTCTGATTTTGCATTTATGCCCAATAAACTTGACCTTATCAGGGATATTGCATTAGGGACAGATAATGCAGAAAGAAAGGCATATTCCAACAATAAGTATGGTCTTGTGGAGTACTCAATCAGAAGCGGATATGTGAAGATCAGCTATAAGAACAGGAATGGTGTGCGTAAGGAAGGTGCTATCGACTGGCGTGAGTTATATGAAATCTTATCCTATATGGTAAAACAGCCATTTTACTGTGGAGAAGACCAGAAAAAGTATTATCAAGAGACAAAGCAGAAAGCTGACAGGGATAAGATGAATCCGGTCTATAAGAGATTCTTTGATATCGAGGATAGTGTAAGAGCCAATCGTCTTGAAACCAGGGAAAGAGCGATTGCAAATGGCTGGAATACCAAGATTGACGAGAATGGTCGTATTGTGTCAGATAATGTCGAACCAGCGTCAGTTGATGTATCTGATGATTTGCATCGAGATGACAGTCAAAGAGAATCAACCGAAGAATCTCAGTTACAGGATGAAACAGAACTGGCAGTTGCTGACAATCAGAAAAAGCACAACTTCCATTACAATCTCTGGGAGTTGGAAAAAGGCGGTGCCAAGACCAGATACCAGTGGAATATGGATGCAATCCGCACTTTAAAGCAGATTGAATCAGAAAACAGGCTTGCCACACCGGAGGAGCAGAAAGTTCTGTCGAAGTTTGTCGGATGGGGCGGACTGTCACAGGCATTTGACGAGAATAATGAAAGCTGGAGCAAAGAGTACAAAGAACTCAAAGAGATGTTATCGGATGAAGAGTATGCTGCAGCTAGGGCAACAGTAAACAATGCCTTTTACACTTCACCGGAGATTGCCATGTGCATGAACTCGGCACTTGTCCAGTTTGGTTTCAGAAGTGGCAATGTATTAGAGCCATCTATGGGTATCGGTAACTTCTTTGGAAGTATGCCGGCACCAATGCAGAGAAGCAAGCTGTATGGGGTGGAGCTTGACAGCATTTCAGGAAGAATTGCAAAGCAGCTTTATCAGAATGCCAATATCAGTATCACAGGATTTGAGAATACCACATATCCGGATAACTTCTTTGATGTGGTTGTCGGAAATGTGCCATTTGGTGATTATAAGGTTTTTGATCCAAAGTACAACAAGTATAACTTCCGTATCCACGATTATTTTCTGGCAAAAGCACTTGACCAGGTAAGACCGGGAGGAATGGTTGCTGTAATTACCACAAAGGGAACACTTGATAAGGCAAATCCTACTATCCGAAAGTATCTGGCTGAAAGAGCAGAGCTTGTGGGAGCAGTAAGACTTCCGAATACTGCATTTAAAGATAATGCAGGAACCGAAGTGACAGCAGATATCCTGTTTTTGCAGAAGAGGGAGAGAAAGATTGATATTGAACCTGACTGGGTACACCTTGGTGTAACTGAGAATGGCATTGCAGTCAACTCTTATTTTGCAGAGCATCCGGAGATGATGCTTGGATCTATGGAATATGATACAAGGATTTATGGACAGGACAGCAGATATACAGTCTGTGTGAATAATGATGAGAACTTCAATATGTACGAGGCTCTCAATAAGGCAATCGGAAATATCAAAGCACAGATGACAGATTTTGAGAGAGTGTCAGATGAGGCGGAGCAGACGGAGGAAGTTATCCCGGCTGATCCGGATGTGAGAAACTACACTTACACATTTTTTGAAGGAAAACTCTATTACAGGGAAAATTCCGAGATGGTAAGAAAAGAAGTATCACAGACTGCCGAGGAGCGAATCAGAAGCCTTGATGAAATCAGACAGATAACAAGAGAGCTGATTGATATTCAGATGGATGGCTGCAGTGAGGAGGAGCTTTCTGATAAGCAGAGACTTCTTAATGTGAAATACGATGCCTTCGTAAAGCAGTATGGAGCCATTACTTCAAAAGCAAATAGAATAGCATTTCGAGATGATAGCGATTATCCGCTTCTTTGCAGCCTTGAGGAAGTAAATGAAGACGGGGAGGTGAAAAAAGCGGATATGTTTTATAAGCAGACGATTAAGGCAAAGACTGTCATAGACAGGGTAGAGACCGCTGTGGAAGCATTAAATGTATCCGTCAATGAATTTGGATATGTAAATCTTGCCTATATGCTTTCTATCTATGAGCCGGATATTACAAATGCAAAGGAAGAACTTGCAGAAAAGTCCGGGCAGACAGCGGGTGAGATAACGCTAAGTGATGATGCTTTGGCAGAGCTTAAAAGGGCAGTTCTTGTGGAAGAGCTGGACGGACTGATTTTCCTTAATCCCGACCGCTACAATGAGAATAATCCTGATATCGGCTGGGAGACAGCAGACGAGTATCTCTCCGGCAATGTCAGAGACAAACTTCGTGTAGCAAAGGCTATGGCAGCTGATACAGACAATCCGCAGGCAGAAAGATTTGTAGGAAATGTGGCAGCGCTTGAAAAGGTGCAGCCGGAGTGGATTGAAGCATCAGTCATTGATGTAAAGATTGGCACGACATGGATTGAACCGCTTGATTATGAGCAGTTTATCTATGAACTTCTCAATACACCAAGGCGGGCAAGGGCAGTCAGAAGTCAGTTTTACAATACAGGCATACAGGTACACTTAAATAAGATGAGCATGGAATGGTTCATTGAGAATAAAAGCATGGATAAGCATTCAGTGGCAGCTACTAAGACTTATGGTACAAGCCGCATGGATGCTTATTCTATTTTTGAGGATACGCTGAACCTAAAGACTGTAACAGTCAGGGACAGGATTGATGACGGTGATGGCAAATATCATTACGAAGTCAATAAGAATGAGACAATGCTTGCAAGGGAAAAGCAGAACATGATCAAGGAGAAGTTCAAGGAATGGCTGTTTGCAGAGCCGGAGCGAAGACAGAAGTATGTGGAATATTACAACGAGACATTCAATAATATCCGTCTGCGTGAGTATGACGGAAGCCACTTACAGTTTCCGGGAATGAATCCGGCGATTGAGCTAAAGCCTCATCAGAAGAATGCGGTGGCAAGAATCCTTCTCGGAGGAAATACACTGCTTGCACACTGTGTCGGTGCCGGAAAGTCATTTGAGATGATGGCTGCCTGCATGGAGCAGAAGAGACTCGGACTTGCCAATAAGACAATCATGGTTGTTCCAAAGCCGCTTATCGGTCAGACTGCATCAGAGTTTTTAAGGCTGTATCCGTCAGCAAATATCTTAGTTGCCACAGAGCGTGATTTTGAAAAGAGTCGCAGAAAGCAGTTCGTATCAAGGATTGCGACAGGTGACTATGACTGCATTATCATGTCGCACTCGCAGTTTGAGAAAATCCCAATCTCCGCAGAGAGAAAGGAAAGAATGCTCAATGAGCAGATTGATGAGATAAGCTATGCGATTGATGAGATGAAGGAGCGTAACGGAGAGCGATGGACTGTAAAGCAGATGGAAAGCCAGAAGAAAAAGCTGGAGGAACAGCTGAAATCTCTATCTGATGAGAGCAGAAAGGATGACCTTATAACCTTTGAGGAGCTGGGTGTTGACTCTATTATGGTAGACGAGGCACATAATTTTAAGAACCTTGCGATTTTTTCCAAGATGAATAATGTGTCAGGTATCAGCAGCAGTGGAGCGAAAAAGTCAACGGATATGCAGCTTAAATGCCAGTATCTATCAGAGATAAATGATGGCAGAGGCATTGTGTTTGCAACAGGTACACCGATATCCAATACCATGTGTGAGATGTATGTCATGCAGCTTTACTTGCAGAAAGCGGCACTTGAAGAGATGGGGATTTATCACTTTGATTCTTGGGCAGCGAACTTTGGTGAAGTGACAACAGCACTGGAGCTTACTGTAGAGGGAAGCGGATTCCGTTTTAAGAGCCGATTCAATAAATTTACGAATCTGCCGGAGCTTATGAATATCTTCCGTGAGGTAGCTGATGTACAGACAGCAGATATGCTTGACCTTGATGTGCCTGCACTTCGTGGCGGCAAGCCTATTATTGTGGAGTCGGAGCCTGACTGGTATGTGAAGCAGGTCATGGAAGACTTTGTTGTGAGGGCAGAGCGTATCAGAGGCGGTGGAGTTGATCCAAGCGTAGATAACTTCTTAAAGATTACCCATGAGGCAAGACTTCTTGGAACGGATGCCAGACTGATTGATAAGGATGCACCGAACAATCCGGATGGAAAGCTCAATAAGGTAGCGGAGAATGTATGGAAAGAATATGAGAAAGGAAATGCTGATGGTCATATAGGCTGCCAGCTTATTTTTTCGGACATCGGCACACCGGGACCGGATAAGGACTTTACCATCTATGATTATCTGAAGGAAACACTTATCCAGTATGGTATTCCGGCTGATGAGATAGCATTTATCCATGATGCAAAGACGGATGCACAGAGGGATGCACTTTTTAAGGAGATGAGAACAGGTAAAAAGAAGGTTCTTATCGGTTCAACGGACAAGTGTGGAACAGGTGTCAATGTGCAGACACACCTTGTAGCAATGCATCATGTGGATTGTCCGTGGAAGCCAAGCTCCATTGAACAGAGGGAAGGACGAGGCATCAGGCAGGGCAACGAAAATGAAGAAGTAGCAATCTACAGATATGTCACTAAAGGAACCTTTGATGCATACAACTGGTCGCTCGTTGAAAATAAGCAGCGTTTCATCAGTCAGGTCATGACAAGCAAGGCAGTAAGCCGAAGCTGTGAGGATATCGACGAGGCAACACTTTCCTATGCAGAGATCAAGGCGGTTGCCACCGGTAATCCTTTGATCAAGGAAAAGATGGAGATTGACAATGATGTCCAGAGATTAAAGCTCTTAAAGGCATCCTATGACAATCAGAGATATGGACTTCAGGACAACTTTATGATCAAGTATCCGAAGCTCATTAAGACAGCAACAGAAAAGCTTGCCAATGTCCGTGAGGATGTAAAGGCAAGGGATAAGGAGCTGATTGATAATCCGGAATTTGCCATTACCATAGGCAAAGCAACCTACACAGAGCGTGTGGATGGTGGAACCATGATGCTTGAAGCAATCAGCAAGTGTAAGACCGGAGAGACAACTGCAATCGGTAAATTCCATGGATTTGAGCTGCTTGTGGAAAAGAACTTCCTTGGCATCAATTATATGGTGCTTCGTGGAAAGACTGAGTATAAAGCTGAGCTTTCCACAAGTCCTGTCGGCAGTATGGTGAAGCTGGAAAACCTGTTCAATGGACTCCATGAGAACATTGATTTCTTAGAAAAGAAGATTGAGCAGTACCAGAATGACCTTGAAGCATCAAAGACTGAGTATGACAAGCCATTTGCGTACAGTGAGGAACTGGAAGAAAAGCTGGCAAGGCAGTGTGAATTGAATGCCCAGCTTGACCTTGAGAACGCAAAGGCTGTGGATGCAGACCTGAGCGGACCGGAGGAAGAAAGAGAAGCTGATGACAGAATGGAATCTGCAGCAATTGTAGCAGAGGATAAAGGTGCTTATCCAGCCGACAGAGAGGGCAGAACACGATAGGAGAGTGAATAATATGAGCATAAGAAAAGTGGTCGCAGGACTACTGATTACAGCAGGGATTGCCATTATGGCAGTCCCTTTTTTCTGGCGGGCAACAGGAGAAAAACAGACAGAACAGCTCATAAGTGAATTTGAGCAGACATTGGAGGATGATTACGATGAAGAAACAGATGTGGAGGAAGAGCAAACCTCCATTAGTAAAGAGGATGAAGCCATTCTTAAAGAAGGCGGTGTTATCGGCATCATTGAGATACCGGGCTTAGATATCAGGTATCCGGTAATGGAAGGAACCACAAGTAAAGTACTTAATGCCGGGATTGGTCATATAGAAGAAACAGCAGGAATCGGTGAGAGTGGCAACTGTGTGTTATGCGGTCACAATGGCAGCAGATATGGCACATTTTTTACACCACTAAGTCAGATATCCATAGGTGATGAAGTGATGATAACCGACAAAAAGGGACAGGAGCATATCTATGAGGTAACAGAGACAGAGGTAGTAAATCCGTATGATAACAGCATCAAGACACAGGGTACTGAAAAAGAATTAACTCTTTTTACCTGTTCCCAGAAAGGAACCATGCGTTTTGTGGTCAGGTGCATTTATAAGGAGGCGGTGATGGATGAATAAGAGATACCGATTAGGTGAAATAGAAGAGGTAGTATCTGATATGGAGGAGTTAATCGGGCTTGAGGATGATATTGCGGAGATTGATGATGAATTTCAGATAGTCGTAAGCGGCTGGTCTGTGTATGTCGAAAGCCTGAATCTGACACTCAGACAGGGGATAGCCTGTGCATGGGATGAGGATGAAGGCTTATTTATGCCTGATTTTGATGTGACTATCGTGTATGAGGGGAACATTGAAACACAGGAGTGGCTCTATTACGAGCAGGACGGAATGGTCGTTACACTTGGCAACTGGCTTAATGGCAGATTGTCTTGTGAACAGATAGAACAGCTTTGGTGTGAGCTTATCATACCGGAGCAAAACAAAGAACAAAAAGAAAGCGAGGAATAGCATATGAAGTATTCAATTAAAGTAAACGAAGTAAGAGCAAAAGAGGGCAGCAATATCAAGGGATTTGCAACAGTGGTATTCGGTGATTCATTTAAGATTACCAATATTGCAATCCTTGAGAATAAGGATAAGGGAGAGCTTTTTGTATCAATGCCAAGATACCGCTCCAATGAGCGTGATGAAAGCAACGGTGTGATCTATAAGGATGTGTGCAATCCTATCACAGCAGAGTTTCGAGAGGAACTCTATACCAATATCCTTGATGCCTATGCAAGAATTAAGGAACCGGAGAAAGAGGAGACACAGAAGCAGGAGCGTACACAGGAAATGCCGGAGTTTTCCGTAACTGTAACACCTTATGAGAGGGAAGGTAGTAACATCAAGGGACTTGCACGCATTTATTTTGAAAACAGTTTCATCGTAAATAATATCAATATCGTGCAGGGAAAAGAGAAAATCTTTGTATCAATGCCATCTTATAAGACAAAGCAGGTGGATGAGCAGGGCAAGCCTATCTATCAGGATGTCTGCTATCCGGTCACAAAGGATTTCAGGGAAAAACTCTATAATGAGATTATCTCTGAATATGAGAAAGCAAAGGATAAGAGCAACGAAAATGCAAGAGAGAGTGCAGAGAAACATCATGGCAATCCCGATAAAGAGAAGGACAAAGAGGCGACGCCCTTTCGATAATCAGTAATCAGAGTACAGGGGCGGCCAAGGCTGCCCCATTTACAGAATGGAGGAAACAGAATGGATATGGAAGCAGGAAAAACACTTACCAATGAGGAGGTCATAAGAGAACTTCTCGACTTATTAAAGAAAAATGCCATGAAAGAGCAGGCAAACGATGTATTTGAGATATGCAGCTATGTGGATGGACTGGAGAAAAAGATTGATTCCATGACGGAAGAACTCACCAATATGCAGAATCAGATCAAAGAAATGCAGGAAGATACACTTGTCAATAATGCTAAAAAGGCATTGTCGGAAGCACAGGAGCGACTTAATGCCAGATGTGAGCAGATAAAGTCACAGGTATTAGAAGTGAAAGAACAGGTCAAATCTACTGCTAAGGGCATAGTCGAAGAAGCAAAGGAAAAGGGAAGAGCTGCATTATACAGGGTATCTGAGTTCTTAGGAATTAAGAAAAGATTTCTGGATATTCGAGAGAATGTAAGAGGTGCAATCAAGACCACAGATAAGGATATAGCAAAGACAGCACTTCTTGCAAAAGGATTTCGTGAAGCAGGGCAGACAGTAGCCAATGCATTCCGCACTTTTGCTGACAAGCCGGAGGTGGATTATTCTCAGAAAGAGCAGAAACATCCCATTACAAAGGCAGTACTTGCTCCGATGAAAGCAGTGAAAAAGATGCTTGTATCAATAGAGATTCATCTGGACGCATCCATTGATAAGCTTGATAATCTAGCCATGGATGTGAGAATGGATAAAGAAAAGAATAAGGATGATATGAAGCATAATGACCAGATGGAAGCTGATAGGAAAGAAGCAGCACCTGAGAGAGTCGAAGCTGAGATTGTATATGCACCGGTGGTGGCGGAAACACACGAGTATCAGTATAATGCCGATGCTTTTGAAGCAAGAGGTGCTGCGGATATGAAAGTGGAGATAGGAAAAGAAGTATCAAAGGTAAGAGAAGATAAAGCCAGATAGTAGTGAGGGCGTGGGAGAAATCCTGCGTCCTTTTTTGATGTGCGCCTAACGGCGCACGTTTCTAAAGGGTAAAAGTCCCGAATCCGCCCATAGTGGGAAAGATATAGCCGAAGGCAAGGGTGTACATTGCGAGATGGAATCTGAAGGAAGCTGGATGTGAGGAACATACTAACTCACGGGCAAAT
>ENA-OYDF01000059-OYDF01000059.1-human-gut-metagenome-genome-assembly--contig:-NODE-59-length-16215-cov-4.138366_pt1 | contig 16215 bp, 5 predicted proteins | sample MGYA00243464_ERZ652895 | MGnify/ENA primary metagenome ERZ652895 (study PRJEB26926, sample SAMN06164687) | human gut metagenome | biome: ENVO:00009003; feature: ENVO:2100002; material: ENVO:00002003... | reverse complement strand
GTCTCGTGGGCTCGGAGATGTGTATAAGAGACAGATATATTCTGTTACTCGTGCTCATGGTGATGGGTGCGGGTATCAATGCGTATGCAGAAGATGTAAATCCTGTGAAGGAAGGCAATGTGATTTCAGGTCATGTAGTGGAAAAAGGCACGGAGAACAGCCTTCCGTATGCTGCCATATTGATTGTGGAAACCGGGCAGGGTACGGTGAGTAACGAGGACGGTGAGTTCCGTTTCAAGAAGGTTCCGGCAGGAAAGTACACATTGAGGGTTCAGCTACTGGGCTATGAGACACAGGAAAAGAAAGTGACCGTCAGTAACGACTTCACGGTAGATGTTCATTTTTTGATGAGTGACGAAAGTATTATGACGGACGAGGTAGTCGTATCGGCCAATCGCAATGAAACAAGTCGCAAGGTGGCTCCGGTGGTAGTTAATGTGATGAATGCCAAGCTGTTCGAATCGGTGAATTCTACCGATTTGGCTAAATCCTTGAATTACCAGTCGGGGTTGCGTGTGGAGAACAACTGCCAGAACTGCGGCTTCCCTCAAGTGCGTATCAATGGGCTGGAAGGACCTTATTCTCAGATTCTTATCAATAGCCGTCCGGTAGTCAGTGCTCTGTCCGGTGTATATGGCTTGGAGCAGATTCCGGTGAATATGATAGAGCGTGTAGAGGTTGTCCGCGGAGGAGGGTCGGCCTTGTTTGGTGCTAATGCAGTGGGCGGAACCATCAATATCATCACGAAAGACCCCATCAACAATTCATTTCAAGTTTCTTCAACAATGTCCAATATGAACGGCAAGGTGTGGGAACAGTATATGGGAGCCAACGCCTCTTTGGTGTCAAAAGACAATACGTATGGCATCGCTTTGTATCAGTCTTATCGGAACCGTAATCCGTATGATGCGGACGGGGACGGTTTCTCGGAGTTGGGAAAGCTGAATATGAATACATTCGGGCTGCGCACCTATTACCGTCCTACGCAGTTCAGCCGTATCAGTCTGGAATATCATACCACGAATGAGTTCCGCCGCGGAGGGAATAAATTTGATTTGCAGCCGCACGAAACGGATATCACCGAACAGACCAAGCATGTCATCAATAGTGGCGGATTGAGTTATGATCTGTTTTGGAAAGAATACAAGCATAAGCTTTCTTTCTATTCTTCCATCCAGCATACCGACCGTAACAGTTATTATGGTGCGCAACAGGATGCGAATGCATACGGAAAGACGAAAGATCTGACTTGGGTGGCAGGCGGCATGTATGTGGGTAATTTTGAGAAAGTTTTATTCTCTCCTGCTACTTTTACCGCCGGGCTGGAGTATCAGAACAACTCCCTGCACGATGTTATGACCGGTTATCACCGTGATATGAAACAGGATGTGCGTATTGCCAGCGCTTTTGTGCAGAACGAATGGAAAATGAATCAGTTTGTATTCCTGGCCGGGTTCCGTCTGGATGACCATAACCTGATTGACAATCCCATCTTCAGCCCCCGTCTGAACCTGCTCTATAAGCCCAGTGACAAACTACAGGCACGTATTACCTGGTCTACCGGTTTCCGTGCGCCGCAGGCATACGATGAGGATTTGCACGTTACGGCAGTAGGAGGTGAGGGCGTGCTTATCAAGTTGGCGGAAGGGCTGAAGCCTGAGCATTCGAACAGTATCAGCGGTTCCATTGATTGGACGGCGAATATTGGTCATTTCCAGACCAATTTGTTATTGGAAGGGTTCTATACCGGATTGGATGACGTGTTTGTACTGGAGGATATGGGCCATGACGAGAATGGTAACAAGGTGAAGGAGCGTCGTAACGGTAACGGGGCACGTGTGTATGGCGTGAATCTGGACGGAAAGATTGCACATGGACGTGATGCGGCTTTACAGGTGGGCTTCACGGTGCAGCGCAGCGAATATACTGAGCTGGAGGCATGGAGTGAGAATCCTGAGGTAGCGCCGGTGAAGCGGATGCCCCGTACTCCTGACTATTACGGTTATTTCACATTGACATCTGCTCCGTTCAAGAATTTCGACTGCTCCTTGTCCGGTGTGTACACAGGCCGGATGCATGTGCCGCATTTCGCACCGACAGAGTTGCCCGAGGAATATATAGGACAATATATCGCTAAAGATGAAATGGTGCATACTCCTGATTTCTTTGATTTGAATGTGAAACTGAATTATACGTTTGTATTGAATGACCATATCAAATTGCAGTTAAACGGTGGAGTACAGAATATTTTTAATGCTTTCCAAAAGGATTTGGACAAAGGTGGTTATCGTGACTCGGGTTATTTCTATGGGCCTACACAGCCTAGAACGTATTTTGTGGGGATCAAGATTACGAATTGAATAATCTGCTGATTGGTCAATGTGCTAATATGTCAATGGGTTACGCTTTGTTCCACATGGCACATTAGCACATTGTCACATTGACAAATTAACAGATTGATTTATTACCAACTACTGACAAGTGACTATACTTTTCTGTAATCCGGAATCCCGGATCGGGATAATTATATAAGGGGAAGCGGTGTTCTGTTTCTCCTTCCATATATTTCCACAGACTGGCATATTCTTCTTTCTTCTCGCCCATTTCCTGCAATTGCAGCATATATTGCCAGATAGACTTGTTTTCCTTGATGTATATTTTTTCCATCTGATGAATAATCGGAGTATGCTGGCGGGTTGGGTCATGGTCAAATTCCAGTATCCGTTTTCCCTCTTTTGTCATACCGATAGTTACGAAAGTCATGCTCTTGCCTATACCCGGCAGGTTCAGTACGCTGCGGTCTGTTGCTACGAAAGGAATCTGATGGAAGGTGCAGAAACGCTGTACGGCTGCCGCACGGTCTTTACTGTTTCTCAACAGGTTCAAGAACTCCTTTTCTTGCTCTGCGGAGAGTTTTCCCCATACCTTTTCCTCTTCTTTCTCCTGCAAGGAGCGGCTGTTAGGTGCAAATACGGCATAATTCTCCTCAAATCCTTTTACCGAGAAGGTGTAATAGCATAGTACACCCAGCCCATTCAATACTTTGCGCAGCTTGGCGGTGTGTCCGCGACGGGAAGCAGCCACATTATATACTAACTGGTTGGTGATAGTCCACCCGGCTGCCAGTATCTTGCGGATAGCTTCACGCGCTTCGGGTGTTACTTCCAGTGGAGTCTGGAAATGCGTTTGAATCAGAAATTGTCTGACCCCTACGGCAGATGCCTTTTCTTTGAACTCGCGTAAGATTTCCAATAGCTCGTCATTGATTCGCATGGGCAGATATACCGGGAGCCGGCTGCCCAAGCGTACTCGTTGCAGTTCCGCATATTTCTCTCCTTCGGCGCGGTGCAGGTTTGCGTTCCGTTTGCGGACAGCCATTTTGTAGACGGCTTCCAATATATTGCGCAAGGTCTTGTTCTGGCTCATCAATGCATCGCCTCCTGTAATCAGGATATCCCTGAGCTGAGTGTCGTTCTCGAAATATTCCATCAGTTTTCTCAACCTCTTGTCCCAGCTCTCTTTCGGTTTCAATTCCTCGAAGTTGAAGTTCAGACGTTCACTTTGGAAGTCGTACATGCGCTGGCAGGATGCACACAGGCCGCCGCATGCACGTCCCATCGAGTCGGGGATAAGAATGGCCACATCGGGATAACGGCGGTGAATGTTGTGTCCGTCCGGCAGCAGCCATCCTGCAGCGTTAGGCTTTCCGTCCTCCACAGCATCTTCTTTTTCCCATGCGTGGATGTTACCGTATGTTTCCACCAGTTGGGGAGAGTACAGAATATAGCTTCGTATGGCTGTATCATCATATCCTTTCCCCGTAGGATTCAACAAAGACAGATAGTAAGGGGTGATAAAGACAGGCATTCCTTTCTTGCGTGCTTTGTGATAAAGCTGCAAGGTCTCTTCGGATAGGGAGTTGCCTAGCATTCGGTTCAGTTCGGTAGGGCTTTTTATGGCCATTGCCAGATGAAAACGGGCTTCGTTCCACCATTGGCAGACCAGCCGGCGTTTATCCTCTTCCGTGCTTCCTTCAGGAAAAAGGTAGCGGCTGGAGGGTGCGTGTCTGTTTTCTATTTTCTGGATAAGAAGGGAGATGATACGTTCTTTGTTTTGTCGGCGGATAGCCCGGACATCCTCATTCAGTCCGCTGGGCCAGCGTTTCATCCATTGTTGCACTTGTTTTTCATCAGGTAGTTCCTCCTCTTCGTGATAAAGCCGGTCAAACTGGTGATACAGGTCAATCCATAAATCAACGGAAATCTCTTCATTGATGATACTATTCGTTAAAAACTTCCAAAGCAGTGAGATGGTTTCTATTTTAATCTCCTGTTCTGTAGAGGCTTCGTAAATGGTTTTTCCATCGTTATCTATCAGTCTTTTAATTTGCCTTGCGGCAGCAGGATTGTAAATAGGACCGGATAATAGATAATCGTTCAGCTTGTTTTTGAAAGCTATTTCATCCTGGCTTTCTGAAGCCAATGAAGTGAGTTGGGTTAATCGGGTTTCGAATAGTGTTTTAATGCCATGGGTGGATAACATCTTATTCTTTTGTTTCATAAGCAAACGGTTGTTAAAAAAGTGAATACTATAAATAACATATTTCTCGTAGAAAAGTTATCAAACTGTTAACTTCATGCTGCTAATATAGTAAAAAAGCTTCTTTTATGCAAATTCCTTAACAAAAAGACGTTTTTTATAAATAGCATTATTTTATAGAGTACATTTGCTTTGTGCTTTCGTCTTTTTTTAAAGCCCGGAGCTTTTATCGGGAAACGAAGAAATTCGTAGTTTTGTAGAGCTTTGCTTGTTTGCAGGTCAATCAAGCTGAAGAGAAACCTCATTTTAATAAATGGAAAAACAACATAGAAGTAAATAAATGGAACTGAAACAACTTTTTACCTTTGCAGCAGCCTGTTCGCTGGCACTTTCGGTATCGGCGCAAGATAGAGTACACTATACAGGCACGGAGCTGTCTAACCCTACCTGTCATGACGGGCAATTGTCACCCGTGGTAGGGGTACACAATATTCAGGTGATGCGTGCCAACCGGGAACATCCTGCACCCGATAACGGCAATGGATGGACATACAATCATCAGTCCATGTTGGCTTATTGGAACGGACAATTCTATATGCATTATCTTTCCGATCCATCAGACGAGCATATTCCTCCCTCACAGACTTTCCTGATGACTTCAAAAGATGGATACCACTGGACAAATCCGGTGACTCTTTTCCCTATCTACCGGGTTCCCGATGGCTATACCAAGCCCGGACGCACAGACAAGGCAAAAGATCTGGATGCCATCATGCATCAGCGTGTAGGCTTCTATGTATCAAAAAGCGGCAGATTGATAGCTATGGGAAACTATGGCGTAGCTCTGGACAAGAAAGATGACCCGAATGACGGGAACGGAATAGGCCGTGTGGTTCGCGAGATTAAGAAAGACGGTTCGTTCGGTCCCATTTATTTCATTTACTATAACCATGCGTTTAATGAAAAGAATACATCCTATCCTTATTTTAAACGCAGCAAAGACAAGGAATTTGTAAAAGCCTGTCAGGAGATTCTGGATAATCCCCGCTACCGTATGCAGTGGGTGGAGGAAGCCGACCGCAATGACCCGTTGATTCCTTTACACAAAGAATACAAAGCGTATTGTGACTATACCTTGCCCGACGGCCGTTTGGTAAGCCTGTGGAAACACGCCCTGACTTCCATCAGCGAGGATGGCGGAAATACATGGGCGCAACCGGTGGAACGTGCGAAAGGTTTCGTAAACAGTAATGCGAAGATATGGGGGCAACGTTTGAGTGACGGTACATACGCCACGGTGTATAATCCTTCCGAGTTCCGCTGGCCACTGGCTATTTCGCTGAGTAAGGACGGCCTGGAATATACCACTTTGAACCTGGTGCACGGCGAGATTACGCCGATGCGTTACGGAGGTAATTATAAATCATTCGGTCCTCAGTATGTACGGGGTATTCAGGAAGGTAACGGGACTCCTCCCGATGGTGATTTGTGGGTGACTTACAGTGTGAACAAGGAGGACATGTGGGTCTCTCATATTCCTGTGCCCGTCCGCGCACATGCCAGTGCACATGCTGACGATAATTTTGCCAACTATAAAGATTTGAATGAACTGACCGACTGGAATTTGTATTCTTTGCAGTGGGCTCCCGTATCATTGGATGGAAAATGGTTGGTGCTGCAAGATAAGGATTTGTTCGATTATGCCCGTGTGGAGCGTAAGATACCTGCTACAAAAGAACTTAAAGTTTCTTTCGAACTGATGGCGGAGCAGAACGATAAGGGCCTTTTGCAAATAGAATTCCTAGATGAAAACGGTATTGCTTGTTCCCGTCTGGAATTGACTTCCGACGGACTTTTCCGTGCCAAAGGAGGTGCGCGGTTTGGTAATTTGTTGAAGTATGAACCGGGCAAGACGTATAAGGTAGAAGTGGAGCTTTCTGTTGCCAACCGCATGGTAATTGTCTATGTGGATGGAAAGAAAGTGGGGCAACGTATGTTCTTTGCGCCCGTTCCGGCCATCGAGAGAGTGATGTTCCGGACCGGAGCGCAACGGACTTATCCTACGGTGGATACTCCGGCAGACTGGTATGGCATTCTGCCGAATGCAGGTGAGCAAGAACCTTTGTGCACCTATCGTATAGCCAACTTTAAGACGGCTTCTGCTGATAAGGATGCCGGTGCGGCTTTCTTGAAATATAAGGATTTCAAGCCCTATGTGGATTATTTCAACAGCATGGAGGATGAGAATATAGCCCAGGCTATTCCCAATGCCCGTGCATCTCAATGGATGGAAGAAAACATTCCTCTTTTCGAGTGCTCTCAAAAGAACTTCGAGGAAATGTATTATTATCGTTGGTGGACGCTGCGCAAGCACATCAAGGAAACTCCGGTGGGCTATGGTATGACCGAATTCTTGGTAAACCGTTCGTATGCCGATAAATACAATCTGATAGCTTGTGCCATCGGTCATCATATTTATGAGAGCCGCTGGTTGCGTAACCCGGAATACTTGAATCAGATTATCCATACTTGGTATCGGGGTAACGAAGGAGGCCCGATGGCCAAAATGACCAAGTTCAGCTCGTGGAATGCGGATGCGGTACTGGGACGTTACATGGTCGATGGAAACAAGGAATTCTTGTTGGATATGGTAAAGGATTTGGAAGCGGAATATGCCCGTTGGGAAAAGACAAACCGCCTGTCCAATGGACTTTACTGGCAGGGAGATGTGCAGGATGGCATGGAGGAATCTATCAGTGGAGGTCGTCGTAAGCAATATGCCCGTCCTACTATCAACAGTTATATGTATGGCAACGCCAAAGCGCTCTCTCTTATCGGCATCATGACAGGAGATGAGGGCATGGCCATGAAATATGGATTGAAAGCCGACTCCATTAAAACGTTGGTACAGGATAAGTTGTGGAACACAGACCACCATTTCTTTGAAACGATGCGTGGAGATGCGTCCGCCGAGGTACGCGAGGCTATCGGCTATATCCCTTGGTATTTCAATTTGCCGGATGCTTCTTCCAAATACACTGTGGCATGGAAGGAAGTGATGGACGAGAAAGGTTTTTCCGCACCTTACGGACTTACCACTGCCGAGCGCCGTCATCCTGAGTTCCGCACGCATGGCGTAGGTAAGTGTGAATGGGATGGGGCTATCTGGCCGTTTGCATCTGCACAGACTTTGACTGCAATGGCCAATTTCATGAATAATTATCCTCAGACTGTATTGACAGACAGCGTGTATTTCCATCAAATGGAACGCTATGTGGAGTCGCAACATCATCGTGGGCGTCCCTACATCGGCGAGTATCTGGATGAGGTAACCGGTTATTGGTTGAAAGGGGATCAGGAACGCAGCCGTTATTACAATCATTCTACTTTTAATGATTTGATGATTACCGGTTTGATAGGACTCCGTCCGCGCATGGATAACACAGTGGAGGTGAATCCGTTGATTCCCGAAGGAAAGTGGGATTATTTCTGTTTGGATAATGTGTTGTATCATGGCCGTAACCTCACTATTTTGTGGGATAAAGACGGCAGCCGTTACCAGCGTGGAAAAGGTCTGCATATCTATGTGGATGGAAAGGAAGTAGGACATGCCGATACATTGACCCGTGTTCTTTGTGAGAATGTGCTATAATTTTGAATAAAGGGGATGTCTTAAGATAATAAACAGACTGTTGAAAGAAAAATGAATTACAGAAAATTCTTAATAGCCGCTTTGTTAGTTATGTCTTTCTCCGTGCAGGCGAAAGACATAACTATTACCCGCCTGACGTGTGAGATGCGCGAAGGAAGAGTGACCATCTCTGATGCCCCTCGTTTGGGATGGCAGATGAGTTCGCCGGAAAATGGCACGCGGCAGACTGCTTATGAGATAGAGGTTCGGGATGTATGGGCAGGAAAAGTAGTCTGGAACAGTGGCAAAGTAAAATCCGCTCGAAGCCAGTTGGTTTCCTGTGCGGATGCGGCTTTGGAGAAGGACAGGCATTATACTTGGCGTGTCCGTGTCTGGGATGAGGCTGATACGCCTTCGGCATGGAGTGCCCCCTCTGATTTCAGTATCCTGACTTCCGAAGCGGCTTTCGCCGGCAGTGAATGGATTGGGGCCATTACCCGTAAGGATGCCCGCATACCCGAAGGCCGGAAATATCATGGCAGTGAGCTGAAAAAGCCTGAGGCAAAGGCCGCCTGGGCTGCTGTGGATACTTTGGCAAAGAAAAGTATTTATCTGCGTCGCGAGTTCCATGTGGCAAAGAAAGTGAAAGACGCCACGGCGTATGTATGTGGCTTGGGCTTTTATGAATTTTCGCTGAATGGAGAAAAAGTGGGAGACAGCGAATTTGCCCCTCTTTGGAGCGACTATGACAAAAGTGTCTATTATAATACTTATGATGTCACCTCGCAAGTGAAGAAAGGCGGTAACGCTATCGGAGTCCTGCTGGGAAATGGATTTTACAATGTGCAAGGCGGCCGCTATCGTAAACTGCAAATCAGTTTCGGCGCTCCCACGCTTCGTTTCCGGATGGTGGTGAATTATGAAGACGGAACCAGTGAAACGATTGTTTCCGGAAAGGACTGGAAGTACGATTTCAGTCCCGTACTGTTCAATTGCATCTATGGCGGAGAAGATTATGACGCCCGCCGTGAGCAGAAAGGCTGGAACATGTTCGGTTTTAAAGAGCAGGATTGGCGTCCTGTCGTGATTCAGGAAGCCCCCAAAGGGGTGCTTCGTCCGCAGATAGCGCAACCGGTAAAGATCATGGAGCGTTATGATATCCGGAAAGTGACCAAGCTCACCGCTGAACAGATAACAGCCGCCTGCAAGTCAACCAAACGGACAGTAGATCCGTCTGCCTTTGTGCTGGATATGGGACAGAACCTGGCCGGGTTCCCCGAAATTACCGTCCGTGGAAAGAAAGGGCAGAAAATAACTCTGCTTGTATCCGAATCCCTGACGGACGAAGGAGCTTGCAATCAGCGTCAGACCGGCAGACAACATTATTATGAATATACTTTGAAAGGGGAGGGAGTGGAAACTTGGCATCCTCGTTTCTCCTACTATGGCTTCCGGTATATTCAGGTGGAAGGTGCTGTGCTGAAAGGGCAGAAGAATCCCTTCCGTCTTCCGGTGATCCAGAAGATACAATCGTGCTTTGTTTATAATTCGGCTCCTAAGGTATCCACATTCCAATGTTCCAATCGTATATTCAATGAGGCCCATCGGCTGATAGAGAAGGCGGTGCGAAGCAATATGCAGTCCGTGTTTACCGATTGTCCTCATCGCGAGAAACTGGGTTGGTTGGAACAAGATCATTTGTGTGGTCCCGGTTTGCTTTACAATTATGATTTGACAGGCTTTGTCCCTCAGACTCTTCAGAACATAGCCGATGCACAGCATGCCAACGGCGCGGTTCCTACCACTGCTCCGGAATATGTGGTGTTCGAGGGCCCCGGTATGGATGCTTTTGCCGAATCTCCCGAATGGGGATGTACCTTTGTGGTATTGCCTTTCATGTATTATGAGACGTATGGGGATGATTCATTGATTAGAAAATACTATAACGGAATGCGCCGTTACATTGATTATATGACTACCCGTGCCAATGATGGAATCGTTTCTTTCGGACTGGGTGATTGGTATGATTATGGAGATTTCCGGGCCGGATTTTCTCGTAATACGCCTGTTCCTTTGGTAGCTACCGCCCATTATTATATGGTTGTTCGCTATCTGGTGGAGGCGGCACGTATGCTGGATAATAGGTATGATGTAGCATATTACACTCATTTGGGTGAAGAAATTAATAAAGCATTCCATCGGGAGTTTTATCATAAGGATACTCGTCAGTATGGTACGGGAAGTCAGTGCAGTAATGCCCTGCCGTTGTTTCTCGGAATGGTTCCTGCCGAAGATAAACAGGCGGTACTTGATAACTTGGTAGCGGATATAAAACGTCATGGTAACCGGCTGACTACTGGTGATGTGGGAAATCGTTATTTGTTCCAGACGCTAGCCCGTAACGGACTGAATGAGTTGATGTACACCATGCATAACCATGAAGAGGCCCCGGGGTATGGTTTCCAACTGAAATTTGGAGCTACCACGCTGACCGAGCAATGGGATCCGCGACAAGGTTCTTCGTGGAATCACTTTATGATGGGACAGATTGATGAATGGTTCTTCAACTCGCTGGCGGGTATCCGCACCGTTGAGGGAAAACCGGGAATGAAGGAAATAGAAATACGTCCCCGTCCGGTAGGCGATTTGACATACGTCCGTGCCTCTACCCAAACCTTGTACGGAAAAGTTGCGGTAGACTGGACCCGCGAGAATGGAGTCTTTACATTGAAAGTAACGATACCTGTAGGGTGTACGGCACGCGTATTCCTTCCCAATGAGAAAGAGCCGAAGATAGTGGAAAGCGGAACTTATTCTTTTAAGAAATAAACGCGGTTTTCATAGAAAAAGCCCCCTAAGGGTATTTGGTAAAACTAAAATCAACTAATGAACAATATGAATAAACGTACCTTTTTAAGTCTGTTACTATGTGTTTGCTGTCTGTCTTTTCTGCATGCGGAGCGTGTGGATATGCAGCAGGCAGGTGCCGATGTGCAAGGCAGGAAGCTGAACACAGCATTGATTAATTCCACCATCGACCGCCTGAACGCCCATGGTGGAGGAACCCTCTTTTTCCCCGCAGGAACTTATCTCACCGGTTCCATCCACATGAAAAGTAATATTACATTAGAATTGGAAGCAGGAGCCACCTTGAAATTCTCGGAGAACTTTGACGACTTCCTCCCTTATGTGGAAGTGCGTCATGAGGGAATCATGATGAAAAGTTTCCAACCGTTGATTTACGCCGTGGATGCAGAAAATATTACCATCAAGGGAGAAGGAACTCTGGATGGACAGGGTAAGGCATGGTGGACTGAATTTTTCCGTGTACTGGTAGACCTTAGAGATAACGGCAAGAGAAACATCAACAAGTACCAGCCCATGTTCGAGAAGGAAAACGACCTGAAAGCCCTTTACGCTGAAACCAATGAAGACTGGCATGGCACACTGGACCGTCGCTTTTTCCGTCCTCCTTTCATACATCCCATCCGTTGTAAGAATGTACGGGTAGAGGGCGTGAAGATTATCAACTCTCCCTTCTGGACTGTAAATCCTGAATTTTGCGACAATGTGACCATTAAAGGCATTACCATCCACAATGTGCCTTCCCCCAACACGGACGGCATCAACCCCGAGTCTTGTAAGAATGTACACATCAGCGACTGCCACATTTCGGTAGGCGATGACTGCATCACCATCAAATCCGGACGTGACTTGCAAGCGCGTAAACTGGGTGTTCCTTGCGAGAATATCACCATTACCAATTGCACCATGTTGAGCGGACACGGTGGTGTGGTTATCGGCAGCGAGATGAGTGGGGGAGTGAAGAAAGTGACCATCAGCAATTGTGTCTTTGATGGTACAGACCGAGGGATTCGTCTGAAATCCACTCGTGGCCGCGGAGGCATTGTGGAGGATATCCGTGTAAGCAATATTGTGATGAGTAATATCAAGAAAGAAGCTATTGTTCTCAATCTGAAATATAGCAAGATGCCTGCCGAACCGAAGAGTGACCGTACTCCGGAATTTCGTAATATCTATGTGTCGGGTGTGACGGTCCGTGATGTGAATACCCCCATTATGGTGGTAGGCCTTCCCGAAGCGCCTATTACCGGTATTGTGATGCGTGATGTGTATATTCAGAATGCCAAGCAACGCTGTGTCTTTGAAGATTGTAAGGACTTGGTGCTGGATGATGTGTATGTGGATGGTAAAGAAATAAAATAGACTGCCCGATGAAAAAACAGATGCTTTTGTGCATGGCGGCACTCTCTTTTTCCGCTGTGTCTGCACAAACTTATGAAACCCGGTTCGCACGTCCGTTATCCGATGTGTTGAATGACGTTGCCGCCCGTTTCCAGGTCCGCTTGAAGTATGATATTGATACGGTAGGGCGTATCCTTCCGTATGCCGATTTCCGTATCCGTCCCTATTCATTGGAAGAAACCTTGACCAATGTGCTTTCTCCTTTCGATTATAAATTCGTGAAGCAAAGTGATACCGTGTACAAGTTGAAACCATACGAGTATGCACGCCGCACGGATGTTGATGGAGAAAAAATGTTGTCATATCTTAGTGGCTTGTATACTGATAAAGATCAGTGGGAACAGCGCAGGGAGATACTCCGAAAGGAAGTGCGCCAACGTTTGGGATTGGATGATATGCTGAAAGGAACAGTGAAGGATGCAAAGCCTATTCTCTCGAAAGTACGGAAATTCGATGGATATACCGTGCAGAATTTTGCATTGGAGACCTTGCCGGGGCTTTATGTTTGCGGTTCGGTTTATGCACCGCGTTCCAAAGGTAAACATGCACTTATTATTTGCCCCAATGGCCATTTTGGACAGGGACGCTACCGGAAGGACCAACAGCAACGTATGGCTACATTGGCGCGTATGGGGGCTATTTGTGTGGATTATGACTTGTATGGTTGGGGAGAATCCGCTTTGCAGGTAGGTGCGGAAGCGCACCATACCAGTGATGCGCACACCATTCAGGCTATGAACGGATTGCTGATACTGGATGATATGCTGGCAAACCGTAAAGATATAGATCCTGCACGCATCGGCGTGAACGGTGGTTCCGGCGGAGGAACGCAGACGGTGTTGCTTACCGTTTTGGACGACCGTTTTACAGCTGCTGCCCCTGTGGTCAGTCTGGCTTCTCACTTTGATGGCGGTTGCCCGTGTGAAAGTGGCAAGCCCATCCAGCTGGCAGGTGGAGGAACTTGCAATGCGGAACTGGCCGCCCTGTTTGCTCCGCGTCCCATGCTGGTGGTTTCCGACGGAGGAGACTGGACAGCCACGGTTCCTCGTTTGGAATATCCTTACTTGCAACGCATCTACGGTTTTTATGGTGCGACGGACAAGGTGAGCAATGTACATTTGCCGCAAGAACGCCATGATTTCGGTCCGAACAAGCGCAATGCGGTTTATGATTTCTTTATAGACGTGTTCGGCCTTGACCGGAGAATGTTGGATGAAAGTAAAGTAACCATTGAATCGGAAAACGCATTGAAGAGCTTTGGTGAGAAAGGTGAGAAACTGCCAGCCGGAGCCTTAAGATATAAAGAATGATTTTGTCGTTTATTTATTAGGTTAAGAGTTAGTATGGAATCTCCCTCTTGCATAGCCTGTGAAGGTGAGCAAGGGGGAGTTTTTTTAGGTATGGGGGTTAATACTTTTTGTCGGGTATATCAGGTCTTGTCATACGGACTGTTAAGTCTTTTTGTGCGGACTGTTACTATAGTCTTCGGCAGTGGACCGTACAGTCTGCTACAGTGGACTGTACGGTCTGCCGTAGTGAAACATACGGACTACTGTCGTAGTCTGTAAAAGGTAACCGTAAGAAATGCTTTAATGGTACTGAAAAAAAGACTTAATGGAGCTGAAGCGATGAATTAACTCTGCATTTATGTTATAATCATCTTTAATTCTCCATCCTTGTGGCGCTTTCGGTCGTTTTCTTGTTTATAGTTGCGGATTCAAACCGGTTTCTACATCGGATTTCAGCCGGGTATAATGGAAAAAGCGGAGGTTATAATAAGATAATGCGTTTCTGTAATATGGCAGCAATCTGTTGTCTCAGTTGCGGGGCGCTGATGGGCTTGGCCATATAGCCGTCGAAGCCGTTTTCCATGGCCCGTTGTTCATCACTGGCATAGGCGAAAGCGGTAACAGCAATGATAGGTACATCCAAGGATAGTTTTCGTATTTCCCGGGTGGCCTCATAGCCATCCATCACCGGCATATTGATATCCATCAGAATTATCTGAGGGGTATGGAGCTTATACAAATTGACCGCCTCTTTTCCATCCCAGGCATGTACCAGGTTATATTCTCGTTTCAAGATAGATTGGAACAGCCGGTAATTGCTCTCATTGTCTTCGGCGATCAGAATGGTCAGCTTGTCTTTTTGCACGGAAATGAGTTGATGCTCTTCCTCTTTCTTGTTCTCTGCAGCGGCAGGCTGGTATGGAATGGTGAACCAGAAAGTGGATCCTTTTCCTTCCTCGGACTCAACACCGATGCGTCCTCCCATGTGCTCTACAATTGTCTGGCAAATGGATAGCCCCAGTCCTGTACCCTGTACAAAAGAGTTCAGTTTGACGAAACGTCCGAATATGGAGTTCACTTTGTCGGCTGGAATGCCGCAACCGGTATCTTTAACATAGAAATAAAGTTCTTTGTCGCATAGTTTGTAGCCGAAGGTGATGCTTCCTTGTGAGGTAAATTTGCTGGCGTTGTTCAGTAAATTGTTCAGTACCTGCATCAGACGGTTCTTTTCCGTTCTTATGAGGCAGGAGGGAAGTCCTTTCTGTACAATCAGTTGAATGCCGTTGCTCTCTGTCCGATAACGGGTAACACTTTCTATCTCGGAGATAATATCATTCAGTTCCACGTTGGAATAACAGAATTCCAGTGTGCCGGCCTCTATTTTCGATAAGTCCAGTATGTCGCTGATTAATTGCAGCAGCAACGTATTGTTACTTTCAATGATATTGATATATTCCTGCTTTTCCTGTTCCTCTTCTGCAGCAGCAAGGATGTTTGAGAAACCGATGATAGCATTTAGCGGAGTGCGTATTTCGTGGCTCATATTGGCAAGAAAAGCGGACTTCAGCCGGTTGGATTCTTCCGCGCGGTCCTTGGCTAAAAGCAGTTCGTCTTCCATTTTCTTCCGTTCAGTTATGACTAGGGAAGATCCTACCAAAGTGAGCGGCATTCCGTTTTCGTCTTTGCTTTCCACAGCTGCCTGCGCCTCTATCCAGTCTATTTTCCATTGTGTTCCGTCATTGGCCAGCACGCGGTATTCCTCTTTTACTTTCTCTATTTTCCCGTCTGCCAGGTCACGGTAGGCCTGTATCACGCGCGGGCGGTCTTCTTTAATGATTTTAGCGAAGTATTGCTCGTCCGAAACGCTCAACTGATCTTCGCTGATGCTGCCCGGCATGGCTGCCATGGCAATGGGGCGGTTAAGGTCGCACAAGATGGTATGGTCTTTCAAGTTCCATTTCCAAGGTACAATGTTGGCTACTTCCAGTGCCATGGAAAGTTTATGGTTCGTGGCGCTTAGCATTTGCTGTGCATTGTGCAACTCGGTGCTGTCCATGCAGAACACATCGACCATATCCGGTTCAGTGGAGCAATTCAGGACAACATCATAGAAGGTGTTGACGGTTTTAAAATAATATGGGAATGTGATCGATTTCTTTTCTTTCAAGGTGATACTCATGAAATGGGTGAATTCCGGTAAAGATTCGGGAAAGATTTCGGAGGCCCTTTTCCCTATTATATCGGATTTTTTAAAAAAACATCGTTCGAAATAACGGTTGACATCCTGATAAATGCTGTCTATAATATTTCCTTCTTTATCCCATATTACTTGTTCCTTCATGTAAAGAATCGGCATATTATCCACCAGGTTGATATATTGTGCGTTTGTTTCTATTTCATTTTGTTGGGCTCGTCTCAGGACTTTCAGCATCTGAATGCGTTTTTGTTGTGTTACAGCCATCAGTGCGAAGGCCATGAGCACAATCAGGA
>ENA-OYDF01000039-OYDF01000039.1-human-gut-metagenome-genome-assembly--contig:-NODE-39-length-19563-cov-21.346268_pt1 | contig 19563 bp, 14 predicted proteins | sample MGYA00243464_ERZ652895 | MGnify/ENA primary metagenome ERZ652895 (study PRJEB26926, sample SAMN06164687) | human gut metagenome | biome: ENVO:00009003; feature: ENVO:2100002; material: ENVO:00002003... | reverse complement strand
ACGAGATGTAGAGAGGTCTCGTGGGCTCGGAGATGTGTATAAGAGACAGTGCTTGATAGAACTGATGTTAGTAATAAAAATCCTGGGGATTCATTAACTAGTGCTGATATCAATAGTATAAATAATACTGTTAATGCTGCAGTTAGTTATATAAATGAAAACTTAAAAGATTTTTGTAATGCTAATGCTGAAATAAATAATTATGAAAGAAAATTAACTCTTTCGGGAGCAATTAGATTAGTACCTGAAGCAAGACGACGTAGCGGATTGAAAATTAGATTTCTTGGTAGTGAAGGTGCATATTCAGAATATATTTATAAAGGACCAGATGCTGATGAATCTAATTGGGCTAATGAAGATAATTGGAAATCTCCTTACAACATTATTGACGGAGGAGAGTGGTAAGTTTAAATAATAACATAAATTATGAAAAATAGTTATATAAAAACTACATGGATTGATAATAAAACTCCTGTTAATGCGGCTAATTTAAATAAGATCGAGAGTGCTTTATCAGATCTTTATACTAACGCTCTTAGTTCTTCTGAGATTTTAGAAGGAGATGGTATTAGAATTACTAATACTAGTTGTCAGTCAGATTGTTACGGTAATACTACAAAAGGTATTCAATTTTCTGTATCAGATCGTGTAATGCAGTCTGATTCTTGTAAAGGTGTTGATATTGTAACAAATACCTTGGATATCCTTCAATTTGAAAAGGATAGATTATACCTATTCTTAGATCCAGAGAGAAAAACTTTGGTTAAGATGGTAATAAACGGAGTTACTATTTTTGAAGTGAAATAATAATGAGATGGAACGATAAAAACGGATACATCACATATAAACAAGCTCTTCAAAATATTAAATCATGTCTAGGGATAGCTAAGATAGATTATTCCATGAGATGTGAATTAGCTCCGTATATCACATATATCTTAAAATATATATCAGATAGATTAACTTTACTTCCAGAAGGATCAGATGTCAAAACTTATATTCAAGAGTTTTTTGATATTCGAGATCATGGTGAAGCTAAGATTGTATTTTATGCTGTAGATGAACTTAGATGTGAACTTGGAATTGATAATGGTGAAATATACGTTGAAGGTTCTGAGATTCCATACAATGAGGATAGATTTATTTATGCATGGAGTAATGTTTTGACTGCTATGTTAGTTAGAATTTTATTCCAGTATCAAAATCTTCTAGCTCAACCCGAATCTAATGACTGCCCTTGTAATAATGAATGTGGAAGAGGACAGACTACAGCGGATTACGAATCTTGGAGTTCTGGTGTTTATCCAGAAGATGAAAGTTATTCTTACTATAATTATAAAGAAGTAAACAATACGGAATGGAGAACTAATAATGATGTTCCGGAGTGTACAAAATGTCTAAGACAATGAGTGATATAATTGTAAAAAATCAACTTCCTGAACCAACCGTAATTATTCTTAAAAATTCGGTAGAACAGGGAAAGATGCCTACTCCAGAACAGCTTGAAGTAGGTGAATTAGGTTTAGGTCTTCATGCCGGAGAGGAAAGTATATGGGTCAAAAATTCTGATGGTGTAGTTGTAGATCTTAGAGTTCCTAGAGTTGATAATTTTTGGGGTGATTTTCTCCTTGAATATGAAACTCTTGAGGAATTTAATGCAGATCTAGAAGCCGGAAAAATTAGTGATACTTCGATAGCTTTCATCAAAGGATCTAGACAGGCTTGGACTAAAGGAACTTTCTTCGCATTATCGGAGGAAGAAATAAATAAACTGATCGATAGTAAAGTATTGTTATTCCCAAGTATGACTTCTGAGTTAACATCAGAAAGTACATCTGAAGAAATAGCAGAAATTTTTGGTGGAGCAGAGAATTTTGTTAAGCTTACTGAAAAGATTAAAGATCAGATTTCAATTGCGTCTTTAAGAGTAGATTCTGGGAAAGCGATAGTTCCTGTATCTATTCAATCTAGTATTATAGAGTGTGAAACTCAGTGTAAAAATGTATTAGTTCTAGAGTGGATTTATTCAGGGAAATATTATTCAGAAAAGATTATCCTGAATAGTTTTACATCTGAATTCTCAGTTGAAAGAGAATTTACAGAATCTACTTTTATTGAGGTAGTAGAAAAAATAGATGAGCTTTTTAATACAAACTTAGAACTTGTAGAACCTAAGATTAATGGAACTTGGGATTTCTATAATAATGCATTCGAACCTATAACAATTACTCCAAGTCCAAATAAATATAATCCTGTAATTGAAAATGGATATAAGGCTGTTTTCAAAGGAGTTTATACATGGACAAGTGAAGATGGAAAGAAAGATCCTACTGGAGTTGTTAAGGGTTCATTCTGGGATACTCTTACAGGTACTGATGTTAGTTCTGATATAGTAACTAGTCCTTATTATACAGAAGATGCTACTATTTCTATTAAACTTGAAGCTCCTAAGACTGGTTTTATGGTTAGAGGAGAAGATGTTGTTAGAAGTACTGGCGTTTATGATTATACAGAAGATACTAGATCAGTAACATTCGCACATAGATTATTCTATGGTGTATCTACTAAGGGAAAAGACTTAGTAGAGTATGATATTAAATCTCTGAAAACATCTGAATTAATTACTGAACATCCTAAAAAGACTCTAGAACATTTTTCTACAGAAATGGATGAATATGCTATTTTTGCTTATCCTAAAGTTCTTGGTGAGTTAGATAGTATTTATCAGGATGGAATTCGTGTAATTAAGGCATTTAACAAAGTAGAATTAGAAATCACTAATGGTGCTGGTGTAGTAATAGATTATATAGTTTATGTTACTAATAATCCAGGTGCTTTTACTGATGTTGAGTTAGAATTTAAATAAATAGTACAATGGCGTTAAATTTTGCAGATAGATTAGTGTCCAACAATCCTAGTGCATATGGAATTGTTAGAGCTATAGAAGTTAGTGGACACAAAACAGTATCTTCTCTTTCAGCATTGTATAAAATTCCCGACTGTATTCTTTCTGATACAGGGGATAATTCTGGTAATGATTCTCTTGGACAATTGTGGTATGTAATTGATGCCAAAGAAGTTTATCAGCTTGTTAATTGGGAAAAAAGAAATGAAGCTGGAGGATGGAAACCATACTTATCTGGAGTAATTACAGATGAAGAACTGGAAGAGATATTAAATACTAAGCAAGATAAATTGATAGCCGGAGAAGGGATTAGTATCAGTGAGGATAATGTAATTTCTTGCACTATAGATACATCACTTTTCAGAATGGTGGATGAGCTACCTTCTTTGGAGGAAGCAGAGACAAATAAAATTTATCTTCTTAGAAAAGAAAATAATATCGGAGAACTTCAGAGTTATACTGAATATATAGTAACTATTAAGGTTGACGAAGAAGGGAAAGAAATAAAAGAATGGGAAAAGATCGGTGAATATGATTTATCTATTGAACTTGCTCCCTATCTTAAAATAGAAGATGCAGAAAAGACTTACGTAAAGAAGGAAAACATCGTAGATTCATTCGAAGGTGGTGATCCTAAAGAGCAAGTTTTATCTGCTGAAAAAGGAAAAGAACTTAAAGAACTCGTAGATTCATTAGAGGAAAGAAAAGTAGATAGTGTAACAGCTACTGAGGGAAAAGGAATCATAGTAGAAGGTACTCATAACGATCCTACTATTGGTGTTCTTCGTGATCCTGAGTCTGAAGGATTTTTTACAATCGAAGAAACAGGTCTTAAACTTAGTGGTGTTCAGGATGCTATTGATGAAGCAGTTGGTGAATTAACTGATAGAGTAGAACTTGAATCTGATGTAGTCTATAATATCAATGAAATATTTCCAGGTGAAGGTAAGGGAGAAAATGGAGATCAGTGGCACATCCAATATGCTGCTGCTAAATTAGATGCTTACCTTCCAGCTGAAAAGAAAGTTCCAGGTATAAAAGTTAAGTTTATTAACTTAGACGGTAACTGGAGAACTTTCACTTTCAATGGTGGATATTTCTTGGATGGTAGAAACTGGAGTTATGATATCACTTCTAATGACTTCACTGAATTAGCTACAGAAAATCTTCCAACAGCTACTCCAGAATCAAATGGAGTAATGTCAAAAGAAGATAAAGCTAAACTTGATGGAATTAGTGAAACTATCAATAAAGATGTAGATGATAAGATTGCAGAAGTTAAAGAGACAATCGATAACTATACTGTAAATGGTTATAAAATTTCCACAAATCCATCTTTAGATAGAAATGATATCGGTCTTGGAAATGTTACTAATGACGCTCAGATAAAACGCTCTGAAATGGGTGTTCCTAAGGGTGTTGCTACTCTTGGAGAAGATGGTAAAGTTCCGGAATCACAACTTCCAGATTCAGTTCTTGGAAATGTTAAATATCAAGGAGTTTGGGATGCAGTTAATAATGTTCCTAAACTTGAACTTAACGATTTTGATTCCAATGGTCATTACTATATAGCTATTAATAAAGGCTCTCAATTTGGATATGATTTTGATCCAGGTGATTGGGTAATTAATAGTAATGGTAGATGGGTTAAAATTGATAATGTAGATTCAGTTAAGTCTGTAAATGGTCAGATCGGAATTGTTGAATTAGGTATAGAGGATATTCCTAATCTTAAGGAAACTCTAGATTCTAAAGCAACTAATGATGATTTCAATAGACACTTAACAGACTATAAGAATCCTCACAAGGTTACTAAAGCTCAGGTAGGTCTTGGAAACGTTGATAATACAGCTGACCTCGATAAACCAGTATCTAATGCTACACAGGCATTAATTGATCAAACAAGAACCGTACTAGAAAATAAAATTTCTGAATTACAAACTAATACTGAGGCAGACTTAGAAGTATTTAGATCAGAATTTGAGAATAAATTAGCCGAACTTGCTGCTAAAGAAGAAGCTGATATTGTTGCTGTTAATAATAGTCTGAAGGAAGCAAAGACAGAACTTCAGAATAATATTGATAACTTAGCATCAAAGACAGAAAATGATTTAACAGTTGCTAAGAAAGAGTTGGATAATAAGATCTCTGAATTATCAACTAAAACAGAATCTGATCTTTCTACTCTTAGAGCTGACTTAGAATCTAGTATTTCTGTAACTAAAACAGAGCTTGAGAAGAGTATATCTGAATTGGCATCTAAAACAGAAAATGATCTTAATACTGCTAAATCAGAACTTGAAAAAGCTATATCAGACCTAACTGCTAAAGAAGAAGCTGATATTGTTGCTGTTAATAATGCTCTTTCTGAAGCTAAGAAAGAATTAGAAAACAGTATCTCTAGTTTAGCATCTAAGACAGAAAATGATCTTAGTTTAGCAACAAAAGATTTGAATAATAAGATCTCTGAATTAGCTACTAAAACAGAATCCGATCTTTCTACTCTTAGAGCTGACTTAGAATCTAGTATTTCCGTAACTAAGACTGATCTAGAATCTAAGATCACTGAATTAGCAACTAAGACTGATGCTAAATTCCAAGCAACTGATTCTAAGATTGAAGCAACTAAGACAGAGCTTCAAACTAATATTGATAACCTATCTCATCGTCATGATGATGATATGAAAGATATTAGAAGAGAAATCGAAGAGGCTACTGCTGGTTCTAATGAAGCACTTAATACACACATCCAAGATAAGAGTAATCCTCATCAAGTAACTAAAGAACAGGTAGGTCTTGGTAATGTTACAGATGATGCACAGGTTAAGCGTTCCGAAATGGGTATGCCAGAAGGAGTTGCTACACTTGATGCAACCGGAAAAGTGCCTTCATCTCAATTACCTAGTTTCGTAGATGATGTAATCGAAGTAGATTCATTTGACTTACTTCCTGAAACTGGTGAATCCGGAAAGATCTATATAACTAAGGATACTAACTTGACTTATAGATGGTCAGGCTCTCAGTATGTAGAAATTTCTGAATCACTTGCACTTGGAGAAACGTCTAGTACAGCTTACCCAGGAGACAAAGGTAAAGCTACTACAGACAAGGTTAATGCTCATACTTCAGACTACAATAATCCTCATAAAGTAGATAAAGCTCAGGTAGGTCTTGGAAACGTTGATAATACAGCTGACCTCGATAAACCAGTATCTAATGCTACACAGGAATTAGTAGATAATACTAAGAAAGAGCTTGATACTAAGATAGATAATCATACTTCAGACTTTAACAATCCTCATAAGGTAACAAAAGAACAAGTAGGACTAGGGAATGTTGATAATACAGCTGATATTAATAAGCCTGTATCTGTAGCACAACAAGCTTTAGTAGATTCTACAAAGGCAGAGTTGAAGAAAGATATTGATGATATTGAAAAAGATGTTACTAATCACATAGCTGACAAGAATAATCCTCATGAAGTAAATAAACTTCAGGTAGGTCTTGGAAATGTTGATAATACATCAGATATCAATAAACCTGTATCTATTGCACAACAAGCTGCTTTAGATAAACTTAAGAGTGATCTTGAATCTATTATAGGTTCTACAGGAACAGATCTTAGTGCTCACTTGAAAGACTTTGATAATCCTCATAAGGTTACTAAAGATCAGGTTGGACTTGGTAAGGTGGATAACACTGCTGACCTTGAAAAACCTGTCTCTGTAGCAACTCAAGAGGCAATCAATGCTGTTCAGTCTAATCTTGATAAGACCAATATTTCATTAGAGAATCATATTGCAGATAAGAAGAATCCTCATGAAGTAACGAAGGAACAAGTAGGTCTAGGTAATGTAGATAATACATCTGACTTAGATAAACCTGTTTCTCATTATCAACAGGATGCTCTTGATGAACTTGAAAGAAGACTTCAAGGTTCTATTGATGGTTCTGGTTCTGATCTTAGTGCTCATATTTCAGATTTTAATAATCCGCATAAAGTAACTAAGGATCAGGTTGGACTTGGTAATGTAGATAATACAGCTGACAAGGATAAACCTATTTCTGATGCTACACAGAAAGCTTTGGATAGTATTAAGACAGAAACTAATACTATTATCGAAACTCATATAGCAGATAAGAATAATCCTCATGAAGTAACTAAGGAACAGATTGGATTAGGTGAAGTAACAAATGATGCTCAAGTAAAACGTTCAGAGATGGGCGTAGCTGGGGGAGTTGCTACACTTGACCAAGAAGGCAAAGTTCCTAGTTCTCAATTACCTAGCTTTGTAGACGATGTTATTGAAGTAGATTCTTACGATAACTTGCCTACTACAGGTGAAGCTGGAAAGATTTACGTAACCAAAGACACTAACCTAACCTATAGATGGTCTGGTTCTCGATATATTGAAATTTCTGCTTCCTTAGCCCTCGGAGAAACTAGCTCAACCGCATATCCAGGTGACAAGGGAAAAGAAACAACTGATAAGGTTAATACTCACGTAGCTGATCTTAATAATCCTCACCAAGTAACTAAAGAACAGGTTGGACTTGGAAATGTAGATAATACATCCGACCTTGATAAGCCTGTTTCTAATGCTACTCAAGAATTAGTAGACAACACTAAGAAAGAACTTGAGGATCTGATTACTTCTAATGAGGGAGGTCTAGATAATCATATTAAAGACTTCAATAACCCTCACCAAGTAACAGCAGAACAAGTAGGTCTAGGTAATGTTGATAATACAGCAGATCTTGATAAACCTATTTCTAATGCAACTCAAGAAGCTTTAGATAAAATTACTTCTGACTTAGGTGATGTAAATGATAAACTTGGAAAACCAGATGGAATTGCAACTCTTGATTCTGAAGGTAAAGTTCCAGTTGATCAATTACCTAGTATGGTAGATGATGTTATTGAAGCAGATTCTATCGATCATCTTCCTGCAACCGGAGAAACAGGTAAGATCTATATAACTAAAGACACTAACCTAATTTATAGATGGAATGGTGTTAAGTATGTAGAAGTATCTGAATCACTTCACTTAGGAGAGATAGAAGGAACCGCTTATGAAGGTAGTAAAGGTAAAGAGGTAGCTGATAAAGTTAATACTCATGTATCTGATTTCAACAATCCTCATAAGGTAACTAAAGAACAAGTAGGTCTAGGTAATGTTGATAATACAGCAGATCTTGATAAACCTATTTCTAATGCAACTCAAGAAGCATTAGATAAAATTACTTCTGACTTAGGAAGTGTAGAGGATAAATTAGGTCAACCTGGAGGTATCGCTACTCTTGATCCTGAAGGCAAAGTTCCTAGTTCTCAATTACCTAGCTTTGTTGATGATGTTATTGAAGTAGAATCATTTGATCAACTTCCAGCAACTGGAGAAACAGGTAAGATCTATGTAACTAAAGACACTAATCTAACTTACAGATGGAGTGGGTCTAGATACATTGAAATTTCTGCTTCCTTAGCTCTTGGAGAAACTAGTTCAACAGCTTATGCAGGTGATAAAGGTAAAGCTACTACTGATAAAGTTAATGCTCATACCGTAGATTACAACAATCCTCATAAAGTTACTAAGGAACAAGTAGGTCTAGGTAATGTTGATAATACAGCAGATCTTGATAAACCTATTTCTAATGCTACTCAAACTGAAATTGATAGAATTGATTCTGAAATTGAAGATATCAATAATAAGTTTGGTGCTGAAGGTGGTTTTGCAACTCTGGATAAAGATGGTAAAATTCCGGTTGATCAATTGCCTAGTATGGTAGATGATGTAATAGATGTTGATTCTATTGAACACTTACCTACTACTGGTGAATCCGGAAAGATCTATATAACTAAAGACACTAACCTAATCTATAGATGGAATGGTGTTAAGTATGTAGAAGTATCTGAATCACTTCACTTAGGAGAGATAGAAGGAACTGCTTACGAAGGTAGTAAAGGTAAAGCTACTACAGATAAATTGGAATCTCACGTAGCTGATCTTAACAATCCTCATCAAGTAACTAAGGATCAAGTAGGTTTAGGTAATGTAGATAATACATCCGACCTTGACAAACCTATTTCTAATGCAGTTCAAGGAGCTTTAGATGAAGTTAAGGAATCTATTAATAGTGGAAATACTACTATTACAGATAACTTAACTAAACATATAGAAGATTACAATAATCCTCATAAAGTAACGAAAGATCAAGTAGGTCTAGGTAACGTTGATAATACTTCAGATAAAGATAAACCTTTGTCTGATGCAGCTAAAGAAGCTATCAACGAGGTTAAGACTCTAATTACTTCTTCTGGAACTGACTTAAGCAATCATATTAAAGATTATACAAATCCTCATAGAGTAACTGCAGAACAAGTAGGTCTCGGAAATGTAAATAATACTTCCGACCTTGACAAACCTATTTCTAATGCTACTCAGAAGGAACTTGATAAACTTGACGCTAAGATTGATAAGATTAATACAGATCAGGGAACAGATCTTAGTGCTCACTTGAGAGATTTCAGTAATCCTCATAAAGTAACTAAAGAACAAATTGGACTCGGAAATGTAGATAATACTGCAGATCTCGATAAACCAATATCTACTGCTACACAAAAAGCAATTGATGATGCCAAAGCAGCTAATAATACTGCTTTAGATAATCATGCTAATCGTACAGATAATCCTCATAAGGTAACTAAGGATCAAGTAGGTTTAGGTAACGTTGATAATACAGCCGATATTAATAAACCTGTATCTGTAGCACAGCAGAATGCTCTTGATACTTTATCTAATAGTTTAAATACAGCTATTAATAATCACGTAGGTAATACTAATAATCCTCATCAAGTAACTAAAGAACAAGTAGGTCTCGGAAAAGTAGATAATACATCTGACTTAGAAAAGCCTATTTCAGTAGCAACTCAAAACGCTATTTCTGAAGTTGTTTCTAATCTGGATAAACATATTGCAGATAAGAAGAATCCTCATGAAGTAACGAAGGAACAAATTGGACTTGGTAGAGTTGATAATACATCAGACCTCGAGAAACCTATTTCAACAGCTACTCAGGTTGCTCTTGATAAGAAGGCTGAACTTGGACCTGATGGAAAAATACCTGAAAGTCAATTACCTGAAAGAACAATGCATAGTTTGTTCTATAAGGGTACTTGGGATGCTGAAAGGAATTTACCAACACTAGCTAATGGAGATAAGGCACAAGATGGTGATTACTATTTAGTTAATAATGATGGTGAGTCCTTTGGATATAAATTCATGGTAAATGATATTATATTCAATGCCAGTGGAATTTGGTATAGAATGATGGGCTCTAATAAGAGAGATAATCCTACTGAATTTAAGATTACTAAATTCACAGCAGATAGAACTTTATTAGAGAGAGGTGAATCAACAGAAATTACTCTTGAATGGGAATATCAATTGACCCCAAGTGGACAAATTAATTTCCAATTCATAGATACTCATGATATTCCTGTTGAGAAACGTACTTATAAGATTACTGCCACTGGAGGACAAACATTCACATTGAGAGGTTCGTATCTAAGTGAAGTTGCAACAGCTACTTTAACGATTGATACAGCTGATAAGGTTTATGTAGGTGCATCAAGTAATTCTGCTCCTACTGACTCTGACTTTATAGCAATGAATTCTTTCTTCTCCTTCGGTGATAATGAATTCCCATTCACTCCTATTGATTGTTCAGGAGGTAAGTATATTTACGTAGCAATTCCAACAGAAGAGTATAGTAAGTATAGAATCTATTGTAATAATTATCCTGTTGATGATGTAACAGTATACTCTAGACGTATAACTAACATCTTTACTGGATATACTGATTATACAATTACTAAACTTGCTAATCTCTATCATGGAATACTAAATATTGAAGTTAAATTAATTGATAAAAGATAATGCCAGACAAAGATTTAAAAGGAACGGTACTCTATTCGGGTATCGTTCCCACTAATACTTCTGATGTATATCCGACACATTCAGCTATTTATGGCATGGGAGGCTACCGCTCAGTAAATACAATATCTGAGCGGGATGCTATTCCTGTAGAACGTTTAGAAGTAGGTGCTAAAGTTCTAGTTACTGAGCAGGAAACAGGATATTACGTCGAATCTATTGAAGGGGGAAGAGTTAATTGGCAACTTGATACTTACTTGTTCGCTGATAAACTTTTAGCATCTCCTGTAATTTCCGGTACTTGGAGTTTTAAAAATAATGCTGGAGGGGAAGTTTTAAATACAGAAGTTGGTGTAGGAAATGTTAATGCTAGCTCTATAACAATTGAAAGAGGTTATAAAGCTAAATTTGTTGGAAGTTTTAAATGGACTAAGACTGTATCAAATAAAGCCCCAACATCTTGTAGCGGTGATTTAGGAACAACTTTACCTAATAGTGGAGTTGCTTCTCTGACTACTACTATTGATAATATTGCTTCAACTAGATCAATCCGAGAAACCCTTAGTGCTCCAAAAAAAGGATTCATGGTTTCTGGAAGTTCTGTAGTAGTAGCCTCAGGAAATGATACAACCTCTGCACAATTCAGTATTAATGTATTCTCGAGACAAAGATATGGTACAACAACTTCTGCAGCTCCGTCACAAGATGATGTAAAAGCTATGGTAGGAACTAAGTTAGTTAATTCTAGAGCATTATCTGTTTCTGGAATTACAACTAATGGAACTCAGTACTATAGTTATGCATATCCGAAAGATCTTGGAGCACTTACTTCGATCGTTCAGAATGGTGCTGCCCCTGTTCTTGAAGACTTTAATAGAACTGAAGTCAATGTAACTAATGGAGCAGGAGTTGTTATCCCCTATTATGTATACACCTCTAAATATAAAGGTGCATTCCAAAATGTAAAACTAGATTTTAAATAATTAATATTAATATACAATGGCTAAATACCCAGCGCAGCTTCAGTCTGCGAACTTAAATGAATTTGGTATTGTCTATGCCGATGAAGTACAAGGCCATAAAACAGTTGCTACTCTGAGTGCACTTTATGCTATTACAGACCCAATTCTTAGTAAATCTGTAGTAAACACAGGAAATGATGCTATTGGACAAGAATGGTATGTGATATCAGAGGGTTGTTACTATAGACTTAACAACTGGGCTAATAGACATAAAGCTTCTGGGTGGACTAAAATTCAAGTAGTAGATACTGAATTTAATAGTTTGTCTACTCATGGAGCTGATAAAATAAAAAATTTCACAACATCACCATCGACAGTAACTCTCAACTATAATACGTGGAGATCATCTACTGTAAATGCTGATGGAACCGCTGTAATAAACGCTGCTACACAATCTGCAGCGGGTGTTCTGAGCGCAGCGGATAAAACTAAATTAGATGGATTAAATACAAATTCTATTAATGATATATCTGTAACATCTAATGCTAATAAAGCTACTATTACATTTGTATCTGATAATGGTAATAAGGAAGATATAAGTACTACTATAGATTTTCCTATATCTACTACTACCGCAGCAGGTACAATGAGCGCCAAAGATAAAACAGAATTAGATAGAATCAATACTGCTAACTTTGCTCTTGGCGCTGTAACTCCTGCTGCGTCTACTGTAGGAATAGCTGCTTCTAAAACAAATGTAACTGATGGTACTACCGCTGCGAATAATATTACGCTGCCTGCTGCTACACAATCTGCAGCGGGTGTTCTGAGCGCAGCGGATAAAACTAAATTAGATGGATTAAATACAAATTCTATTAATGATATATCTGTAACATCTAATGCTAATAAAGCTACTATTACATTTGTATCTGATAATGGTAATAAGGAAGATATAAGTACTACTATAGATTTTCCTATATCTACTACTACCGCAGCAGGTACAATGAGCGCCAAAGATAAAACAGAATTAGATAGAATCAATACTGCTAACTTTGCTCTTGGCGCTGTAACTCCTGCTGCGTCTACTGTAGGAATAGCTGCTTCTAAAACAAATGTAACTGATGGTACTACCGCTGCGAATAATATTACGCTGCCTGCTGCTACACAATCTGCAGCGGGTGTTCTGAGCGCAGCGGATAAAACTAAAGTTGACCGAATCACAGGTACTAATCATGTTATCTCTCAGCCTACTACAACAGCTACCTCAAGAGTAATTACTATAACGGGTATAAATCCTACAGATAATAAAGCAGTTTCTAGTTCTATCACTCTTCCAGAAGTATCAGAAACTCAGGCAGGTCTCGCAAGTGCATCTGATAAGAAAACTCTCAATGCTATTAAAACTCTTAGGAATTCTTCTCACTTGAAAGATGATGATTGCTGGACTAGAACAGCTTCTAATGTAGCTATAAACTTCACTTGTACTGATGTTAGTGGTAATTCTACAAATACTAACGCAAAAAATGAACATTCAGTTAATATTGGAGCTGCATCATCTACTCTTGCAGGGGTAATGACTTCAACCGATAAGACAGAACTTGATAGAATAACCACAGCGAATTTTGCTTTAGGTGCAGTTACGCCAGCAGCTTCAAGTGTAGCTATCGCAGCAACAAAAACAACTATTTCTACAGGAGTTAGTGCAGCAAACAATATAACTCTTCCCGCTGCAACTGCTAGTGTAGCTGGTGTTATGACTGCTGCAGATAAAGTAAAGCTTGATACTACTCTTCCTAACTTAATTAACTCTAATAAAACAACTATTGATAATTATACTGTAAATGGAATTAAAATTTCTACTAATCCCGTTGTAACAGGAGCAAATACTAAAGTAACTGGGTATTCAAAACCAACTACGACTGGAGCTATTGCAGCAACTGATAGTATCAATGGAGCTCTTGGAAAATTAGAGAAAAAGTTAGATGATGAAGTAACTAATAGAACTAATGCTGTTTCAAATCTAACTAATACAGTAAATAATAATAAGACTACAATAGATAACTATACTGTTGGAGGAATAAAAATTTCTGCTAATCCTAAAGTGGCAAATGGAACAAATACTACAGTATCTACTGCTAATAGTACGATTATTTGGTCTCTAAACTCTACTATATCACTTACTAGAGTTAATGCTTCTAGTGGATTCTATCAGACTTCAGATAAACGTTTGAAATCAGATATTAAACCTTTGGAACATACACTTGAGGAGATTTGTTCTATTCCGACAGATTCATTTATTTTAGGTGGGAAAAAAGACCTTGGAACTATAGCACAAGAACTTGAACCAACTTTCCCTGAACTAGTAACAGACGCCGAACTTAAACAATCCGATGTACCTAACCCTGAAAACTTTGAAACCATTGAGAAAGATGGTGAAACTTATGTTCTAGTTAAAGAAGTTGATTATGCTAAAATGAGTGTTCTAGCAATCGAAGGTATTAAATTACTTAAGGCCGAAATAGATGAACTTAAAAAGCAGTTATTAGATAAATAAAATAAAGGGAGGTTGATCAAGAGTAAAAACTTGATTGCCTCCTTTTAAATTTAAAAGTAGGAATGAAATGGATCAAATAATTAATTTTAAAATAAATACAGAACTATTTACAAGTAGATCTGAAGCGATCCTAGCCTTAGAAAACATTATATTTACTCAAGGAGAGCCAGTTATTGCAATTTATGGAACTACTTCTCAAAATGCTAAAATTATTCTAGCCGTCGGAAAAAGAAATGGAGCTGGAAAAAATGCATTTGAAATAATTTCCACTAAAGAAGATATGTCTGAAACTTTGAATATTATTAATTCTTTGAATAATGAGTTCACAGAACATATCAAAGCAGAAGCAGGTGATAAGCTTGGACATGTAATAACAGGAGGAGATATTGTTTTCTCTGGAGGTATAGGAACTGTAGTTTCGGCTGGAAAGGTAAAAAATAAACTTACTTTTACTGGTGGAACTTTTGAAGGAACAGATAAAACTACATTTGATGGTTCTGAGGCTGTAACGATAAAAATTCCTAGCCCCTCATTTACTGTTCCTAAACCATTAGGACATGCAATAGCTGGAGAATCTAAGGAGTGGGCTAGAGCTGACCATGTGCATGAAGCTCCTAAATCAGTCTCTGGAAATGCTGGTAGTGCTGATAAATTAAGTTCTAAAAGAAATATAACTTTAACCGGAGCTGTTACTGGAGGTGTAGTAACTGATTTTTCAGGAGATATTACAATTAATACTTCCAAAAACCATACACATGATATTTCAGAGGTTACTGGTCTACGAGGTGAGTTGAACACCTTAGAAGCAACTAAAGCTCCCATTGAAAGTCCTATCTTCACAGGAACTCCAGAGGCTCCAACAGCTCCACAAGGAACTAATACTAATCAGTTAGCTACTACTGCATTTGTTATCAAGGAAATTGGAGAAAAAATAGAAGCTGCTGTAGCCTTGAAATTTAAAGGAACTCTCGGAACAACTGGAACTGTTAAGAGTCTTCCTGCTCAACATACAACAGGTGACGTCTATGTTGCCACTACTGGAGCTCCGAATGTATCAGGACTTAGACTTGAACCTGGTGATATAATAATTTGTATCAAAGATGGTTCAACTGCTAATGATTCTGATTGGACAGTTGTACAGACTAATATAGATGGAGCTGTAACAGGACCAGGAAGTGCAGTTTCTGGAAATCTAGTACTTTTTAATGGAACTACAGGAAAAGTTATATCAGATTCTGGTCTTTCATTAGCAGACCTAGCAAAAGTAACAACTACTATCTCTGCAGGTCCTGGTTTAACTGGAGGTGGATCTATTGGAGGAAATCAAGTAATATCACATGCTTCTCAACCAACTACAGGAACTAATGCAGGGGGTAATTCTGGAGCTTTTGTCACCAACATTAAGATCGATTCCTTTGGACATGTTGTAGAAGCCTTAAAAGGAGACTTAACTGGATCATATCTAGCACCCTCCGGAGAATATATTTCAGGAATTACACTCTCAGGGAATACACTATCAGGAAATTCTAAACCATTCCCTAATATTGAAATTGAAAATGGAGAAGTAGGTGGATCGGAAGAATTTGTTACTGGAATCTCTGTAAATACTGTTTTAAATAATCATAGAATTCAAGTTAATAAAGGAACAATCCCTGGAATAATAGTAACTGGAGATGGTGGTGAAGGAAATCCTAGAAAATATGTTTCAGGAATAGAATCAGATGGACATCATGGAATATCTTTTACTACTTCCGAAGAATCTGGAATGGTTAAGGTTTCAAAAGATGGTTCAGCTGATTATTTAGGAAATAAAGTTCTCTCTGGAGTTAGTTCTGGAAATACTTATGCAACTACTGTAACTCAAGATACTGATGCTTTGAGATTAACTACTACTATTTCAGAGATAGATGGTGGAGATGATCAAGGAAGCCAAGGAAAACGTCAAGTAATTAGAGTAAAAAGATATACTACAGGTGGAATTCTTCCTAGTGGATTAGCTTCAGGGGAAATAGCAATAAACTTGGTTGATAATTACCTCTATGTCGGAAATGAAAAAGGTGGAGTTCAAAGAGTCTATCCGAATGCTACACCACAAGTAGATGGTCTTTTATCAGCCGAAGATAAATCACGCCTCGAAAAAGCTATATCTGATATCGCTGACCATGCTTCAAGTCTGGGAACGATAAATACTGAGCTTGATGTTCTTGAGGAAGATTTGAAAGACACGAAGGAAAAATTAACTGAAAAAATTTCTCAAGAATCCGAGGCGAGAAAAACGGCTGATCAAGATTTTAAGGAAAACTTGAATACTGAAACTCAAGAAAGAACTACCGAAGATATTGCTATAAGAGAATATATAGACTCTACAAAATCAGAGTTAAATGAAAAGATAGATAAACTTATTGGTTCAGGAGGAGAGACTGAAGGAGGATTAGCTGCAGAAGTAGAAGCTAGAATACAAGGAGATAAATATAATTTCGATCTCTTAAAGTTTGCAATTCAGAGAGTAAATTCATCTGCTGGTTTTGAAGATCCTGATCCAGATGATGATAGTATTTATAGTAATTTCCCGAGTCTTTCAGATACACATTACTTAGGTGGACAGAGCAATTTAGTAGGATGTCTTAGGATTCTTGACCAGAAGATTTATGAACTAGAACAAGCATTAACCATTAAAACACTCTAATATATGGCATTAACTAATTTTTATAAAGGACCTGAAGCTGAATATTCTAGAGAGAAACATATTAATGGTATTTATATGAGCACTGATTCTAGAAAGCTTTGGATATTCGGACAACCAACACAAGAATTATCAGATATTATAGAAAAAACTGATTATGATGCTCTTGAATCTAAAGATCCGAATTTAATATATATCGTAAAATTATCAGAAGAATGAAAAAATTAATTCTAATCCTGATCACTATTCTATTAATTATTTCTTGTGGTACTTCCCGAAAATTTAATACTACTTTTTATGAAGGCTTTTCGATAGAACCACAAAGAATAATAGATAGTATAACTACAGCAAATTTACTTCCAGCGTCTATAGAATATCAAGAATGGCCTAAGTTGATGTACTTTACTAGTGATTCAGTTATAACTACACAGTATACGACTATAACCACTAAAGAAGATACGACTTATATATTCTCGATAACTGAATCCGCTGGAGATAGTATATACTTAATTAAATTTAGAAAAGAATAATAGTTATGGATTTTGTATCAGTATTTTCAACATTAGCTGCTTTAGTGGCTGGTGTTCCTGTTGTTACGCAGGCAATTAAGAAACTTATAGGTAAAGAACTTCCAGGGTGGGCTAATCAATTAATTTCTTGGATAGTTGCCATTGGATTATGTATGTTCGGTTGGTTTTTCGATCTTGGATGTCTTGCTGAAGCTTCTTGGTGGCAATCTCTCATAGTAGGCGCTGGTGTTGGATTAGCTAGTAACGGTGTATTTGATATCGCTCTAGTTCAGGGAATACTTGAACTTATATTCGGAAAAATAAAAAAGTAATTATGAGATCTTATGGTTATATTAAAACAGAAAACCTAGAAAGTTACTCAGAATATAAACCACAACCTATTACACTTCCGGCCGAATATAAACTCAAAGATATCGGCAAAGTGTGGGATCAAGGTAGTGTCGGAAGCTGTGTTAGTCATTCAATAGCAGAAATGTATAACTTTTATCAGCTAAGCCATGGAAAAACTCTGGAGAAAAAGCCTGATTGGTTATACTATCTTAGAGCTGATAAAACAATAGATGGAATGATGCCTGCCGAAGGTTTTGAGTTAATGAAAGCGGCCGGAGAAATAAAAATCTTCTCAAGAATATCAACTATTGAAGGAATTAAACATGCAGTGATAACAAATGGACCTGCACTTATAGCTGTTATTGTAAGAGACGGAGATCGTGATGACTTCTGGAATGGTTCTGAAAACTTAGGAGGACATGCGATAAGTATTGTTGGTTTCTCTAGAGATGGATTTATGATAAAAAATTCTTGGGGTTATGGATATGCAGAGTCCGGTTTTTCTGAGATGAGCTATGAAGATGCTGGAAAAGTAATTCGAGAAGCTTGGACTATAATAGAATAAAAAAAGAGACTAGTAAAGGGTTTAATTTTCCCAATACTAGTCTTTTATTTTCTTTATATTCTCTCTATAAATACTTCATAATCATCCTTACAATACCAACTTGGACATGTATGAGGATTTCCATGTCTATTTCTTTTTCCTCGGTTTATATAACTTTTCCATCTATATATTGTATCAGATTTCTTAAGAGCTTTCCACCAAACATCAAGTGTCGTTTTTATCCATGAACCTTTCTCAGCTATTATGTCTGATGGATTAACTAAAGGTTTATTATTATCATAGTCTCTCAAGTGATGCCAAATATAAGGTCCAGTATATACAAATCTCTTCGGCCTTGGAGAATATACGGCGATGAATTTTTGGTCGTCAGAATAATCATCATCTCCTGTGTAACAAAAATCTACTTGAATCTCTTTTATCCCGACCCTCCTTAGTATCGCCGTTTTTTCATCAGGCCGTAAATTATAATACTCATCTCTTATTATCTTTTTCCCAGTCAAATCTCTAAGATAAAAGAATCTACCATTACTTTCTTTCCCAGGGATCATATCTTTAGGAGACTTACCTAATAGAAAAGTTTCAATATAACCTTTAGGAAATGCATAAAACCCCTTCCTAACCGGAGCTGTATGAAATCCTCTTGAAGGTGAATCTCCAGGGAGTGATCCTTCTTTATGATCTTGTGGAGATAAAGTACCCCACCTAAAAAATTCATAACTCTTCTTCATAAACTCTATTCTTAAAAGTTACAGTCGAAAATCTCTTCTTCATTATTTTTAAAACTTTTTTCTCCAAGGATCGATACTCATGAGAAGAATAATCACGTTCTAACTCAATATATTCCCAAGGCTCGTCATAAATAAATCCCCAATCAGATGTGCATTTAATTAATTCAGCTGTCCATGGATCTGAATGTCTCCACCTAAGATAAATACAATAACCTTGAGATGAAATCGGATCAAGAAAATAATAATAACATTGACTTGGACACCATATTAAATCCTCTATCCAATAACCTAATAATTGTTCGTTCATATATAATATACTGTCTGTCTCTTATACACATCTCCGAGCCCACGAGACCTCTCTACATCTCGTAT
>ENA-OYDF01000035-OYDF01000035.1-human-gut-metagenome-genome-assembly--contig:-NODE-35-length-20183-cov-12.882403_pt1 | contig 20183 bp, 17 predicted proteins | sample MGYA00243464_ERZ652895 | MGnify/ENA primary metagenome ERZ652895 (study PRJEB26926, sample SAMN06164687) | human gut metagenome | biome: ENVO:00009003; feature: ENVO:2100002; material: ENVO:00002003... | reverse complement strand
ATAAGAGACAGATTTAATCATGTAATCCATGTTTAATCCACAAAAAATATCCCACGAATATGGCACAAATATCCTTTTCAAGAAGGATAATATCTGTTCCAGAATTCAATATAGAAGTACAGTTAAATATGCCGGCTTGTTCAAGGACAAATACCCTATCGTCCATTTGGATAAGCATGACATATTTATCAATTGCCAAGAATTGTCCGACTACCCTTATATATTGGCTTATGAATGCTGTAAAGCATTCTATCCTCTTGTCATTATATGTAACTTAAACGGTCAGATATCAGGCATAAGAACAGATATAATAAAAGAGAGGTGGAAAACAATAAGGAACGAAATCGAACAGAAGTTTACAGGAAAATCCCTAACTTATTACCTAAACCAAACAGAAAGGAATATCCAAAATGATTATTCAATATTTGAACTTATCCGTAGAGACTTGTTTTTTTTCTCTTATTTCAATTTAGATTATGATGAAAGAAAAAAAGAAATAATTCACGAATTTCCGGCAGAAGCCTTTGAAAAACCATTTCATGGGAAAAGCCATCAAACAATCAAAGACTTCAAAGGTAAGACATTAATAGAATATAATGGAATAATGAACAACTGTTCAAATCAAGAAAATTTGCGAAACAATAAAATAAATGAAGGCGAATACTCTATAAAATATACACTTAATAATGATAGTGTCATAGATGCTATCAAACTTGATTATAAACTGTATGAAAAGGATACCGAACTACCCATTATGGAGACACAGCTTCAGACATATTGTTTGAGGGAATCTACCATACAGACTATCAGCGATATTGATACCATAAATATCGGTAAAAAATCATTGACTATATCACCAAGCAAACATAAAGGATTCTTTTCACTATTTAATATCGGAAAATCATGAGCGAGAAGCACTTATTAGTCCAAGGAGGAACTGTATATTGCAGTCAGTCGGTCAGCAACAATTCTCCCTCTACAGCCATACCTTTCCTTGTTACATCACAAACAATGGTAGATGCCAATGGAGGAAAGCTTGTAGCCACAGATAAAGACAAAACAATAGAAAATATGAACTTTGGTACTTGTAATGACCCCAAGGCCACAGTTCCTCCACCATGCAAGCCACAGGTTACATGGAAAAAAATATGCAAAGATGTTGAAATAGGAGATGAAGGTCTCTGTCCGCTCACTGAAGAATCAATCGGAATATGTTCCACCTGCTCAAAACCCGGTGAAATAAGGGTCGCCAATCATGGACAACAAGCTACAATAACAGCCGAAGAATTGGAAAGTGCAGAAAAAGAGCTGATGGAAAATATAAATCCGCTGGCAGGATTAATTCAAAAGGCTGAACCTGATGATATGATTGAAATTACAGAAATATACACAACAAGTGTAAAATAAATATCTTATGTCAGACGATAAATTAAAGTCAGCATCCAACCGCATATCTATAAAAAGAAAGGATGGGAACAATAGTAGTATTGTAAAGGTAGAGAGTGGGACCAAAGCCAAGTTCTATTTAGAAGTACAAAACGCACCTCATAATACCATTAAGTATATTTGGAATATAGACTATTTGAGAAAAGAAACCCAAACAAATACGATTGCTGTAGCAATGTCTAATTCTTTTTGTGGTGATATTGAGGTTAAAGTGGAATGTATAACAGAAACTATTGGTGTATCTTCCAAAATAAGTCTGATAGAAGGAACTGAACTTGCATCTCAAAAGATAGCAACTACACGTAAGTTCAAATTACAGTGTCCACCATTGATAAGAAAGGTTTCATTTTGCTTTAATCATAATGAAGTACCTCGAATTCCTAATCAAGATGGAGTATATGAGCTTAATCATTTGGCAATTGCTGCTTTTTCAATAGAGTTGGAAGGGTATAATGGTCAGGAGTTTGAAGCTTACGTTGTTTCGAGCAAAGGAACATTTGATTTGGGAAAAGCCATAGTAAATAGGAATTATGTCATATTCAAGAATTTCATTCTGAAATATGATGAGCAAGATAAACTTGATTTGTTGATATTTTGTTATTATAATAAAAAGATAGGTCATAAAGTCGAGTCTTTTAAAGTACAAATTTCCCAACATAAACTAAGAGATGAAGAAATAGAAGCCAACAAACAGGTTGTTGTTGCCGGGTATCCACTGCAAATAGCAGACAATAACTATCATCCATGTAAGTTTGTAGATGTGGAAATTAGGGAAATTGAACCTAATAAGAATGTCATTGTGGATATGGTCGATACATTTAAAGAGATGATGGATGATGCATTCGGATTTGATTGGCATGTACTGGCAGATCATCCATATACAAATTCCGCTAAATATACGGAATTGGATTACGATATAAAGGATTTTGTCATGATTGGCAATAATAACGCCAAAGATGTTTTGGTTCTTGTAAAGGACTTTACAACATCAGAAAATGATTGCGACAATGTGCCTATCCATAAAAAGGCGGTATATGTAAAGAAGAATTCTACAGAAAAAAAAGAATATCCGATAAAAAATGATGAAGTTCATTTATCGATAAAATACCCCTATGAAGATGCTCTCACAATGGTACCATTTTGGTATTTTTTTCCTGTTAGCAAGGCTGTTTCTCAAAGTATAATAATTGAATCATGTAGAAGATGTATTACTATACCAGTTCTTATATATCCGGATATTCAATGGTTTATAGGCTTGAAATTCAAGATAAATAAAGGAATAAAAGCAAATGGTGCATTTAAAGACTTATTTAAAAAAGATATCTATAAAGCAATAAAGAACAATAATCAAAATACCTTTTCAATAGGTGTTATAGCCAATTGGAATGAACATGATAGCGCTTCTGTTTTCATTGAACCTCTTGATCTAAAGAAATCCCAATTGGGTGGAGTGAAAGGTGTAGCAAAAAAAATTTATGATGAGTTTATTAAGCATCCATTTTGCGAAGCGTTAATAGATGTATTTAGAACTTTTGAGGATATTGTGAGTTTGATTGAATTATTTAAGCTGGCAAATTCATTGGCCGAACCTAACGATGAACTTGATTTTGCAAAAAAACGAAAGACCATATGTGATTTAGAAATATCACTCTTACCTGATATAACATTAGGGGTTAGCTGGAGGGCAGGTGCTTATAATGGTAAAGGTGGATTGATAATTGAAGGAGTTGGAGAAGGGAATATAATTAAAGTAACAGGAAAGGTGGATCTTTTCTGTTTGGCAAGTAAAATGAATCCATCCGTAGCCCTTGCTATTACAGCATTAGAATTAATAGAATGGGCTACAGAAATGGATTTTGTATTTCAGCTCTTGATTGAAGGTAGTTTAAAATGGGATGCTAAGATAGGATATGACCTATCACAGGATAAGGAAGAGGGAAAATTGGCGATTGGTGGATTACTGGAAGTTACAATCCAGGCTTATGTTAAAACTAAGCCAAGTACAAGTTATCAAATCGGTACTACAAGTACGAAAGAATATGGAGTAAAGGGAGTATGTGGAATATCAGGAGATTTTATTGTTGAGTTGCTTAATAATGACAGTTATCCTTTAGGTGTTTATTCGCATATCAAATCTAAATTTCTTGCACTTGTCATTGGAGTATATGTTAAAATGGAAGTTTTTAAAAATGGAAAAGGGAAACGAACTGACCCCAATGTGGCAACTAATAATAGTCATAAAAAAACAATAGATACAAGAGTTTTGATTGGAGAAATTAATATAAAAGAAACTGAAATACAAAGGATTATATAATGAAAATGCATATAATATTTATTGCTTTAATTTGTATGTCTTCCTCTTTGAATGGATGCGCTCATGCCAATAACCCAAAAAAAATAGAAAGTATGGAAAACGTAGATTCTTATGTTTACAAAAATGAAAGTAGACCTGTGTACTATGCCAAATATGGTAATCGGGGTTGCTTATTTGAATTGAGAGTAAATGATATATTGATGACAGAAATGACCTATTCGGCTAATATAGGAGAAGCATTGATAACAATTAATCCTGCTATATTTAAATCAGGAAGGCAGACTGTTGAGATTCATCTATCTCCTATAAAAGGAGAAGATGTTATAAGTAATGCAAAGCCGTTTCGCTTGGAAATTGGTTATTATGATTCTACAGAAGAAGTAGATGAGTCAGGAGAAGCGACTTGGCATACTGTTTTTACTCTTCCAGATATTGAAATACCGGGAAAAGGGTTGCCATACATTGATATGAAGGGTGAGTTCGAAGCAAATGTACCATATCAATATACTTACTGGGATGATTGCGTTGATTTAAGAACAATACCTGATATTGAACAGAAAATCGTCAAAGAGTATGAATACGTCAGAAAATTAATAGCTCAGAAAGATTTAGAGCAGTTAAAGAAATATTTTATGCCCTCCTATCAAGAATTTGCCATTACTATATATCAAACAAAAGAAGATATTGAGACAAGTTGGAAAAGTACCCATAATATTATAAAGGAATACGCTACAAGTGAGCTTCAGTCAATAGAAGATTATCGCATCGTGTATTCCAGTAATGGTCGGAGCGTATCTTTACGATCAAATAAATATGGTGGATTCCCGAGTGTTTTGCTTTTTATCAGAAAAGTAAATAATGGAGATGAGCTAGAGTATGGATATATTGAGTTACATCTTGGAATGAAAAAAGGAACTGATAAGTTGATTCCCCTAATGATTTAAAAGGCTACAAATCATGAATACCCAAAATTACAGCAAAGAAGCCATCAAGACCCGTATGTATCGCCATGCGATGAATTACTGGGGAATCAAGAAAGTAGAGAATCTGGATCCATTAGTGAAACTGCTTCTTGAAGCACTCTCCAGTGAACTGTTCGGCTTGTCGCACGAAATAGAAGACAGCCACAACCGTATGCTGGATAAGATAGCCAATATGTTGACACCAGACACGCTGGTACATGTGCATCCTGCGCATGGGATATGCCATGCCCTTCCCAATGATATAGCAAAGGCGGAAATCACACGGGATACAGGCTTCTTTGCCAACCTACCGTTCGGTAAAGACAGACAGAAGGGGAAACTCAGCCTTTATCCGGTGAAGAATACTGTATTATATAATGGTGACGTACGCAAACTGATATGTAGTGGAGATATATACAAACTGGATGCAACCATGACTAAAGAGTTGGTTTACCGTGCCCCTTTGAACATGGCTGGACTATATAACCATACAATCTGGATTGGCATAAAAATGGACGAAAGAATACAGAAGCTGGAAAATCTTCCGTTCTATTTTGAAATGCCTTTCCGAGAAAACAGGCAAAGTCTATATTCACTGCTTGCTTACTCCAAATGGAGCTTTTGCGGAATGCCATTGAGCATTCAGCATGGGCTGGCAGAAGAAGAGGAATCGGACAATCCGGAAACCTTGTTTTCGATGTGCAATATAGAACAGGAAATAGAACATGATATTCTGACTTCATACAGCAATCAGTTTGTAAGGATTGCAAGTCCTTTGCAAATGGATGTAAAATTAAAATCCGTATTGCCGGAAGAAATAAAGGAACATTACCCCGCAAGTCTGTTCGAAGACAGCGAACCATTGTTTTGGTTCAGGGTAAAGTTTCCTTCCAACTTCACCCCGGACTGTCTGGATGAGCTAAAAGTATGCATGAACGCCATAATTGTTCAAAATAAGCGTTTAAAGCACTTCATCTCGAAGGTTAATGACCTGACAGCCGTGATTCCCCTACCCACTGGAGAAGAAGAACACTTTTATTCGGTAGCCTCGGTATCGGACATCATGGATAGGAAATACACTGAAATACCTTATGGAGGAAAAGGGGAACGAAGCAATACTTATGTAATCCGTCGAGGAGGATGTGAACGGATGAATTCGCGTGAAGTAAAAGAATACTTGTATAGAGTACTTGATCTGCTGCAAGACAGAGGAGCATTCATAGCTTCGCTTGAAAGGGATACGTTTTCAAGCGAAATACAGGAGATGGACAGTCTGCTAAACCATATGGAACGAATGATAAAAGACATACAGTCCGCTACCGGTTCACTTTCCTACTTACTGGTCGATTTGTCGGAAAAAGCTGAAATGCTGTATGTGGACTATTATACGAGCAACTGTGAGGCAGCCAATGATTTACCTGTAGGCACTTCGCTGATGCAGTTGGAAGATTCCAGTCTGAAGAGAGATAGCATATTTATGCTTACCACGACACGGGGTGGGAAAAGCATACCCATATCGGCCAATCGTTTCGACATGTACAAGTATGCGCTGACCACTCGCGACAGGATTGTGACGAAAACTGACATCTTGAACTTCTGTCGGAAAGAACTTGGAAAACATTTACAGAATATTCGCATAGAACACGGAACTATGGTAAGCTCACGGCCCCATGAAGGTCTGGTACGCTCCATTGACATTTACCTGACACTTAGGAAAGATGAAGAGAGAGACTTGGATTTTATGGTAGAAGATTTGGAGAACCGCTTGAGCAGTCGTTCGCTTGACAGATTCAATTATCGTATTTTTATAGAAAAAGCAGGCTGATCATGAATGATATTAACATGCAAATAGTCCAGAATCATCTGCAAAATGCCAATACACTGGATACAGACTTTCTTGCGGAAGTTATTTTAGCAGCACTCATTGAGCAAGGAGTAAGTTACGGAGATATACAAATTGTACGTAAAGGCGAACAGCGAGCCGGTGTAGGGAAAGACATCGACAGTGCAGAATTACATTATAAGCCGGAGAAGGATACATCGGACTATCTGAAAATATTTGTCAACCGCAAAGGTCTGTTCGACATATTGCCAGAAGGAGTGTTTTTTGATGGACGGCAGCTCCCTGTAGAAGATATAGAAGCCATGGTACAGCGTGTGCGAGAAAACCGGATTCAGGAGAAGAAGATACGAAAGTTCTTTTCCCTGTACGAAAATGAGATAGACCAGGCAAAAGTGGAAATGCAGCTGCTGGAAAGACGTGTAGACAACAAAAATGTCTATTCTGATTTTGCAAGCTTGTTTGTGAATTATTGGCCACTGGTGCGGCTGTTGTCGCTTCAACAGACAACGATATTCATGAAAATGTTACCGATACTTCATCGTATAAGAGGGCATGAAAAAAATATCAGCAAGGCTATGACATTGATTCTTGGATTGCCTATACGGATAGAGGCTATAACCAACATCCATAACAGTAGACACATCTATAAGCTCGGGGCAATGCGTATTGGAGAAAATCTCGTCTTGGGCAACAGCTATAGGGACGGTCTATATGATACAAAACTGTATGTTGAAGATATTCCACAGAAACGAATAGCGGAATTTCTAGAAGGTGGAACAAGCAGGATAATCGTAAATCAGTTAATTGATATGCTGTTCCCTGCTGACATGAAAGTGGAAATAATACTCAAGGGTATACCTCAGAGGATACGTCTTGCCAACCAAAACTGTTCGGAAGAAAGATCTTTCTTGGGTATTAACTCACGTTTGTGACAGAAACAGATATAAAGTGTAAAAAGGCTTGGGGCAGTTTGAGTTTTTTTCATCTTTGCAAGTTCTTTTTTCAAAAGTGTAATAAACAAATAATCATGATTAAACATATATATTTAAATAATTTTACATGCTTTGAAGAATGCTGTTTATCCTTCTGTAAAGGCATTAACCTGTTCATAGGCCGAAACGGTACGGGTAAAACACATATAATGAAGTGCATGGCAGCTTCAATGAAAGCCAATGCACTTTTTGAGCAATCAACCTCTAAAACAAAAGATAAATTTGCAGATCTGTTTACAGAAAAACTGATTGGATATTTCAAACCGGATATTTTGGGACATCTCGTGTATAAATACGGTTCCGGACAAGCATCTGTGAAAATAGCATTGGATGCCGGTGAACTGGCATACACTTTTGGAGAGAAGGCTTTGTTGGCAAAATCAGACAACAACACCTATATTGACCAGCCACATTTTATCTATATCCCTCCGCAAGAAATGTTTTCACTGTTTGAAGGATTTATTAGCTTGTATGAAAAAAGAGAGATTTCCTTTGATGAAACATACCTTGATTTGGCAAAAGCCATGGATGCAGCGCCATTGAAAAATGAAGCGTTGAAGAAAGTTCAGAATATGCTTGCTCCTGTTCTGAAAAAGTGGAATATAAGCGTTTTGAGAAAAGGTAATCGATTTTATATCATTGATGACGGAAAGGAATATGAAGCACATCTGGTGGCAGAAGGACTTCGGAAGATGGCTACCTTACTGTATCTTAGCATCAACGGTGAACTGAAACCGGGGAGCATCTTGTTTTGGGATGAACCGGAATCGAATATGAATCCGACATTGATATCTATCATAGCCGACCTTCTTATCGAACTGGCCGGGAAATATGAGGTGCAGATATTTGTGTCTACACATGATTATCTGCTGTCGCATAAGTTGTCAATGATGGCTGAATATGCACCTGAAGAGAGTCCGGAAATGCGTTTTTTTAGTCTCTGCAAGACCGAACATAAGGTTACCTCAGAAGTGGCAGATAAACTGATAGATATCAGCCATAATCCTATTCTGGAGGAATATTCTGCATTTTTTGATTTGGAAAACGAATACATGAACAGATACCATGAAAGAGTATAAAGAAAGCGGCCTCTTATTCCGCTTTACCGAGCAATGGGAAGTGTATCAGTTGGACCTGGAGCCTGATTATCGGGAAAAGATCTGTAGACAGGTGCCCGAAACAAAATGTATTGACTTTATCGGTTTTAACCAAAGTAAAGACATTTTGCTCTTCGTAGAAGTAAAAAGTTTCAGAGGCTACGGCAACCGTACAAATGTACAAAGACTGGCTGGCACGAACGATGACATAACGGTTGAAATAGCCCAAAAAGTCAGGGACTCTTTGGCTGTTCTGATAGGCGGTGCAAGGCATTCTACCCATTTGCCTGACAATTGGAAAAAGTGTATTGATCATTTGAACAAGGATAAAGCACTGAAAGTTATTGCATGGGTAGAGATGGATATCTCTACAGCAAACCTGCTGAAACGGGCGAATGTCAACATGAGCACCCGGCGGAATGAATTGAGAAAACGTCTTACGTGGCTTACTTCCGATGTGCAGATTCTAAATATACAAAACTATCATAGCGAACTGGAAGGCATGGAAGTGTCGACGGTTAACTAACAGACGAAATTATGAGTCTTAAAGTACCCGAAGTCAGTATACAACATAAAATTCTTGTAGGACACCTTATCCTGTTTGCTATAATAGCATGCATATTCGGAATTCTACAACATGAACGTATGCGTATATCGGATATTGAAAAAGAAGCCAGACACATTCAGCAGGTACAGCGCAAGGTCAATACGGCCCATCGTCATATCACACTTCTTGCCATGTTGGGTGAAACTGCCATTTCTTGGGAGAGAAAGGATTTTGCCGACTATCGTTCACTTCGGCAGTACGTGGATTCCACATTGCTGGATATACGAAAAGAGAATGAAATCCATGTTGCGCGAAGCCAAGTAGATTCACTGCGTTCTCTCTTGAAAATCAAGGAAGAACACCTGGCTCAAATCATGTATCTGATTCAAAGCCGAGATGGTCATGGCGTTTTACAATTCAGCAAAATACCTTATAATGTCTTTCCGCAAACGATAACTCGCAAGAAAAAAGGATTGGCGGGCTTCTTCGGAGGCAAAGAGACAGTAGAAGTTACACCCAGCACTTCGGCTGCATTGCATGCATTGAATAAAGAATTGCTTTCCATGCAGAACGAACTCAATGACAACATAGATGTCTGTACTGATAGTTTACGCAGGCACAACAAGGTTATCAATGGAAAACTGCGCTCGCTGATGACAACCATGAATGATCAGGCCGAGCAAATACTTGAAGATAAGGAAAAACAATTGAATGCCTCTTATGACCGTTCAAAAAGCATCATCACGTGGCTGGTTATATCAGCTGTTATACTGCTGATTGTTTCTTATCTGATTATCCAGAAGGACCTGCGTGAGAAGCAGAAGACCAGCAAAATGTTGGAGGAAACCATAGAGCAGAATGCTGCATTGCTGCAAATGCGCAACAAAATCATTTTAACCATATCGCATGATATCCGCTCCCCTTTGAACGTGATTAGTGCAACAGTTGAATTGGCAAGGAGGGAAGTGGATAACCAACGGCGTGATACCTATCTGTCCAACATTGAATCAGTGTGTCTGCATGTAGTACATCTGCTGAATAATTTATTGGATGTATACCGGTTGAATCAATCCAAAGAAGAATGCAACTATGTTCCGTTCAGTCTGCATGAAATGCTTGATCGGATTGCTTCCCGTTTTTCCGGTCTGGTCAACGACAAGGGATTGCTGTTCAACACCTCGTTTGACAATACGGATATCAGATTACGTGGAGATGTGGACCGTATAGAACAGATTGTCGGCAACCTGCTCAGCAATGCTATCAAGTTTACGGAATGCGGAGAAATCTCCTTTCATGCCGGTTATTCTCAAGGGAAATTGTATTTGGAAGTGACTGACTCCGGCATTGGCATGACGGAGGAAACACTTGCACGTATTTTCCGCCCATTTGAACGGCAGATGACAGCAAACAATACCGATGGCTTTGGTTTAGGTTTGTCCATTATACAGGGACTTGTCCATCTCTTCAACGGAGAAATTGACGTAAAAAGCAAGATTCATCAGGGAAGTACCTTCAAGGTAACTCTTCCTCTTGAAGAAACGGATGAACCGCTGGAATGTGAAAAGCCCGTATTGACCCATACCGGACATTTGCCTCATAATATACTTGTCATTGATGATGACAGTATGTTGCGTGCAGTCATCAAGGATTTGCTTGAACGTAACGGCATTAATTGTACGACCTGTGCTTCGGCCAAAGAACTGGTAAAGGAGATGAGAGAAAAGGACTATGATTTGTTGCTTACTGATATTCAGATGCCAGGTACCAACGGTTTTAATCTCCTGATTTTGCTACGACATTCAAATATAGGTAATTCTCGCACGATACCGGTCATAGCCATGACCGCACGTGGTGAGCAGACCAAGGAGTCCTTACAGGAAGCCGGATTTACGGATTGTATCTATAAACCGTTTTCTTATAATGAACTGCTCAATCTGCTTTCATCTATCAATCAATGTCATGTAGCAGCGTCTCCGCCAAGTGATTTGGATGCCTTGCTGTCAGAGGTTCAGGATAAGGAAAAACTGCTGTTTACCTTGATAGAGCAGTCCAGAAAAGACCAGGATGAATTGCTGGCTGCTTTATCGGCAAGCAACAGAAGACAGATGCGTGAAATAGTCCATCGGATGCAACCTGTCTGGGAACTTCTGCATATGGAGGATATTCTATTTGAATACCGTGATATTTTAAAGGATGACCAAGTGAGTGATGTGGTGCTGAAGAACCACACACGGCAGATTCTGAGTCATGTTTCAACATTGATGACGAAAGCAGAAAAAGAACTAACACGATTGAAAAATGAAAAGGAAAGTATTGATTGTTGAAGACAATATAAACCTGTCACAGATGCAGAAAGACTGGTTTGTACAGGCCGGGTATGACGCTATAACGGCCGTAGATGCAACGAAAGCCCGTTCGTTAATCCGCAAGGTACATTTTGACTTGATTCTTTCGGATGTGCGTTTGCCGGACGGAGACGGAATCTCATTGCTGGAGTGGCTGCGTAAGGAAAAGAATAATACTCCTTTTATTATTACCACTGAGTATGTGTCTGTACCTGATGTTGTCCGTACCATTAAATTGGGAGCTGTAGATTATCTGCCTAAACCCGTACGCAAAGAACACTTGCTGGAACTGACCAAGGATGTATTTGCTCCTTTGGTTACAGTAAGAAAACAGGAGCCGATGCTGCTTCAGCGTAAAAGCGCCAGAATGAGAGAGATCCTGAAGTATGCAGAAATGGTTGCTCCTACTGATATGTCAGTGCTTATTTACGGAGCCAGCGGAACAGGAAAAGAGTCTATAGCCCAAAGTATCCATCAAGGAAGTGATCGTTCCAATATGCTTTTTCTGGCAGTGAACTGTGCACTTCTCCCCAAAGATTTGGCTCCTTCCCTATTTTTTGGTCATGAAAAAGGTTCCTTTACGGGGGCAGATAACAACAAAGCAGGCTATTTTGATAAGGCCAAGGGGGGTACCTTGTTCTTGGATGAGATAGGTACCATGTCTTATGAAGTACAAGCGATGCTGCTGCGGGTGTTGCAAGAGAATACCTATATGCCGGTGGGAAGCAATCGGGAACGTATTGCAGATGTACGTATAGTTGCAGCTACCAATGAAAACATTCAGCAGGCAATCCAGGAAGGCCGTTTCAGAGAAGACCTTTACCATCGTCTAAACGAGTTTGAAATTACAGTTCCTTCCCTGGCTGAATGCACTGAAGATATTCTCCCTTTTGCTGAATTTTTCCGCGAACGCTATTCTAAAGAATTCAAGAAGGATACTGTCGGTTTTACAGAAGAAGCTAAGTGTAAAATGTTGACTTATGCCTGGCCTGGCAATGTACGTGAACTGCAAAATATGGTGAGACGTTCTGTGGCTATTTCTGAATCTCCCGTATTGGATTGTTTTGGCATCGGACAAAGTACAGGAGAAATTAAAAGCCCGGAGCCGGACAAGGCTGCGAAGAAAGAATTAGAAAAAAAACGAATAATCAATGTGATAGAAGAATGTAATGGAAACATTTCCCATGCCTCACAAATTTTAGGAATAAGTCGTACATCAATCTATAAAAAGATAAAGTAACAAATTGTGACACGGATTATTACATACGTCTTTTTTCGTACACCAAACGGGAAATGCCATTGGGGTACAGTTTGAAAGAGCGGAGTTGCCAATGATGTTTACCGATACTATCCATCAATGAAAATCCTTTCCCGTAGGATATCGGTAACGTATAAAGAACCATTTCGTCAACAAGATTATATTGGAAAAGACCATCGGCATAATCTGCACTATTTTTATCATGTATGATAGTCTGGCATATACAATCCGCGCTAAATCTACGTATCATGTCAGACAGGTCTATTATGCCATATAATTCATTGATTTGAAATGAAGCTTTTTCTTTCCAATACGGAAAACCTTTTCGAGGTTCTTCCATAAGCCATTGCATGAATTTTTCCTCTTGCTTTGGAAGAAATCCATCCAATGTAATTGCCATAACGATTCGTATTCTTGCCATACCCTTATCTGAAAAAAGCATGAAGCCCATGCAGTTTCAGGTAGAGGCTCTGGTAATAGCCCAAACGATAACTTGCATGGGCTCATGCTATAAGATATAGCATAAGCCTCACGCAATAGTCATCGTTTTTTTTGAAATTTACCAGATTTCTACCTGTGACATCTTGCGACTTATGTATATAAGCAACGGAAAACATCCCGTAATCCGCCGTTATGTTCTATTTCAGGTTCAAAGATACGGAATGTTTCTTGAAAATCAAATCCAGCCATGATTTATTTGCTATCCTCTTTATTTTCAGATTCTGTTTTTTCAATCCCCAACCGTTCGCACAGTTCGGGGTCATTCATGATTCGTTCCATTTCCTGATTGACGATGACATGGACGTAACAAGTAACAAGCTTGATTTGAGAATACTTGAATCGCATTAATAATGTCTTTGGGAGATTTATTATGCTTCCTTTTTTGCGAATTTATATTTTTTTCTATAACTTGCCATCGTTTATCATTAAGGTTGATTGAGCATTGTTTCATATCTTGAATTGATTGGTACTCATAAAGTTGTGAATAAACGATTAATTAACCTGTTGATAACAAGGTGTTATCCATTGTAAGGACGTTTTTTGATAATATTTTAAACAGCTTCTGAGGATATGTAAGTGAATCTTTTGCATGACCTTGAAATTAGGAAATGGTTTCATTTTATGCTATCATGAAAAGAAGAAGCGATGTTTAAGGGAAATAAACTGAAATTGCATAGTTATACCAATAAGTTCTCTTAATTAAAAATAATTGTTATCATGAAAATACGAATCAACCTCTCAGTCTATCTTATAGTATTGTTCTTCACGCTAACAGCCTGTAGAGAAAGGACGGAAGGTCTGTATGGCACACGCTACAGCCGCTCGGAGTTGGAAGAAATGGGTGTAAACACCGAGCATCTGTTTATTTTCGACGGTGATAAAATAACTTATAACGGCAAAGAGTTCTGGCCGGGAATGAGTATTGAAGAGGTGACGGAAATCTTCGGTGAACCTTATACACGTACGTATAAAGGAAAGGCTTTCTTTCATGAGTATATAACTTACTTCTGGGATGATTGGGGAGTAATGGTCAGTACCCAATTGAGAGATAGTATTCAAACAGTGATGATGGTGGATATTCGCTGGAATTTGACAATTGGCAAAGCACTGAAACTTGCAAATAGTGATAACTTGCGAGATTTAGTAAAAAGTATGAAAGAAGACAATCCCAAGACTTATTTTAAAGGCAATATTCTGGTTGGTGGCATGCCATTGGGAAGGATGACAAATGTAAAGAAGGATTTTATGGAAGAAAATGAACTCATTTTTTTTCAACGGCATAGAGGAGATCGGATAGTAGAACATAGGGTTTTGCATTCTTATGATTATACAAAACTTAAAAATTTCAAGAAAGAGGATCGTTATATGTTTTACTATACTATTTTGATGTCTACGGATTATACAAAAACGGAAAGTTTTATGTGTATACTTAATAAGTACTATCTTTAATACTTGTTCATTAATGGCAAAATACATGGTAACATTAAATAGTAGTACCGGAGTGGGCAAGGTAAAGCAGTGTTGTGCGCCCACTGCCACTATCAACGGCAAACCGATTGCCACTGTGGGGGCTGTGGCATCGCATCCTTACGGAAGCGATGTCCTCATAGAGGGGATTCCGACCATTCTGCTCAATGGCCAGCCCATTGCCTTTAGTACCGGAAAGACAGCAATGGGTGGGGTGCTGCAACCCAATACGTCAGTAAAAATAGGGATTCCTGAGTCATATACCGGATTTATATCTTCGCCCAAAGTGGATACAGAAGGACAGTCTCCCAAAGAAAAACCCAAAGAAAGTGAAGAGGTAAAATTAGAGAGCGATTTTGCATGGAAACAGATACAGTGGCAGGCAAAAAACGAAGGCAAGCTGCTGTTTCAAATACACATGGCGATGGTGTTTGGAGATGATGTATCGGCAAAGGCGCTTGACCGCCTTTATACCGAGGCTAACGAAGGCACTATTAACAACCCTCCAATTATAGTGTGCCGAAACCGGATTTGTGGAACACTCAGTGCTGCCTATGACAATGACTCCCACTGCATCTATGTAGCAGAAAATTTCATAAGAGAAGCTATCGAATATAATGATGTCCGCCACCAGCTTCTTGCCGCACTGGTAGAAGAGTTCGGTCACCATGTGGACTATTTATTACGTTCCGTTTATGATAAAAACGTATCCCATGATGCCGAGGGGGATGAAGGTGCCCGGTATGCCTACCGCAGCCGTTATGATGTCTTTAAAATCCATTGGGACGAAGAGCCTACCGTGTTCTTCGCCACAGCATCCACACTGGAAGGAAGCTTCCGGCTGGAGTGGAATTATGATGAACTCTACGATGCACTGCAAAAATATACGGCGAACAGACAAACTGGAACCGATGACCATATTGGTAATCTTGAAGGATTTTTAGTTGAGGACTTGTCGGCACAGCACAGATTCGGGCATATTAATATACAGAGAGAAGCATTGCGTAAAATAGGAAACTCTCCTTTCGTTGAATACCAATCTTATTTGGAGCGCGGCAACTGGCTGCGTGATTATTCTCAAATCATTACGCCTACCATTTTTAAACTGGCAGATGAAGTTAGTCGTGAGATGTCCTCCGCATTGGCAAGCTGTCCCAGCTCATTGTTTAAGAATCAAGGTCAGAAGATTCTACATTCGGTCTTTTCGCATGACCTTGTGAAAAAGAACCTGGTGGACGTGGTGCGAATTCTCACCTTGCACCATTTTGTCCCGAAAGATACCGAGGGCATCATGTATCGTAAAGATTACACGAACTGGCGTGACATCGTAGAGGGTGACAATGGGCTGATTCCCGGTTTTAAAGAAGAACTGGGAGTGAGTGTCTGCTATGAGCATTGCGATAACCCCAAAGGATTGGAGGACAACAAGGCTTACACGGCAATCGACGGGTGTGCAAACTTTAACCATGCTATTGCTCCCGAAGCGAACATAACCGACACTACATACGGAACCAGAAATTACCTGCGATGCGCTTCGAACAATACGGGTGACAATGTATTTGGAGTACACCGTACAGTATACCAGCATTTGGATAAAGAATTGAATGAGATTCGAGATAAGTGGTACAGAAGCGGGCAGTCTGACGAAGTTTCCAACAAGAAACTCATGGTGCGGTTGGGCGGTGTATTGCATACCCTGCAAGACTTTTTTGCCCACAGCAATTACACTGAAATCTGTATGGCGCAGCATATCAGTGACAAAATTATTACTTGGACAGAATCTGACGGGATATGGGACTATACGTCCGTGCGTTTGTCCGACCCGTCCCGGTGTCCTTTCACACCGGTGCTCAGGGAGCAGGATATCAGGCGGATACTGGACCGTGACAGCCCCTTTGGCTCGAAGCCTCTGAAGCATGCCCCGTATTCTCCGGAAGTCATTGAGCGTGCCTGCAATACCAGTCTCCAAGGCTTTACCAAGGCATTTTTTTCACCTGTGACTTCCGGAACCTTCGACGGGCAGGACATGTTGGTTTCCTTCATGCACATGTTCCATGAAATGTTGAACAAATTTTATTTCTGCAATACCCGGACGGAAAGCGCAAGGTTACAGTCCGGAGAACTATCCAGAATGGATATTACCATCATGGGCATACTCGAAACTTTTGGTGAGGTAGCGGGAAAGACCAATGGCATAAGCTCCTTTGCCATGTATCTCTATAACCGCTATCTGGATATGAGAGAGCTGAAATACAAGGAAATATTAGGAGTTTCCATAGACAAGATAAGTCAAAAAACGGAGGAAGTTAAAGACTATATTAAGAAATTCATACCTTTTATAGAAGATTGGAGAAACAACTTGGATTATCTGCAACATGCCATCTTTTCATTGTTGGTCTATTTTCTGATGAAGTTGATTACGGAAATTCTCTTTACATATATTTCCCAAATAACGCTTTCGCTAAAAGAGAGCACGGAACTGCTGAAAAAGGCAGCGACGATAGATTTCAAAGGAAAAAGCTCCAATGAGGTGACTAATGCCCTCTACGGATTGATTCCCGCTCCTAAACCGGATGCTAAATATTATTATTCACCATTTGCCCGCTACATGAGGAGCAGCGACCCGTCCCATACCATGATGGCTAAGGACTCAGCTGGGCATCCCGTCAATGAACTGGCGGGGCTGATGGCTGTCACGGCAACGTCTGAGGTCCTAAGCAGTTTAACTCTTAATAGGGAACTGCCAATCAGTGCAATAATCAACCATCCTTTGCATTCACATCTTTATGATGACCAGATAAACGAATGGATCAATGCGGAACGGAACCTTGAGGAGATTCTCCGGGCATCACTTTCCGTCTGTTTCTTTGAGAATATACTTGCTTGTGTGGCATTGTCCTTTACCCATAGGAAAATGCTCAATAAATTGCAGGAAAAAGGGGACAATTACTTCTTTATTCTGAACAAAATCATAAAGTTTTTTTCCAACTCTACCACCTATCTGGCACAGACCTTTGTTGACAGGCTCAATAAGGATGTCAAGAGTCTCACACAACTGCTGGACGAAGCTATCTCAGCATATAAGTCTTCTGCATACTGCTATTTGGATTCGCAGACATTTGTTTCTTTGTCTGCATCGTATATAAAGAGATTCAGCAGCAGATTTTATCGGGGAGACGTAAGTATACAGACGTTGGAACTATATCTCATGGATAAAGACAACAGAAAGGAAATCCAACAGATATGGCAAGAAATGCTTCTCCAAAATTTGGATAGGTACAAGAAAGATGTGTTGAATGGAAATTGGAATGCGAAGTTAAATGTACCTACTATTCGGACTGTTGCCCACTGTCACTATTTTACAGAAATGATGAATAGAAATCATTTCTCGAATATTAAGTAACTGCTTTATAAATAGGAACTTTTTTTTAGAAAAAGGAGATGAATCATATGTAATTCTCCAGTATAGCCATACGAATTGCTTGTCTCTGTAATTTCATATCGTATTATGATGCTTTTGATAAAATCAGTATTTCCGTCTTATTAATAAGAATTGCGCTTCAAACATCGTTAACATGCCCATATAGCAAACCAACGAGGAAATGGATAGAGCCAAACAGTATCGTATGGAGTATGTTTCGCACCAATATTTCAATGGTAAAACCGTAGGGAGTGCATATACGTTCTTGGTATTTTTTTAATCTGCGATAAATTCTGCCGTTATGTTCTATTTCAGGTTCAAAGATACGGAATGTTTCTTGAAAATCAAATCCAGCCATGATTTATTTGCTATCCTCTTTATTTTCAGATTCTGTTTTTTCAATCCCCAACCGTTCGCACAGTTCGGGGTCATTCATGATCCGTTCCATCTCGTCGTTGATGATGGCTTGGGCATCCGCCTTGATCTGGTCGTAATTGCGCTGAATCTGTTCAAGCATGATGTCATTCCCCTCTTTATCCTTGAAGGAGTTGATAACCGGTATTCTCTTGTATGCCTTTTCTTCGGCACTCACTCTGGCATGGTCCACAATAATTTCCGCATGGAAAATCTTCTGGTCAATTTTCTCACCGAAGTTGTCCGATACGGCACCTACAAAGGAACCTTGTGACAGGTTGGAAATCTTGGAAGCCGGAATTAGGGAATCCAGCTGGGTATTGATGGAGGTGGAAACATCCTGACGGTTGACGGAAACGGATTGCCGTTTCTGAAGGATCTTTCCGAAACGTTCCGAAAGCGTCTTGGCCGTTTCACCGACCACCTGTCCGCTGAAAATGTTGCCGACTGTATTTTGGATTACCTTACTCTCCTTTTCACCATAGTCACGGTTCAATTGGGAGAAGTCCTGGAAACCCAGACAAACTGCTACTTTGTTGGATCGTGCCGTTGCAATCAGGTTGTCCAGTCCACGGAAATAAATGGTGGGTAACTCGTCGATGATGACTGTACTTTTAAGCTGTCCCTTCTTGTTGATGAGTTTCACGATGCGCGAATTGTAGAGACCCAATGCGGCGGAATAGATGTTCTGACGGTCCGGATTATTGCCCACACACAAAATTTTAGGTTCTGCCGGATTGTTGATATCCAATGAAAAATCATTACCGGTCATCACCCAATAAAGCTGCGGGGAAATCATTCGGGTGAGCGGGATTTTCGCAGAAGCTATCTGGCCCTGCAACTGATCTTGAGCTCCTGATTTCCAGGCATCCATGAAAGGAGAAAGATAGTTCTCCAGCTCCGGATAAGAGGTCAATATGGTAAACAAATCTGAATAAGGTTTGTTCAGCAGTTCCACGGCATGAGGGAAGCTGCAGTAGATACCGTTCTTGTAAATTGTAGGCTCGGCACTCGGCGCCTTGCCGCATTTCTGCGGTAGGTTTCCGAGAGCCTGCCCCCGAACCGTGCTTACATGTCTCCATGTACACGGCTCTCCGTTATAATTCAACTTAGTGTTATACATTGCCATGTATTTTAGCATTACATTCTGGACAGACTGCCAATGTTTTGCGGTGCATTTTGAGCATGATGCGTTCCCATTCGTTCTTGCCTGTCAAGTCTTTCAAGGCACGAACATGGTGCATCACCGTTTTGCCATGCGCTCCGCATACCTCGCACTGTTCCGCCTTTAGTCTCTCAACAAGACTTGAGGCTGGCAGAAAATTGGTGTTTGGAATTATGTCGCATTTAGCATCACATTGAGCGTCTTTTCTCTTGAAACCCTCATTATAGAACACACGGCATTTGCATTGCCCTTTTGCATCCGTGTAACTGATTACAAAGTCTTTGTCTTTCGAGTATTTCTTTTTAATCTTCCGTACACTGCTGCTTTGCTTTTTGGCGATGCTTTTGTACATACTGTATTCCCTGTCTCTTATACACATCTCCGAGCCCACGAGACCTCTCTACATCTCGT
>ENA-OYDF01000025-OYDF01000025.1-human-gut-metagenome-genome-assembly--contig:-NODE-25-length-22099-cov-6.662357_pt1 | contig 22099 bp, 19 predicted proteins | sample MGYA00243464_ERZ652895 | MGnify/ENA primary metagenome ERZ652895 (study PRJEB26926, sample SAMN06164687) | human gut metagenome | biome: ENVO:00009003; feature: ENVO:2100002; material: ENVO:00002003... | reverse complement strand
TTAATTATAAAAACGATGCGAAAATTTTTCTTAGGAGCTGCCCTTGTTGCAGCAAGTTTCGGAATGGCACAGTCTGCTGACGCTGCCACAGTGATGGATGTAGATGGTGTAAGTACCGTATTGGCAATCAGCGATTACGAAGGTACTTATAACGGTACAATGGATCAAATCAAAATGAGAGGAGAAGATTATGAGCCACGTGCTGCATCTTATACTCTTGAAAATGGTATTTTGAGTTGCGATTTTCCGCAGATCGGAAGTATGCCGGGGAATATCACTATCGAGTTGGAAGTAGAAGTAGATGAAGAAACCGGTGAAATTACAGCTTTCAAAGGTGATAAAGCAGGAACTTTGACCATTTTAGGCATGGATTTAGTAACATTGAAGTTAGATTCTTTGACTGATGCCAAAGTTACAGGCAACACTATCGAGTTTACTCTGGCAGTATCCGGTAAGTTCTTAGGTGCAGATTTCCCTGCATCCGTACATTTTGTTGGAACAAAATAATTCGTCATTATTTTGTCAAGCAACGAAATTAAATTCAGAAAGAGTAAGGAGAAAGCTGTCAAACGGCTTTCTCTTAGCTCTTTTTTTGTGTGTTACTAAGAAAAAATTATCACAATATATTCACCTCACCCAATGGGGAAGACACCATTATCCTGTCGGCAAGGCTGCTATGCCGCTAAAAACACTCCCGGTATGCAACCGACGGCGAGGAAACAAAATTATCCAAACCGCCTGAACCGCTTCTGAAGCCTACATGCGGTACACATCAAAGACTGACTTTGCCATCGGAAAAAGCCTGCCTTTAATCATGTAAAAACCATGACTTTACATACCCTTTGCGGAATACACGCAGGCAAGGGTAATGAACAGGAAACAATTATGGATTACAAAACAAGTAAATTATATAAGCAAAATGAAAAAGTTATACTTTTTATTCAGCCTTCTTATGGCAACAGTAATCGGATTAAGTTCGTGTGAAAGTGACGATTCACTTACCAATGAGCCACCTGCACAGGAATATATTGATAAGGCGAAGGAAATCCTTGTAGGAGACCTCGTGCTCTCAACCCGTGCTACAATGAGCGGTGTGGACAAGACGCTGTTGGAAAGCGGTTGCCCCACCAAATTCAACTTTTCTTGGCGGGAAGACGGCACGATGGTGCTCGACCTGAGCGACTTCACCGTGGGCGCCATGCCCTTCGCCATCACCTTCCGCTGTGCAACGAAGTTTATGCAACTCAACAGTTGGGAAAAGGATGAATACCCCGGCAGCGGTTGGGTGAAGTTCGTGGGAACGGACGGAAATGTCACCACGAGCGGCGATGACGCTGCGGACAACCAGGAAGGGAGCGGCGCCCGTGTAGATGGTTTCCTGAACGTGGACACCAAGCAAGTGGAGTTCATCGTGGACTACAACATGATGAACGTCCGCACCGAAACATTCCTGCAAGAAATCGACAAGAGCCGTATCGACCGCTTTGAAGAAGAATTTGCCCAGTACGAAAAAGACTTGGAAGAAGCCAAGAAAGAACAGGGCAAGGCTTGACCTTTCGATTGCAGGAAAGAAGGAAAGACCGTAAGACACACGGCTTTCCCTCTTTTTTGTGTAGAATAACATGTTTTGATGATAGACAGATGAAAAGAATAACAGCCATCTTATTTTGTGTCTTACTGGCATGTATGAATGCCCAGGCACAACGTAAAGTAAAGCTCAAAGTTCTGGAGAAAGGGACGGAACAGCCGGTCATTGCGGCCACTGTGGTCTATGCCGATAACGAAGCGTTGCAAAACCTGCAGGGGAGCGTCACGAATGTGGACGGGCTGGCGGAACTGAAAATCCCCTCCAAGAAAACGTATTATTACAAAATATCCTATGTCGGTTTTGTTCCGGCAACAGGAAAGATAGAAGCGACCGAAACCGAGAAAACCGTCTATCTGGAAGAGGACCATTTGGGACTGAACGAGGTGGTCGTCACCGGTTCACGTACTGCGCGACCCATCAAGATGTCGCCCGTTACGACGCAAGTCTTGGGCGGCAAGCAGTTGGTCGAAGCCGGATACAGCAACCTGCAACAGGCATTGCAGCAGGAAACTCCCGGTCTGAATATCCAGAAGGTGGGCTTCGGAAACGAAATCTCCATGCAGGGGCTCGACGCCCGCCACGTGCTGTTCCTGATGGACGGCGAGCGCATGACGGGCGACATGGCCGGGAATCTCGACTACGAGCGTTTCAACCTGCACGCCATCGACCGTATCGAGATTGTAAAAGGAGCCAGCAGTACGCTGTACGGCTCGCGTGCCGCCGGTGCGGTAATCAACCTTATCACGAAGAAAACGACCAAACCGCTTTCCATCGACGCAGGTGTGCGCTACGGACAGATGAACGAGCGCAATTACAAGAATCCGCAACCGAAGGATTTTTTGTATATGTTCGAGAAGAATGCCGACCGCCCCAACCTGCAAGGCTGGGTATCTGCCGGATTCAAGGCGGGGAAAGTAACCTCGCAGACCGACGCATGGTACAGTTCCTCGGATGCGTTCTACATGTATCAGGCGGAGAATGACAAGAAGGTCTACACGCAAGAGGCCAATCCCTTCCTTCCGCACGACATCACCGTGGTCAACTCGTCCTCACGTCCGCCGATGGGCATCGAGGGCAAGGAGCATATCACGGTTTCCCAAAAACTGTATTACGACCCGACCGATGACCTCTCGGTCTTGGTTTACGGGAGCACCTTCTTCATGAACACGTATGACCTGATACAGGACATGACTTTCAGCCAGGCGCGTGACTGGACGGCGGGAGCCAAGCTGACCTACCACGTGAAGGACTGGTTCAGCGTTACGGGTAGCCTTCATGCCGACTTTTACGACCGCTTCAAGCGGCACGAGCGCATCGACACGCGCAACAAGGACTACGAGAGTAGCATCTGGCAGCCGCGCCTGACCATCACGAGCAACTACTTCGACGGGCACAGCCTGATCTTCGGTGTGGAACATACGTCGGACGAACTGACCTCCGACCGTTTCTCCGGCAATGCCAACCACGACCTGAAAACCCGCGCCTTGAAAGAAACGGAGTATTTCTTGCAGGATGAGTGGACCATCAACCCCAAGTGGATGGTGTCTGCCGGACTGCGTACCAACTTCTCGAAGGCGTTCGGTTTCATGGGGATGCCCAAGATTGCCGCCAAGTATTCGCCCAACGAACGGTGGAGTATCCGCGCCAACTATTCGATGGGATACCGTTCTCCGAGTATCAAGGAACTCTTCTTCAACTGGGACCATTTGGGCATGTTCATGATCCGCGGAAACGAGAACATGCAACCGGAAAAGAACAATTATTTCTCGCTGGGAGCCGAGTACAGCAACGACCGCCTGTTCCTGTCCGGTACGGCCTACGGCAACTATTTCCGTGATAAAATCGAGGGCGTATGGCGCATCTACGACATGCAGTACAACTTCGAGTACACCAATTTGAGCAAGCAACGCCTTCTGGGGCTGGAAGCCTTGCTGCGCTGGCACGTGCTGGACTGCCTGACGCTGAACGGGACGTACAGCTTCGTGAACGTGAGCAAGAACGAGGGCATACAGGTGAACACCACCTCTCCCCATGCCGCCACGGCCAGTCTGGACTACAAGTTCACGAAGAAGAACTACCGGTTGAACGCCGTGTTCAGCGCCTCGTACATGGGACGCAAGAAGTTCGACGTGCAGGACCGCGTGTTCGTGGAAGAGGACAACAAGAGCTATGACGCCTACTTCCGTTGCGACCTGCCGCAATACGTGCTGTGCAACCTGTCGGTGTCGCAGACCTTCTACAATAAGGTAAAACTGACGCTCGGTGTGGACAACATCTTCAACTACGTGCCGAAAACCCTCGGTTCGGGCATCACGATGTTCAACGTGCCCGCCACGCCGGGAACACGCGGATGGGTGCAGTTGGAATTTATGCTGGACGATGTGATTAACTCTTTAAGGAAAAAGAAATGATTAAATATACGACAATGAAACGTATGGGATTATTCAAAACGGTAAGCCTCCTGCTGGGCTGTCTCACGATGTTCTCCTGCGTGGACTATGACGACATACAGCCCTTTACGGGCAAGACGCTGCCCCGCAAGTCGGGCTATTCCACAGGGGTGACGAACGACTGGATATACTTCAACCTCCGCACGGGAGAGTCATTCAACACTTACACCGTGAACAAGGACATCAAGGAAGGCGAACAAATCAACCGCACGGACTGGGATCTGGCTTTCTGCGGCTATACCATGCGTACCAATTCGGGTACGAGCGGCATCGGTCAGGGCGGTGCCGCCGACTTGGGCTATGGCGGTTACGATGACTGGACGAGCGTTTCACAACTGCCTTCCGACTTGGAATGGGTCGTTGACACGGACGACGTGCGCGTCACCATGTCGCAGAACGACTGGAACCATTACCTTGTGGAAAACAATCTGGACTTCGATGCCAACCCGTGGTTCGACCCCAACAACGGTCCTGCCACGACCGAGACCAATGCCAACCCGCTGCTGTCGCAGGCCATGAGCTTCTCCGGGCCTCCCCCCACATACACCCCTTCGTTCCACACGTATGTGGTGCGTACCGCCGACGGAGAGAGGTACTTCAAGATACAGATTATCAGTTGGTACGATGCCAACGTGGAAATCGGTGATGAAGGCGGGAGAATCAGTTACTATTGCGACGAATTGAAATGACGGAAAGTATGATGGGACAATTCGTGCGCTTTATGCGCTTCTGCAACCGGCGGTGGGTGAAATGGCCGGCAGTTATCGTCTTCCTGACGGCGATAACGGTCGCCCACTTCGTCATGGCAGACAAGTACGGGGACAGCCCCAATGCTCCCACTTGGGAGTTTACAATTACGCTGCACGCCGCCATGCTGGTTGCTGCGGCAATTATTATAGTATTCTACAAGAAACGTATCAAACGTAAATTAATGGAATATGGAAAAGACTAACGTAACGACCACTGAAACAACAAATGTAACACCTCCTGCCGCCAAACGGCGCTATTGGTGGAAAGCCATCGCTTCTTTCCTCATGGTATTGTTTACCATGCCTTTGGGGCACGGGCTGATGATTATCATGGAGCATCTGATGAGCGAGACCGTTCTGCACTATTCGGCCTTTGTCATGGGCGCGGTAGGTATGGCGATGGTGATTGTCGGCGTATTCGCCAAAGGAGATACGCGCCAAACACTCTGGGGATTCTTCGGCGGTCTGCTCTTCTGGACAGGCTGGGTGGAATTTCTCTTCATGTATTTTGCCAACCGTTTCGGCACGCAGCCGGAACTCGACCCTGTGACGGGTGAAATCGTAACCCGTCCCGAATATCTCATACTGCCCGCCTCGTTCGGTTTTTGGATGATGATTATGGTAATGTACCTGTTCAGTACAAAGAACGGATGCAACTTCATCAACTGGTGGCAACGGTTGCTCTTCCGTGGTAAGAAGAACGACATCGCCGCCCGCCCCATGACGCGCCACACGAGTATCGTCACGTTCATGGAACTGATGATGTTGCTGTGGACTTCCTACCTGTTGCTGATGTTCTGCTACGATGATGTATTCCTGGGCGAGAATCATCCGGTGACACTGTTGGTGGGGGTCGGATGCTTTATCGGCTCGTTCTTTATCTTCGCCAAACAGTTGCGCCTTTCTGCGTGGGGGGCCAACATCCGTATGGCAATCGCTACCGTTATCGTGTTCTGGACACCGATTGAGATCCTTGGCCGTATGGATTTGTTGAGCGAGATATGGGTAGACCCTATGGGGCATAAGACGGAAATGATTATCATACTGGCAGCGTTCCTTGTACTGGCTGTTTACCTGTGGTATATGGGTGCGAAGAAAAAGAATGCCGTTTCCCAATAAAGAAAACCGGATATGGCAGCAACAAAAGAGAGAAAAAGGCACTGGCTTAAAGCGTTTGTCTCCATCGCTGTGACATTGGTTGCCATGCCGCTGACACACATCCTGGCACGTGCGCTGAAAGACGGTACGGCGGGGGTGGAACAGTTCTATGCCGGTATGGGAATGGGGCTGTTCGGTTTGCTGATGGTCATTATCGGTGTATTTATAAAAGGCGACGTCAAACAAACGCTGTTGGGCTTGTTCGGCGGTATGTTTTACTGGATGGGCGCCATCGACTTCCTGTTTATGTACTATGCCAACCGTTTCGGCACGCAGGCGCAGCTCGACCCGGTAACGGGCGAGATTGTCAGCCGGCCGGAATACCTGATACTTCCGTCCACATTCGGGTTCTGGGCCATGACGATGATGCTGTACCTGTTCTGCACCGCCAACGGTTGCAATTTCCTGAACTGGTGGCAGCGCTTGTTCTTCGGCAAGCACAAGAAGGAAATCGCCGCACGCCCCATGACACGCCATACTGGCATTGTCGCCTTTATGGAAGTCATTACCATGCTGTGGACGTGCTACTTGGTGCTGATGTTCTGCTACGATGAGCGTTTTTTCGGCGACCATCATCCGGTGACATTGCTTGTCGGGATGCTGGGCTTCATCGGTTCGCTGTTCATGTTCGCCAAGCTGTTGCGTTATGCCTCGTGGGGCATGAGCCTGCGTTTCGGTTTCGCCACCGTAATTATCTTCTGGATCGCGGTAGAGGTCTTCGACCGGATTCACCTGCTGAACGGGCTATGGGCAAATCCACAAGGACATGTGCAGGAAATCGCGTTGATTCTGGTTTCGTTTGCAGTAACCGGGCTTTATCTCGCTTATGACAGACGAAAGAAAACTGCGGATGTAAAACGACAATAAAAGATAAATCATGAAACGGATAACTTGGAGGAAACATCATAAATGGTTCGGGTTGCTGTTCTGCTTCTTCATGCTCATGTTCTGTTGGAGCGGTATTGTGCTGAATCATCGTGAAGCGGTGGCCGACATCAACGTCAGCCGGAAGTGGCTGCCTGCGGGTTATCGTTTCGATGCATGGAACGGCGGGCTGCTGCGGGGAACGCTGCGCTATACGGACAAGGATTCCGTGGCTCATATACTGGCCTATGGTGCAGCCGGGGTATGGCGCACGGACACTGCCGCCTCGGCTTTTGCGGACTTCAACGAAGGACTTTCCCAAGGGGCGGACTACCGTAGCATGAAAGGCATAGTGCAAACACCCGACGGTACGTTGTATGCCGCCGGCCAGTTCGGTCTGTACCGCCACGACGGAACGGCTTGGATAGAAATCCCCCTACCTTTGGACGAGGGGGAACGTCTTTCGGACATCACCGTCCGGGGCGACACGCTGGTAGTTGCCGGACGTTCGTACCTCTATCTCTCCACGTCTCCCCACGCCGGATTTCGGAAAATACAGGTGAAAGTTCCCGACGGTTACGAGCCACGGGTGACGCTTTTCCGCACGGTGTGGATGTTGCATAGCGGGGAGTTGTTCGGCACGGCAGGCAAGCTGGTTGTGGACGCGGTGGCCGTCGTGCTGGTTCTCCTGTGCCTCACAGGGCTTGCCTACTGGCTGCTGCCCAAGGACATGCGCCGCCGCCACCGCCACGGGCGGCACACGGAAGGCGAAGCCCGATGGACACGCCTCTCCCTGCTGTGGCACGACAAGCTGGGACGCACCACTATCATACTGACCCTCTTGGTGGCCGTTACGGGCTGGTGTCTCCGTCCACCCGTCATGATACCGTTGGCTCTGACTAAGACACCCGCTCTGCCCGGCACATCCTTAGACAGCCCTAATCCTTGGCACGACAAGCTGCGCATGGTGCGCTATGACGATATGTGCGGTGACTGGCTGCTCTCCACTTCCGAAGGTTTTTATTCGCTGGCTTCACCGGATGCCGTTCCCGTGAAGGTGGAGGAAGCTCCCCCGGTCAGTGTCATGGGGCTGAATGTCTGGCAAAAGGATAAGCAGGGGAACTGGCTGGTCGGTTCGTTCAGCGGCCTGTTCGTTTGGGACAGACAGCAAGGCCGGGTAACGGACTACTTCACGGGAGAAGAAGCCGAAGATACAGCCGGTCCTCCTTTCGGCAAGTTTGCCGTTTCGGGTTACAGTGCGGATTTCAAGGGAAAGGAATGCGTGGTGGAATATTACGAGGGAACGGATGCACTTGCCCAGCCCGGCGAACTCTCCACACAACCCATGTCGCTTTGGAACTTCGCTTTGGAAGTACACAGTGGACGGGTGTTCATAGGCAGCGTGGCTACTTACGTGTTTGTCTTCCTCGTGGGAGGAGGATGCGTATGGTGTCTGTGGACAGGATATAGGGTGAGAAAAGGAAACAAGTAATGAAACTTGTTTTTAAGAAAGTCTCTTGGAGATTGAGCACACCCGGTTCTACACAAAATGCGATGCCATACGGCAGAACGCCCTGTTTATCTTCATACAGGACTGGAGCAGGTCCGGAGGGATAAAACGGCATTTGAAAGGAGCGGATTGCCAGTTGAAAATTTGGGAGGTTTTGTTCAAGATTCCATCGGTTGGAATGACCGCATACGGAGACATCGCCCCTTTGCGCATAAAAAGTGAGGTTGTGCCGGATTTGAAGTGACACAACCTCACTTTTTATAATCCGGGGCAGCGATTACTTAACATCCCCTGCAACATCCTCCTCTTCTGTGTTTCTTGTGATGACGATGATAATCGCAGCAACGGCCTTCATGCTCACAATCTACACAGCTTTTGCATTCTTCATTTTTGCGGCAATTTTTGCATTCCGAGCAGTTTGTATCGCATTTACACTCTCGGCAGGTACAGTCTTCGCAACAGCATTCTATTTTCACTGTTTCCTTTTCTTTTTTGTCCTTTTGTGCAAACAGGGTCACACAGCAGGCTGAAAAAACGAGGACACAAGTCAATACGATTTTCTTCATAAATTATAATGTTTTAATGTAATGACTAAAAAATACTTGTCCCTATAATTCTTGGCTTTTCGGGAAAATTAAAATTACGTTCCCAAAAATAGAGATATAATTCAATAATCACAAATCACTTATAATAAATGATGTGAAAAATGAGATTCCATTCAAAATATGAATTAAGAGAAATCTTTCCGCAAGTACACCATGTCGGTAAGCAGCTTTCCATCCTCATAAATCGGATGATCGTAATTATCCGTGAAGAAATTTTTCAGTCGGTGTGAGATACGAAAGCCGCAATGTTCGTAGAAAGAGAGTGTAGATGGCGTATCTCCCGTTCCGACAAGCATGACGGAACATCTGCCCTGATAGTATCCAAAGAGATAATCAACCAGCCGTTTTCCGTATCCTTTGCGTTGGGAGGAGGGACAAACGGCTATGTTTTTTATTTCGTAAATACCCTCTCCTTCACACGTCACTACAGAGATAGCCTTCAGGCCGTCATCATAGAGGGCAAACATCTCACCTCGTTCCAAATATTTGTTTATCATGCTTTCTTGTTCATCTGCCAACAACAGCAAATCCAAGAATTGTTTCTTGTTAGAAGTAATAAGTTTTATTTCCATGTCATATATTCTTTTTCCAATGTTCCAAAACCGTTTCCAAGTGTTCAAGTCCCCTTTCTACCACCCCTTGATAAAAAGGATAAGGCTTTTTCCCGATGATGTTCAAACGAATTTCAACAATAGTCATTCTTTCATTTCGTCAGTTCCTTGATTTTGTTCACGATGCAGCCACCCCACACGTGCGCCTTTATCAGAAGCAGAGGCGGTCGGGTAACGGTTTTGCCATAGAAGATGGCCGCCACCACCTTGCCGCCGCACCTTTCTATCTCTTCCTTGTAGTCGGCCATACTCTGTCCGCTTGTCAGCACGTCGTCCACGATGATAATCTGTTTCCCTTCGATATTCCCCGTGATACGGTAGTTCCTTTCGAGGATACGGTTTTCACCGCCTTTCGCCTCGTGCAAGCTGTCGCGTGACTCGAACACATCGACATCATATAAGCCCGAACTTAGGTCCGGCCGGTGGGTTGTGATGTACCAGTCGAGCCGTTTGAATCGCCGGGCATACTTGAACTCGTCGCTGCACGGCATAAACAGGATGTGGTAAGGGGCATCGGCCAAATTCAAGACGGACATGCACGCCTTAAAAAACTCGATACCGTGATTTTCGCCCTCTTTGAACTGGTAGAGGGAACAGCAGAACGCCCGCTGTTCATCGTCGATCAGGTCGGCGTACCGTGAAGGATAGTAATACCCATAGAAAGCGACTTTTATTCCGTGCGATTTGAACGGCTTGAGCGGCTGATGGTCCTCGAAAAAGTCCGAACGGGCGAAACAGAACATGAGGCAGGCTTCCCGATGGCCCGCCAGTACCGCCAGACGGCAATAACGGTCTCGCTCTTTGGCGGTAGCGGCTGCCCGTGCTGCTGCGAACGCAGCATCTGCAGTCTTCCGTCGCCAGAAGCCGATGACGGTGCACAGCATCCCGATGACGCACAGCAGAATCAGAAAAATAACCCTCTCGTGCATACCTTCTTAAAATAACTTCGTTATATCCATCGCCAGAAACTCACTCGCACCGATACCTCCGTCACCGACGATGAATGACGCTGTAGGATGGAACAGTTGTCGGAACTTATCCAGTCCTTCTGTCCGCTTCTCGGCATTACTCTTAACCTCGATGGCTACGACAGACCCTTTCTTACGGAGAATGAAATCTACCTCGTCGTTACGTTCACGCCAATAGAACACCTCAAAACGGTGGATGAATGCCTGACTGACCAGATAAGCTCCGATACCCGACTCGAAAATACGTCCCCATGCTTTGCGGTCGAGAAGTGCCTGCTCGAATGTCAGAGGACTGTACACCATCTTCAAGGCGTTGTTGTAAACTTGCAGTTTCGGTATGCTTGCCTTACGGCGTGCCGTGTCGATGCTGAATTTCTGAAGCCCGCACAGCAGTCCGCTTTCCCCCAACAGGTTGATATATCCCGCCAAGGTCGCCGTATTGCCGGCATCCTGCAGTGAGCCGAGCATCTTGTTCAGCGACAGCAATTCACCGGAATAGGCAGCTCCAAGTTCGAACGTCTGACGAAGCAACGCCGGTTTGCTGATAGGAGTATCCATCAGAATATCCTTGTTGATCGTCGCCTCGATGATAGCCGACTGGATATACTGCTGGAAGCGGTCCTCGTCGCCGATTAAAGAGGCCGCACCGGGATAACCGCCGTAGAAGAGATACCGGTCGAGGGACAAGCCGAAACACTCTCTCATTTCCCGGTAACTCCAATGGCTCATGCGGATTTCCTCGAAACGCCCGGCCAACGATTCCGACAGTCCCTTCTCCAATAGGACGCGGCTGCTACCCAGTAGCAGCACCTTGATATTGCGGTCATGGAACGTATCATCGTCCCACTCCTTTTTTACCACCTCGCTCCAGTTGGTGATTTTTTGTACCTCGTCAATGACAAGGACAATGCTCTCCCAGCCGTTGCTCTCTTTCAGGCTACGGACAGCCGCCCAGCAGTTTGAGATCCATGCACTGCCCATTGTTGGAACATTGTCGGCGGAAAAGAACTGATAAGGGGCTTCCAAGTCTTTCAAGACCTGCTTCACAACGGTTGATTTCCCTATCTGACGTGCACCCATGACAACCTGAATAAACCTTCTCTGTTCTTCAAGTCTTCCCTTAATTATCTGATATTCTGCCCTTTTATACATAATATTACATTTTACGCAGTGGAGTGAGAACTTTTACGCAGTACAAAGGTAATGAATGTATTCGAAAACGCTGCATGTCACAATACTAATTCTATGTTTGCTTTGTCACAAAAAACAATTCTTTTTGCGACAAAGCAATATCTAATCGAAAAAAATATCACTTGATGACATGTTTTTCGATTAGCACAACCTCCGAATCCCGGTTTTACTCATGTTATCCCGTTCTGTCCTTATTTCCTTTTCCGGCAGATCTGCCTTTCTCTTTTCGTCGGCGAATATAGGACAAAGCGCATAAACACCAAACCGCATTTCATTCGGATGACGAAAACAGACGATTACATGGTCGGTTTTCTATCCGGGTTTGGCTCATTATGCTGGTGCTTTATCCTTTCTCTGCCTTAAAAAGCCGAAAAACAGACCTGCACGGCCAAACGAAAGCAGGGAAAGAAAAAACAGCTTTCAGTGTTCAACCGATTAAAACAAAACAGTTATGACAGACGAAATCAGACAAGACGGTAAGACCGTATTGAAAAGCGAGGACGGGTTTTCTATCCCGATGTTTTTCAATAACCTATGCGGAAAGAACCTTTCAGGAAACGAGTACCGGAACTATATCAAGTATATAGCCCTCGGCGAGATGGGTTTCAAGTCCGGACACATCGAGTTCTACCGGGACGGGGTACTGCAAAGGACGGGAGAAATCCCGAAGCCCTGAACCGTAGCCCCAAAAAATCAACAAAGAGAAGAACAAAATTTAATGATTTACAGATATGGAAACAGTTACTATTCACCCGGCGGAAGCCTATCTCCGCAACGAGCAAAACCCTCCGTCATTATATGTAAAGATTGAGGGGAAACGCAGGCGTTTGTTTATCAACCGTAACGAAAATGTCATCGGCATTGTCGCACCGGGAAAACGGAAAAGAGGCTATATTTTTACGAATTGGGCGAGTATCGAGAAGATATACTACCCGTCCCAAAGGCAGGAGCAGGCAGTGGACACGGACAGAAAACTAATTTTGAAATACCAGAAACTTGCCCGGCTTGCCACGCATACGAACGACTGGCTGCGCAAAATCGCCAAGGCCGATTTGGAAAAATCCCTTTACGAGAACCGCATTACGACGGGCACACGCATAGACGGTCAGTGTATCCGGCTTTCCACAATCGAAAAATATTGTGGAACAGGAAATATGAGCCTTTTCCGGCAAGCTATGAAAGACAAGAAGAAGTTTTCTACTTATCGCTTTGACTTCTGTGGCTATGACGGCACGCTGTGGTGCGAACCGCGCGAGAACGGGGATATGGCAGCCGGCTTCAGCAAGGAGTTCCGTAATTGCGGTAACGGTTACTACTATTTGCTTATCAATGATGAATACATGATAGGCTACGACATCGACTGATTGATTGTACGATGAAGATAATCCGTATCGGGTAAAGGCTCGATACGGATTTTGCATTTCGGTCTGCCGACGGCATGATGCCTGTTATAACGACCTTCCCTTTTATATACCCGTTCCGTTCTTTCTCCCTTGTACGTATTTTACTTCCTCCCTCTTTTAGCTGTCGGTTTCCGTGCCCAGCCTTGCAGCGGCCTGCGGGGTATTATTTTTCCGCAAAGGTATCCGGCAGTTCCAATCTTGCCAATGCCGGCTGCGCCGCGAGTGAGGCGCAAAAATCTTCCTCTCCGTTGTCGAGCGTATTTTTTCGCTTCAGCCTTGTCCGATTGTCCCTGCCACCTTCAAGAGGCAGAAAAATAATCCCGGAGGCCGCAAACAGGCCGAACAAAGGGAAACAAAAACAAGGTTAAATTATGAGTTACAACAAATTGAAATCACTGGTGGCAAACGTGGAAGCCATTGCAACGGCAATGAAAGTCCGTATCGACGACCGACAAGCCACTGACGAAGAGAAAGAGGTATTATCCCGATATTCCGGTTTCGGGGGGATTAAAGATGTATTGAATATAGGAACGGAGCATACCGTCAGCGATGATGTGGCCGAGCCTATCCGCAAGCTGCAGGACTTGATAGGCGCATATCCCTATTATGACGACGCCATGCGGCAAGCCGTCATCAACAGTATAAAATCCTCCGTCCTGACTGCTTTTTACACACCGAAATTCCTCGTGGACGCAGTAACCCGGCAGATACACGCCACATTCAAGGACAACGGCCTGCAAATGAGCACCTTTCTCGAACCCAGTGCGGGAATCGGTGGCTTTCTGCCCGTCGCCATGCCCGGCACTCGCAGCTACGCTTTTGAAAAAGATTGTCTTACGGGGCTTATCCTGTCGCTTCTGTATGACGAGGTGACCACGGTAACGGCAGGCTTCGAGACGATAGCCGACCAGCATCTGGAGCATGGGAGCTTCGATGTTATCGCCTCAAATATCCCGTTCGGCAATTTCCGGGTATTCGACGCGGAAATGTGGAAGAAAGGCGGCATATACGAACAGTCTGCCAAGACCATACACAACTACTTTTTTGTCAAGGCAATGGAACTGTTGAACGAGGGCGGACTGCTGGCGTTCGTTGCGCCGAGAGGAATTGCCGACACGCCGGGCAACAAGTTCGTGCGCGAGTACCTCGTCAATCATGCCGACCTCATAACGGCCTTACGGCTACCCGATACCCTTTTCATGCAGACGAGCGGCATAGAGGTAGGGAGCGACCTTTTGATATTCCAAAAGCACAGCCGCAAGGCGACGCTCTCGTTACGGGAGAAGATGTTTTTGCAGGTCTCCAAGGAAAAGGTCGACACGGCAGGAACGATGACCGACTATGCGAACAAAATCTTTACCCTCCCCAAGACCGCCCTTGCCACGGACAGTCGCATTGCGCTGAACCAGTTCGGTAAGTACGTCCGCAAATACCAGTGGTTAGGCGATGGAAACGCCATGTCCCAATACCTTTCCGCACTGCTCAAATACGATTTCGACCGCTATTTTCGCAAGGCTCTTTTTGCCAATCACGGCCAGGACAACACCCCCGTGCAGATGTCTCTTTTCGGCGAGCCGCAGACGGTCAAAGGCATACGTGCCTACACGGAGAACATGGAAACATGGGTGAAGAACGGCGCAATGGTCGTTTTCGAGGGGCAAGTAGGTACGCTCTGGTTTCGCAAGTCGAGCCGTTACACGGAGACAGCCGTTGATTTCGTACCCGTGGACGAGGGCAAGGTAAATACGGACAGGGCCGCCGACTATTTCCCCATACGCAAGGTGTATTTCGAGCTGTCCGGCAGGGAACGGGAAGAACAAAAGGAGTGCTCGGAACTGCGTAAACAACTCAACACCCTATACGACGCTTTTATTGCCAAATGGGGATTTTTCCACGACAACGACAACAAGGAGTTTATCTTGCTCGACAGCCTCGGTACGGAGGTGTTCACGATAGAAATGCAGGTCGGCAGGGACATCTTCAAAGCCGACGTTATGCGTGAACCTGTAGCTTTCAAGAAGATAGACACCGCCGTAACGCTGTCCCCCGTGGAAGCCTTGGCAAGCAGCCTGAACTTTTACGGCAAGGTCGATATGGGCTACATGGCACAAGCCACGAACAAGGAGGAAGAAGAAATCATCGAAGCCCTGCAAGGGGAAATCTTCTACAATCCGGCCAGTGGGGAATGGGAGCACAAAGGAAAGTTCCTCTCCGGAAACATCATCGCCAAGCAGGAAGAGACGCTTTCTTTTCTCCCGAACCTTGTAGGTAAGGAGAAAGAATGGGTCGAAGCGTCCGCAAAGGCACTGGAGGATGCCATACCCGAACCGATTCCTTACGAAGAACTCGACATCAACATGGGCGAGCGGTGGATAAGTACGGAACTGTACGCCGATTTCGCCTCCGACCTCTTCGGGGTGGGCGCAGACGTGATGTATTTCGATGTGAACGATACCTACCTTATTCGGCTGCAAGGATATTCGCCCGTGGCATACAATACCTATTCCGTGCGCAATTACAACGGCGAGGACTTGTTTGTACACGCCCTGCACGATACCGTACCTGAAATAACGAAGGAGGAATACCGGAACGGCAGCAAAGTACGTGTGCCGGACGAGGAAGCCATGCAGGAGGCCGCCACCAAGATACAGGAAATCAGAAACCGTTTCAACCGGTGGCTCGACGATGAGCCTTTGGAAGTCCGGGACGAACTGGTAAGGACATACAACGAGCGTTTCAACTGTTACGTGCGTCCGCACTACGATGGATCGGCGCAGACATTCCCCGGACTTTCTTTCGAGCAGTTCCCGTACAAAGAACTTTATCCCTCGCAGAAAGACGCTATCTGGATGATTAAGCAGAACGGTGGCGGTATCTGCTGGCACGAGGTCGGCACGGGCAAGACGATGATTATGTGCGTGGCCGCATACGAAATGAAACGTCTCGGACTGGTGCAGAAGCCTCTCATTATCGGGCTGAAAGCCAATGTGCACGAGATTGCCGACACGTTCCGGAAGGCATACCCCACGGCCAAGGTGCTCTATCCGGGCAAGGAGGATTTCACCCCCGCCAACCGCAAAGAGGTGTTCTCGAAAATCAAGAACAACAACTGGGATTGCATTATCCTGACACACGACCAGTTTAGCAAGATTCCGCAATCCGAAGAAACCATGTACGACATATTCTCGGAAGAACTGGCCGATGTGGAACGCAGCCTCGAAGTGTTGGAGCAATCCACCATGCGTTACCGGAGCGGCAGGATGCAGAAAGGACTGGAAATCCGGAAACAGAACCTTGAAGCCAAGCTCGCCGAATTGCAGATGAAGATAGACCGCCGGAAAGACGATGCCGTCAATTTCCGTTCGATGGGCATAGACCACATTTTCGTGGACGAATGCCACTGCTATAAAAATTTGATGTTCCAGACACGCCACACGAGAGTAGCGGGTATCGGCAATGCGCAAGGCTCGCAAAGGGCGATGAACCTTTTGTTTGCCATTCGGGATATTCAACGCCGCACGGGAAAGGATTTGGGGGCTACGTTCCTGTCGGGTACGGTGGTCGTCAATGCGCTGACCGAACTGTACGTGATGTTCAAATACCTGCGTCCAAGGGAACTCAAACGGCAACAAGTAAGCTGTTTCGACGCTTGGGCGGCTATCTTCACGAAAAAGACCGCCGACTACGAGCTGAACGTAACGGGCACGATAAAGCGCAAAGAGCGTTTCCGCACTTACATCAAAGTGCCGGAGCTGGCGATGTTCCTGCGGGAGATTACCGACTATCGTACAGCCGATATGATAAACCTCGATGTGCCGGACAAAAACGTGCGTTTCCTTTCCCATGCGCCCACTATCCAGCAAGAAGAAATGATCGGACGGCTCGTCGCCTTTGCACACAGCGGGCAGTGGGAAGACTTGGGGCTGGATATTCCGCGACCGGACAATCTCAACAAGGCGAAAATGCTTGTCGCTACCAACGTGGCACGCAAGATGTCTCTCGATATGCGCTTGCTGGGCGACAAGTTCAGCAACGACGGGAACAACAAGGCTTCTATCTGCGCACGGACAATCTACGACTACTACCTGCGTTCGACCGCCAACCGGGGCACGCAGTTCGTCTTCAGCGACCTTTCCACTTACAAGCCGAACGAGTGGAACATCTATAGCGACATCAAGGACAAGCTGGTGGCAATGGGGATTCCTGCCGATGAAATCCAGTTTATCCAGTACGCCAAGACCGAACGGGCGAGAAAGAAACTTTTTGCGGACATGAACAGTGGCAGGGTACGGGTGTTGTTCGGCTCTACCTCGATGTTGGGAACGGGAGTAAACGCCCAAGAAAGGGCCGTTGCGGTGCATCATCTGGAGATACCTTGGCGCCCCGCCGACATGGAGCAGCGCAACGGTCGTGCGGTACGCAAAGGCAACACCGTTAAGCTCTGGGGAAACAATACCGTGGACGTGGTGATTTACGGAACGGAAAAGACGCTCGACGCTTACAAATTTAACCTGTTGAAAACCAAGCAAATGTTCATCAACCAAATTAACAACGGTACGATTGCTGTGCGCCGTATCGACGAGGACGCTATGGACGAGGATAACGGCATGAATTTCGCCGAGTTCGTGGCTCTCCTGTCGGGAAATACCGACCTGTTGGAGAAAACGAAGCTCGACAATAAGATTATGCAGCTCGAAAAGGAACAGGCCATTTTCAAGAAAGACCGTATCAGGGCCGAGCGCAAGATTGCCGCCAACCGGGAAGACATGGCAAAGGCCGAAAATGCGACGGCACATATGACGCAGGACTGGGAATACATCACCTCGTACACGGGAGACCGGACAACCCGGCTGTTGAACCTGTCGCAGGCCACGGCGGAAGAGACCGGACGGGAACTGCACCGCATTGCCAAGACTTACCGCAACGGCGCAATCGGTACGATAGGCACGTATGCCGGATTGAACCTGTCGGTGTACAGTGAATATGACATGGGCGGTACATTCTACCGCAACACGTTCCTCGTCGAGGGTGTAAGCGGGTTGAAATACCGTTGCGGCATATCGGGAGCATTGCCTCTGGGCTTCGTGGAATCCTCCCGATACCCGCAAGCCGCCCTCGCCAAGCTGCCCGGCATGATTGAGGAACAACGGCAGAAGATAGCCAAGCTGGAGAGCGAGATACCCGCTTTGCAGGGAATCATCGCCCGCAAGTGGAGCAAGGCGGACGAGTTGGCAAGGCTCAAGCAGGAGTGCAACGCTTTACAGCACCGTATCGACGAAAGCATGAAAGAGGCGGAACGCACACAGCCCGTCCTTTCCGAACACGAGGCCAACGACAAAGCGGCCTGACCGTAATTCATAGATTTAACCTTTTCCCTCTGTTCGGTTACAACGACCGGACAGGGGGATTTTTTCACCTTCCGGTCTGCCGACGGCCATACCCGGTTATAACGGAATCTTCCCCCTTGTACCTCCAACCACTCCTTTTATACCGTACACCTTGTCTTTTATAGACAGGCTTCCGCTTCCTCCTCTTGTAGATTGAGATGCCATCACGAACCGACGACCGTAAAGCCCGACACTTTTTTCCGCAAAGTTGATTGCATCTCAAAACTTTGCCTCAAGGCCCATCTTCGATTTTCCTGATGAAAAATCTTCCTTCTCATTCCATTCCAAGCGTATTTTTCATGGAATCCTTGCCGCAAACCCCGTGATGCAAAGACGAGGCAGAAAAAAGAATCGAACTTTCCGGTAATCGCTCGAACCGGAGGGAAAAAAAACTTAAAAACAAATTGAAACATGAAAAGAAATTCGCTTTTTGACAACTGGTTCGTTTACAACTATCAGAGATTGCGTAACATATTCGGACGTTACTTGCACGAGGACGCCTTTCACGACGCCTATTTGGCGATGAAACGGGAAGTCGTGATTTCGGAAATACCTGTCGAGAGCTTCGAGCCTTATTTTTTCGGCGTGTACAAGAAGTGCAAACTGAAATGTATTCACAAGGATAGTTGTTACTGTTTCCCCGACAACGAACATTTCTTTTTGCTCATGCAGGAAGAAGAAACACCGTCCGTCGAGGTGCTGGCAGCTTCCGACAAGCTGGTGTATGACATACTGCTGTTTGTGAAGAAGAAATATCCCCAAACGGACTACGAGCTTTTCAGGCTGAAAGAGTACGAGGCGAAATGTTCATACAGACACCTTTCCGCCTATGCAGGCATTTCCGCAAGTGCGATACACCGGAGAATAAGCGATATAACCGACACTATCCGCAATCACGAAGGATTTTCCAAAAGGTACGCCCACGTAAGCATGTAATTTGTATAACCCGTAAATAATTCAAGAAAATGAAATTTGTAATTTACAACGTCGAGAATTGCCGGACAAGAGAAAACCGTGTAGGCAAAAGGAGCATAAGGTTCAACAGCGTTACCGGCAACATGTATCTATCCACCAAATTGGCAAAAGAAATGAATATCACAATGAACGACCGACTGGAGTTTGGCTGTGATGAAAACAACCCGAAAGAGTGGTTTCTGCACAAAACCACTGACAAGCGAGGTTTCCCTCTGCAGTTCAACAGGGGAGGAACACGTTTGAGGAATAAGTACATCTGTAAGACCATTTTGGATATAGCGAAAGTCAAGGAGAGTGCGACATTCTTGGTATCGAAAGACCCGGTAAAGACCGAGCTGGGGCCATTTTACAGAATAATACTCTCTTGCCCCATTCTCCCGAAGAACAAGCCCAAACTATAAGCCGATAACCTCTGTGGTCTGTCCGATGGGCGAAAGCCCTCCGGACGGATTGCGGGGCAACCGATACCTTTTATAGTACGATTACTCCTTCTTTACCTTCAGGTTGTTTCCCTATTATACGCCGGCTCTCCCAACCCCGTGAACCAGTGGAAAGTCTGTGCCGTAACAAGTCGTCAGGGAAAGGTACGGGAGGCCGTTCAAAACCGGCGGCAGCCCGGATCGTGCCGTTCCATGCCGGAGCTTCGACCTGTCGAAACAACACGGTATTCCACAGCCCGACCGGTCTTTATGCCGCTGGTTTCGGACTTTCCGCCTCTGTTCCGTATCTTTCCCTTGTGACCTGCCACGTCAAGGGCAAACGGCGATACTTCTTATTCGCTCCGCGCTTTCATTCCGCCCGGTCGAAATTCAGGCGTGGAGCGCGGATAAGGAGAATCCCTTTCATGTTTGCCCCGGCAGACCCTTGCCTGACCCGCCCAAGCCGGACCCTTTTCTACTTCGTTTCCCCTGCATTTATACCGGCAAAGCCGTACTCCCTTTTTACCATCATATTTACCGGCCTGTTCCTGTCTCCTCTCTGCCGGTGCCGTCCGGTTTCCCAGATGCAAAGGTCGGCTGTCATGCTTGATCCGGCGGTTTGAAGTGTATTCCCCGCAAATTCTTCCTTTTTCCAAAAGAGTAATTGGCCGGGAAACCCGCCGTATGAAGCCCTGTCGGCAGCCGTGTTCCGCATCTGTAAAATCCCGGAACGGTTCAGACAGAGAGAAGAATCGAAAAAAGGGTAAAAAAGCAGATGTTTCACGGCATAAAAGACAAGTGATGGACAAGAAAAATTGCAAAACAGGCAAACGCATGAAAAGGCAAGTTGAAAAAATCCTGATGGTTATCAACACAAAATGGGAAATCATAGACATTCTTCAAATAACCAATCGGCGTTTTATGTACAACCCGCAAACGGGAACTTTAATATTGGGAGACGAAATATACGGCAAAAGCATTTGCAGTTCCCATTCACAAGAGTTCTATGCGTCAAAAGCGGATGGGCGTTTCGATGATTATTTACGCGGGTGGATTGGTACATCGAAAAACTATTCTCACGGGATTATCCATTTTGCCCCCGCTGTCATCATGGAACAGTTCGACAGAGGATTTGACGCATTGCAAATGTTCGCCAGACTTGAAAGCGTAAACGGAGATACTATCGTCAGAGGGTTTTGTACTTTGCCAGAACAAAGGATGGGCGATTTGCTGCATTCCTCCCTTTGAGATACCGGTTCTGACAAAATAAGCTATGATAAGGTATCGTGCCTATGACAACATCGTCGGTGAAGGGCACGATACCCGTTTGTAAATTACCGCAACTCCGTTGGCGGTTTCCTTTTATACCTCTCTCTTTTTCTCTGCTCTTATACTTGGGCGAAGCCCACTTCCCTTTATATCATCAATTATATGTATAACCTCTACGGTCTCCTCTCTGCCGTCGCCGTCCGATTTTTCAGATGCAAAGGTAGGCTGCCGCGCTTGATCCGGCGGCTTGAAGTGTATTTCTTGCAAATTCTTCCTTCTACGAAGAGTAATTGGCAAGAAAAGCCGTCGTATGAAGCTGTACCGGCAGCCGGGTACCGCATCTATAAAATCCCGGAACGGTTCAGGCAGAGAAAGGAACCGAAAAGAGGGAAAAAATAAACAGTTAGGTAACGGCAGGACCAACCACCTTGCCACAAACAATTTTCTATTATGTTACATGTTCACACTATCGGACGCATCGGCAAAGACTGCCAAGTAATTTCAGGAGCACACGGCTCATTCATGGCTATGGACATAGCCGTTGACGATTATTCAAAGGGGCAAAACATCACCACTTGGATAAGGGTACGCAGCAACAAGGACAACCATATCCGCTTGTCCGAATATCTGACGAAAGGGAGACTCATACTTGTTGACGGCACGCTGTCATCTTCCCTGTGGAAAGACAAGAACGGCGAGAGCCAGATACAGCTCTCCATTACGGCAGAGAGCCTTGCCTTTATCAATACCGGAAGGCGGGAAGGCGCGGCAGCCGGAGAGGACAATGCAGTAAGCGGAACAGACGGCGCACCCGTCCCTCCTGCAGATTTCCCGCAGGACGAAAAGGAGGATTTGCCCTTCTGATAAGATAGCAATCGTCTGAAAACAAGATGATACTAAATGCTGTCTCTTATACACATCTCCGAGCCCACGAGACCTCTCTACATCTCGT